>ENA-ORCR01000097-ORCR01000097.1-marine-metagenome-genome-assembly--contig:-NODE-97-length-102899-cov-7.122415_pt1 | contig 102899 bp, 110 predicted proteins | sample MGYA00237782_ERZ508514 | MGnify/ENA primary metagenome ERZ508514 (study PRJEB26185, sample SAMN06268960) | marine metagenome | isolation source: Eden Landing Ponds, San Francisco, CA, USA | place...
GACGGCGGTCTCGAGGAAGTCCAGCGACGACGCGTCGTTCATCAGGTAGTGGGCTTCGTCGATGGTGAACACGACCTTCTTCTCGGTCTGCTTGACGCGCTCGTAGACGCTGTTGAACAGCACCTGCATCGTCAGCGTCGTCTCGGCACGCCCCTGTGCGCCCTCCTCCTGGTGGAGATCCAGGTAGATGACCTTCGAATCCAGGTCGAACTCGGTGGGCTTCGCGAGGTTGGCCAACGCGCCCTCCTCGCGGAAGGAGGGTCGCAGATCCTTCAGCAGCGATTCGGCGTCCTTGCGGACGGCCTGCTTCTCGCCGTCGGTCTCGTAGCCGAACTCGCCGGGATCGGCGGCGAAGTCCTCCAGCACGGCGATCACGTCCCGGATCGTCGGCGACGCTTTCGCGTGGGTCGCCGGATCGCGCGTGATCCCCTGCCGGCGATAGGCCGCCTGCGTCGCCCGCCGGAGCGTCTGGCTGCGCTCGCCGAGCGGGTTGTCCGCGACGTGCTCGAAGAACGTCCCGAAAAACGTCATCACCCACGTGATCTGCTCGCCCCACGGGTCGAGGTCCTCCACCGCGTCGAGGACGTGCTCGGGGGTCGGCTTGATCTCAAGCGGGTTCAATCCGCGTGTCCCGCCGACGGTGATCTGCTCGCCGCCGAGGGCCTCGCTGACGCCCGCGAACCCCCGCATCGGGTCGAGCATGACGACGATCGTATCCTCGTCGTACATTGCCCGCCGGACCAGGCGCAACTTCGTCGCGAAGGACTTGCCCGCGCCGAGGCGCCCGATAATCATGGTACAGTAGCCGGTTTCCCGTGCGAAGCGATCGAGGATCAGCGGACTCTCGTTGAGCGCGTACGTCCCGTATTCGATCCCTGGCTCGGCGAACGCACCGGAAACGAAGGGGAACATCGCGCCGACCGCGCCGCCGAGCATGGGCGTCGTCGCGTCCAGCGTCTCGTCGAACTCGTCGGTCGCGACCGGACTCGCCGCAGTCAGCGCGTCCAACTGTGACCAGCGCGGTGCGACGGGCGTCAGATTCGCCGGGGCCCGCCGCGCAGTCGTGATCACGTCGCTGGCGTCCGCGTCGTCCCGATCATCGCCCCGGACGGCGAGATACGTCGAGACGTCGAAGGCCTCCATCGGCGTGTTCCGGAGGACGTCGTACATCTCCTCGTGGTCGGCGAGGTCCTTCTCGACGCCGCGGGAACTCGCGCGGTGCTTCTCGGTCAGATACTCGAGGTCGGCCTGCAAGTCCTCGATCCGGTTTTCGAGCGTGTCCAGCGTCGCCTGCGTGTCGCGCGGATCGAGGTGGATACTCACGTCGGTGGTCCGCGTTTCGGCGGCCGCGTAGACCTCCTCGAGGAAGCCATCCATCGGCGCGTCGGGATACTCGCCGGCCCACAGCGTCTTCGCCCACCGGTCCCCGGTCCGGATCGCGGCGGGCATCCGTTCGATGGCCGAGGGCGCGACCAGCGACTGGTGGATCTCCGGGACGGTGCCGACCGCCTCGTCCGACTGGTCGTACTCGACAGTGACCTCTCGCGTCTCGCGGCTTTCGTCGCCGTCGCCGCTGGCAGGGGCACTGTGATCGTTCTCGTTTGACTGTTCGTCGTCAGTTCGTGGGAATGGAAGCTTCTCGCGAATCATGAGTCGGACCCTCCAACGAGGGGGGTGGTTCGAATGCGGTGGGCCAGATCACCGTGTTCGAGGTCGCGACCGGCCCAGAACTCCCCGATGACGCGGGTGAACTCCGTCGCGTCGATCCGACTGGCGTTCACGTCCTCCATTCCGCGGAGGCCACGCTCGACGCGCCGGAGGCGTTCGTCGAGTTCCTCCGCCATCGCGGCGCGCTCAGCGGCCTGTGGCGGCGAGGTCGCCGCTCGAACGAGCGTCCCGATCACGCGCAGGTCGGCAATCTTCTGGACGAGACCGTCACGCTCGAAGCGGACCTCCGCCGGGGTGACCGGCACGACGACGTAGTGGTCCCGGATCGTCATCTGCCGACGAACCAGTTCGTCCTCGTACCACGCGACGTAGTGCTCGATCAGCGCCTCCAGTTTGGGATTCGCCTCGACGTCCGGATCGCCGAGTCGGGACTCGTAGGCGTCGAGATACTCGTCGGCCGGGAACGATTGGGTCGTCGAGTAGAACTGCACCGGGAACTCGACGGTCGTGTTGACGAAATCCTGGAACGCCTCGGCTTTGGCCTGCCACTGGTCGTCGGTCGCCAACGCCATCGTCGCCGGTTCGACGTGGACCGCGCCCACGAGCGCGCCGTCGGTCCGCACGACGGCGTCGCGCTCGGGTAGCACGCGCTCGACGCGCGTGTACTCTTTCGCCTGCTCGTGATCGAGGTTCGACTCGCCTTGGTGGAACCCGACGAACTGCTCCAGCCAGTCGAGACTGTTGGTGTACCCTGGCGTCAGGTAGACGAACGTCGCGCCGATGGCGATCCCGACGACCGCGAGCGGGATCGTGAGCACGGTCACCGAGATCCCGGCGACCGCGAGATCCGACGGCAGGACGACCTGCGTCAGCAGGATGACGACCACGCCGGGCATGCCGGCGACGATGAGGTCGGTCAGCGAGTACTGCCCGAGGAGTTGCGTGTCTGTACCGAGTGACTTCGGAATGCGTTTGGATGGATCCGTTCCGTTACTCATTGCTCTCACCTGCAGAACTGCTGTCATCGCTCGCGTCGCCGTTCGATTCGGCCGTGGTGTCGCTGTCGCGTAGGGTGTCGCGACTCGTTTCGCCGCCTGAATCGCTACTGCCACCGCCGTCGGAACTGCGACTGGACCGATCGCCACTCCGATCGCTTCGGTCGCTTCGATCGGAGTCCGTTGTCGTCGAGCGACCGGTTTCGCTTCCGCCAGAACCGGCGTCGCCGCTCCGGGTGGAATCGTCAGCCCTCGACTCGCGGGTCCCGCCGTTGCTCCGTCGATCAGATCCGCCGTTGCCCTGCGGGTTCGATCCGCCGGAGCCGCCGCCACCGCCGTCGTCACCACCACGGCGGAACCGATCGCCGAGTCTCGAACCAGTACGATTCACCCGCCGACCGGCCGCGTGGGCCGTCGAGTCGCCCGAACCGAACACTGTCTGGCCGTCGCTCCGAACTGCCGGTTTGTCACGGACGCCACGGGCGAAGTTACGGCCGGCGTGGCCGGCGCGCTGCACCTGCTCCTTGCCGGTCGTCGTCCGCCGGCGGGCCCGCTGTGCCGAGACGTGGCGGGCCGCCCGATCGGCCATGAACATGATCGCGCCGGCCTGCCAGAACAACACGAACGGCGAGAGCACCGCCGCGAAGGGGACGACCAGTGCCGTCAGCCAGGTCCCGATTCCCCCGGCCGAGAGCCCCGCGCTCTGGCCGAGCAGGCCCCCGACGCGAAAGAGCAACGCGACCGGGACCGACATGAACAGGAACGGCACGTAGAACCCGGCGAGTTTCTTCATGAACCGCGAGACCAGCGTGAACGGCCCGACGCCGGGGATCCAGAGCACGATCAGGATCGGCATCAGCAGGACGAACAGGTACAGGACCAGCTGGCGAATCAGGTAGATCAGCCCGATGATGACGAAGAGGGCGAGATCGACCGTCAGCGAGATGACCAGGCCGATCACGCCGATGGCCGCGAAGGACATGGTCTCGAACAGCGCAATCTCCTCCAGCGAGGGCAGCAGGAACTTCGCCAGCGCGTCCATGAACCGCAGGGAAAACGCGGCGAGCCACCACCACGAGAGAATGCCGATCAGTCCGGAGAAGGCCCGTTTCTTGAGCTTCGAGCGGTGGTAGTTGCTGAACAGGTGGCTCGTCGATTCCAGCAGGATGACCACCCCAACCGCGAGGCCCCACAGCGACAGCGAGAGCGGCACGATCGTCTCCCAGTAGTAGCCATGGACCGCCGGCCACGGGCCGTTCGTCGGGGCAGCGAACACCGCGTCGGGATGGGGCGTCTGCACCACGACCTCCAGCAGCGCGTCGCCGTGGTTCTGGATCGCAGTCTCGATCGGGCTGAACAGGATTCGCAGGAGTTCCTGGAGCGCGCCGACGATGATGTCGCCGAGACCGTCGAGCAGCCCCATGCGTTGGACGCGGGCCTGGCGACCGGATCCGCCGAGGGCGGCGATCAGCGCCAGGATTCCGAAAGCGGGCCGCAGGTCCACCGCCTGGTCGCGACCGCTGGCGTCGGTCTGCATCAGAGTCACAGTCCCCTCCACGGCGGCCAGAAGTGCCAGGTCGTGATCCGGTCGATCAGGTATGCCGCCAGCAGGAGCAGGCCCACCGGGACTGCGAACCGGAAGACGGCCGCGAGCACCTGCAGGGACGGCCCGCCGAGGCTGAGCGTCACGCTATCTTCGACGTAGCCCCGATCGTGGTGCCACCAGTCGCCGGGTTCGTATCGCGCCGACACGAACGTTCCAGCATCGTCGAGCGTGACCAGCGCGGTGCCGTCGTCGGTGGTGTTGACCCGTTCGCCGTCGATCACGACGAAGCCGTCCCGATCGGCGGTGTCGATGGGGTCGCCCGTCGCCCCGTCACGCAAGCGGACCTCGATCCTGGTCGTCGAGTCGGAATCGTTGCGGACCGCGAGCGTCAGATCGCTCCGGTGAATCGGGACGGTGTCGAAGTCCCCCGTATCGACCGGGGTCGAGCGCCCGCGAACGAATCCCCGGGCGCGGATCTCCGATACCTGTTCGGGAAAGCGTGTGACGATGGTTCGGCTGCCCGTGTAGGTCCCGTTCGGGACGCCCAACTCGACGTTTTCCGGAAGCGTCGGCGCCTCGTAACGCTGGCCGTCCGTGGCGAGAACGCGAGTCGTCGGTTCCGCGGCCGACGCGCCCGTCGCCATCGGAAACGCGTTGACCTGCAGCGGGTGCAGCGGCGAGTGCCGTTGCGTGGTGGTGTTCTGCTGTGCGTAAACGAGGGTGTCCCACGACGGATCGCGCGCCGAGTAGAGTCGCCAGGTCCCGGTCACGTTCCCCTGGTCCGTGCTGTATCCCAGCCAGGGCCGGTTCGCCGTCACCGCGAGCGCACTGCTCCGGTCCGGATATTCGGCTCGCTTCCCGGTGATCTGGAGGTCCTCCACGACGACGCGGCGGTTGTCCTCGACCGTGACCGTCTCCGTCGGGTGGGTATAGTTGTGATCGACGTCGGTCTGACAGCGCGTCGTGGTGCCGTTCTGCCAGCAGTCGGTCTCCTCCGTGCGGACGTGCTTTTCGAGGCGGACGAACACCTCCGTCTCGACCGCAATGCGATGGGGCCCTCCAGCGAGGTCGTCGAACGCGAAGCGCGGCGTGTGGCTCCCGCCGTCACTCGCGACGGTCTCGCCGTCGATGGTCAGCCGGGTCTCCTCGATCCGATGCTCTTCGAGCGACCAGTACACCTGCCGGTCGCCCGTGGTGTCGTCCTCGGGAACGCGCACGCGGTAGTCGGTGGTCGCGAGCACCTCGCCCGATCGCCCGACGTACAGCGGTTGCCGGGAAGCCGACAGCCGGAGCGTCGTCGAGGGCTGGATGGCGAACAGCGTTGCGTGGGCGTCTTTGACGAACTCGCCGTCGCTCGTATCGGCGTGGCTCGGATGGATCGAAACGCTCCGGTTCGTCTCGGGGAATTCCCCGATATCACCCGCATTCCAGCGCTCGACGTCACGGGGCGGCGCGTTCAGCGGCAGGTCGGTCCCGTTGGCGAGTTGCCGGATGGCAACGTCCTGCCCGCCCTCGTCGTAGGTGCGGACAGTGCCGTCCTCGTCGCCGGACCACAGGATCGGAAAGCGCGTCTCGTTGACGCCGTGGTCGGGCTCAGAGGGTGGATCGGCCAGCGCCGACCCCGCCAGCGCGGTCAGCGCAACGAGGGCGAGCATAGCGAGGAGTCCTGCTCGCCGCTCAGAATGCACACGCGCTCCCTCCGGCGACTACGTTATTCAGGATGAACGTGATGATCTCGGTCCCGAGCGGGGCGACGATGACGCCCCAGAGCAGGCCCTGATTCCGGATGCCCTTCATCTCCTTCTTCCAGTCCGACCGGCGGACGAACGGCAGGGCGACCGTCGCGCCGAGCGCGAGGACCCCACCGAGCATCGGCCCGCCGAACTGGATCAGCGTGAAGACGTTCTGAATCGTGTCTGCCATCGGCGTGTTGCAAAAGGCCTGGCCGGACCCCTGAGCGGCCGCTGGCTCGGCCAGCACGAACAGGGCGATAGCGGCAATCGCCAGGCGCCGAAACGGGAGATGGCGGACGAGTCGGTCGGTCATCGAAAGCGATGCCTCTGTCGAGGGGTGCGTGTCGTCGGTCATCGGTGGATCAGTCGTCTCCTTGCACGTCCGGCGGAGGGGCCCGCCGAACGATGCACTCGGGACTGAGCACGGGATGACCGTAAGCGAGCGCGTGGTGATTCCGGAAATTCGAGAGTTGTTAGAAGAATCCTCTATGATAATGCTCAGTTACTATTCAGTTGGGTTCAATTGGTCCAGACACGATAGTAAGCAGAGTTTATGGCACATCCAAAGCTTCTTTCAAGCTCATTCTCTTTTCAGCTTCAAATTCTCCTTCATATATTTTTACATTATAGTCTTCTCCGAGAATATCTTCATAATATATTGTTAGGGTTAGTTCTAACGTGTTACCGGATTCTACTCGTGAAAGCACGTCACTAAAGGCATGAGTGTCAACTGTAACTAAACCCTGGCCCATATCAATAGCGTCTTCATTAAATTCAGCTTTTGCTTCGTACTCTTTTTGTTCGCCAGCTTGGAGCGGTTCGGAGCCTTTCCCTGTGTCTATAGTTGTATGGCTAACCAATGCCGTCCATTTTGGGTTTATACCCTCTGGTACCTGTCTAAATGACTTTTTCAGATATTGATTAATGGGGAGACTCAGTTCTATATCTTGGTACTTCTGACGTACGCATAATTTTGTTGATAAAGCTAATTTCTTTGCCAATCCATTACCTTCATTTTTTAAAACCACAACTAGCACGTCGTCCCCGTTTGTCGTCTCTTTAGCATGTAATTCAAGCGGCGTGAGCTCGGGCATGTGATTTGCTTCGATCAATTCATTCTGTCGCTCTTGAATAGTTGCGACTTTTTCGTTAAGTGTGGTTTGCTTCTCTTGGAAATCCGTTTGCTTTTGCGCCTCTATTGATTGGACCGATTCATTATCTGCAATTATCGCGTATATAGAAATTAAAGCGACTGTGAGAAGGAGGTTTGTGACTATCCCAAGGACCTCAAATTGGAGTGTGGGTTCAAAGTAATGCCCGGTGATTGCCCAGGCAACACCTACAATGATCGATATAATAACAAGATACAGAGTTATCTTCCGGAGTAACTTGTTGTCCGAAAACTCTCTGACACCCTCGGCTTCAACCATACTGGTGTTTAAATCCGTCTCGCCCTACTTAAACTGTACTCAGCCAATTAATTCGACCTTGCCAAATCATACCATGACTGATCCGAAAGGACGGCCAGACGCTCAGCGAATGGTTCCTCTCCAAGTCAAATCCCCAGACTGCATTTGAATCTGCTCAGGGTATTCGTCGTTTGAATTAATGAGGTTGGTATCTACTCCTCAACCATGACTAACGTCCCTGTATGCGACGAGCGTCATGATTGGTACAAACCTCCAAGACTCCTCACGGGGGACAGTGGGCCGTCACACCTGACACCTCCCGCTCACGGGTGTCGATTTTAAGGCACACCCCACCCTTTTCAAGTGGGAATGTGTAATATTAGTAACATGCCGCCTCCCGGATTTGAACCGGGGACAGCTCGATCTTCAGTCGAGTGCTCTCCCAGTCTGAGCTAAGGCGGCGCATATCCAGAGACGACGAGGGGCGAAAAAAGGATTTCGAAAGCCGGCGGCGGTCCGTTACTCGTCGGCGAGCCCTTCGATCAGGAACTCCGCGGACGTTCGCGTCGTCGCCATCGGCGTGTCGTGGACGTCACAGATGCGGAGTAGTGCTGTGATGTCGGGTTCGTGGGGCTGGGCGGTCAACGGGTCGCGAAGGAAGACGATGCCGTCCAGTGCTTCGTCGGCCACTTCCGCACCGATCTGGGTGTCGCCGCCCAGTGGCCCGGACTGCTTGCGCTCGACGTCCAGACCAGTTTCTTCCATGATCCGCTTGCCGGTCGTGCCAGTGGCGACGAGGTCGAACCCCGAGAGGATGTCCTCGTGGGTGCGGACGAAGTCGATCATCTCGGGCTTCTCGTCGTCGTGGGCGATGAGTGCGATCCGGGTCATACCTCACGTCTCGACCCCTGGGATAAAGACGTTGAGGAAATCCTCGGGAGACTCGCGGGCTCTCGGCGCGCCAGCACACAGTTCACGTCCGAATCTTGCACTCCCGTCGCTGATCATCTGGGATCACTCTGGAGCGGTCGCTCGGCGACACGCCGGTCTGGATCAGACTTCGACGTCGACCTCACCGGTTTCATAGACGGTCACGTCGAGATCCTCGACAGCAAAAGAGAGGTCGGTCGTGTCGGTGTCATCCTCGAAGAGGGCGACCAGTTCATCGAGGTCGATATACGACGAGAGTCCGTCGAGTTCGTCTTCGTCGTACTCGGAGTGCTCGATGACTGCGTCGAGGACGAGATCGTCGACAGGCTGCGGGCGTACCCATTCGTCGTCCGCACCCTCGGGAATGACATAGTATTCCCCTGAATTCATGTACTCGAAGGAACGGGCGACGCATATAAATGAACACCTACCAGTTTCGCGCCCTGAAAGAACGCATGCTCGCCGGACTGTCGCGTGTGTCGCGTCCGTGTGACGTCGATCATTTCCCGATGTCGGGTCTCCGACGGGCCGTGAATGCCGAGGTCGTTGCTGGCTCGCTGGCCCGTTCAACACGACCCACAGTCTTCGTTTGTGTCGTCTTCACAGACCGTGTTCGAGACGAGCTTCCAGAGACCACGGCGGAGTCGTTCGGAGGCGGCCTGTTGTGAGATCTCGAGTTCACCGGCGAGTTCGGCCAGTGACGTGTCCCGGGGGATCGAGAAGTAGCCGCGATCCCAGGCGAGCGAGAGCAACTCCCGCTGGGAGGTTGTCAGCCCGAACTCGTCGTCGAGGGTGGCCGCGTCCCGATCCCTGATCGAGACCACGGAGACGCCGATACCGAGCTGTTCACATCGGTCACATAGCATCGACAGCTCTTCCCGATCAGGGATCCGCAGTCGCACGTTCCAGCCATCGCCGTCGCTCGTCGCCGCGAGCACCAGCGCGTCGTGCTCGATCGCGGCGTTGTAGACGGCGACAGACGGGAGGCTTGCGTGGTGAATCGACCGGTACAGCGTTCCGGACGGCGTCGTCGAGAGCCGGTCGACCGTTGCCACGGTCCGGTCCGACCGAAGCGTCGCATCGAGTTTCGCCGGGGGAATGCCGTGGGCCCAGAAGACGAGGCGGAGTGGGACCGCCCGCCCGGCGTCGATTCCTTCGACAGTGACCGACAGGTCGGCGTGCTCCTCGAACGTCGGGCCCAACAGATCGGCGTCGAACGTACAGCAGGCAATCATTGGACGGGACCCCCTTCGTGTCGGCTGGTCGTATCGATGAGGCATAAAACGCGCGGTTCGAACGAGACCGGGGTGTGAACGGTCGCGTCACTGGTCGATCGTTCCCACAGAAGGGTAGGACCGCTTCAGGGTGCCCCCCTTTCCCAGACGGTGTCGACTGCCGGAGCAGGTGAATATGTCAGAGGCACGGGCTCCGGTCGGTCGGTATCACGCCGACACCGTAGTGAACTTCCGGCGGCCTGGAGTATAATGGTGTTACTTGTATATTCATGCACTATATACCGGAGTGGTGATCTCTGCGTTGCCCGGACGGTTTCGCCCAGGCTTCAGGGGACGGTTTCGCCCAGGCGTTCAGGGGACGTTTTCGCCCTGGTAGTCGCCCGCGTAGGTGCCCGAGTGGTCGGCATCCGCGAGGACGAGTTGGGCGATGCGCGCGCCTGCTTCGAGTTCGATCTCGTGGTGGACTTCGAGCAGTCCTTCCCCTCGTCCCTCGTAGCCGGCGTCCCAGACGGCGGTGTCGAGCATACAGGCGTTCCGGAGCAGCGAGGATCGCGGGAGCAGAAAGCCGACGTGGTTCTCAGGGATACGAACGGTCTCGGCGTACCGGACCACGTACCCACCCGGTGAGAGGCGATACCACCCGTCGTCGGGGTCGATCGGTTCACGCTCGCCGATCGACTTGCCGTCCCGGCCGATCCGACCCGGCGATGTCTGTTCGAATACGGCCTCCAGGGTCAGGTCGACGCCGTTGGGCTGGCGCTGGTCGTCCCGGAGGTCGTCGAGTTGTGCGGCGACGAACTCTCCACTTTTGAACATTATCCACGGGGATGTGAGGAAGGGAAAAGAGGGTTCCGTTCGCGGGTCCGGACGCAGCGGTTGGACGACCTGCATACTGGATGTCACAGCTGTCGGTTCTATTGAGTCTTCATCCGTATTGTGTTACATATTCGTCATAGCGTTTAACATCTCCGAACACACACATGAACTGTGACGGGTGCTGCACTCGGCGACGTCCTGTACGGGTTTACCGGTGCAGTATTGGGCGTTTCAGATATCTATCCGGGAGTCGTTGCTCTCGCCGGGCTGATTACGGCCGGGCTGACCGTCGTCGGGGTCCAGTATCGCGACGTCCCGGGCGGCGAGTGGTTTGCAGCGACGATGGGTTTGTCGAACGTCTGGATCGCCGGGGCACTGGTCACGGTCTTGAGCGGTAATTCGACGGCGCTGATCCTCGCGGAGATCGTGATGACGGGGTGCAGTCTCGTCGTCCCCGTCGCCTGGACCGCGTTCGTGATCACGTACGTCGGTCTCGACTGGATGTCACAGAGCTGGCGACTGGCCGCATTGTTCGTCCCGCCGCTGGTCGGCATTGCCGCGATAGCGGCCACGCCGCTGACGAAACTATACTTCGCCGACGTCGCCGTCGTCCACCGGCCCGACGGCATCTCCGTCGTGAGCACGCCGCCGGGTATCCTGGCCTGGCTCGTGTTGGCGTACGTCTTCGTGTTGCTCGTCGTCGGCCTGGTGTTGATCGCGCGATTGATCCTGCTGCGTGGGCTGTTCTCCCGGCAAGCGTCGTGGTTGTTGATCGGGACGATGCCGCCGTTCGTGACGGTGATGCTCGAACCCGCTGGGGTGGTCGGTGAGGAACACCTCCCGCTGGCTCCCATCGGGTTCGCCCTGATGGGCCTTGCCTATGGGTACGGGCTGTTCTATCACCGGCTGTTCGATCTCTCGCCCGGCACCTGGCGACTCGGGACCGGCGTTGCCTTCGAGGGGCTGTCCGAGGGACTGGTGATCGTCGACACACACGGCGACGTGCTGGGATGCAACCGGAGTGCCTGCGAGCGCTTCGGCTGGGAGCGATCCACAGTGTTCGGTCGGAACATCGCCGAATTCGACGCCCAGCTGACCGGGGCCATCGGCAGGTCCGAACCGACCGAGTTCCGGATGGAGGGCCAGTGGTACGAGGTCAACAGCTCGCCGATAACGGACGCCCGGGATCGGGAGGTCGGGCACGTCCTGGTCATCAGGGACGTGACCGAGCGCCACGAACGCCGCCAGCAACTGGAGGTACTCAACCGTGCACTCAGACACAACCTCCGCAACGACATGATGGTCGTCTCCTCACGGGCGCAGGCGCTCGAAGATCGGTACGACGACCCCATGGCGCGGACGATTGTCGATACGGCCACGGATATCGTCGAAATGGCTGACAAGGCGCGAGCGGTCGAAGAGAGCCTTCGCGAGACCGAGGGGGAAACACAAGACGTCGACGTCGGTCCATTCCTCGGCCGGCTGATCGAGAACGTCTGTGGGGGAGACCAGGATGCTCCAGTCGCGATCGACGTCGAGCCGGGGCTCTCAGTGCGGACTGACGAATCCCTGCTCATGATCGTGGTGGCCAATCTGGTCGAGAACGCGATCGAACACGGCATCCGTGACGGGATAGACGCCGACCGGACACCCGTTCGAATCAGTGCCGACCGGATCCCGGACGGTGTCGCCATCGAGGTCGCCGACGACGGTCCCGGGATCCCCCAGTCCGAACTCGACGTGATCGAACGGGGCACCGAGACCCCGACCAGCCACGGGCGCGGCATCGGACTCTGGCTCGTAACCTGGGGGGCCACTCGACTCAACGCGGACGTGACGTTCGACACTGACGACGGGACGACCGCCCGACTGGTCGTTCCCGATCGATGATTTCGCGTGTCGGCTCCCGATCGATGATTTCGCGTGTCGGTCCCCGTTCGGCGACGGCGTCTGCCATGGACGATCATCGCAATACGACGGAATCACGGGACGGCGAACCCGCAGCATTCGCGCCAACACCGGGGATTTATGTCCGTGCGTGGCCTGTCTCCGGACGATATGGGACAGACGCTCACAGAGAAGATTCTCGACGACCACCTCGTCGACGGGGAACTCGTCCCCGGCGAGGAGATCGGGATCGAGATCGATCAGGCACTCACACAGGACACGACGGGGACGCTCGTCTGGCTGCAGTTCGAGGCGCTGGACCTCGAAGAGGCCCAGACCGAGCTTGCCGCCCAATACTGTGACCACCAGACGTATCAATTCGACTTCAAAAACACCGACGACCACCGATTCCTGCGGTCTGCGGCCGGCAAGTACGGCGCGTATTTCTCGCGGCCGGGCAACGGGATCTGTCACCAGGTACACAAGGAGCACTTCGCCAAGCCCGGCAAGACGATGCTGGGCTCGGACAGTCACACGCCGACGCCCGGCGGGCTGGGCGAGCTGGCGATCGGTGCCGGCGGGCTCGATCTGGCGGTCGCGATGGGTGGCGGGGCCTACTACATCGAGATGCCGGAGATCGTCAACGTCCGGCTTGAGGGCGAGTTGCCCTCGTGGGCGACTGCCAAGGACGTCATCCTCGAGTTGCTCCGCCGACTGACGGTCAAGGGCGGCGTCGGCAAGGTCCTGGAGTTCTCCGGGCCGGGCGTCGAGTCGCTGACGGTCCCCGAGCGGACGACGATCACCAACATGGGGACGGAACTCGGCGCGACGACGTCGATCTTCCCGACCGACGAGGAGACCAAGGATTACCTCGAACGCCTCGGCCGCGGCGAGGACTACGTCGAGATCGGCCCGGACGAGGACGCCGAGTATGCCGACCAGATCACGGTCGATCTTTCGGATCTCGAACCGCTGATCGCGACGCCGTCGATGCCCGACAACATCGTCCCGGTGCGGGAGGTCGCGGGCGAGGACGTCGAGCAGGTCATCATCGGCTCCTGTACGAACGGTGCCTACGAGGACATCCTCCCGGCCGCGAAGATGCTCGAAGGCCGTAACGTCGACAAGACGACCGAGATGATCGTCGCACCCGGTTCGAAGGTGGCCTCCGAGATGCTGGCTCGCGAAGGCTGGACCGCCGAGATGATGGCCGCCGGCGTCAACTTCTCTGAGGCGACGTGTGGTGCCTGTATCGGCATCGGTCACGTCCCGGCCTCCGACTCCGTCTCCCTGCGGACGTTCAACCGCAACTTCGAGGGCCGCTCCGGCATCGAGGACGACAACGTCTACCTCTGCTCGCCGGAAGTCGCCACCGCGGCGGCCATCAAGGGCGAAATCGTCGACCCGCGGGACCTCGCCGACGAACTCGGCGACCTCGAGGCCCCCGGTCTGGAGATGCCCGACTCCTACATCGGCAACTCCGAATCGGACCTCATCGCGCCGGACAACGCCGTCGACGACGAACTCATCAAGGGCCCGAACATCGGCGACGTGCCGCTGAAGGACCCGCTCGAGACCGAAGTCGGTGGTGAAGCCCTCCTCAAGATGGAGGACAACATCACGACGGACCACATCATCCCGGCCACGCAGGACATCCTGATGTACCGGTCGAACGTCCCGAAGCTCTCCGAGTTCACGCTCTCACGCGTCGACGACACGTTCGCGGAGCGCGCGCTCGAAGCCGACGGCGGCGTCCTCGTCGCCGGCGAGAACTACGGCCAGGGGTCCTCGCGTGAACACGCGGCCCTGTGCCCGATGTACCTGGGTATCGAGACCGTCCTCGCACAGAGCTTCGCCCGCATCCACAAGGCGAACCTGTTCAACTTCGGTATCGTCCCGCTCACCATCGACGAGGAGACCTACGAGAAGATCGAGGAAGGCGACGACATCGAGATCGTCGACGACGCTGCCGAAGCCGTCCGCTCCGGCCAGGAAGAGTTCACCATCCGCGTGAACGACGACTGGGAAGCGACCGGCCAGCTCGACGCCTCCGAGCGCGAACGCGAGATCCTCGCCGCCGGTGGCAAGCTCTCGCACACGAAGCAGCAGCACGACGAAGGCGGCGCTGCACCTGCAGACGACTAAAGCGAGGTTTCGCAGAAACCTCGTATTGGGAGCGGGACCGCAGGTCCCGCGAGCAGAGCGATTCCGAGCGTAGCGGGGAATCGTTTTCAGGTCGAACGGCGCGAAGCGCCGTGAGACAGTGCGGTCACCTTTCGACCGCGATTTTTTCGAGCAGTGAAACCAGTCTTACTCCCACGTTTCCCGCAGGTCGAACAGCGGTATCCGAAGTCCGCCCCAACAGTGCCATGCCGACGTTAGTTCTCTCTGTGGCCGATATTGCTTCACCCCGACGCGTACAGTCGGCTCTGATACAACAGTACCCATGGTACGACTCGGAGACGTCGGAAAGATTTGGAAAGAGGGGTGGGGGTGGGGGTGGTGGCACCCAAAACGGGTGCGACTATAAGTAGACTCGTCAGGCTAAAGAACCTTCCGGCGTTCTCTCCCTGTCTCGGTCGTATCGATGCATGAATTATCAGTACCTATCGACAAACAGTCAGAAACCGGGGTATCTTCGGTCGGCGATAACACATATGTAGGTCCGCACCGAAGGACGCACGTGACAACGGTCGCTCCTGACGGACCGGAGACGCCGGACACGCCATCGATTCGGCGCGCCGTCCGGGCGGACCTCATCGAGGTCCACCGCATCGAGCAGGCGTCGTTTCCACAGCCGTGGCCGTTTTCGGCGCTGGAGAGCTATCTCGATGAACCGGGGTTCCTCGTCGCCGAGACCGGCAACGACGATGATGAGCCGCCTGCTGTCGCGGGCTATGTCATCGCGGATACGATACCGAACCACGGCACGCCGCTCGGTCACATCAAGGACCTCGCGGTTCGGCCGGCGTACCGACGGCAGGGCGTTGCGAGCGCGCTGCTGCGGCGTGCGATGGAGGTCATCGGCGAGACGGGTGCCGGTTCAATAAAACTGGAGGTTCGAGCCGACAACGACGGGGCACGACGGCTCTACCGGCGCTTCGGGTTCGAACATCGGAAGACCATTCCGAACTACTACAGCAACGGCGAGGACGCGCTCGTGATGGTCCGCCTGCTGTAAGTGAGTGTTCTGTGTCTGGCTCTGGCAACGGGGGTGTAGCTGTTGGTGCCGTGTTCTTCGTTTGCTGCGAGTACCCACGAAGAGCCAGCAAGCCCGCGAGACGCTCCAGTCCCGCAGCGAGTCCCCCGAGTTCAGCCCGCCGGGGCTTTCTGACTGTTCAGAGACACCTCTCTCGAAACGACCACTTCGCCGAGACCCCGACCGCATATACGGCTCCGTACCCACGGTTCGCACACCGATGGGATACGCCTGTCCAGTGTGTGACGACCCGCAAGCCGACGACGTGCATCTGGCGAACCACCTCGCGTTCACGGCGATGACCGGCGGCGACGACCACGAAGCGTGGCTCGATGAGCGCGTCCCCGACTGGGGCCAACTCGGGGAAGACGAACTGTCCACTGAAGTCGTCGAGTACGCCGACGAGACGGAGTTCCCGCAGGTGTTCGAGGACACCGTCGACCGAAGCGGCGACGGGCACAGTCACGACCACGAGCACGGACACGGCCACGATCTCCCGCAGGGTGCGGACCGCCACCGGGGGTCGAACGCGCTCAGCGACCACGACAGCGAGGTACTGGCCGAGGCGCGCGATCTAACCCGAGAGATGTTGCGCGATAGCGACGACGAAACCCATGCGGACGCCGCTGACAGCGACACGTCGGAGTCCGACGCTGGCGAGTCCGGAGACGAAACCGAATAGTCCCGCCGGCGGCAAGGGGACGTATGGAAACTGCAGGGCAGTTCGCGCCGGCATCGGCAGCCGAGGCCCGCGAGCGCTACGAAGCGTTCGGGCCGACGGCGCAGGTCGTCGTCAAGGAAGTCGCGAAGGCGATGGGCCTCGACGCGGAGGCCTACGAAGAACGTGTCACCAGCGAGGTCGTCGAGACCGCCCGCGACGTGCTGTTCGCGGAATCGCTCGCTGTCCAGGTCGGTTCGATGACGGAGTTCGAGGAGTGGCGCGCGGACACCGATTGCGAGGTGACGCTAGTCGGCGCGGAGAACGTCGACAACGTGGTCTGGCACGCCGCACCCTTCGCAGAGCAGGCCGTCGCGGCGACATTTCAGGACAAGCGCCGGGCCGCGGTCGGCACGCTCCGTCGCCAGGCCTTCGGTCGCATCTATCGCGAGGTCGTCTGATGCGCCCGGTCACACGGAACACTCTGCTCGGCATCATCGCCGTCGTCGTGCTGTTACTGGCGCTGGGTGCGCTGCCGGGCCTCCTCAAGAGCGGTGACCCCTACTACGTCGTCGCCACGCCGACCGACGGCGAGTACAGCGTCGACAACGGCACGGCGATCAACTGGAGCACCCAGTCCGAGCGACGCTTCCCGTACACGAGCGAGGCGCTGGCTGACGCCTCCCCGTCGGCGGCCGGGCAGTCTGAGCCGTACTGGCGCGGACCGTTCGGATTCAAGGGCGCGTTCACCCACTCGCCGTTCGACGAGCGAGACGCGCTCAGCCAGCAGTACGACGGCGCGGTGGCCGACGAGGGCGTCGTCGTCAGGCACAACGGCACGTTTTACCACGTCGCGGTCCGACAGGACGTATGACCCGCGAACCGGCCCACGAGTGGCCCGTCGTCGAGAGCGAACGCGAGTACGAGACCGGCTGGTACACCGGCGGCTACGACCGGGTCCGCCAGCCAGACGGCTCCGAGAAGGACTACTACTGGGCGGACCTGCCCGCGGCGGCCGTCGTGGTTGCCACGACCGGCGACGAACTCGTCATGGTCGACCAGTACCGCCCGACCATCCGCGAGCAGTGTCTCGAACTCCCGGCCGGCATCGTCGAGGACGACGAGTCCTACACGACCGCCGGGGCGCGCGAACTCCGCGAGGAGACCGGCTTCGAGGCCGCCGGCGTCTCGCTCATCGAGGAGTTCTGGTGTTCGACCGGCGTGCTCCGGCACCGCCGCGGCATCGTCTTCGCCGAGGGGCTCGAACCAGTCGATCAGAAGCTCGACGACAACGAGTTCCTCTCGGTGACGACGGTCCCTATCGACGAAGCGTTGCAGGTCGCCCGGCGCGAACCGGCTAACGACGCCACAATCGAGGGTATCCTGCTAGCGCAGGCTGACGGCTTGCTGTAGCCGGTGAAGGTTTAGGTATCGCCCGCTAGCGGCTGGATATGGACGGCGAAATCGACGCCGACGAGCTGCGGTCGAAACTCGAAGACGGGACGGTCCGGGTAGTCGATATCCGCTCGCCCGGCGCGTTCGAGCGAGGCCACATCCCCGGGAGCGAGAACATCCCGTTCCCGTCGCTCGTCGACGAAGTCGAACGGTTCGAGGGCGACGACGAAGTCGTGACGGTCTGCCCGCACGGAAAATCCAGTGTCCAGGCCGCCCGGCTCATCGCCTCCTACGAGGGATTCGACGGCGACGCCGTGAGCCTTGCACCCGGACTCGACGGCTGGGACGGGCCGCTGGAGCGCGGTGACGCTGGCGGGGAGACACCGACAAGTGACACTGCCGCTGCTGACGGCGATACCGATGAAGGCCCCGCTGCACCGTTTTAGCTGCTGTTCGGGAGTCGAGATGGTGGCTCAGTAAAAGTCCATCGTCACAAGGGGCTCAGCGGGGGTAACATCTCGTCATCGCCACCAATATCTGGTACTCCTTCGCCGCTGAAAAATTCGTCTATTATCGAGTCGTGATTGGGAGTGGCGCGAGAAGCAACGGCACTCCGGTCCGACCTATAACAGAAACCGACCACCAAAATGAGTTAGATGGGGGCCACTCGATGAATCTGAAAGCAGGTATGTCGGTTAGGTTAACGGCCAAGCCGGGACTGATGGTATGAGAGGCCGGCCATTGCGGTCAGCAGAGACACTCGTGACGTACTTGACTCCCATCAACCAGGTCTCGATGCATCTCCGTAGCGAGTTCGTGCATCGCCTCTGCTTGCGCCTCGGTAGCAATTCCGAGTCGGTAGTACGTTTTCGTCCGGTTTTGGTTCCACAGTTCGGCTAGTCGCTCCCCAAATGCATCATCATAGAGCCCGATCGCTGCACCTCGCTGGTAGAGTCTCCGATGACTGCTGATTACTTCGGAAGCTTCCATTGCGCCGTCGTGGATCAGTCGGAACTGGATTGTCCGCTCGATCGCCACGAATGATGACTCAATGACGACCGTATAGTAGCCGTCGTCAAGGAGACGAGATGCAGCTGCCAGAAGTCGACACGCCCGACGTAACTGTACGAGTTCGGCCTCCTCGACACCGAGCCCCTCTTCGACGTTCCGGGGCGCTTGCTCGAAGCTACGCTCGGAAGCCTCGAGTGCGTTGACGACGGAATTATTCTCCATTCGCGTACACCTCCCTACGAATATCGGAGAGTTGTTCAGACCGAACAAGTATGAGTCCCTCGTCGAACTGCTCCCGTAGCCTATCGCCGATCCGTTTCGCGCTTTCGGTTGATTCAACGAGGACTTCGAAGTTGTAGCGGTCACCTACAAACTTCGTTTGCTGGAGAGTGCTCACAATCGACTGGACAGTTCGGCGAGCCTTTGTCTTGTCATCCTCGACGAAGACGAGAATGTCGATGTCACTCGCGCGATCTGCCGTGCCTCGTGCGACGCTGCCAAAGAGAAGCACACCAACTAAATCATCAACTTCTGCCTGAACCCTGTCGACAAAGGCTCTGATGGGCTTGTGAAATTCAGACTGGGGGATAGATAAGACTGGATCAGGTTTCGTGAGCCGGTCACGATGGATACTCACGTACTGCTTACGGCCTTCTTGCCGCGTTTGGACAGTACCGAGTTGTTTGAGCAGTTTGACGGCCTTTGAGACGGTCGCCTGATTTCCGTCGACCATCTCAGCCAACTGCCCAATAGTGAATTCGTCATACGGCTCCTCAACCAACCGCGACAGCACGTCTTGCATCGCCTGATACCGAAAGACGCGCTCATCGGGAAACGGATACTCCAGAGCGAGTGTTGTCGGCTCTTTCCTATTGGGCATAACATTCCTATTAGGAATGGGCCAGTATAAACCCTCTTCCCTGAGGCTCAGGTGGGACCCTTAGAGACTGACATGAATCGCGTGCAAGACTTAGAGGCTATCTTGCACGATGAAGTGAACATCAACGTGATCTGGTAGAAACTCTACCGATAGGTCGGCAGGCTTACTGATCACCTGATTCACCTGTCAATCGGTGACGTAAACTTTGTGAGGATGTTTTTATGTTATGCTCTACCTGGAAAATGACTATTAGAAACCATTCATATAAGATTACATATGACCGGTAATGACACCGGTTCAGGTCCGGATGGTGGGATCGACAAGCTTCCGCCGGGTCCGGATGGGCTCCCGGTGCTGGGAAACACCCATCAGTACGTCAAGCAGCCAATGGGATTTTTCGACGAGCTTGCTGAGTACGGTGATGTCGTCCACTGTGAATTTCCGCGTATCGACGCCGTCGCTGTCTTCCACCCCGATCACATCGGCGAGGTATTACTGCGACAAGGCACCTACGAGCGGTGGAATTTCGACGAACTGAAAGAACTCCTCGGCTACGAAATCGCACCGCGAGGTCTCACATTCACACGTGGTGAGGAATGGAAACAACAGCGCCACTTCCTTCAGCCGATGTTCGGACTGAACCAGTTGCGAGGGTTCAGTTCGGCCATGGTTGCTGCCACGGAACAACTGATCGAGGAGTGGGACGACGGCGAAGAGATCGTCATCAACGAGGAGTTCTCGGAGCTGACGCTGTCGATACTCACGAATTCGCTGTTCGATTTCGACCTCGGCGAGCACCGGCAAGTGATCACCGAGGCTGCCGACGAGCTACAGACCATGGCCGATATGAGTGGACTCAGTGCCGCCGAAATGCTCTTACCGTCGTGGGTACCGACCCACAGGAACCGACGGTATAAGCAGGCTATGGATGCGTTCGATGAAACGGTCGATACGCTCATCGAAGAGCGGAGAGCGAACCCTGGCCAGTACGACGACTTCCTGACGATGATGCTGGAAAAGGAGGACGACCACGAATATACGATGGCCGATGCGGAAATTCACGATCACTTGATTACGTTCCTCATCGCTGGTCATGAGACGACAGCGATGGCGCTGACGTTCACGTGGTTGTTGCTGGCGACCCATTCCGATGAACGGGGCCGATTAACGCAGGAAGCCACGACTGTGCTTGACGGCCCACCTACGGCGGAAGACCTTGCCGACCTCACCGTTACCGAGCACGTCGCCAAGGAAGCGATGCGGCTCTATCCGCCAGCGGGGATGCTGTTCCGCGAGGCTGTTGAGGGGACAACGCTTGGGGGATATCACATTCCCGAAGGAACGAAAATTCTACTGCCACAATTCACGGTTCACAAGGACGACCGATGGTTCGACGCGCCCGAGCAGTTCTGGCCCGAGCGTTTTACCGATGCTCGGAGTGACAGACGGCCGGAGTTTGCGTACTTCCCCTTTGGCGGTGGTCCCCACCAGTGTATCGGGATGCACTTTGCGATGATGGAGTTGAAACATATCATCCCGATGCTTGCCCGAAATGTGGAATTCGAGCTGTTGAGTTCACCTCGGCCCGAGATAAACATGGAGTTGACGTTGCAGCCTTTCGAGGATGTTCGGATGCGTGTTCACAAACAGTGACTCACCGTGCGACATAGCGACGCAAATCTGGGATTTGTACCATCAGCGGAGGCTGCCGTATCGGTCAACGTGCAAAGCGGAGTGTGCAAGATACGCGCCCTGTATTCAGCACGAATTGCTGATCATATCACCGATTTAAAATTTCTAAACGCTCAGGTGACCATCGAAAAGATCGGCTGTTTCCGCACCAGTTCACCGATCTATTAATAGAAACTGGGTCTCAGCGGGGGCCTCATCTCGTCATCGCTACCAATATTTGATAACCTCCCATCGCTGAAAAGTGCGTCTATCGATCAGTTGTAGTTGAGCATATTCAAACGCTATCGCCACCGGACCTGATCGATAAACATCATTCTGACTGGTCTATTCAAATTGTTCTGAAGATCGGTATCTTACCGCCGGAGAAGCTTGAGAAACCAGCGGGTCGTCGAATTACTTGCAGCCACCGACATTCGTTGTGGGCCCCTCACCGCGGTTCGAAGATGTGGATCGGCCAGTCGGCCTCGTAATCGAGCGCGATCTCCCGCTCTGTGGCCGTCGGCTCTCGCACTGTGAGTTCGACCGGGTCACCGATGCCAACGTCGGCGTAGTCGGCGGCCACGCGCCCGAGGAGGCGGCCACCGTCCGCGAGTTCCACGACGGCGACCGTGTAGGGGGCGTCCGCCGCGAACGCCGGCGGCGGCGTGTGGACTGCCGTGTACGAGAAGATCTGACCCTCGTGCGACTGCGGTTCGACGTCGACGGCGCGACTGCCGCAGGCGTAGCAGGCCGGCCGCGGCGGCAACAGGATCTGTCCACAGTCCGCACAGACCCCGCCCAGGAGTTCGCCGTCAGCAAGGGCGTCGAAAAAGCCCGGCAGTGTTCGCGGGTCGGTCGCATCGAGGTCGCCGTCAGTCATGGTGCCTCCGCCGTCGTGAGTACGTGGCTGACGGTGACGGCGTCCCCGACACCCCCTTCGTTGAGCAACAGGGCGGTTTCGGCCCCCTCCACCGAGCGGTCGCCCGCAGCTCCCGTGAGCTGTTCGTAGGCTTCGAGCGCCTGCAAGATCCCGGTCGCGCCGATGGGGTGGCCGCGGGCCTTCAGTCCGCCGCTCGGGCTCAACTGCACGTCCGTCCAGCCGTCAGCCCGCTCCGCTGGCGCCCGGTAGCTCTGATAGCCAGTTCCTGAAGGGGCGAAGCCTGCGGCCTCCGCGAGCAGCGCCTCGCAGACGGTGAAGGCGTCGTGGACCTCCGCGAGGTCGACCGCTGCGGCGTCGATGCCCGCCTCCTCATAGGCCGTCTCGGTGGCGACGCGAGCGCCCGCGATGTCGGTCATGTCCCGCTCGGCGACCGCGATGTTGTTCGCGGCGGCCCCGCTGCCCGCGACGCGCACCTGCGGTCGGTCGAGGTCAGCCGCCAGCTCGGCGGACGTCACGAGGACGGCCGCGGCGCCGTCCCCGACCGGCGCACAGTCGAAGAGCTTCAGCGGCGGGGCGACGGGATCGGATTCCAGGACCGTCGCCACGTCGATCTCCTTCGGAAACTGCGCCCGGGGGTTGCGAGCGGCGTTGGCGTGGTTCTTCACTGCGATCTCGGCGAGGTCGCGTTCCGTGGCGTCCGTCTCGTGGAGGTAGCGTTGGCCGAGCAGAGCGTACTGGCTGGGCGCGGTGATGCCGGAGCGCTGCTCGATGGCCCGGTCGAACGCCGCCGACAGCGCGTCCGTCGCGCCGCTGGTGCCTGCGGATGTCATCTTCTCGACGCCGCACGCGAGCACGGCCTCGTGTTCGCCGTTGCGGACGTCCTTGACCGCGTGCCGCAGGGCGAGCGCGCCCGCGGCGGCACACCCCTCGACTCGCTCGGCCGGGACGTGACGAAGGCCGGCCCACTCGGCCAGAAGCGTCCCGTACATGATCTGGTGTTCGTAGCTTTCCGATTGGTTGCCGACGTAAACCGCCTCGACGAGATCGGCAGGGTCGGGCAGGTCGTCGAACGCCTCCGCGAGGGCGACCGAGAACAGGTCACGGCCCGGGAGGTCCGTGCGGCCGAGCGGCGAGGCCCCGACCGACGCGATGACTGGCTCTGGCATGTTAATATAAATCCATGTAAAACCCGGGTCCGGATTGTTCTGGAGCTTAACAGTATAACGTCTTTATATTGTGCGCGGACGATTCCGTGCACTCCTGATCCCTGTACGAGTCGCTGCTGACCGCGAGCGAGGGGGCACGCGACGAACGCGAGGCGCTGTTCCCGGTGCCCGAATATGAGCGCGAGTCCTTACAGCCGGTGCGAATACACTCGACACACAAGCGGCACCGCCGTCACTGTCTGGTATCGACGTGCTGAAGGTGGGGAGTCGGCTGTCCAGCGGTCTCTGGGGTGGCCGGAACCGTCCTGATCCGTGTCGGTCTCAGGACTGCGGTCGCGGTGCGGCTTTCTGGAGCGCGCTTTCAGCGATGTTGCCGCCGTAGTCGGCGGTCCGTGACAGCGAGTCCACGATGAGGCCGAGCACTTGCGCGCTCTGCGGGTCGAACTCACGGATCTCGCCGTCGACTTCGCGGGCGGTCCCGTCGACGTCGGGAATCCGGTTCCGGGCCTCGTTTGCCAGTTCGACGGCCTCGTCGGAATCGTCGGTCAGCAGGGCATCCATGGCGGTTTCGGGGACGGCGATGGCCTCGGCTTCCAGTTGGTCGAGGAGGTCGGCAGTTTCGCCGGTGATCTCGCCGATCTCCTGGGAGAGCCCGGCGATTTTGGTCGCGTGGTCGGCGATACGCTCTAGCTGGCGGGCGCTGGACTGGAAATCGAACACGGTCTCTCGCGGAAAGCCGATTTCGTTGGCAGCCGTCGGATTGCGGAGGACGGTACGGAACACGCGCGAGACCATGTACCAGAGGCGGTCCACGTCGTCGTCGCGCTGCATCACGTCTTCTGCGAGGTCGTCGTCGTCCTCGATGAGCGCTTCGACGGCGTCCGAGAGCATCGTCAGCGAGACCAGCCGCATTCGCGTGATCGCGTTGTGGACCGACAGCTCGGAGGAGTCCAGCAGGTCCTGCAGGACGACCCTGTCGGTCGTCTCCTCGATCATCTCCAGGCCGACAAGCCCCTGTGTCGCATCGCGGATTATCCGCCGCTGTTCGGCCGTGATCCGCGAGGCTTCGAGCTGGATGATGTCGAAGCCGCTGACGTACATCGTCATTACCGCTCGCGTGAGTTCGTGCCTGTTTTCGAGCCCGTCCACGTCGAGACTCCCCTCCACGCGGCCGTTGTCCCGCTGGGGAGCGAGCAATAGCAGGTCCCGTTCGGCGTGGAACTCGACGACGCTGCCCGCGCTCACGTCGTTTTCTGTCGCCCACTCTTTGGGTAGGGAGACGGTGTATGTCGACCCGCCTGTCACCTGGACCTTACGTGTCTCCATGTGACTGCCACTCGTTCACGGGATGATATAAATCCACTCATATCTATATACTATACTGAAGCTCTAATATTTGAGGACATATTCGCCGGCTAAGCGGACGTTCTGTGACGATATTCGACAGTATAGACGATGCAGACGGCTAACACACCTGTTTCTGATGACCGTCCGTTCCTGGCTCATTCGGGGCTCTAGCGGCCCAATGCTGACGGTGCCGCTGATATATGCCTACCTGTTTGTGGTTGTTTACCACACCATATCTATATAGTAATACGCCATACGATATAGATATCTTAGCAGATTACTTATTAGCTGTCTCACTGGACTCTGGTGATGGCGCACGATCCAGACGGGCTGTCAGAGTTCGTATCGCGGCGGAAATTCATCGCAACGACAGGTGCGACCAGCATTGCTGCAATCGCCGGGTGTTCCAGCGGCAGCGGCGGTTCCGAGTCGGACGGGAGTTCCGGCGGGAGTGCGGACACCGAGGCGGCGTCGACGGAGACGGACGCGACCGCAATGGAAGGGACCGAGAGCACGGCCGAAGGGAGCAACTCCGGCGGCAGCGGGGCTCTCGAATCCGGCGGTTCCTCGACAGTGTATCCCATCGCGAACACTGCGGCCTCCTACTGGAACGCCAATCGACCGGCCAGCGACTCCGAGTACTGGCCCCACGGTGAGTACGACATCGACACGGACCAGAATCTCGCCGACTACTGGGCCGGTCTGTACGGATTCGAGGCTGGCGGCGAGGACGGGCCGCCGTTCCAGTTCACCGTCGGGCTCTCCCACTCCGGGACCGGCGTCGAGAAGGTCATGAACGGCCAGAACGACATCGGTAACTCCTCGGGGAACGTCGAGGACGAACTGCCGGACCGTGATTCCTACGAGCAGTTCGTCGACCACGTCGTCGGCGTGGACGGCCAGCCGCTGGTCGTCTCTCAGGAGATCGCCGACGCCGGTGTCGGACAGGTCACCGGTGATCAACTCAAGGGCCTCTACAAGGGCGAAATCACCAACTGGAGCGAACTCGGCGGCCCGGACCGCGAGATTCAGGTGCTCGGCCGCGTCAAGGGCTCCGGGACGCGAACGTCGTTCGTCTCCAACGTCTTCGGCAACCCCGAAGAAGACACCAGTGTCGCCAACCGCTACGGCCAGAACCAGCGCCTCGCACAGGCCATCGCACAGGCCGACAACGCCATCAGCTACCTCGCGCTGGCGTTCATCGACACCGACGGGCTGGCCCCCATCGCGCTGGAATGGGAAGGGACGACCTACAGCTACCAGGACGACCAGAACGGCCTGGACTCGAAGGCCTACCCCCTCTCGCGCGACCTCCACATGTACACGTGGGAAGGCACCTCGAAGAAGGAGGCCGCCGTCATCAACATGATCCTGTCCGACTTCGGTCAGGACACCTTCGTCGCGCCGAACAACTACTTCAAGCTCGGCACTCGCCGCCAGGAAGAGCAGCGCGCCAAGCTCCCCGATCAGGTGTGATCGACCGCAACTGAGGTTCAGTTGGACGACTGTCGACCGTGTCGGTCGGTTTTCCATACTATGACTGAGGACATACCTACGACGGAGGGCGAGTCGGTGTCGGGCGAGGACAGAGTTGACGGGTCGACGCTCGCTGTCGGCGCAGTCGCGACGACGCTGATGGCGACGATTCTCGTCTTCCTGTTTCGGCCGGCCCTGGCACTGCCCATGCTGCTCGCGTTCGTGTTCGTCACGGCGGTCGGCTGGGTCACCTATCAGGCCGAGGTTGCACGCCTGCTCACGCTGGTCGCGACGATCCTCACGGTGCTGACCGTCGCGTTCATCACGTTCTTCCTGTTCGTGAGCGCACTGCCGGCGTTTCTCGAACACGGACTCGGACTGCTGCTGATTCCGGAGCAAAACGGTGCGGCCCGCTGGTTCTTCTGGCTCGAATCCGTGCTGCCGTCGGACTCGACGTACTGGAACCCGCTCAGCGGGGCTTACTCCCTGATACCGATGATATGGGCGACGGTCGTCGTCACCGCCATTGCGGGCGCGGTGGCGGGGCCGCTCGGCCTCTTCGGCGCGCTGTTCATCGCCGAAGTCGCCAGCGACCGCCTGCGGGAACTCATCAAGCCCGGCGTCGAGATCCTGGCCGGTATCCCCTCTATCGTCTACGGGTTCATCGGCTTCCAGGTGCTGAACGGCTTCATCCAGACGAACTTCCTCGACGACGGGGCGAGCTTCCTCATCGCCGGCATCGTCGTCGGCGTGATGGCGCTGCCGACGGTCGTCTCTGTCGGCGAGGACGCCCTCTCCAGCGTCCCCCAGTCGATGGGTGACGGCTCCGTCGCGATGGGCGCGACCGAGTGGCAGACGATGAAGAGCATCTCCATCCCCGCGGCGTTCTCGGGCATCTCAGCTGCCGTCATCCTCGGCCTGGGCCGGGCCATCGGCGAGACGATGGCCGTCGCCGCGATCATGGCCTCGGGGACGCAGTTCGCCGACCCGCTGTTCGATATTTTCGACGCCAACGCGACGCTGACAAGCCTGATCGCGACCCAGTACGGGAGCGCATCCGAGAGCACCGTCGACGTGCTGTTCGTCGCCGGCGTGATGCTGTTCGTCATCGTCGCCGGGATGAGCATCGTCTCGCAGTACATCGAGCGGCGCATGCAGCGGAAACTGAAGGGGCAACAATGAGTGACGCCTACGCGACCACGGACCGACTCGTCAGCGCGGATTCGAACATCTACGACCGGGGGCTCGATACGGCGATTGCGCTGAGCGTCGTCGGCTTCGCGCTCGGGCTCGTCACGCTCGTGAACCTGGTCCCGCCCGGTGCCAGCGGCGGGACCCTCACCACGGCCTTCGGGACGCTGCTGGCAGTCGTGGTCGGAGCGGTCGGAATGACCGGTCTCGCCTCCTACACCAACGTCGTCCCGGTCACCTCACAGCGGGTACGGGGCATCGGGCTCGGTCTCGTCGTCTCGACGGTCGCGCTGACCGTCCTCGCGGCGACCCTTCCGGTGACGATGGCGACGCTGCTGGGAACCGTGTTGCTGGTCGAGGCGCTGGCGGTCACCGTCGCCGGCGTCACCTCCCGGCTCGACCTCGTGGACACGGAACCGAACATGAGCGCCGGGCTGCTCTCCGGCGTGGCCTTCGGCGCTATCGGCCTCGCCATGGGGGGCGCCGCCGGGGGAGCGCTCGCCGGGTTCGGCTCGCTCCTGTGGCTCGTCGGCGCCGTCGCCGCCGGCGTCGGCCTGTTCCTGCTGGCGATTCTCCCCCGCGAAGACCTCGGCTCGACGCTCCCGACGGCCATCGTGGTCGGCGCGCTCGGGCTGACGATCGTGACCGGCACCATCGGCGTCGGCTGGCAGTGGAACCCGCAGACGCTCTCCGGCGGGTTCACCGGCGGCGCGGTCATCCCGGTGTTCCTCCTGGTCGGGACGCTCCTGTCGGCCTGGTCGGCCGCGAAGTGCCGGGCCGGGTTCGGTGCCCGGGGCCGTGAGTACGGGGCTTTCCTCGTCATCAACCTCAACGCCTTCCTGATGGTGGCCGTGATGGCGACGATCGTCGTGTTCGTGACTATCAAGGGTGTCGGCTACGCCTTCCACGGACTTTCGGTCGGTGCGCTGACCGCGCTGGTCCTCCTGACGCCGGCGCTTCTCGCCGCGGTCCAGTTCGCTCGCACGCCAGCGGGCGCGAACGACTGGAACGCTGGCGCTCGACAGCTGTTCCGGGTCCTCCCGCTGGCGGCGGTCGGCGCGCTCGCCGCGACGTTCGTGAGCGTGCTCGTCACCGGGTCCCCGCTGCGGTACCCCTACACCTACACCGTGCAGGTCAACCGACAGGGGCAGGCCCTCGATACGGCAATCGCGGTGACGCCCGACACGACGGTTGGGACGCTACTGCTGATCGCGCCCGCGCTACTACTGGCGGTCACCTTCTTCCGCTCGTTCGGCTCGCTCCGAAAGGTCGGGACGGAGTCCGAGCGGACCGGTTCGGTTCGACAGGCCGTCCCGACCGCGGTTCTCGCGCTCGTCGTGCTCATCGGCCTCTTCCTGGTTCTCGGTCCCGCCCCGTTCGGTCTGCCACTCGGCGGCACGCTCGGATTCGCCGCCGTCGTCGCCGGTACGGTCGCGGCGGGCGGCCTCGCCGTCTCCCCGCTCGTCGGCGTGCTCACGAGCGACGGGCCGACGCTGGCAGACAGCGCACAGCGCGAGGCCCCGCTGTTCACGCTGGGGGTGTTCGGCGGGCTCGGGCTGTTGCTGACCGCGCTCGTTCTCCAGCCCGTCGCCGGCGTCAATCCGCAGGTCGGTCCGGTGAACCTCGTCCCGGCGGTCGCGTTCGCGGCCGCCCTCGCCTCGCTCGCGCTGGCGACGCTCACAACTATCGCAAAGCGGTCCAGCGAGGCGACGATTACCCGACGGCTGCTGACCGAGGAGACGCGGCTCGGCCTCGTCGGCGCGGCCGGCTTCACCGCCCTGGTGGGCCTGCACGTGGCCGCGACCGGTGTCTCGTTCACTGTGCTCGGCGTCTCTGTCTCGAACGCGAGCAGCCTCTCGTGGCCGATGGTGATGCAGGCCTACATCCCGCTGGGGGCCGAACCCGGCGGGATCATGCCTGCTATCATCGGCACGGTGTGGCTGGTCATCGGCGCGACGCTGTTCGCCGTCCCGCTGGGCGTCGGTGCGGCGGTGTTCCTCACCGAGTACGCCGAGCAGGGCCAGTTCACCGCACTCGTCGAGATCGCGACGAACGCGCTCTGGTCCACGCCGAGCATCGTCTTCGGCCTGTTCGGGGCCGCGTTCCTGATTCCGCGGCTGGGCGGCGACGAGTCCCTGCTGGCCGGGATGCTGGTGCTCGGGTTCATGCTCCTGCCGCTGGTGCTCATCACCTCACGGGAGTCCATCAAGGCCGTCCCCGACGAGTACCGGGACGCCAGCGCGGCACTGGGCGTGACCCGGTGGGAGACGATCAAAAGCGTCGTCCTGCCGGCGGCGATGCCGGGCGTCATCACCGGTGTCATCCTCGGCGTCGGCCGCATCGCGGGCGAGACCGCCCCGCTCATTCTCGTGCTCGGGTCGACGCTGAACGCGACGGCCGCCGTCGACGTCATCGGTGGCTTCCGCTTCGTCTCGGGGCCGCCGTTCATCGCCAACGACGCCTTGCTGACGGCCTCGGCGTCGCTGCCGACGCAGGTGTGGGCCGTCATCGCGGCCGGGGTGTCGGGGTCGCCACAGATGGGGTGGGCGACGGCGTTCATCCTGCTGATGGTCGTGCTGACGTTCTACGCGGTCGGTATCACGGCGCGGACGTACTTCCGGAGGAAGCTCAACTATGAGTGATAGCATCAACACGGAGACGAGCACTGACACGCAAACGAACGGCAGACAGACGGTCGAAACCGCCTCGCCGAGCACCGAGACGACGGCCGGTGAGAGCGAAGAGCAGGTCCGGGAGGAGTGGCGGCAATACCAGTTCGACGGCGACACGAAGCTCTCGGTCGAGAACCTCGACGTCTGGTACGGCGACGACCACGCACTGAAAGACGTCTCGATGGAGATCCCGGAAAACAGCGTCACGGCGCTCATCGGGCCGTCTGGGTGTGGCAAGTCGACGTATCTCCGATGTCTGAACCGGATGAACGACCGCATCAAGGCCGCCCGAATCGACGGCTCGGTCGAACTGGAAGGCACCGAGATTTACGACCCCAACGCCAACCTCGTCGAACTCCGCAAGCGCATCGGGATGGTGTTCCAGTCGCCGAACCCGTTCCCGAAATCCATCCGCGAGAACATCTCCTACGGCCCCCGCAAGCACGGCGACATCAACAAGGGCCTGCTCGCGCGCCTGTTCGGCCGCGACGACACCGAAGAGGAGGCCGAACTCGTCGAGCGGTCGCTGAAGCAGGCCGCGCTGTGGGACGAGGTCAGCGACCGCCTCGACGACAACGCGCTGGGCCTCTCGGGCGGCCAGCAGCAACGACTCTGTATCGCCCGCTGTCTGGCCGTCGACCCCGAGGTCATCCTGATGGACGAGCCGGCGTCGGCGCTCGATCCAATCGCCACGTCGAAAATTGAGGATCTCGTCGAGGAACTGTCGAAGGACTACACCGTCGTCATCGTCACCCACAATATGCAGCAGGCGGCCCGCATCTCCGACCAGACCGCCGTGTTCCTCACCGGCGGCGAACTCGTGGAGTACGACGACACGGACAAGATCTTCGAGAACCCCGAGAGCCAGCGCGTTGAGGACTACATCACCGGCAAGTTCGGGTAACCTATGTCACGAGAGTCGTACCAGCAACAACTGGACGAACTTCGGGCGAACGTGGTCGCGATGGGCGAGCTCGTCGTCGAGCGACTCGATGCGGCGCTGACCGCGCTACGGTCCGTCGACGAGGACCTGGCACGGTCGGTCATCGACGGCGACGACGAGATCAACGAGCTGTATCTCGACCTCGAAGCGGACTGCATCGACCTCTTCGCCCTCCAGCAGCCGGTCGCGACCGACCTCCGCTTCGTCGCCGCCTCGTTCAAGATTATCACCGATCTCGAACGCGTCGCGGACCTCGCGACGAACCTCGCCGAGTACGCGCAGTCCGCCGACCGCCGGCACGGGCCCGAGATAGACGTCGACACGATTGGCCGGGAAGCCACCGAGATGGTCGAGCGCAGTATCGACGCCTACCGGCGGGAAGACATCAAAGAGTGCCGCACCATCGCGGCTGACGACGACGAACTCGACGCGCTCTGTCAGCGGGCCAGCGAGACTGTCGCCCGGGATCTCATCGAACGGGAGGCCGACACCGACGACGGCTGGGCGGTCGAGCAGCTCCTCGATGAGGTTTCGGCGCTGCTGCTTACCGTGCGGGACCTCGAACGGGTCGGGGACCACGCCGTCAACATCGCGGCACGCACGCTGTACATGGTCGAAACCGATTCGGAGCTCATCTACTAAACATGGACACCCGAAAGATACAGACGGTCGGCGGCGGGACCTACACCGTTTCACTGCCGAAAGAGTGGGCCGAATCGGAGGGCTGTACGGCCGGGACGACGGTCAACCTCCACACGCACATCGACGGTCTGCTAGTGATTCAGACCCCAGAATCTCGGACCGAACCGCGGAACCGCCTCACGCTGGAAATCGGAAACGACGACCCAGCCGAGATCGAGCAGTTGCTTCGGGCGGCCTACGCTGCCGGCGTCGAGTCCGTCGTCCTCGAAGCCCCCAATGGCTACACCGACGAGCAACACCGGGCCATCGAACGCGTCACCCGGAACCTGACCGGCGTAACCATCGCCGAGGAGACCGAAACGCAGGTGACGGTCCAGACGCTGCTCGATGCCGGCGAGGTGTCCGTCAGGCAGTCGGTTCGCCAGCTCCAGTTCGTCGCGCTGTCGATGCAACGGGACGCGATGGCCGCGCTCACGACCGGGGCGACCAGTGACCGGTGGGCTGACCGCGACAACCAGGCTGACCGGCTGTACGCCATGATCGACCGCTACTTCGAGCGTGGACTGGCCCGGCTCGACGAGATTGACGCGCTCGGGCTGACGCGCCCCGAACTGTTCAGCCTCTGGGCGACCGCGAACGAACTCGAACGCGTGGCCGACCACGCCGAACGGATCGGTACCGTCGCCGACCGCCTCGACGGCCAGCCCGCCGGTACCATCGTCACCGACCTCGACGACATCGCGCAGGACGTTCGAACCGTGGTCGAAGACGCCGTCCGCGTCATCATCGGCGACGCCTGCGTCGCGACCGCCCGACAGACCCTCGCCACGCGCCGGGCCGTGCGCCAGCGGATAACCGATCTCGACCGACAGTTGTTCGAATCTGGAGACGTAGACTACCGGCTCACGCGCGCCCTCGACAGCCTCGCCAGAACGGCCGAGCACGGCGGCAACATCGCCGAGCTCGGGCTTCGGATGGCCGTCCGCGACGGTGCGCTCGCCGACTCGACGGCCGGCACCGACGAAGCGAACACGCCGAGTTCGACGGCCGAGACAGAATCCTGACGCAACACACAGCACACAAGACCCGTCGGTCCGGAGACCCGCTATGGTCGACTGGGACGTGTACCTCGTCACGCAGGCGTCACTCTCGGCGGGCCGGACAACCGACGAACTCGTCGCGGACGCGATTGCCGGCGGCGTCGGCGTCGTCCAGCTCCGTGAGAAGGACCGGTCCGCACGCGAACGGTACGAACTGGGACAGGAACTGCGAGAACTGACCCGCGAGGCCGGCGTCACATTCATCGTCAACGACCGCGTTGATCTGGCGCAGGCACTCGATGCCGACGGTGTCCACCTCGGCGACGACGACCTCTCTGTTTCTGTCGCGCGGGATCTTCTCGGTGACGACGCGCTCATCGGCCGCTCCGTCTCGACCGTCGAAGACGCCCGGGAAGCAGCGGCGGCCGGCGCGGACTACCTCGGCGTCGGCGCGGTGTTTGCCACCGGGTCGAAAGACGACATCGACGACGACGAACACGCGGTCGGCACCGACCGCGTCGCCGCCATCGCCGATGCAGTGGACATTCCCTTCGTCGGCATCGGCGGCATCACAGCCGAAAACGCCACCGAGGTCGTCCAAGCGGGGGCTGACGGCGTCGCCGTCATCACTGCAATCACGCGGGCCGACGACCCGGCCGCGGCGACGGCAAATCTGGCAGACGCCGTCGAGCACGGGCGCTAACCGGTTTTATTCCGCTCTGACTACGCGGCTCACGCCTTCTCACATTTCTTCCGTGGATTGCTGACACTGATTGGTCGCTGCGAAAACATTATATTAGCACACGCTAATATTAGAATACGCTAATATGTCTTCAGACCAGTCAGAGACACAACCGCCAGAGGGGGACGGTCTGGAATCGGACTGCTGTCCGTCCGCTAGCCTCTCCCTGTCGGAAGACGAACTCGCTGCGGACGTACAGACGCTCGCGACGCTCGGGACGGACACCCGCTACGAGGCCCTCCGACTCATCGCCGGGGCCGACGAGGCGGTGTGCGTCTGCGAGCTAGAACCGGCGCTCGGCGTGAGTCAGGGCGCTGTCAGCCAGGCACTCTCGCGGCTGTTCGGCGCGGGTCTGGTCCAGCGACGCAAGGAGGGCCGCTGGCGGTACTACACCGCGACGCCACGCGCTGAACGGCTCCTCGAAGTCCTCGACGAGACGAGGGAGATACCTGCTGACTAAGACAATGCAGCAACCACCATCCGCTCCGCGTGACCGTCCCGGATTGAATCCCACGTGGCGGCGAATTGCGGCGAGCTACGCCCTGCTACTCGCGTTTTTCGCACTACTGTGGGCCATCAGCCAACCGCTCGCCGGTCTCGGTGCCCTCGCGGCGCTCGCTGGTCTGGTCGTCGGTGCGAGACGGGCCGCGAGACTGCGGCGCTGTTTCTACACCTGCGACGCGCTCACGCTCAAGCCGTTCGGGAGCGTTCGCATCACGATCAGCCGGGTCGAGAACTCGAACTGACGGCACCGTTTGCTATCGCTGTTGTCGTGTCTCCTCTGGCTATCTAAGCCCGCCCGCGGCTACGCCGACTGCTGCAGTTTCTCTCGCAACTGTCGCTCGTCGACGTGGTATTTGAACGCCGGCGAGCCGTCGAAGAGGACGTAGGGGACGCGCTCGCCGTACTCTTCGCGGAGACCGGGGTCCTCATCGACGTCGACGAGGTCCAGCGCGATGGTGACACCTTCAGCATCGGCGACCTGCTCGATTGTCTCGACGGCTTCCTCACAGAGATGACAGTCCTCGCGCGTGTACACGGTGACCGACACGTCGCTCATCACTGGGAACACAGTGGCGACGGCATAAGACTCTCACTCTCTCGCCGTCGATGGGTTTCAATGTCTCGCGCCCGTACCTGTGCCAATGACAGGCTGGACTATCGAGGACATGCCACCGCTGACGGACCGAACTGTGGTCGTGACTGGTGCAAACAGCGGGCTGGGACTCGAAGGCTCGAAGGCGTTCGCTCGCAGGGGTGCAACGGTGGTGATGGCCTGCCGGAGCGTCGAGCGCGGTGAATCGGCCGCCACGGAAATTCGCGAAGCCGTTCCGAACGCGACGCTCGACGTCCGCGAGTGTGACCTGGCCGATCTGTCGAACGTCGCGGCGTTCGCCGACGGCCTCCGGGACGACTACGACGCCGTCGACATCCTCTGTAACAACGCCGGCGTCATGGCGATCCCCCGGAGCGAGACGGCCGACGGCTTCGAGACGCAGTTCGGCGTCAACCATCTGGGCCATTTCGCCCTGACCGGGCACCTGCTTGACCTGCTCCGCGCTTCCGACGGCGAATCCCGAATCGTCACGCAGTCCAGCGGCGCGCACGAGATGGGCGAGATCGACTTCGACGACCTCCAGCGCGAGCGCTCCTACGGGAAATGGTCGGCCTACGGCCAGAGCAAACTCGCCAACCTCCTCTTCGCCTACGAACTCCAGCGGCGCCTCGGCAACCACGGCCGGGACGACGTGATAAGCGTCGCCTGCCATCCCGGCTACGCCGACACCGACCTCCAGTTCCGCGGGCCGCGGGAGATGGGGTCGACGCTGCGAACCGCGGCCATGGGCATCGCCAACGCCGTCTTCGCGCAATCCGCTGCACGGGGGGCGCTGCCGATGCTGTACGCCGCCACCGCCGAGGACGTCATCGGCGGCGAGTACGTCGGGCCCGGCGGGCTGTTCGACATGCGTGGTGCGCCCGAGTTCCAGCAGTCGAACGACGCTTCGCGCGACGAGGAAACCGCCGAGCGGCTCTGGGAGGTCTCGACCGACCTCACTGGCGTCGAGTACGACTTCGAGAGCATCTGAGAACGGCCGACAGCGCTTCCGGGACGCGATCTGGACCGGAAATCCCCACTTTTTCACCGCCGGAACGTGAACCCCGGTGGCACATGCAACCAGTCGAAATCGCGGCCAGGCTGCTTGCAGGACTCGCCCTGATCCTCGCAAACGGCTTCTTCGTCGCCATCGAGTTCGCGCTGACGCGGGCCAGACAGTACACTGAATCGGAGTTCGACGAGCCCGGCCTCCGGCGCGCCTGGGAGATGACCGACGACCTCGAGATCTACCTGACGAGCTGTCAGGTCGGCATCACCGCCTCCAGCATCGCCGTCGGTATCGTCGCCGAACCGGCACTCGCGGCCATCTTCGAGCCGTACTTCCAGTCCTCCGCGCTGGCCGGGGTCGGGGCCGGCGCGGCCATCGCCTTCCTCATCATCAACCTCGTCCACCTGACCCACGGCGAGCAGACGCCGACGTACCTCGGCGTCGAGCGCGCGAAGTTCGTCTGTCGGTACGGCGCGACCCCACTGTACTACTTTGCGTGGCTCATCTCGCCGATCATCAAGGTCGGCGACGGCGTCGCGAAGTGGACGCTCGGGCTGTTCGGCGTCGAGATGTCCGGCGCGTGGCTCGAAACCGAAGTCGATAGCATCGAATCCCGCGCAGAACTGCGCAACGAACTCGGCTCCGTCCTCGACCGCGGTGACGTATCCGACGAGCGCCGCGAGGAGGTCCTCTCCGCGTTCCGCGTCGGCGACCGCGAAGTCCGCGAAGTGATGGTCCCCCGGGAAGACATCGTTGCGCTGTCGCCTACTGACGACGACGCGACCAACGCCGAGCGGATCGCCGAGACGCCACACACCCGCTATCCGCTCGTCGGCGAGACGCTGGAAGCGTTCCTCGGCATCGTTTACATCCCCGCACTCGTCGACGAGCGCGAGGAACAGGACGGGTCTGGCGGCTTGCTGGACGGCATCGACCTCGAAGCCGTCGCCTCGCCGCCGATGACGATGTCGTCGGACACGACCGTCAGCGACGCCATCGACCAGTTTCAGGCCGAGCGCCAGGAACTCGCGTTCGTCCTTGAGGACGGCGAAGTCGTCGGGCTGGTGACGGTCACGGATCTGCTCGAAGAGGTCGTCGGCGACATCCAGGACCCGATGGACGCCGCGGCCGGCGTCGCCTGACGCTGAAAGCATTTACCGCTCGGCCGGAAACCGGCGACTATGCCCTCCCGCCGGACCGTCCTCGGTACCGTTGCCTGTACGCTCACCGCCGGCTGTGCCGGATTCGGCGACGACCCTTCGACGGCGGTTACGCCGAGTCCGGCCCCGGTAGTTCTGTCACCGGTCGACGCCGCGGCGGTGCCCGAATCGGCGACCGTCGGTATCTTTTCCGAGACGACGTCGGCCATCAGAGCGGCCATCCGCGACCCCACAGAGGACGTGACGGATCGCGAGTGGGCACACGTGGTTCACGAATTCGACTGTTTCGCGTTCGACGGCGCGACGTACGAAATAGCCGAGCGGACCAGCGGGTCCGGCGGGTACGTCAACGAGTACAGCGTGACCGAGGTCGACGAGCCCGGGAACGAGTCGACGGTACGGGTCGACGACCTCCCCGACAGCGACCGACGCGCTGTCATCGACGCGATAGCGGCGGGTGAACACAGATACGACTCCGACGAAGGCGGTTTTGAGCCGAATAGCTCGGTGTACGTCTACAACGGGTCGTACTACGTGTTCTCGTGGGAAGTCCATGCTGACAAGCCAGTCATGCGGACGTTTGCGGTCGAAGCGACAGCCGACGACCGGTGTGTGACGCTCGAACCGCTATCGCTCGATGACGAGCAGGCCGAGGCGCTCGATTCGGCGCTCCAGTCGGGCGAGGGGTCGACCGTTACCGATGACTTGGCTCGGACACTCACAGCGTCGGATTCGGGGTTCATCATCCGGGACGGCACCTGCTACGAACTGTCCGCTCCGAGCGACGGGACCGCGACCTGAGACGGCTATCGCGGCGGCGTGTAGAAGTTGACTGTCTCCAGCGGCTCGTCCCCGTCGTTCTCGATGCCGTGGCGCTCGCCGGCCTCGATGCGGACGAGGTTGCCGGCGTCGACCCGGTGGGCGTCACTGTCGACGGTGACGACGCCGGTACCGCTGACCACGAACAGCCACTGGTCGCTGTCGGCGTGGTAGTTCTCCGGCCCGCCGACGGACCGGCCCGGCTCGACAGTCATCTCTGCGACCTGTGCCTCGTCGGTCTCCATGACGACCTCGAAGTAGCGGTCGAAATCGAGCTGTGCCTGCTCCATACGTGCCTGTCCGGCCGTGCCACCGAGTCGTTTTCGGCGACAGACCGGTATCGCACGGCTCACTCTCTGCCCGCGAGACCGCCGACGCGTCCGGTGAGCCGGGCCGCGATTCCTTCGAAGTGGGCGGTGCTCCAGACCGCGACAATGAACGCCCCGAATGTGTTGAACACGAGGTCGTTCACGATGTCGCTCGTTCCGTACTGGGCGAGGACCGCCTCGCCGCCGACCACCGATGCGAAGCCGCCGCTGGCGAACTCAAGGATCTCCCAGCCGACACCCACAGCGAGGACAAACAGGACGACGAAGGTCGCACGGAATTCGCGATTGAATACGACTGCCTGGGCGTGACGTTCTACCGCCCGTGCGACCGCGTATCCCACGCCGGCCACGAGCGATGCCGAGACGGCATGGGTCAGGCTGTCGTACCAGCCGAACGCTTCGTACAGTTCGAGGGCGCCGGCCGCGTGCAGTGTTGACGCCACCGTGATCCACAGCACGAGGCCGGTGTCCATCGCGTAGCTGTACTCCCGGCGGAACAGCGCCGGCAGGAACGTTATCGCCAGCGGGCCGCCGCTGTTGACGAGCAGCGTCACGTTGCCCCGAACGAGCGCGAATACGGCTATTACACCGAGGACAGCCTGTAACGTCCGGACAGCGATGCGATGGTGCGTGCCGTTCCCGGGAAGGGACGCTTCCGAGCGGTCAAACTCGGAGGAACCCGCTTCCGAGACGCGCAGTCGGGCGATGCGTGCTGACCGCTCGACGTACAGTTCGAACACGATACCGCCGACAATACCGGTACCCGCCGCGATGACGAGGTCCCACATCAACTCGGTCTGTCCGTCGAGGAACGCGGTTCCCAGCAGCGTGTCGGTCGCATAGATGCCGACCGCCCAGACGCCCGCGGCGGCCATTGTCACGATGACGACGAACACCGTCGCGAACCGCGGCGTCATCGTCAGCGAGGTAAACGCGTCGAGGACGACGGCCAGCAACAGCGCGACCCCGGCGACAACGAGAAACGGCGTGACCTGCGGGAAGCCGCCGAACGTCCGGACGACCACCGGCACTGCGACCAGCCCGAGCAACTCCGCGGGAACCGTCGTTTCGAGATTCCGTGCAGCGAGTGGTACCGCAACCGCTATCGCGACGAGGACCGCCGTGAGCACTGCCCAATCCAGCTCGCCGGCGGCCGCGAATCGTCCGGTGCTACCGACGAGGATTCCGGTTACCACCCACGCGCCAAGCGCATCGAGCCGGTGGGGACCGATGAGGGGCTGTAAAGAACTCATCACTGAGTGGGGATACGACGAGCGTCGTAATCAAAGCACGGCGGTTTTCCGGTATCCCGGCCCATGCTCGCTGCCTGCGCTGCCCCTGTCACGCGGCTGACTGACGGCTGTCTGACGAGGATATATTTCTCTGGCCGTCCCACTCCCCGTAATCAATGGACGAAGCGTTTCTGGACCTCGAATCGGTTGAGATCGAACTGGACGAGGAGTTGCTCGACGCGATTGACGACAAAGCGTTCGCCGACCACCGCGACAACCGGGACGCCGCGGTCCGCGATCTGCTCGACGAGTGGCTGAAACAGCGTGCCGTCGAAGACACAGACGAGAGGGACTGAACGGGGCAGAGAACGCCTGTATAGCCGTGTTATACGGCGACAGTCGCACCTAATTCGGGCGCTGTCGCGTCGTAGCCGTCCTCGCGGAGCGTGGTTGCGAAGGTCTCACAGCGGTCGCCGTGGTTCACGAGCACCGGCGTGTCACGGTAGCTGTCGAGGTACTCCAACAGCCCACCGCGGTCGGCGTGTGCGGAAAAGTCGTACTGCTCGACGCGCGCGCTGACCGGCATAATCCGGCCGTCTATTTCGGCGCTGCCGGTCTCTATCAGGTCTCGCCCCGGCGTTCCCTCGACCTGATACCCGGTCATGGTGATCTTGTTCATCGGATTCCCGCGGATCTCGGGGATGTACGTCATCGCGGGACCGCCGGAGAGCATCCCGCTGGTGGTGACGATTGCCGCCTTCTGGTCGGTGATACGCTTGCGCTGGCCATCCTTGCCAGTGACGAACCGCGCGTGGGATTTCGCCCGCTGAAGCGCGTCCGCATCGCGGACATACTCGGGGTACTGCCCGAGCATCTCGGTCACTTGCTTCCCCATCCCGTCGACGTAGCAGGGGATGTCGTGCGCTTCGCAGATGAGCAGCATCTCCTGCGTTCGACCGATGGCGAAGGCGGGCACGACCACGGTGCCGCCCTCCCAGAGCGTCGTTTCGACGCTCTCGACGAATCGCTCCTCGACTGTCTTCCTGGGTTCGTGGTCGACATCGGCGTAGGTACTCTCACAGATGACCGCGTCAGCGGCCGGACGGGCCGACGTCCCCGAGACGAGACGCTGGTCGTCGGTATGGAAATCGCCGGAGTACAGCAACCGGGTGTCGCCATCGTCCACGAGGATGTGCGCGCTCCCCGGAATGTGGCCGGCGTTGTAGAACGTGACCTCGTAGCCGGCGGCCTCGAACGACTCGCGGTAGCCGTGGGTTTCCGACACCTGCGTGACCCGTCTGACGTTGGTCTCGGTGAATGGGCAGTTGACCGTTCCACCGTGGAGTTTGAGCGTGTCCCGTGAGAGCGTCATCGCCAGTTCGTACGTCGGCGGCGTCCAGTGAATCGGCGGCCGCGCGTCGCCCGACACCAGCGCCGGGATGTTCCCGACGTGGTCGAGGTGGCCGTGCGAGACGACGACGGCGTCCGGCGACGGCGTCCGCACCGGAAACCGTGGCGGCGAGTCGGTCAACATTCCGAAATCCAGCAGCAGCGACTCGTCGATGAGGACGGCGCTCCGGCCGATCTCACCTGCCCCGCCGAGAAACTGCACATCCATTACCGGGACGGAGGCGACCCGTCCGTTTCCGTTCGTCGGTTCTGACCGAATCGTGCCATCAACCGCCGGGCAGGCGGAATATCTATGAACCGGAACACGACGATATCCGGGTTCTTAGGGGCTATGAACTGTCAAGGGGGTCTTCTCGGTTGTGGTATTGTGTGAAGATAACACGTCGGCTGGGCAGTGTTATCACGCTAGCATAAACAATTATTATACTCGGGGCTCATTGTTTAGTTGTCATGGCGACACGCCAGCAACCCCCGACGACGTACCACACGTGCAGTTGCGGTGAGGAGTTCGACACGACGGAGGAACTCCTCGAACACGCACGAGAGGCACACGGGCTTAGCGTACACTGACTGGCGTCGCCCCGTTTTTCGCACTCAGAGACTCCGATAGCGGCAGGTCAGGATGTCTTGTCGATGTCCTGTCGCACGCTGAACCGCGCGTAGCCGCCGTGTGAGAGGTCAAGCGCACCCAGCCACCAGTTCCATCGTTCGGCGAGTTGATAGTCCTCGGGCGCGTCTTCGAGGTTGTCGACGACATCCCCCACCGTTAGCTCCGCCCCGAAGTCGGTCACGAACTGGTCCGATTCCGAGAGGTCCCGCGCCTGTCTGGCCACGACCGTGACGATGTCGGGGTCGGGGTCGAAGGCGTCGCGGAGTTCCCGTTCGAGTTCCTTTCGGTCCACATTCGGGTGTACGACCCGCATCTGACTTGAATGTACGGTTGGGGACAACGCTGCATTTCGGGGTCGGGAGATAGCCGTTCGGAACGGTCGTCACTGTCGCAGTTACGGGTGTCGTCACTCACCGAATAGCGCCACAAAAATTCGAAAGTAGGTCTCCGATTTTGCGCTTGCGCTTACTCAGCCTCGCCCTGCTCCACGGGTCGCCCTGCGGGCTCCCCGTTCCGCCACGAAGCTTCGTGCGCTGTCGCTTACTCAGCTTCGCCTTTCTCGATAGGCGCACCAACCAGATTGCCCCATTCGGTCCAGGAGCCGTCGTAGTTGATGGTGTCCTCGTAGCCCAGCAGTTCGTGCAGGGCGAACCAGGCGACGGAGGAGCGCTCGCCGATGCGGCAGTAGGCGACCGTCGTGGAGTCACCCTCGATGCCGTACTCGGCGTAGAGCTCTTCGAGTTCGTCGTAGTCCTTGAACGTCCCGTCGTCGTTGGTAACGGCCGCCCAGGAGATGTTCTGAGCGCCGGGCACGTGGCCGCCGCGCTGAGCGGTCTCCTGGAGTCCAGGGGGTGCGAGGATCTCGCCGGAGAACTCCTCGGGCGAGCGAACGTCGACGAGCGGCAGTTCGCGCTCGATGGCGTTCTCGACGTCCTCTCGGTAGGCGCGGATGGACTCGCGCGGACCGGAGGCCTCGTAGTCGACTTCGGAGAACTCGGGCACTTCGTCGGTGAGTTCGTAGTCGTTCTCGACCCAGTACTCGCGGCCGCCGTCGAGGAGCTTCACGTCGTCGTGGCCGTAGTACTTGAACTGCCAATATGTGTAGGCGGCGAACCAGTTGGAGTTGTCACCGTAGAGGACGACCGTCGAGTCCTCGCTGATGCCGTGGGAACCCAGCAGGTCCTCGAAGTCATCCTTGTCGAGGATGTCCCGCGTGGTCTGGTCCTGCAGGTCCGTCTCCCAGTTGAAGCCGATAGCGCCGGGCGCGTGGCTCTCGTCGTACAGTTCCGTGTCGACGTCCACCTCTACCAGTCGGTGGGCGGGGTCGTCGCTCTGGAACTCGTCCAGATGCTCGCTGACCCAGTCGGCCGAGACGAGCACGTCGTTAGCGTATTCAGTCATAATGCATCGAATCGTAAGTCTACCAAACATATATTACCACGACTTTCGGCATGTTCGGCCACTCGTCCACCGTGTCGGCAGATGTTGCCTGTACTGGGATATATAGACAGACAGTACTTCAGCAGCCCAGCGGACACGGGCCATGGCGTGCCATGTCTGGGTGTGAACTGGGCGGCTCTCTCACGAGAAGCGGCAGTAATTGCAACCACCTTCGACCGGCTGCGATGGGAGTTTTCAAGCGGGCGGAGCGGCAACGCCAGGACGATGACTGATTTCGTCTCTGCGGAGTGGGTGTCGAACCGGGGTGACGACCTCCGGGTGGTCGACGTCCGGGACGCGTGGGAGTACGACGGTCTCGGGCACCTCCCGGGTGCGGTGAACGTGCCCTTCGATTCGTTCCGGGCAGACGAACACGGCGCGGAATCCGACGCCGGTGAGGGAATGCTGCCCGACGAGGACGAGTGGACACAGTTGCTTTCGGCGGCCGGCATCACGGCGGAGAGCGAGATCGTCGCGTACGACGACCACCACGGCGTCTTCGCCGCGCGGTTCCTGGTCACCGCGGAACTGTTCGGCCACGATCCCGACCGACTCCACCTTCTCGACGGCGACTTCTCCAGTTGGCAACTCGAACGGGAAACGTCGAGCGAGACGCCGGCTGTCGAGCCGACCGACTACGAGGTGGCTCGTCCCGACGCGACGCCGCTGGTCGGTCCGGACGCGGTCGCTGACGCGGCAGATGACCCCGACGCGGTGCTGGTGGATACTCGTGAAGACGAGGAGTACGACGCGGGCCACATCCCGGGTGCGGTCCTGCTGGACTGGCGGGACCTCGTCGACGACGAGACGCGGGGTCTGTTACCCCGAGACGAGGCGCTGTCCGTTCTCGAACGTGCGGGCATCGTCCCCGAGAAACGGATCGTCCTCTACTGTAACACCGCCCGGCGCATCAGCCACACGTACGTCGTCCTCCGGCATCTCGGCTTCGAGCAGGTGGATTTCTACGAGGGGAGCCTCACTGAATGGGAGGCACAGGGGCGGCCGCTGGAGACGAACTGAGCGTTCGGCGACCGCTGTCTCAGGTTAGTTTCTGCTGGTCCCCTTGCCGCTCGCTCGTCAGCAGCGACGACAGTTCGACCAGCAGCGCGATGACGACCGGACCGGCGATGAAGCCGATGACGCCCAGCGTCAACACCCCGCCGGTGAACCCGACGAAGTAGAGACTGGCCGGGAGGCCGGTCGTGTAGCGGGCGAGCTTCGGTCTGATGACCGCGTCGGGGAGGAAGCCGACGAAAACGAGGCCGAACACGGTGACCAGTATCGCCCCGGTGATGTTGCCGTTGATGAGGTCCGCGACAGCGATGGTAAGGACGACGATGCTGGGGCCGATAACGGGGACGAACTGCAGGATGCCGGCGACCACGGCCAGCGCGAACGCTCCCTGATAGCCCAGCAGCCAGAACACGACCCACGCCACGACGAAGGTCCCGAACGCCGTCGCCGCCTGGAGGACGTATATCGCGTACAGCGTCCCTCGGAGCCGCTGGTGCAGGCGGTTGACGACCTCGTGATACGACGCCGGCACCGTCCGATAGACGGCCTTTTTCGGAGCCTGTGGCTGCCAGAGCATCGCGTAGACGAGAATCGCAAACAGCACGGCTTTCAGCGCCAGCACGGGCGATTCAGCGGCCAGATCCACCGCAACAGCCGTGAGTGTCTCCCGAGCGGCCGTCAGCGTGGGGTCGATCTCGACCGGGTAGCTGAACTCGCCGAACTCGAGGGTCACGATCGATGGGAGTTGCTGGAAGAAGGTAAACAGGTCACGGCGGCGCAGATACAGCACGGCTCCCAGCGGGACGACGATGAGTGTGCCGCTGACGAAGGCGATACCCGTCGTCACCGCTGCCGACAGCCGCCTGTTGAGCCCGTGGCGTCCGAGCCACTCCGAGACGGGGAACAGGACGTATGCGACCGTGATTGCGAAGAAGATCGTCGACAGTACTCGCGCGAGCAGGACTGTCGTCAGGCAGCCGGTGAGAACGAGCAGGCCCGCGAGGACGTAGGTCCGTCGGCGTGTTACCACGCCCGTCCTTTTCCATCGGTCGATAAAAACGTTATCTGCACACGCCAGGTCACTAACACGTTACGGGGGCCAGGAACGGGGCCGTCGCCGTCGGGCGTTCAGGATCGGGAGAACAGCGCCGCCAACTGTTCCCGGGAGAACAGCGTCGTCGGCCGGTCCATGTGGACGCCGATCTCGCCCTCGAAGGCTTTCATCCCGGCTTTCTGTAGCGGCTCCGGTGCGGAGTAGCCGGCCCGAACCGCGTGGCCCAGACGGATCTCCTGCCGGAGGTCCTCGCGCCAGGCCCGCTCGTACTCGCCCAGCGTCGCCGGGTCCTCGGGGTCGATTTCACGGGCGGCGTGGTCGGCCGCGGTCATGCCGTAGCGAATGCCGCCGCCGGTGAAGGGTTTGGTCTGGGCGGCGGCGTCGCCGATGAGGAACGACCGCCGGCCGGTGACCCGCTTCGGCGGGCCGATGGGAATGAGCCCCGAGCAGCGGTGGTCGGTCTCGACGCCGTAGCCGTCGACGAATGCCTCGAAGCGGCCGCGGGCGTCGTCGCCCGGCGGCACCGCCAGCCCGTACTCGACGCCGGCCTCGCCCCGCGGGATGCGCCAGGCGAAAAACCGCGGGACGGTGAGGTGGACGTCGACGAAATCGCCGTGGTCGACTTCGTCGCTGAACCCGAGGACGCCGTGTAGCAGTTCGTCGGGTTCTGGGAGGTCGAGTTCCCGCCGGACGCGGCTCTTCGGGCCGTCACAGCCCGCGACCATCTTCGCCCGGTGTGTCTCGACGCCGTCATCGCCGCGGACCTCCACGGTGACGCCGTCCCTGTCCTCGGTGACGCCGACGACGGAGTGTGCTTCTCGAACGTCCGCACCGGCGTCGCGGGCCAGCCCGGCCAGGTGCTTGTCCAGGCCGACGCGGTCGATGACGTTCGAGATGACCTCGTCCTTGTAGAAGGGGTGGTCCTGGCTACCGGGGCCGCCCGTGTGGAACCGCGCGCCCGAGATCTCGTTCTGGAACAGTTCGTCGCGGGCGTCCTCGGTGAACTCCCAGATATCCGTGCTCACGTGGCCCGAGCAGGCCAGCGGCTTCCCGATCTCCCCCTGTTCGAACACCACCACGTCGAGCCCCCGACTCGCCGCCCGGCGCGCGTACCGGGACCCAGCCGGGCCCGCGCCGACCACCACAACATCGTGCATACACGTTCCCTCGGTGTCACGAACCAAATAGCTTCTCGATTCAGACGGACAGCGGGCCGTACTGGCCCGTGCCGCGGCCACAGCGTCGGGTCGCCCGGTCAGCTCCCCGTGGCGGGGACCCGCGGATGGCCCTGTCGCTCGGCCAGCCAGCCGCCGAAACGGCCGGCCAGGCCACCGACTACCATCGGGAGCAAAAGCAGTAGCACTCCGACCGCCAGTGCCATGCCGACGCCGACGACCCGGAACCAAAGCGGATTCGGGATCGTCGGGATAGCTACCAACAGCTCCTTTAGCGACCAGAGCGCCGGAATCCCACCGATGAGTCCGGCTCTGACCCCGGCGGCGCTCCCCGTCCCGCCGTGGCGCTTGACCAGATATCCCGCAACCGCACCGCCGAGGAACAACCCGTGAAACGTGATATTCGACGCCGACCGCAACACGTCTACGAGCGTGAACAATGCGGGGACGAGGCCGCCGATAAGGGCGCACTGCCACGTCTTCGAGAGTTCGAACTGAAGGGGCATAGCCGGATGGTTGACCGCCGGAATAAAAAACCATATCCCTGATGACACAACCGTCCGAAAACGACCGTCGCGTCACTGGCCGAATCAAGGCGTATTTGTCGGTGTGTCCCCTGTTACCGCCTATGGCAGAGTATCAGCCCGGGGTGTGCAACATCGGAGCGAACCAGCGCCGCGCCCGCCGACTGTCGGCCATTGCGTCGTTTGCGGTCGCTGTTGGTATCACGCTCGCCGTCGTGGGGGGCGCGGTCCCCGACCTGTCGCTGTGGGCGACTGTCCCGTTCATCTTCGGTGGGTACGTCGGCGCATTTCAGGACTACTTCCGGTTCTGTGTCGCCTTCGGTGCGCTCGCCCGCTACGACCTCTCGGGGTCGGGCGGGGAAAGCGGGCGCGTCGATGCAAGCGAGGCTGTTCGCGCCGACCGTCGACAGGCCGCGAAAATCCTCCTGCTCGCGGCCGTTGCGACGGTCGTGACGAGCGGCCTCGGAGCCGTCTTGCTCCGACTTGTGTAGCTGCGGACGGACTCCGACGCCGGCCACTCGCTCGGCCGCACCTCACACGACGGCCAGTCCCCGGGGGACCTGGTCGTACTCGGCCGGCCAGCCCCCGGCGTCGGGCCCCTCCCGAATCCATGTCTCCCCGTCTTTCGACTGGAACAGGCCGTGGTTCGTCAACGCGAGAAAGCCATCACCTGGATCAGCGGCGAGGACCGTTCGGGCCAGGCCCTCCGGTCCCGGCAGGCCGTCCATCGCCTGCCGCCACCGGTCGCTGTCCCATCGGTACACGTAGCTCTCGCCGCTCGTGCTGTGAGCCGACCGTGGGCCGCTGGCCGCCGAGACGACGACGCAGTCCGGGTCGTCGGGATGGACGGCCAGCCCCCACACGTACCGATGCTCCAGTCCCTCCTGTGGGTGGGTCCACCCGGCCCCGCGGTCAGTCGACAGCGCGTAGCCGTCGCCGGCGGCGGTGTACACGCAGTCCGGGGCGGCGGGATGGGTCGCCAGCGTGTGGTTGTCCCGCCGTGCGCCGTCGGGGTGATCGACCCACGTCTCGCCGCCGTCGGGACTGCGGACGAACGCGCCGGCCTCGATGGCGACGTACACCTGCTTCGGGTCGTCCGGCGCGAGGGCGATCCAGCGCACGTGGTGAGTCTGTGGCCGTGGCGGGAACGACCACCGCGACGCCGAGTCGAGGTCGGTCAGCCCCGACCGCTCCGTCCACGTCGCCCCGCCGTCGGTCGAGCGGTAGACCGCGCTCGGCTCCGTCCCGGCCCACACCACGCCGGCGTCGTGCGGGCTTACTGTGACGCTGGTCACGCGGTCGCCGGCGTCGAGGACCCGCTCCCATGTCGCGCCGCCATCGATGGTCCGCTGGAGGCCAGCATCCGCGGTTCCAACGAAAGCGCGGGCCGGTTCGGCCGCTCCCGCGGCGACGCACTCGATGTCGTGGCCAAGCAAGCGGTCCTCCCAGCCGCTGTCGCTGTCCCCGACGAGGACGCGGTCGCCGAGCGCGGCGTAGACGGTATCCATAGCCGACGGTACGACGCCCGAGCGAAGAAAGGTGGCGGTGCTAGCGACTGACCGAGCGCGTCAGCGCGAAGACGTACAGCGCGACGAAGAAGCCGCCGAGGAACGCCTCGGACTGGGCGAGGAGGCTCACCGTCGGGTCCCTGACCTCGCCGACGCCGCCGAGGAAGAAGGCGATGAACGACCCGAGGCTGAGCTGGGCGTACTGGCCGACGGTCCCGAACAGGTCCGGCGCGATAGCGAGATACAGCCCCGCGTAGGCGGCGATGAGCGCCGCGGACGCCGCGAGCGTGTACGACGCCCGCTCGCCGTAGCCCGTCGTCACGAACAGGAACGCGTTCATCCCCCAGCGGGCGAGCGCCCGGCCCTGCTCTCGCAGGGACGCGCCGCCGTCGCGGACGCGCCGGGAATGACAGCGCCGCCGGTAGGCCAACTGCGACATGAAGAACTCGGAGGCCGCCGTGTTGTCAGCGATGTCATTCGCGCCGTTTTTCGCCCGGAGGTACGTCACCTCGCCGGCGGCGGCCTCGATTCGCCCCGCCGTCGCCGTCGAGAGGCGCTCGAAGGTCGCGCTCGCGTCGGGTTCGAGCGTCCGGTCCCCAGCCCGCTTGGCCGCCCGGTCGACCACTGTCACCGGCTCGTCGGCCGCCGGAGCCGCGCCGTCCGCCAGGGCTTCGACCGCGTCGTCGAGCGCGGCCGGGTACGCCAGCGCGGCCCGCAGGCCGTCGCCGAGTCCGCTATCGAGGCCGTGGAGGCGGTAGTTCGCCCCCTCCAGGTTGAGGTCGTCGTCGTCGCGGAAGTCGAAGCCCGCAAACCGTGTCCGGTAGAACGCGACCCTGTCGAGGACGCCGTCCGCCCGGTCGCCCTCGAACCGGACTGTCCCCAGCGTCGCCCGCTCCAGGTCGTACACGGCGGCTCCCGTGCCTGGCTGGCCGAACGCGCCGTCCTCGACCGTCGTCCCCGAGAGCGAGACGACGGCGACCCCGTCCGGTCCGACGGTCGTCGGTTCCAGGGCGGCCGTGCCGACGGTGCAGTCCTGAAAGCGGACCGTGCCAAGACAGCTCACGTCCGCCGCGCGCAGCCGGTCGATTGTACTGTCCTCGAACCGCGGGCTCGCGAGCGTCGCCCCGTCCAACTCCAGGTCCGCCACGGTCGCGTCGGCAAAGGCGGCTCCCACCAGCGCTGCGTCCGTGGCGTCGAGTCGCTCGATGTCAGCCCCGTCGAAGTCGGTGCCGACGAACGCCGAGTCGTGGACCACCAGTTTCATCGAGACGACGGCGTCGGCGAAGGTCGCGTCGGTGAACCGCACGTCCGGGAGATAGAGCCGCTCGGCCTCGACCCGTTCGAAGACGGCCTCGTCGTAGCTGGTCCCGTTGAAGTAGCCGCCGCTGAACGTCGCCCCGTAGAACCGCGCCGTGTCGAACTCCGCCCACCGGAAGTCCGCCTCGTCGAAGGTCGCGTGGTAGAAGTCCCCCGTCCCGAACGCTGCCTCGTCGAAGTCGGCCATCTCCAGCGTGGCGTGCTGGAACGACCCGTCCTCGACGGTCGCCCGGTCGAACGCGGCATCGGTCACCGACGCCCGGTCGAAGGCCGCGGTCCCGAGCGTCGCGTCGCGGGCGTCGATTTCGGCCAGTACCGCGCTCTCGAACCCGGCGGTCTCCAGTCGGGCGTCCCGGAGGTCCACCCGGTCCGCTGTCACGCCGTCGAACACCCCCTCTGCAATCGTCGCGCCCCTCGCGTCGATTTCGTGGTACGCCCCGTCGAACCGCGCGGTCTCGGTTATCGTCGCCCCGCGGAGGTCGAGCCGCTGGCCGAATTCGCTGCCGGTGCAGTCCAGCCGACCGAGTGTCGCGCCCCGCAAGTCGACGGGATGGTTGTCGGCGGCGTCGACGACCGCGTTCGACAGGTCGAGGTCGCCGAACGTGGCCCCGAGGAACTGCTTCGCCCGCTTGCGCTCCGCCCGGCTCTCGGCGGCGTCCCCCGCTATCGCGTCGAGGAATGCCTCCGACACGTCCAGGTCGTCCGGGACGTTCTCGGGCCGGCAGTGGAACGGACAGCGCTCCCGGCCGTCGATTGCGCCGTGTGGACACTCCCACTCCCGGTGCTCGCCATCGAACTCTGTGCGGTCGTCGGTGAACGTACAGCGACTCCCGGCGCGCCCCGACCAGGCCATCGTTGCCAGAAGCGGTCGGTTGGCAGGGGCATAAGCGCTTCTACACCGGCTCTCTCGGGCGAGCGCATATCTCCCCCGGCGGCCGGGCGACACATCTGCCGGTCAAGCACCGAGTGGACTGTCCCGGAGATATCGGCGCTGTCCGTCGGTTGTGACACTGAGCCGTGCCTACGGCGTCCACCAGCGCAGGCCGACCATCACGAAGACGATGGCCAGTTGCATCAGCCCCTGCAGGCCCCCGAGCCTGGCGTTTCGCATCCCGATCTCTGAGACGAGGTCAACGTCCGGGTTCTCGGAGACGACCTGTCGGTAGATGCGGACCTCGCCGGGCAGGATGACGCCGAAACCCTGCACGGACAGCAGCGTTACGATACCGAGCGTGGCGACGATCCACCACGAAGTCATCGCGAAGGCCGGCAGCGTCGTCACGAGATACGTGCCGGAGCCGAGGACGGCCACGCCGAGGATGCCCAGCGTCTTCGGGTCGGTCAGCGCGTCGAACTGGTAGCCGATGAGGAGGACGACCGGAATGAGCGTCGCGGCGGTCAGAATCGCCAGCCACGGGTCGGCGTTGGGGAACTTCCCGAGGCGGAGCGCCAGCAGGATGCCGCCGCTGATAGTCACCGTCGCCAGCGTCGGCATCAGGAACGTCATCTTGGGCGTGAACGAGGCGAAGAAGTCGGCCCGCGCCTCTGGTTCCTGGCCGCCGAGCACCGGCCCCAAGACGAGGCCCATGAACAGGTCGATGCCGGTCCATAGCACCCCGGCCATCACGTGGACGTAGGTCAGCGCCCGGATGTTGCCGCTGGCGATAGCCCCCGCAAACGCGATGAGCGGGACGGCCACCGCCCCCGCGGCAAAGGCCGGGTTCGCCTGCCTCGCCAGCCCACCGATACCCCGTTTCCGCTCGGTGCGGTCCGCTGTCGGTTGCGCCATAGCTGGCTCTATCAGGTTCCGCCGTCGACTAAAACGTTGGTGGCGGGTGCGGAGATTTATCCCGGAATACGGCATCACTTTCAGGTATGACCGCACGCTTAATACGATGCAATACGTTGCATTTCGCATGGAGAACGTCACTACTCGAATGAGCGATACGGAACTCGATCTGGTGGCGCGTCTCGCTGAGGCGAAAGGAGAGAGTCGGAGCGACGCGATCCGGCAGGCGATCCGGCAAGGCGCTCGCGAGGAACTCATTCGGGTCGCCCTCCAGCGCTATCAGGACGGAGAGGTCGGGATGCGCGGTGCGGCGGAGTTGGCAGAGCTCACCATCGCGGAGATGATGGCCGAAGCGAACGACCGCGGAGTTCTGTCGAACTACGATGAGGCCGACCTCGCAGACGACGTGGATGCGCTACGATGACCTGGAACGGACGGGTCGTACTTCTTGATGCGAGTGTTATTATTACATTAGCTGAAACCGGGTCAATTGATTTACTCGATTCCGTGCGTGGCGGATTGATCGTCCCTCGGGCGGTCAAATTCGAGATCTCGAAAGAGCCTGCTAAATCAGCACTCGACACCTGCATAGATGAAGGGAGTATCGTTCAAACTAATATTCTCGCCTGGGCCGGAGAGGAAGATCAAGATGAACTCGTTTCCGATTCAGCGGCTCGACTCGGGAACGATCCTGGGTCAGTAATCGATGCCGAAAGAAAAGTTCCAATGATCGTCAACGGCGATGTTGCACTGCTCACCGGCGCTCGACTTGCGGACGAGTGTATCGTCATCACCGATGACAAACCGCTCCGGAAGGCTTGTAAGTCAATATCGATACCGGTTTCGGGGACAATCGGTGTACTCGTCCGTGCCGTGGAAACCGGGGATATCGATCCGGACGCCGCAAAGGAGACGCTCTATGCGATGGATGAAGTCGGAGCCCGCCTCAGTGCGAGTCTCGTGAAGCGAGCGGAGCGATTGATCGACGACGCGTCCGATTAGTCGTCGTCCGCTGCCGGTTGCTCGGCCGCCGGCTCGCGGTCGGCCCGCGGCCCCTCAAGCTCGACGTTCGGCAGGAGGTCACGGAGGTACTGCCCGGTGTAGGACGCCTCGGTCCGGGCCACGTCCTCTGGGGTGCCCTGGGCGACGAGCTCGCCGCCGTTCTCGCCGCCCTCCGGGCCGAGGTCGATGATGTGGTCGGCGTTTTTCACCAGGTCGAGTTCGTGCTCGATGACGACCACCGTGTTGCCGTCGTCGGTGAGCCGGTGGAGCACGTCGATGAGTTTCCGCTCGTCCTCGGGGTGGAGCCCGGTCGTCGGTTCGTCCAGCAGGTACAGCGTCTCGCCGGAGTCCTTCTTGCCGAGTTCCTCGGCCAGCTTGACGCGCTGGGCCTCGCCGCCGGAGAGCGTGGTCGAAGGCTGGCCCAGCCGCATGTAGTCCAGGCCCACGTCTTTCAGGAGCTCCAGCCGGCGGCGAATGCCGCCGTGGCTCTCGAAGAAGTCGTAGGCCTCCTCGACGGTCATGTCGAGCACGTCGGCGATGGTCGCGCCCTTGTAGGTCACGTCCAGCGTCTCGTCGTTGTAGCGCGCGCCGCCACACTCCTCGCAGGGCACCGTCACGTCAGAGAGGAAGTTCATGTCGATTGTGACCGTCCCCTGGCCGCCACAGCCCTCACAGCGGCCGCCCTTGACGTTGAACGAGAACCGCCCCTTCTCGTAGCCGCGCTGTTTCGACAGGTTCGTCTCGGCGAACAGCTCGCGGATGTGATCGAAGACGTTGGTGTACGTCGCTGGGTTCGACCGGGGGGTGCGGCCGATGGGCGACTGGTCGATGAGCCGCACCGTCTCGATGTCGTCGAGGCCGTCGATGGCGTCGTGCTCGCCGGGGTTCACGTCGGTGTCGTTCATCCGACGGACCAGCCCCTTGTACAGCACGTCGTGCATCAGCGTCGACTTGCCCGACCCCGAGACGCCCGTGATGGCGGTGAACGTCCCCAGCGGGATGGACACGTCGAGGTCGGCGAGGTTGTGCTGGCGAGCGCCCCGAACCGTGAGTTCGCCGTCGGCCTCCCGGCGGCTGTCGGGGACCGGAATCGTCCGCTCGCCTGAGAGGTACTCCCCGGTCACCGACTCGTCGGTGCCGATGACCTCGTCCATCGGCCCGTTGACGACGACTTCGCCGCCGCGCTTGCCCGGCCCAGGACCCATGTCGATTATCTGGTCGGCCCGGCGCATCGTCTCGGTGTCGTGTTCGACGACCAGCAGCGTGTTCCCGAGGTCCCGCAGTTCCTCCAGCGTGTTCAGCAGACGGTCGTTGTCACGCTGGTGGAGGCCGATGGAGGGTTCGTCGAGGACGTAAAGGACGCCGACGAGGCCGCTCCCGATCTGCGTTGCCAGCCGGATTCGCTGGCTCTCGCCGCCCGACAGCGTCGATGCCTCGCGGTCCAGCGTCAGGTAGTCCAGGCCGACCTCGGTCATGAAGCCAAGGCGGGCCCGGATCTCCTTGAGAATCTCCTCGGCGATCTTCCGGTCCCGGGACGAGAGGTGCTCCTCCATCCCCTCGAAGTGGGCCAGCGCGTCGCTGATGGACATCTCGTTGACCTCGGTGATCGAGGTGCCGTCGACGAGCACCGCCCGCGACTCCGCCTTGAGTCGCGTCCCCTCACAGGCCGGACACGTCGTCGTGGCCATGAACTCCTCGATGTGCTCGCGGGCGCGGTCCGAGTCCGTCTCGACGTGTCGCCGCTCAAGGTTCGGGATGACGCCCTCGAAGCGCTCGCTCTTCTCGCGGGTGCCGTTCTTGGTCCGCCACTGGAAGTCGACGATGCGGTCGGTCCCGTAGAGGAACTGCCGCTGGATGGACTCGTCGAGTTCCTCGAATGGCGTCGAGAGGTCGACGCCGAAGTGCTCGGCGACGTTGTCCAGTTGCCGCGAGTAGTACGTCCGGTCGTAGCTCCAGGGCTCGAAGACGTGCTTGAGCGGCTTCGACGGGTCGGTGATGACGAGGTCCTCGCTGACCTCCTTGGTCTCGCCCAGGCCCTCACACTCCGGACAGGCTCCATGGGGTGAGTTGAACGAGAACGACCGCGTCTCGATCTCGGAGATGTCGATGCCGCAGTGGGTACAGGCCAGATCCTCGGACAGTTCGACGACGAGGCGGTCCGAGGCAGCTCCGTCGTCCGCTTCGTCTCCGTCGGCGAGATCGCCCGTTGCCCGGGCGTCTGACCCGCCGAGCGTCTCGGCTGTACCCTCGGGCGGGTCCGGCAGGATGACCTTCAGTGTCCCGTCGGCCTCTTCAAGCGCGGTCTCGACGGAGTCGGTGATGCGCGAGCGGGCGTCCGGCGAAATCTTCACCCGGTCCACGACCACGTCGACGGTGTGGTCGTAGTTCTCGTCCAGTTCGGGTTGGTCCAGCGTGAGGTCGAACTCTTCGCCGTCGACCTCGACGCGGCTGTACCCCTCGCTCACGAGGTCGTCGAACAGGTCCTCGAAGGCCCCCTTCTGGTCGCGGACGACCGGCGCACACAGTTTCGCGCGGGTCCCCTCGGGGAGTTCCAGAACCCGCGAGACCATGTTCTGTGCGGACTGCTCGCCGACCTCGCGGCCACACTCCGGACAGTGTGGCGTGCCGACGCGGGCATACAGCAAACGGAGGTAGTCGTGCAGTTCGGTGACGGTCCCGACCGTCGAGCGGGGGTTGTTGGCGGCGTTCTTCTGGTCGATAGAGATCGCCGGGGAGAGCCCCTCGACGTTCTCGACCTGCGGCTTGTCCATCTGCCCCAGAAAGTTCCGTGCGTAGGCGGAGAGCGATTCGATGTAGCGCCGCTGGCCTTCGGCGTACACCGTCTCGAATGCGAGCGAGGATTTGCCCGACCCCGACAGCCCGGTGACGACTGTCAGTTCCTCGCGTGGAATCTCCACGTCGACGTCCTTGAGGTTGTGTTCCTCGGCCCCTCGGACCTCGATTATCTCCTTGCTCATCCTTGAATTCTACTTGGCCGGCAGGGGGGAAACCCTGTCGGTTGCGTCCGAAACCGTACTTGATTGGTACTGGTTCCGTCGAAAGCTTGATTACGGCGTGTTCTATGGTAAATAATATGAGTACGCCCTCCACGTACGACATCGCGGGGATCGATCTCTCCGACGACAGCTACACCGTCGAACAGAGTCTGGTCCGCAACAAGTACAAAGCCATGGACGCCGCCGGGAACGTCGTCCTCCGCGGGAAACAGAAGATGCTGAAGATGAAAGAACAGTTCCCGTTCGTCGACGCAAACGGCGACGAGGTGTTTGAAGTCAACGCTGGCGGCATCATCGACGTGGCCGGCAACTACGTCCTGACCGATTCCAAGACGGGCGAGGACATCGTCATCCTCGACAACGACTACTCCATCTTTCAGGATACGTGGAAGATTCGGGACGCCAGTACCGAGGCGAAGATCGCCGAGATCAACTCCCAGGGCGCGCTCGTGACCATCGCCCGAAACGTCGTCCCGTTCGGCGGCTGGATTCCCCACAAGTACGAGATCACCGACCAGGACGGCAACCACGTCGGCAACATCGACGGGCAGTTCTCGCTGAAAGACCGCTACGAGATCACTATCGACGACGCCAGCACGGTCCCAAAGGAGCCGATCATCGCCGCGGCGATGGTCATCGACGCGATCCAGGGGAACTGACGGGACCCGCTGGAGCACCGGAATCCTTCTTGCCCTGGCTCCCCCAGGAACCGCTATGCGCCGCCGGACGGTCCTCCGACGACTCGCCCTCGCAGGCACAGGTGTCGGACTCGCTACGGGGACGACCCGCGGTCATCCGACACCGACCGGGAACGGGACGGCCGAGCCAGCGTCCTCCGACACCCCGACCGGTGAGGACCCGCTGGGCGTGCTGGAGATGGAGACGGTATACGAGGTCGTCACCAGCCCCGACGGACACACGGCCTACGTCGCGACGGGGGACGGCATCGCGCTCGTCGACCTCGTCACGCCGACCAGTCCGCGACTGCTCAGCCGACGGACCGACCTGCTGGCTGAGAGTGACAGCGGACCGATACAGCGCGTTCAGGACCTCGCTGTCAGCGGCTCACGGCTGCTGGCCGCCGGTCCCGCTCACCCCGCTGACGGCGCCCACGGTCTCGTCGTCTTCGACGTGTCCGACCGGCGGGACCCGGAGCGAATCGCGGGCGTCGAACTGGACACACGTCTTCACAACTGTGACTTCGACGGCCGCTACGCCTATCTGACCGCGAACGACCGCGACGGCAACCCCTTGCTCGTGGCCGATGTCGACGCCGAACAGGAAGTCGGCGACTGGTCGCTGCTCGACGCCGGCGACGCCTGGACCGACGTCCCGACGGGCCTCTGGCCGCTGCACGACGTGTGGGTCCAGGATGACCGGGCGTATCTGGCGTACTGGGACGGCGGGACGTGGATTGTCGACGTATCAGACCCGAGTGATATCTCGCTGGTGGCGAAGGTCCGCGGGCGCTCCCCCGAAGAGCTGGCCGCTATCGAGGATCCCGGGACCGAGCGGAGCGAGCCGCCGGGCAACGACCATTTCGTGACGGTCGACGAGGACGCGTCGCTGCTGGGCGTCGGCGGCGAATCGTGGGACCTCGGTGACGACGACAGCGGCGGCCCGAGCGGCATCGCGTTGTACGATATCAGCGACCCGACCGACGCCGAACGGCTGTCCACGCTCGACCCGCCGCCGACCTCGGACCCGTCGCCGGGGGGCATCCTCACGACGGCACACAACTTCGAACTGACCGACAACCGCTGTTACTCGGCGTGGTACAACGGCGGGGTCCGGGTCCACGACCTGACGGACCCGACCGCGCCTGAACTCGCGTTCGAGTGGCGCGACACTGAAACGACCTCGTTCTGGACCGCCCAGCGCGCCGCCGGCTGTTTCGTCGCCGGGAGCACGAACGCGAGCCAGGGGACCGAGGTCCAGCCCGGGCTGTACACGTTCCCCGACCCGCAGATACGGACGCCAACGCCCACGGATGACGAGAGTACCGCCGCTGGCGGCACTGATGGCACCTCCCTCGGGGTCGGCGGCCCCGGCTTCGGCGTCGGGTCGGCGGTCGCAGCGGTCGGGCTGGCAGCCTGGCGTGCCCGACGCCGGCAAGACTGACGCCGCGCCGCGTGACTGACTTCACTCACTCCAGCGCGCTCTTGACAGCGGCGGCGACGCTCCGGGCGCGTTCGGCCAGTGGCTCGGAGATGTGGCCGCGCTCGACGGCCGCGTCGAGTTCGTCGTCGTCGACCCGCTCGACGGTGCCGTCGGCGTGTTTCACCACGTCGACGTGGAGGTCCACGTACCGGGCGGTGTCGGGGAATATCTCGACGGGCGTGCAGACGTTGACGTAGGTGCCTTTCTTCTCGCCGTCGCTGTCGCGGTACACCGTCGGATACCACCAGCGCCCCTCCTTGACTTTCGTCTCGGCGATGTCGCCGGCCTCTTTTGGGACGCCCAGCGCGTCGTAGGAGCCGCCGGGGCTCATCTCGCGCTCGATTGTCACCGTCCCGTCGCTCTCGACGGCCTGGACTTCGCCGTTGCCCAGCGTGATGAGCCGGCCGTCGGGCTTGCCGTGGCCCAGCGACAGCGACCCGCCGACCTGCGGGCCGAACTGCCGGGCCGTCACGGCGAAGGGGAAGTCCGTCTCGCCGGTTTCGAGGTCGTCACACAGCGCTTCGATGTAGTCGACGGCGGCGCTGGCCGCGCGATCCCCGGCCTTCACGCGGTGGTGGCCCGGCATCGTCGCCGTCACCTCGCGGCGGGCTTCGTCCAATGCGAACCGGCTCTCGCGCCCGAACCACAGCCACGTCGTCGCCAGCCCCGCCTCGTAGTGGGTGGGGGCGCAGTCCGCCGGGTCGTCGGCTTCCGCAAGCGCGTCGTCGACGGTCGCCGCGCGGTCGTTGGCGGCGTCGAGGGCCTCGGCCAGCGCGTCGAAGCTCGCGTCCTCGCTCGCCGCTTCCCATGAGACACCCCAGCCGTCTCGGGGCTCCGCGGCGATGAGGTCCAGCATCGCCGGGCCGCCAGTCGCCGGTGTGCTGGCGGTCCCGCCGCGGACAAGCGTCAACAGCGTCCCGCGGACCGCGACGGTCGTGTCCAGCACGGGCCGGCCGTTCGTCCACGGCGCGCTTGCTTCGACGACCTGCACCCGGAGCATATCGCCCGTCTCGACGCGCTCGTCCGAGGACGAGTACGGGAGAAACCCCTCGCCGTCGCCGAGGTCCACGACAGCCCCGCTGCCCAGCGTCTCGGTCACGGTGCCTGCGTAGATAGCGCCCTCGGGCGTCGGGTCGTCCCAGCGAAGCGTGTCCCGGCCGACTTCGGCCAGGCGGTCGGTAACGGCCGTGGCAGTGTCGTGGTCACCGATGACGCCGACACCCTGCTGGTCGTCGGTCGTCACCACGGTGACCGCCGCCCGCTCGTCGGCGAACTCGGCGTCAAAGCGGTCCTCGATGGGACCCGACGCCTGGACGACCTCGTGGCCCGCATCTTGCAGCAACTGGGTCAGCGCGGTCGCGTAGATGCCCCTGACCCGGACGGTCATAGCACGTCCTCGTCGGCGGCGAAGCGGACCCGCCCGTGGACTGTCGGCCCGAGCGAGAGCTCTATCTTCTCGTCGCTCAGGACGCGCCCGCCCTCGACGGGGACGCCCCAGGTGTCGAACCGGAGGTAGCCTCGGATGTCGTCGGCGTGGGTGAACAGGTCGCAGTACTCGACGGTGTGTTCCTGAATCTCGCTGGAGCTGTGAGCGATGTCCATGTCGGAGTACACCGTCTCGCGGCCGTCGAAGAAGGCTTCGAGGTCCGCGGCCGCGTCGTCGGTGGCTTCGACTACCGTGTCGGAGGCCGCTTCGACGGTCTCCTGGTCGACGCCGGCGTCGCGAAGCGCCTGCTGTTCGCGTTGCGTGAAGTGCATACCCGCGAGTCAGTGGCGGGGAGAGGAAAACAGTGCGGAATCGCCTACACGATCATCGCGTTCAGCACGAGCATCAACAGCCCGAACATGACGCCGGTCGCGACGATTGTTCGAGGGTCGATACGGATCGTGTTCTGGTCTTCGGCGTCGAAATATCGGACCAGTCCCGCACTGGACATCAGTCCGCCGCTGTCGCTCCCACTCATACTTCAGGGTGGTGTATCACCAACACTAAGCCTTTCGGGTCGCCCGCGATTGCGTGTCCCCGGTACACATGGATAACCCTTATCAGATACCGCGGGCTAAGACGAACAGAGTACTATGACGGTTACACTGAAGGACTTCTACGCGGACTGGTGCGGCCCTTGCAAAACGCAGGACCCGATCCTCGAAGACCTCGAAGAGGAGTGGACGGACGTCGAGTTCGAGAAGATCAACGTCGACGAGGAACAGGACGTTGCCAACGAGTACCAGGTACGCTCCCTCCCGACGCTCATCATCGAGAACGACGACGGCATCGTCGAGCGCTTCGTCGGTGTCACGCAGGCTGACGACATCGACGACGCGCTGCAGCAGGCTTCGGCGTAACGCAGTCGTTTTCGCGGTCCGTCACATCGACCAGTAACGACTGCCGGCTCATTCTTGTTCGGCCAGTCCCGAATCGTCGATCTCGTCGACGGCGATCAGCATCCGTCCGCCGTCGAGTGCCGTCACCAGCTTCGACTCGGTGAAGGTGGTTTCGTCGGCCCGCAGCCCCTCACTCTGGCCGGTCCACTTCCCGCCGCGTTCGACGACGGGGATGACGTGCGTTCTGATGTGCTGGACCTCGTCGCTCGGGTGGAGTTCCGACCAGTGCTTGCCCACGAGTTCCTCAGACTCGTAGCCGTAGTACGAGGCGTAGGTCTCGTCGACTCGCTCGAAGCGTTCGTCAGTGCCGATGACGCCGACGCCGCTGAGTTCGACTTCGCTGTCCGACTCGAAGCTGCCGTCCGAGTCGACGGCGTGTTCGACCCGGCGGATGAGCGACGTGTACTGGTCCGTCCCGACGGATTTCTTGAGGTAGTCGGTGACGCCGGCCTGGATGATTTCGGCGGCCACGTCGCCAGTCTCCTCTCCGGAGAACAGCAACACCGGCAGCTCCGGATGAGTCTCACGGATGGCTTCGAGGAAGTCGATACCGTTCATCTCCGGCATGCTGTAATCGCTGACGACACAGTCGAAATCCGTCTCCGACGACCGAATCATCGTGAGGGCGGTCTCAGGGTTCGTCTCCGTCGTGACGGTACAGCCGAGGCCACTGTCTTCCCGTTCGAGATATAATTTGACAAGGGCTCCCAACGCCGCGTCGTCGTCGACATGGAGTATCGAGAGCGAGTCTTCTGTCTCCATCCTGTATTGCCAAGGCTGCGGTACGCAAGTATTTGATGCCTGTCTGCATCCATCTGATAACTGTGTGGAACCGCGGTCATCACTCCGGGCCGCGCCAGCGTTTTATCGCTGGCGGCGGGGAAGGGCAGGACTGCTATGGAAGCAGGACGAGCGATGGCGCTGCTGCCGGCGGTTGAGTGGTCGCGGCAGGCATACCGCTCGCCGGCGGCGAGCGGTTTCACTTCTCGCGACCGGCGGGAGCGAGAAGGTCGTTTTTAGCGTAGATTTTTACGAGGAGCCCTCCCACAGCGGCGCGAAGCGCCGCGAGGAAGGGCGACGAAGTAAAAAGGTACTATTGGAAGCGGACGCCCAGGTCGTGCAGGCCGTCGTTGTGGCGGGCGACGTTGATGAGCAGTGGCGTCAGTCCCTCGATTTCGGCGGCGTTGGCGAGCGGGCCGCCGTCCAGCGCACGAAGCCCCTCGATGCCCTCGGCGAGTTCACAGACGGTGTCCTTGGCGTCGGTGTCGTCGCCGACGACGATGGTGTCCCAGTTCAGATCGGCGTCGAGGTTGGCGAGGCGGCCGGCCGCGAGGTTGTGGAAGGCACCCACGACGGGAGTGTCGTCGGGGGCGGCGTTGGCGGCCAGTTGCGTGACGCTGCCGGCACCGGGGCGGTTGTAGTGGAAGCCGTCCTCGTCGCGTTGCATCCCGACGGCAGGGGCAACGAGCGTGGTGTCGTCGAGTTCGTCGGCGACGGCGTCGATGGTGTCCGTGAGGTGGTACGCGGGGACGGCGGCGACGACCACGTCGGCGCGGGCGGCGGCGTCCTCGTTACCCAGGCCGGTGATCTCCACGTCGTCGTGGCCGCGGCTGGCCAGTTCCGTCTCGTACTCCTCGGCTTTGTTCGCCGCCTTCTCGGCTTTTCGCGAGCCGATAATGATCGTGTGGTTCGTGTCGTCAGCCCAGCGGAGGGCGAGGCCTTGGCCGATGTCTCCAGTACCGCCAAGCAACGCGATGTCCATATCTACGGCGTAGGCCGACCACTGAATAAACGTTGTGTGACAGGTTCGCTCGCTCAGGTGTACTCCTCCCAGGCCCAGTCGAACCCGCCGGCGAAGGTGATGTACAGCGCGCTCCCGAGGCCCACCAGATAGCTGAGCCACTGGGTCCCAATGCCGAGTGCGGAGGTGTGTCCGAGCGCGAAATCGAATATCGTCGAGAGCGGCACCGTCACGAAAAACAGGACGATGATGAACATCCCGACACGGCCCGGCCGATGGACGGATTCGAGAATATTGTCGTGCGTTCGCATCGTCCAGTATGCCCCAACCAAGCCACAGATCTGGCAAATAAGAGTGTAGGCCTGAATCAGTCCGTCCGCCGGCTCGCGGATGATCGCGCCTCCGACGAGCCCGGCCCAGATGCTCACCAGAAACGCCCAGCCAAACGTCGGCAGTCGTCGCATAATCGGGGTCTCTGTCCCGGCAGTGAAACCGTTGCCGCTTGCGGTCGGGTTGCGATGCCGGCAACTCAGTGATGTCGGCTACGCCGCGTCGAGAAGCTCCGGGAGGTCGGTGACCGATTCGATGACGGCGCTCGCGCCGTTGTTGGCGAACGTTCGGCGGCCGGCGTCGCCGGTCAGCCCGCCGGTGAGTACGCCGACGCCGTAATAGACGCGGTCGTCGTCGGCTTCGTCGGCGTTGACCGCCGTCGCCATATCGTCGAGGGTATCCCCGGCGAAGGCGACCCGTTCTGCGTCGAACCGCTCGGCGAGCGTCCGCAGAGCGGCGGGGTGGGGCTTGCCCTCCTCCCAGTCGTCCATAGTGAAGCGGTGCCCTGCAGGCAGGTCGAGACCGACACGCTCCAGCGCGATGTCGGCCTCGGCGGCCGGGCGGCCGGTGATGACGCCGACGGCGAAGCGGTCCTGCAGGGCCGACAGCGTCTCGTCGTCGACCAGCAGCGGCTCGTCGTGGATGTACCCCGGCGCGTCAAACGGCGGCTCGCCGCCCTCGATGTCGCGATAGAGATCGGTGCCGAGATACAGCGTCTGGAACACGTCCCGGAGCTGTTCGCGATCCCAAGCGCTGAAGACCCGGTTTTCGGCCGGTTCGTCGAGCAGGTCACGGACCACTGCCTCGGCCGCGTCGAGGCCGCCGCCGCGCTCGGCGATGGCGTCGGTGAACGCTGCCAGGTCGGAAACGGCGGACTCACGGCCGGCAAGAACGAACAGTGCGGCTGCGTAGGTTAGCTCCCAATCGTTGTTGAACCCGCCGGCGTCCTTGAACTGCTGGACCGCCGGTTTCTCGATCGTGTCGCCGTACACCCGGTCGATGGATTCGACGATAGCTCGGCGATAGGAGTCGGCCACGTCCACCAGCACGCCGTCGATGTCGAGGACGACCGCGTCGACTTGCATAGGCGGTCGAACGGGGGCCTTATTCAAGCGCCTTGCTATCTTTCGCCCGGTACAACGTCTCCCCACTCGGGAGCTGTTCTCGGTCGACAGCGACCGTCGGCTGGTCGCCGCCCAGTGTCGTGAACCAGAACGCCGCCCCGACGGCGTCGGCAACAGCCAGCGTCGGTCGGTGCAGCTCCGGCGGGAGGTTTCGAGCGAATACGATATCTGACTCTGCATACACGGTCTCGTCGGCGTCGAGGACATCGTCGACAACGAACCGCACGCCCTCGGGGACCTCCCGTTCGACGATGTCCGTTGCGGTCACATCCACGCCTCGCTCGGCCAGGGCCCCGGCTATGTCAGGGTGGTTTCCGATGCCGACCTCGACGACGGAATCGACGGACACGAGTCGGTCGACGAGCGGGTCGGTGGTGTCGGTCACGTCGTACAATTTATGAGATGCGGGCGCATATGCGTTCCCATGCACGTCGACATCGTGCCGGTGGGCGAGGTCTCGGCCCAGGTCAAACGCGAGGCCTCGGACGGACTTCGCTCCGTCTACGACTGTGAGGTCTCGATGCACGAGCCACAGTCCATTCCCGCCGGCGCGTACGATGGGGACCGCGACCAGTACCGCGCAGAGGAGTTTATCGACCTCGCCCGCCGGGTCGGCTCCGGCGGTAAAAACATCGCTATCACGCCGAAAGACCTCTTCTACCGCCGTCGGAACTACGTTTTCGGGCTCGCGTATCTCGGTGGCTCCGGCAGTGTCATCTCCACGTACCGGCTCCAGACATCCTCCGACGGCGGGTTCTCGAACCGCTCGGCCGGCGAAATCTTCTCACAGCGGGTTCGCAAGGAGGTCGTCCACGAGGTCGGCCATACGCTCGGGCTGGAGCACTGTGACAACAAGCGCTGCGTGATGAACTTCTCCCCCACTGTTCGACAAGTCGACGTGAAAGAAGTCTCGCTGTGTGGCTCCTGCCAGCGAAACGTCCTGTAGCTTGCGAACGGATACCAAACTGATTCGGTATAGCGCCTACAGTTCCGTGGTACTTGTACACATACGCGATGAGCAAGAGTCAGTCCCCCGAGCGCGTTGCGGAACTGCGCGACATCTTCGTGACGGTCACTGGTGACGAATCGGTCACTGAATCCCAGGCAGACGAGCAAACTGACCGCGAACTCGACCCGGACGAGGAGTTCGACCCCGAGGAAGTCGCCGACGGCCTTGACGATGCGGTTGCGGGGTCAGAAACGAGCGGTGGCAGCGACCCTGCGGCCTGACGCCGCGGACTGTTCTGTGCCTCCCGAGTGTGAGTAGCGGACATCCCATCGAGGAGACGGTCTCACTGGTACTGTCTGAGCAGTTTCGGAGGCCACACGCAACCCCGAGCCGGGTCGCAGAAACAGCCGCTCAAGAACCCAGTTTCGGCTGTAGAACTGTTACCGCAGCCCGACAAATCCTGCATAAACAGTGTCGCCGAGAGTCCCGGACACACATTGATTCTCTGCGGCCAGACGCCCGGGGTCTGGCTATCGCCGGCCTCGCTCCCGCTCTGAGCCTACGGCGCGTAGTAGTACTCGCCGGCGTTCTTCTGTTCGCGGTCCAGTTGCGAGTCGGGCTTGTTGATGCGAGGGCGGGAGGTCCGTTCGTCCCGTCGGAACGTAATATCGAGGTTCTGGAGGAACTCGTTCATCCCCTCGCGCATGCCCTGTGGCGGCGCGGCGTGGCCGTTCCGGGCCGGTTCACCGTCGAAGACGAGCAGGCGGTCGGCCAGCAGGTCGATCATGTAGATGTCGTGGTCGATGACCATCGCCGTCGCGTCGTGGTTCTCGGCGTAGCGACGGATAGCGGAGGTCGCCATGACGCGCTGTTCCACGTCCAGGTGGGCCGAGGGTTCGTCGAGCAGGTAGAGGTCGGCGTCCTTCGAGAGGCAGGCCGCGATTGCGACCCGCTGGCGCTCCCCGCCGGAGAGGTCGGTGAGCTGCTGTTCCATCACCGACTCCAGTTGGAGCGGCTGGGCGATTTCGGTGTTCCAGTAGGAACTCCCGAAGTCGTCCGTGATCGACGCGAGGAAGGCGTCGACGCGCATCGGCTGGTCGATTTCGATGTACTGGGGCTTGTAGGCGATGTCGAGGCTGGCGTCGATTTCGCCCGCAGTCGGTTCGAGCCGGCCGGCGAGCATCTTCGCGAACGTCGACTTCCCGATACCGTTCGGGCCGACGACGCCCAGCACTTCGCTCTCGCGGATGGTACCGGCCTCGACATCCAGCGAGAACTCGCCGTCGCCGTAGCTCTTCTGGAGCTCGGGGTACTCGATGACCACGTCGCCGCTGGAGGCGCTTCGTGGCGCGTGTTCCTCGAACTCGATTTCCGTCTGGCGGACCCGCATGTTCTCGTTCTCGAGGTAGCCCGAGAGGTACTCGTTGATGCCCTTCTTCGTCGACTTGGGCGGCGTGATGATACCGAACGCGCCGGGGGTCCCGTAGGCGACGTTGATGTTGTCCGCGAGCAGGTCCAGGATGGCGAGGTCGTGCTCGACGACGAGCATCGAGCGGTCCTCCTCCTCGGCGAGTTCCCGGATGAGCCGCGCGGCGGTCATCCGCTGGCCGATGTCGAGATACGGCGTGATCTCGTCGAGGAAGTAGAAGTCCGCGTCCCGCGCCAGCGTGGCGACGAGCGCGACTCGCTGGAGTTCCCCGCCCGAGAGGTCGTCGATGTGGTTGTCGACGACCGGTTCGATGCCCGTCCGCTCGATGAGGTAGTCGAGGTCGCCCCGCTCGTCGGTCTGGTCCAGCAGTTCGATGGCTTTGCCGTCGAACTGGTCCGGGATCCGGTCGACGTACTGGGGCTTGCGGGCGACGCTCACGTCGCCGTCGCGCATCTGTTCGAGGTACTCCTGCAGGGCGGTCCCGCGGTACTCGTCGAGGATCTCGTCCCAGCTCGGTTCCTCGCCGTACCGTCCTAGGTTGGGCTGCATCTCGTCGGCGAGGATGCGGACGGCGGTGGTCTTCCCGATGCCGTTCGGGCCGAGAATCCCCGTCACCTGGCCCTCGGCGGGGCTCGGGAGCCCGTACAGCGCGAAGGCGTTCTCCCCGTAGCGGTGGACCGGCTCGTCGGTCAGCTCCTGGGGCAGATTGATGATCTCGATAGCGTCGAACGGACACTTGTTCACGCAGATCCCGCAGGACTCGCCGAGACAGATCTCTTCGGAGATCCGGATCTGGTCGGGCTGGCCCTCGAAGGGCTCGTCTTCTTCGTACTCGTCTTCCCGCTTGACGATGCACTCTTTCCCGCTACGGTTTGGCGGGCAGTAGTTCATGCACTCGTAGTTACAGCGGTCGGGCTGACATCGCTCTAGGTCGACGACGGCGATACTGTCTTCGGCCATCGTTACGCTCCCGTCGTGAGGAGAATGCCCCACGAGACGAACCACAGCGAGAAGGTCATGAAGCCGACGTAGAGCACGTCCTTCGCCGAGAGATCGTCCGTGTCGATGCCGATCACCCGCAGAATCGGGAACTGTACTGCGATAGCGACCGCGAGGACAAGTATCCCTTGCGGGGCGTCCGGCGTGGCCGCTAACTCGTTGGAACCGAACGCGGCGGCGATGCCAGCGACGGCTGTCAGCGTCGTGACAGTGAGCCCTCGCATATGGGAACTCATTCCGTCCGCCGTTTCCGTAGCCATACCACACGTTCCACTACCCGCAACCAAAAGGTGCGCGGTTCAGTACTGTGACGCGGCCGCGAATGCTTGTGCCGGTGAGACTGACTCCTCAATCTTTATGCGCCCGGCGCTTGTGATTACGGGTAATGACGGACTCTGATGGGGAGGCCATCGCAGACCTTCCGCCGAGCGCAAAGCTCGTATACAAGGTTCTGGAGTACGACGGCCCGCTGACACAGAAAGGCATCGTCGAAGAGTCGATGCTTTCGGCACGGACCGTTCGCTACGCTCTGGAACGACTCGACGAAGTCGGTGTCATCGAAGAAGACGTTTACTTCGCCGACGCACGGCAGAATCTCTACGAGATTATCGACCAACCGGCGGAAGCGGACGCCGCCGTCTCGGACTGACACGCCTTCTCATTCGGTTTCGTACCGCGGTCAGCAGCTACTGCTCACAGCGAAGCGACCACGTCGTCCGTCGTCGCAATCTCCGCGAACTCACCGCGCAGTTGCGCCAGCGCAGTTCGGTGAACGAGCGACGGCTCGAAGCGTTCGCCGTCGAGCGTGCGGTCGAACGTCGCCGTCGCGTCGCCTGGGACGACAACCTCAAACCCGCGGTTTTCAGCCATCCGCGTCGTCGTCGACACGCAGTGGTCAGTCGTCAGCCCACAGACGACGAGCGTCTCGTGGCCCCGCTCGCGGAGCCACGCCTGCAGTTCGGTGTCGACGAACGCGCCGTTGACGCGCTTCTCGAACGTCGCTTCTCCCGCTTCGGGCTCCAGTTCGGGAACGAACGCGAACCCCGGTTCGCCGCGCCGGAGCGGCGAATCCGGCTCCGTCGAGTTGTGCCGGACGTGGACGACCGGAAGCCCACGCTCTCGCCACGCGGCGAGCAGGCGCGTCGCGTTCGCCTCGGCGTCGGGGTCGCTCCGTGTCCCCCACATCGGGTCGTCGAACCCCTGCTGGAAGTCCACCAGCACGAGCACCGGTGTCTCGGGCAGTGCGACCATTTCAGTCGGCCGGCTCCGGGGCGGGCGTCCCGATGAGCCACTTCGATTTCGGGTGCTCTCGCGTCACGGTTATCGGACAGTCGTCCGGCGACGCGTCCTCGTCCGACGACAGCATGTACTGGGACCACTCCCGGTCACCTTCGACGCCCCAGTCGCCCAGGTCGGCGTGGGGACAGACGCCGTCGTACTCTTCCAGCCGTCCCTGGATGACATCGCGGGCGTGCTGACCGGCCTCGGTGTCGGCCGTGACGTTCAGGTCCTCGAACAGCGCCCGGGGCTGGAACGTGATCTCCAGCCCGACCGGACAGTAGCGGCTCTTCCGCGTGTCGTAGAACGGCGCGCGGCAGGTCGGAAACATCGGCTCGCCCCCGAAGCAGAACTCCCAGTGCGGGTCATCTGGATCGGTCGGGATGTCCTCGGGCCACGGCTCCGGGTCGTGGACGTGGAGGAACTGGAGGATATGCCAGAGTCGGTCGTGGTACTCGGCCTCTGTCAGCGGCCGTTCGGGTGGCTGGAAGAACGTCACCAGCGAAGCCCGCTCGCTGTGGTCCCGGTAGGTCTCCAGATACGTGAGCAGCGTCCGGCCGAGGTCGAACAGCGCGTCCGGGTCGCTCATCGACGGGACAGCTGTGTACAGCGGCTCGCCGTCCCGAACCGACTCCGCGCCGAAGAAACAGGGGAACGGGGACCCGTTTCGTTCACCGGTCAGCCCCTCGTGGAACGTCTGCCAGTGGTCGGCGACCCAGTCGGGCGCGACCCCGCGCTCCACGCGGGCAGCCAGTGTCTCTTGGTCTTGTACGTTCCCGACGACTGCGTCGGTCATAGCTGAAGAGTCGGGCTCCACCGGAATTTAGCTGTCGCTTTCGCAGGCTTCGCCCGCTTCTCGGGGCGCTAACCGCGCGACTGCTCTGCTCGCCGAACCCTACGACGGCACGACGGTAACCGTGCTGCCGCGGTCGATAGCTCGCTCTAGTTCCTCGGCGATGCCCGACCCGCGCGAGACCTGAATCTCGCCGCTGCGGGAGACCGTCGCGGTAAAGAGGTACTCACCGTCGGCCTGCAGTTCGACCGTGTCGCCGGCGTGGCCGTCGAGCGGAACGATGACGTGCCGGGACGTGACTTCCGGCTGGACGATCTCGCCCTCCTTGCCGCCCGACTCGGTCTGGGGGCCACCGGAGGGACCTGATGGCCGTTCCTCGAAGGTCCGCACGTCGATGTCGATGCCGAGGCGGTTCTCCACGTCGGAGATGCGGCCGCCGCCCTTCCCGATGACCTGCGAGATGTCGTCGTCTTCGACCCAGACGACGGCGGTGTTCGGACCGCGGAGTTCGACCTCGACGTGGCCGCGAGCGATGGAGCGGATCTCGCGCTCGACTTCCTGTTTGGCGAGGCGGTCGACGCCGGAGTCCTGCTCGTCCTCGTCGTCGCCCAGCGGCACCGTGACGACCTGGTTGTTGAAGGTGTAGATCTCGAACTCCGGCCGCCCGGTCTCGAAGTCCTTGACCATGATGACCGGTCGTGCGAGGTCTTCCTCCATGAGCCCCTGTGGGACCTTGACTTCGGTCGTCACGTCGTAGACCGTGTCGACTTCCCCGGCTTCGATGTAGACGACGGTGTCGACGATCTGGGGGATGAGCCCCAGTTCGACGCGGCCGATGAGCCGCTGGAGCGCGTCGATGGCGCGGGTCGCGTGGACGACGCCCACCATGCCGACGCCGGCCAGGCGCATGTCCGCGAACACCTCGAAGTCGTCTGTCTTGCGCACCTCGTCGTAGATGGTGTAGTCCGGCCGGACCATCAGCAGCGAGTCGGCGGTCTTCTCCATCGAACCGCCGAGTTCGGTGTACTGCGTGATGTTCGGGCCGACCTGGAGGTCCCGCGGTTTCTCCATCGTCTTGACCGCGTAGTCGGCGTCGACGAGGAACTCCCCGACCGCCTGGGCGAACGTCGATTTCCCGGCCCCGGGTGAGCCGGAGATGAGGACGCCGCGCTGGTGTTCGGTGAAGCGGTCCCGGAGCTGGTCCGCGTACTCGTAATCGTCCAGTTCGGTCTTGACGATGGGCCGGACGGCCGTGATTTCCAGTGCGTCCGAAAAGGGCGGTCGCGCGATAGCGATTCTGAAGTCCCGGAACTGGGTGATGGTCATGCCGGGCTCGTCGAGTTCGAGGAAGCCGTCCGGCGAGGCGCGTGCGCTCTCCTCGATGTCGGCGGCGTACTCCCGGAGTTCGCTCTCGGTCGCGGGGTCGTCGCGGATCGGCGTGTACTGCATGTCGCCGATAGAGCCCTTCTTCGCGTACGGCTGGACGCCCACCTTGAGGTGGACGCTCATCGTCCCCTCGTCGAAGAAGTTCTCGATCTGGAGCCGGTCGACCGTCCGTTTGATCGGCTCGACGAACTCCACTTCGAGCCCCTTCGCGCGGGCCACCTGAGCCTGCACGTCGTCGCTGGTCACGAGCGTGGCACCGCGGTCTCCGGCAATATCCCGGATGAGCGCGTCGATCTGCCCCTCGCCGGCCTCGCGCTTCTCGATGGCGTCGGGCCGCCGACCCACGTACTCCACGTCGATGGTACCTTCCTCAGCCAGGTCGACGAGCGTCTGGAGCTCTTCGAGCCCCTCCCAGCCCGTCTCGCGGCCGTCGTTCGCCTGTGCTTCGAGTTCGCCGACGACGGCTTCGGGAACGACGACCGTCGCGCCGGCAAAGCCCATGCCGTCGACGTCCGTGTCGGGGTCGGCATCGGCCTTCACTTGGTCGGACACGCGGCCGTCGATGACCACGCTCGTGTCCGGTACGATTTCCATACGCGAACGTTGGAGACTGCCGTTGATAAGGGTGTGGAGTCCGCACGCTTTCTGTCTCTGTTCACCGACACGGCGAGAACGGGACAGACGCTGGACCGCAACTGTGTTAGACGGCCTTTTGCAACCGCGTTCGGACACTTCGGTCGGCTGCGGCGAGCGCCGCCTGGCCGAACTTCCGAGCGCTACGTTCGCGAACCAGGAGCGTCCGGGTCAGCTCTCGGAGGCCGCGCCGCTCGCCGCTGAGTTCGACTGTTTCGGCGTCCGTCGCAACGAGGTCAACGCGCTGGTTGCCCCGCAGTGCCCGCCGCAGTTCGCTGACTTCCTCGGCTGTGGCCGCTTCGACCGCTATTTCAGAACGCATCACCTCTAAATACGCACTTGGCATGTATTTGGGCACTACCGAACTGTTTAGGGCTGCCCCGCGGTTCCTTGCTCGGCGAGACATACCGCCCCGAACCCGCCGCGGATTTTTTCCTGCCCGCGCTCCCGAGTCACGGTATGGAGACGCTGCCGTCGCTGACTCGCGGCCTCGTTTCGATCCCCAGTCACGACGACGAGGCGGCTGCCGGGGAGTACATCACAGCGTGGCTCCGGGACCACACTGACGCACGAGTTACCTGCGACGACCACGGGAATGTCACCGCCCGCAAGGGTCAGGGCGACACGTCGCTCGCCTTTGTTGGCCACCACGACGTCGTCCCCCCGGACGAGTCGCAGATCGACGCCGACGGCGAGTACGTCGTCGAGGAACGCGACGGCCGTCTCTACGGCCGGGGCGCAGCGGATATGAAGGGGTGTGTCGCCGCGGCGTTGCTGGCCTTCCGGGACGCCGACCCCGCTGGCGAACTGATTTTCGCTTCGTTCGTCGGCGAGGAACAGGGCGGCATCGGGTGCCAGGCCGCCATTGAGGACGGCTTCGCGCCCGACTACGCCGTCGTCGGTGAGGGGTCGACTGGCTACTCCGCACCAGGAACGACGGACGTGGCCGTCGCCCACAAAGGTCGGCGGGGATCGACTATCGTCGCCGAGGGCGCGGCGGCCCACGCCAGCGAACCTGAAGCCGGCGCGAACGCCATCTACCGCGCGACCGATGCCGTCGACGTGGCCCGGGACCTCGACTTCCCCGAGACGACCGTCCTGGGCCACGAAATGAGCGGGAGTGTCGCCGTCACGGAAATCGACGGCGGCTCGGCCTGGAACGTCATTCCCGAGCGATGCGAGGTCACCGTCGACGAGCGGACAGTCCCGGGCGAGCGCGCGCCGCTGGACCGGGTCGAAGCTATCGACGGCGTCTCCTGGCGCGTTGACCAGGACCTCCCGCCGATGGCCTGTGGCGACGCCGACTTCGCGGACGCAGTGCTAGACGCTGCCACCACCGCTCAGGACGGTGCGCCCGAACACGTCGTCAAACCGCACGCGACCGACGCCGGCTGGCTCGCCCAGGCCGGGACGGACTGCGTCATTGTCGGCGCGGCCGAACCCGGCGAGGCCCACACCGCCGACGAGAGTGTTTCGCTAGACGTACTGGAGCGGTGTCGAGATATCTACGAGCACGTTGCCGAGTCGTGGCCATCCCGCTGAGCTGTCGCCGGCCCCGAACTGTGCCGCGTCGCTAGACTGCTCCCTCGAGTTTCGGCTGGCAACCAGTCCGTCAATCCTGAATAGAGAACTGTTTTGATAAGCGAGATAGAAGACTATGAATGGTCAAGGGTAGTCAATAACCTGGTATATTAACAACGGGTTCACGAAATAATTGTATATTCATCTATTTTTATACTCGGCTGACACTTCCCGGGACGTGGAGCGATGAAACGAAGACGACTCATGAAAGCGGCGGGCGCATTAGGTGTCCTGGGTGCCGGAACTGGTTCACAGTTCCTCGGCGAAAACATCGATCTCGCGGCAGCACAGGAAGACGAAACAGAGAACGGGCAAGCGGACGACTCTACTGACTCGTACGAAGTCGATACGGTCGTCGAATCGACGCCCGAGAACGTGGTCTGGGGCGCGATCGACCCGACAAAAGAGCCCGTAGAACGAGTCGAATCCGACTCGGTCGTCCAGATCGAGACGATATCACACGAGGGAATCCTGGAGGACCAACCGGGGCCGGAGGAGTTCTTCACGAACGCGGGGATTCCGGAATCGGAAATCCTGGAAGACCAGGTCAGAGTCTACGACGAGGTCCCACACGACGGGGCCGGGCCCCACGTCGTCACCGGGCCGGTGTATATCGAGGATGCCGAACCCGGCGACGTGTTGGAGGTCGAAGTGCTGGATATCGACTTCCGCGTTCCATACGGCGCGAACACGATGCGACAGCGGAAGGGCGGCCTCCCCTCTGAGTTCACGTGGAACGACAGCGAAGTCATCGAGTTCGACCTCGACCAGGGCGTGGCCGAACTCAGTGACACGACCGAGATACCGCTGGAACCGTTCCAGGGCATCATGGCCGTCGGTCCGACGGCGACGACAGGGCGGGTGAACTCGGTCCCGCCGGGCCCGTTCGGCGGCAACATCGATATCCAGGGCACCGGCGTCGGGACAACGCTCTACTTCCCCGTCTTCGCCCCTGGAGCGCTGTTTTTCACCGGCGACGGGCACGCGCTCCAGGGCAACGGCGAGGTCGACCTCACCGCTCTAGAGACGTCGCTGACGCCGACGTTCCGATTCACGCTGCACAAGGACGCCCAGCAGATGGACTGGCCCGTTGCCGAGACCGACGAGGATGTCTACGTCATGGGCATCAACGACGACCTCGACAACGCGATGGAACAGGCGCTCCGGGAGGCGATCTCGCTGCTCGTCCACCAGAAGGACATGACGCCGACGGAAGCCTACCGACTACTGAGCCTCGCTGGGGATTTCAACGTCTCACAGATCGTCGACATCAACAAGGGGATACACGGTAAAATCCCGAAGAGTATCTTCACCGACGGCTTCGAAATCGACCCACAGACCCTAGGTGAAAGCTTCTGAAAAAGCTATACGCGGTCGACTACGGCCCACACCCTCGCGGTGAGGCGGTGCGACCGACGCACCGCTTACCGCCGACACCGCTTCTTTAGGGTCGCCGGCCTAACCCCGCTGTATGGCAACAGCGAGCGAGGACAGCGAGTCCACGTACGAGCAGTTCCTGGATCACGTCCGCCGCCTCCACTACGTCGAGGACGCCGGTGGCGTCCTCAACTGGGATCAGCAGGTGATGATGCCCGACGCCGGGACGCCGGCGCGGGCCAAACAGACCTCCGCCATCTCGACGCTCCATCACGACCTGCTGACCGACGACGACCTGGCCGACTGGCTGGACGAACTCGACGACGCCGACCTCGACCCCGAGCAGGAAGCCGTCGTTCGGGAGGTCCGGCGGGACCACGAGCGAGCCACCAGGGTCCCCGCAGACCTTGTCGAACGCCTCTCCGAAGCGTCCTCGAACGCCCTGCCCGTCTGGAAGGAAGCCAAGGCCGAGGACGACTTCGACGCCTTCGCCGAGACGCTGGAGGAACTGGTGGAACTCCGCCGGGAGTACGCCGCTGCCATCGATCCCGACCGCGACCCCTACGAGGTGCTGTTCGAGGAGTACGAGCCGTACCTCGGCATCGACACCGCCGAGGAAGTGCTGACGGACCTCCGGGACGCGCTCGTCCCGCTCATCGACGACATTGCCGACAGCGACGTGACGCTTGCCGACCCGTTCGAGGGAACCTACGACGACGACACCCAGCACGACCTCGTCGAGACGGCGCTTGACACGCTGGGCTACGACTGGGACCGCGGCCGCCTCGACACCGCGCCCCATCCGTTCTCGATGGGGACGCAGTTCGACGCCCGCGTCACCACCCGCTTCACCCCCGAGGACCCGCTGGACGCGCTGGGCTCGACTATCCACGAGTTCGGCCACGCCACGTACACGCTCGGCCTGCCACAGGAGGCCTACGGCACGCCGCTGGGCGACAACCGCGACCTCTCCGTCCACGAGTCCCAGTCCCGCTTCTGGGAGAACCACGTCGGCCGGTCGCGCCCGTTCTGGGACTTCTTCGCCGAGACGGCCAACGACCACCTCGGGACCGACGCCACCGCTCAGCAGTTCTACGAAGCGTCCAACGAGGTGTACGACGACAACCTCATCCGGGTCGAAGCGGACGAGCTCACGTATCACATGCACATCATCGTCCGCTTCGAGATCGAGCGTGACCTCATCCGCGGGGACCTCGACGTGTCGGACGTGCCGGCGGTCTGGAACGACAAGATGGAGGAGTATCTCGGTATCCGCCCCGACACTGACGCGGAGGGCTGTCTGCAGGACATCCACTGGACGAACGGAGCCTTCGGCTACTTCCCGACGTACACGCTCGGGTCGGTGCTGGCCGCGCAACTGGACCACCACGCCCGCCGGGACATCGACGGCTTCGACGACCACGTCCGCGCCGGCGAGTTCGGCCCCATCCACGACTGGCTCACCGAGCACGTCCACCGCCACGGCGCCCGCTACCGAACCGACGACCTCGTCCGGGAGGCGACTGGAGAGTCCTTCACCGCCGACCACTTCCTCGACTACGTCGACGAGAAGTACCGTGCGTTGTACGACTGCTGACACGCGGGGCCGTAGTGCCCCCAGCTATCGCCTTTGATACTGTTGGGTATTCCGTTTTTATGTCGCCGTCCCGATCTGACTACCATATGGCCGAGAGACCTGTAGAGAATGTCCAAGACCAAACAGGAACGGGCATCGACGACGATATTGACGCGGACATCGGGGACGACATCGCGGAGAACATCGACACGGAGGCCGGCTACAGCCACGACGCGGCGAGCGAGATTCAAACGATGCTGGCCGAACTGGAGGACTCGTCGGTCGGCATCGCCGAGGAGACCGACGACATCCGCGAGCAGGCCGCCGAGCAGTACGAGGGGCTGACAGACATCGCGAACGAGGTGTCGAACCTCTCGGCGTCGGTCGAACAGATCGCCTCGTCGTCCGAAGAGGTTTCCGCGGCCTCGCGCGAAGCGAAGGAACTCGCCGAACGCGGGCAGGGGAACGCTGACGACGTCCACGAGGCGATGGAGAACATCCAGCAGGCGGCCGACAGCGTCGCCGAGGACGTCAAGACGATACAGCAGAGCGTGCAGGAGATCGACGAGATCGTCGACGTCATCAACGACATCGCCGACCAGACCAACATGCTGGCGCTGAACGCGTCCATCGAGGCCGCCCGCGCCGGTGAGGCCGGGGAGGGGTTCGCCGTCGTCGCCGACGAGGTCAAGAGCCTCGCCGAGGAGTCACAGGAGCAGGCGACGACCATCGAGCAGATGATCGATGGAATCCAGGACGACACCGAGAACGCCGTCGAGAGTCTCGAAGAGAGCAACGACGAGATCGACGAGGGTATCGACACCGTCGAGGAGTCGACCGAAATCCTCGGAGAGATCGACGACACCGTCCGCGAGGTCAACAACGGTATCGAGGAGGTCGCCACGGCCACGGACCAGCAGGCCGCCTCGACCGAGGAAGTGGCCAGTATGATCGATCAGTCCACGGACGCAGCCAAGGAGATCGCCGACAGCACGGCTGACATCGCTGCTGAATCCAGCGAACAGACGGCCCTTCTCAGCGACATCAACCGGGCGATAGATGATCTCGTCGCGGACCTCCAGCGCAACAACTGAGCCGCTAACTGTTCCGGCGGTTCGCATCAGTTCTGCGTCCCGACGGTGCCCCACGACGAACCCGTCGTTTATTTCTCCGGGTGGCATACGTCCACTATGCGACCGGATCTGGACCCAGAACAGCTTGACCGGTACTCCCGGCACATCATCATGAACGACGTAGGGCCGGAGGGCCAGGCCGCACTACTCGACACTGATGTCCTTGTCGTCGGGGCCGGCGGCCTCGGCGCACCAGTGCTCCAGTACCTCGCGGCTGCAGGCATCGGCCGGCTCGGTATCGTCGACGACGACACCGTCGAGCGGTCGAACCTCCAGCGGCAGGTCATCCACGGTGACGACGACGTTGGCCGGCCAAAGGTCGACAGCGCCGCCGAGTTCGTCACCGGCCTCAACCCTGACGTGACCGTCGACCGCCACGAACTGCGGCTGGCACGGGAGAACGCGACCGATCTGGTGGCCGACTACGACATCGTCGTCGATGCCTCTGACAACTTCGCCACGCGGTTCCTCGTCAACGATGCCTGCACGCTCTCGGGCACGCCTTTTTCCCACGGGGCGATCTTCCAGTTCGAGGGACAGGTGACGACGTTCTCGGGCGACAGCCCGTGTTACCGCTGTCTGTTCCCCGAAGCGCCCCCGGAGGGGACCGTCCCCGACTGCGCGACCGCGGGCGTTCTCGGTGTCCTGCCGGGCACTATCGGATGCATGCAAGCGACCGAGGTCGTCAAGCTCGCGATGGATTACGGCGAGACGCTGGAGGGGCGGCTCATCGCCTACGACGCCGCCGAGATGTCCTTCGAGGAGATTCCCGTCGCCGCCAAGCCCGACTGTCCGGTGTGTGGCGACGACCCGGCCATCGCGAGCGTCGCCGACGCCAGCTACGAAGGGCGCTGTTCGCTCGCCGAGGACTGACCGGTTCGCTCTGTACTGGCCGCCAATTTTCACGGCTGATACTGTGGAACAGATCTTTATGCGCCATTAGTCGAGAGTAACGGTATCGCCTCGCATGACCCGCCCTGACCACGCCCCCCATCCCCTCTCGGTTCGCCTCCAGAAGCCCAGCTACGTCGAACTGGTGTTCTCACTGGTGCTCGTCTGGGGGTTCGGTGACGCGCTGTCGACGCTGTTCGCCGCGCAGTTTGCCGGGCCGGGGCTGGAAGCAAACCCCTGGATACGGACGCTCCTTATCCACGAACCGCTGCTCGTGATCGCCCTGAAGATGGCCGTCGTCCTCTACGTCGGTGTCGTCCTGCTGGAGTGTCGCGACGTGGTCGAGCGGGTCCCGCTGTGGCGGGCCTGGCTCCTGTCCATCGTCGCCCTTGGTGCGGTGGTCGTGCTCGGGAACACGTACGTCGGTCTGGCCGCGGCCGCCCTCTAGGCCCGGACGGTCCCGAGTTCGACCACGGCGTCCCGCGGCGGCGTCTCGAACAGGTCCGGATGAACGAGCGCCGCCAGGAACTCAAGCGTGTCCACGAGCCGCGGCCCCGAGCGGTTGACGTAGTGGTGGCCGTCCATCACGTGCGCACGGCCCTCACGGACCGCGGTCAGGTCGTCGAAGCCGGGCCGACCGGTCAGATCGGCGAGGTTCTCGCGGGTCTGTGCCACGTCGAAGCCACAGGGTGCGGCTACCAGCACCTCGGGGTCGTACTCGCGGACGTCCGCCCACTCGCGCGGTCGGGAGTGCGCACCGGACTCCTCCATCCCGTAGGTGCCGCCGGCCATCTCCACCATCTCCGGGACCCAGTGCCCGGCGACCATCACCGGATCCAGCCAGTCGAGCACCGCCACGCGGGGCGTCGTCTCGGCCCGCGCTGCCGTGGTTTCGACCGCCGCGACACGGTCCCGGAGGTCCGCGACGAGTTCGCCGGCGCGGTCGTCGCGCCCGACCGCCGCGCCGACCCGGTGGACGGACTCGAACAGGTCGTCGAGGCTGTGGACGTCGAGCGTCAGCACCTCGGCGTCCAGTCCCAGTTCCTCGACGGCCTCGGCCACCAGCACGTGGTCGACGGCGCACACGTCACAGACACCCTGGGTAACGATGAGGTCAGGGTCCAGTTCCGCGAGCGTCTCGCGGTCGATGGCGTAGACGCCCTCGCCCTCTTCGGCGGCGGCGACCTGCTCGTTTATCTCGCCGCTTGAGGCCGTCGGGTCGACGCGCGAGCGATTGACCGACGGTTTCTCGCGGGCCGCCGGCGGGTAGTCGCACTCGTGTGAGACGCCGACCGGCTCGACGCCGAGCGCGTAGACGATCTCCGTCGCCGAGGGCAGGAGCGTGACGACTCGCATACCCAGACGTTGGACCGCGCGGACAAAAACCTGCGTCCGCCACGCCGCCCGCACGCTTCGTTACGCTTACCGTCTGTCGCCGACGAGACGCGGGCATGGAAGTCAAGTCGCGACACCACCTCCGTTCGGACGAGGTCGACACCATCACGACAGCGCTGTCGGAGAACCTCGGTGTCGAACTCGACGCGGACAGCTTCGAGAAGGTCGAGTTCGACGACAGCGACTGGGATGTGGTTCTCGTCGACGGCGATCCGCTCGTCCTTTACTTGAATGGCGAACCGTTCCTGACCGTTCAGGGAGCCAATCAGTACCCGCCCGAGAAACACATCGTCACCGTCGACGCCGGGGCCGTCTCGTTCGTCTCGGACGGCGCCGACATCATGCGGCCGGGCATCACCGAGGCCGACGACGACATCAGCGAGGGCGACCTGGTCGTCATTAACGAGGAGTCCCACGGGAAGTTCCTCGCTGTCGGCCGCGCACAGACTGACGGCGACGACATGGTCGGCGACAGCGGGAAAGTCGTCAAGTCGCTCCACCACGTCGGCGACGACCTGTTCGAGTTCTCGGTGTAGCGCAGTTCTGTACTCGCTCCAGTCACACCAGCGGTCGGAGCCCGAACCGGTCGAATCCACGGTCTAAAGCGACTCTGAGGACCGCTTCGACCACACCAGCGCCCACGGCCACCCCGAGCAGCAGTGGCCAGACGGTGAGATACGACGACAGCGGGTGGAGATGTGTCCCGTACAGCCACTGAGACACTGTGTTGCCGAGCAGCCAGACCGTCACGAGGACTGGCGTGACAAGCGAGAGGCGGCTACAGAGATACAGCGGGACGGCACCTGTGAGGACCATCCCAACGGCGGCGTAGCCGGCCCCGAACGCGAGTGTCGTCGGGTCCTCCGACGAGAAATGGACGCCGCTTGTAAACAGCCACGACAGCACGCCGATAGCATAGAGGACGCCACCGACGGCTGCGACGGTGCGGGGAGTCGTCCTAATGGAGGGCGGGCGCATCGCTGTCGGTGTTCGTTCCGTCACCTGAATAACGTTTTGTGCAGCCACGCCGTTCTCGGTCGCCACCACGGCCGATCAGGGTGTGCTGTGGCGATACGTTCGATGGACGAAAAGTTGAAACGGGTAGCGCACGCCGTGAGTGACATGGGACTGATGAGCAAGATCCTCGGAGAGTCTGGATCCTCTCGGAACACCGAGGATTACGTCGAACTGAACGCGAACGAATTCGAGATGACCGGGACGGAACTCGAACGCCAGGTCCGGATCGCCCGTATCAGCGACAAGCAGGACGTCATCGACATCAAAGACGCCGTCTACGACGGTGACGTGGTCGTCGCGGACATCACGCGCCACTCCACGCAGGACCGTACCATGGAACACATCAGCGACGAACTCAAGCAGGTCGCCAACGAGGTCGGCGGCGACATCGTCCAGAAGGACGACGACCAGCTCATCATCACGCCGGCCGGCGTCGGCATCGCCCGAGAACGCCTCGGTCGATAGGATTGTGACAGCACGGTCTATGGGACCTCGCCAGTCGGTCGATCTTGTCAGCTTGTATCAGGCTAACTGCCGGTTTTCGGGGGCTTCAATGCGTTTTTCGGTGTCGCCGCGCTAAGGGCGGCAATGACTGAACCGGCGATACGCGCCAGTGGGTTAGGGAAGCGCTACGGCGACGTCCAAGCGCTCGACGACCTAGAACTGACAGTCGAGCAGGGCGAGTTCTTCGGGCTGCTCGGGCCGAACGGGGCCGGCAAGACGACGTTTATCAACACGCTGGTCGGCCTCGTCCACAAGGACCAGGGGGCCGCCGAAGTGTTCGGCTTCGACGTGGAAGACGACTACCGGGAGGCCCGCGACCGCATCGGCGTCGCGCCACAGGAGTTCAACGTCGACCGTTTCTTCCCAATCATCGAGGTGCTGGAACACAAGGCCGGCTACCACGGTATCGGCCGGGCTGAGGCCCGAAAGCGCGCCGAAGACGCGCTGAAGACGGTCGGGATCTGGGACAAGCGCGACACGCGCTTCGACTGGCTCTCGGGCGGGATGAAACGCCGGTTCGTCCTCGCGCGTGCACTTGTCTCCGATCCGGACCTGCTCATCCTCGACGAGCCGACGGCGGGTGTCGACGTTCAGCTCCGGCACGACCTCTGGGACATCATCAACCGGATGAACGACGCCGGGACGACGATCCTCCTGACGACCCACTACATCGAGGAGGCCGAACGGCTCTGTGACCGGGTCGCAATCATGGACGACGGGCGGAAAGTCGAAGTGGCGACCCCCGACGACCTGATGGCCCGCGGCACGGACACTATCGTCCTCGACCTCGCCGAGCTGCCGCGGACGGCTCCGCGACTTGACGTGGAGGGAATCACTGACGTCGAACTGACCGACGAGGGGCTGGCCGTCACCGCGATGGGCGGGAGCCAGACCGCGCCGGCGATCATGCGCGAACTCGAAGCGCAGGGCCACACCGTCACATCGCTCGATATCCGCCGCGCGTCACTCGAAGAGGTGTTCGTCGACATGACCCGCGACGACCGCGAGTACGCGGAGGTGTCCGCATGAACCAGAACACGACTCAGTTCCTGACACTGGTTCGGCGAGAAATCCTCCGGTTCGTCCGCCGCCCGTACAACACCTTCCTCCCGCCGATCATCACGAACGCGCTGTATTTCTCCGTGTTCGGCGTGATTCTGGGGAGCCGGATCGGGGAGATTGCGGGCGTGAGCTACCTCCAGTTCGTCCTGCCCGGACTTGTCGTGCTCGGGGCCATCTCGGACAGTTTCGAGAACGCCTCCTTCACCATCTTCCACGGGCGCTGGAACGACTACATCCAGGCTGTTCTCACTTCTCCGATGTCGAACCGGAGCATGGTGGCCGCCTATGTCTCGGCCAGCGCACTCCGGGGGGTCGTCACGTCACTGCTGATCGTCGGCGTGGGCCTGATATTCACCTCGGTTCCCGTCGCCAACCCCGTGTATCTCGTCTCGTTCCTGCTGGTGATTACCACGCTGTTCGGCGGGCTCGGCGTCATCGGCGGCCTCTGGGCGAGCGACTTCGACTACCTCACGGTGATGAACCAGTTCATCCTCCGGCCGCTGGTGTTCTTCGGCGCGGTGTTCTACTCGCTCGAAGTCCTGCCGGCGTTCTGGCGGAACGTCTCGCTGCTCAATCCGATGGTGTACATGGTCAACGGCGTGCGCTACGGGATGATCGGTGTCACCGAAATCGATCCGAACACGTCGCTGGCCGTCCTGACCGGAACGACCGCGGTCGTGCTGTCAATCGACTACGTGCTGTTCAAGCGCGGCTACGGGCTCGCCGAGTAGCGCCGTTCTGACTCTCGAGCCTTTTCAGTCAACAGCTAGATCGTGCCGCCAATATCGCGCCGATAAAACGGGAATGCCGGCTCGGTAACTGACCTGGCCGCGCTTGAATGCCGGATTGGGTCCGCTCCGGCGGGCGGACAAACTATGACAGGCTGCCCCGGAATCCGATTCCGTGGCAACACGAGGGGTGTCTCGTGCCCCGGATACTTGTGAGCGCCTCCGGGTGAGGCGTATGTGAATGTATGCCACAAGCGTATTTAGATGTGACGCCCGTCTGACGCTGAGTGATACTGGCGGTGCTCAGTGTCGGTCTCGAAGGATTTCCGAATGGCTACGCGGGCCGTGCTGAACACGATAGCGCAGTATCAGCCTGCCGGCATTCACGGACTGCGCGCGCCCGACGGCCGTCGTCAGACGTTGTCCGGGGCGTCGGCGTCGTCCTCGACCGAGCGCTTCAGCGAGTCACGTCGTGCCTTCGCGTCGCGGTCGGTCGCCTCCTCCAGGAAGTCGTTCTTGATGGCGACGGCGTCCTCAGCCGCGTCGACGTTGCCCTCGGCGATGACATCTTCTGCCGGTCGCTCGTCGATGTGGAGCGCGATTTTGTCCTTCTTCGAGCCGTACTCGACGCGGCCCGCGACGACCCGGTCGAACACGGGGTTGTCGGGGTCGTCGACGACCAGCAGGTCGTTGCCTTCGTACTCTTCTGTATCCGTTACTTCGCCGAAGTACTCCTCGACGAACGCTTCCATATCAGGGACGCGGTCTTCGAGATGCTCGCCCCGTCGCATCTTGTACTCTCGCATGGGCGAGTTTTTGCGAGGGGCTGTCTTACCCTTTGCGTTCACTCCTCGCCGCGGGTGATAAGTGACCCCTTGTGACACTCCGGACAGAAGTCCCCGGCGCGCAGGGACGTCGATTCCACCTCGGTAGTGAATCCACACTCCGGACAGGCGAACTCGCCTTCCGGAACCGTCACGGCGCTGTCGCTGGTCGACTCAACACTCGAATCGTCGTCGGTGTCGACTGGCATCGTCTCCGGCGACCAGTCGTCCCCGTCGTCTCCTGGTTCATCGGGCCACTCGCCGGGCTGGCGGTCGTCTCTGGCCGACTTCGACTCCTCTTCCTCGCCGAGAATGAGCCCGTCGTCCTTCTCCGGATCGGTCTCGTCTTCGGTCACTGGCTCCTCGCCTTCGGCGTCCGGGACGTCGACTGTCGTCGTCGGCTCGTCCAGCTCCACGTCGCCGCTTTCCTCCTCGCCATCGTCACTGTCGTCGATGATCTCGGCGTCGTCAGCCGACGGATCGACCGGTTCTCCGTCGTCGACACTGTCGTCGCCGATTCCTGCGTCATCCGGTGTTTCGACCGGGTCGTCGACGCTGTCCCAGCCATCCGAGCGCTCGGTTCCCTCATCTGTGGGTTCGGACGCACTGTCGGTCGGTTCGTCTTCCGGCGGTGACTCGGTCTCTGCCGTTTCGGATTCGGACTCGTCTTCGACGAGATCGCTGGCGATGTCCGACGGCGTCTCGATGGCCGTTACCTCCTTGTTCTCCGAGACGATCCGCGTATTTCCACACCGCTCACAGGTCTCCCGTTCCTGGATGGTGATGACGACTTCGCTACCCTGCTCTTCGCGCTCGCGCTCGACGGTGGTCTCACCGTACTTGTGCCCGAGGACGGAACATTTGAGACCCATTGTCAGAACTTCCCGCCGTGGTATACTTAAACCCTGCCCGTTCGCCCGTCTCTCCGCCGGCGGGGTAGAGTTATTTTCACGAGCTATTGCGAAATTTTATAACAGATACGACGGCTACGATTCGTCAATGCGTCGGACGGCGGCGGCGATAGTCGCGCTGTGTCTGCTCCTGCCGGCTCTCAGTAGCACCGGCGCCGCGACGGCCAACGAGCCGCCGCTTCCCGACGCCGGACTCGACCAGTCTGTCGAGCGCGGAGCGACGGTCCACCTGGACGCCAACGGGTCGCGCGACCCCGACGGCGATGTCCGCCGCGTGGAGTGGACGATTCGGACCCCCGGCGGTGCGACGCGCACGCCCGACTGTCCGACCTGCGTCCAGACGGCGTTCACCCCCACCGAAACCGGGCAGTACAACGTCACCGTCGCGGTCACCGACGACAACGGGACCACGCGCTCGGACACGCTCTACGTGACGGTGGCCGACCCCAGCGGACCGACGGTCTCGCTGTCGTCGCCGACGGCGCTCCCCGTCGGTGCGCAGCGGAACCTCACGGCCACCGTGACTGCCGGCGACGCATCCCTCCGGTCGCTCGCCTGGCTCGTCAACGGGAGCCTGATCCGACGAGCGCACCTCTCGGGCGACAACGCGACCGCGACGCACCCGTGGACGTTCAACGACACGGGACCAATCTCGGTCCGTGCCGTCGTCTACGACGCCGCCGGCCACCGCGGCGCTGCGAACCAGACCGTCCGAGTCGTCAGTTCGAGCGGCGGAGGCGGCGGTATCGGCTCCGAGCCGTGTCCTGGCGGCACGATCAACTATTACGATAGCTCCAACCAGAATCGAGGGTGTACCACTGGCGCGTCGATGACTATCGGCGATACCGTCGTCGACGTCGATGGGAAGCCTGGGATTTGGATGTACGTGGACAACGAACTTACGCAGGTCGTTGAGCCCGAGGAAGCTGATAGCCTTTCTAGTAGTGGGCGTGGAGAGGTTTTTTCTAAAGAGATTATTGACGAAAAATCGGAAGAAAAAGAAGAGGCTTGGGAAGATGATATTGATGATGATGGAAATGATGACGGAAATACCATCAGGGAAACTCCAAGTAATAGTGTAGGTGGCTGTGAAACGTGCGCCGGTGGTGACTCAGACATGAGTGGTGGTTCTACTAGTCCGATTTACGGCGGGTGGGGTCCATGATGGTGATTTGGAAAATGCCAATCAATATATGGGTGACAAATTAAGATATGGTGATTAATAATAAACATTCGATGACTATTCTGGTTGTACTCCTGACTATAACTGCAGGTTGTACAGCCGTCAGTTTCGATCGCGGAAACGAGAATCCAATTCCGACAGAGGAGCCTAAACAAACGCCAATACCGACGGTTAGCGAGACACAGTCTCCAACCCCCACGGAAACAGTTCCCGACACGAAATCGGATGAAATGATAATTACTACCCCCGAAGCACCTGATCGCGGGGATAAGTATGGGGAATTTGATGCTTTGTTTTTAACCCTAATACGGGATTTCAACATCACTATCGCCAATTCTGGGTACGATTCGGAAAACAAGTCATATACTGTCAGATATCAGCTTACAAACCCATCTAATCGAACACTTAGTATGGATGAGAGGAGGACAATTGCCTTTGGATATGCATTCATAGTTGAAAAATGGAACTCCGATGAATTCCCCGACAAAGACCACACTTGGATACCCGATACAGTGAATATCACCGCCGAAACTCCAGATGGGCGGACATTCACGACCAGCCACATCAAGTATCTCTGGGCATATAAAGAAACGACCGGCCGGTATTCCACCAGAGAATATATTCTCTTGTACGAGGGGTCGTTCGATTTCAAGATAGACCCAGACGAATATCGCGAAGGGGCAAAGGAAGACAGATCCGGAGCGGAAAGCTGAGCGCTCTGTTGCGTAATAGGTATCGCTGCGGATAACTTCGGATTAACATCGGCGTTACCTGCACTCGCTGACAGGGGACAAAGATTAGACCCGTCCGGTTATAGAAGGGACCATGAGAGCGAAGCCGGAGTATCGCGACCGGGACGAGACCGAGGTTGCGGTGCTCGATGCGCTCGCCGACCGCCGAGAGGAGGGGATGACCGTCTTCGAACTCCGGTCGCGGACCGAGGAGAACATCGACCGGATCGAAGACGCGCTGGCGGCCCTCAAGGCGGACGACCTCATCGACGTCGAGGACAACGGCGAGCGGACGGTGATTCTTCCGGGGGAGGACGTGGTGGGTGAGGACGTCCCGGACGAGGCGGGGTCGCTGCTGGACCGGATTCGCGAGCGGTTGCCGTTCTAGTCGCTCGATGGCGTCGGCGCGGCGGCGCAGTTGTTCGGCCCGAGTTCGAGTTCGAACGCGGTGTCGTCGTCGGCGGACTCGGTGCCGAGGTTGATCGCGATGATGCGTTCGAAGTTGGCCGGCCGCGGGGGGATGTCGTCGCAGACGGCGTCGACGAACGCCTCGCGGTCCATCGAGAAGGCGGGATGGCGCTCGCGGAGATCACCGAGGAGCGCGGTGTAGGTCCCGTCGTCGGGCGTCGCGGCGTCGCCGTAGTGGCCCGGCGCGACGAGCGTGTCGTCGGGGAACGCGCCGAGGCGGTCGGTCAGCGTGCGGTGGAGGTCGCGGGCGAGGTCGCGCGCGCCCTCGGCGCCGGCTTCGAGGTCCGGGCGGGCGACGCCGTCGACGAAGACGCTGTCGCCGGCCAGCAGCGCGTCGCCGACAGCGAATCCGGTCATGCCGGTGGTGTGGCCGGGCAGGGGGTGGGCGCGGAGCGTCGCCGAGCCGACGGCGAGCGTTCCGTCGTCGGGGAGCGCGGTCACCGCGTCAGTGACGCCGCGGTCGACCGCTCGCGCGGGCATGACCGGTTCGGCGTCGGTCTCGGCAGCGAGGCGGCGGACGCCGCTGACGTGGTCGGCGTGGACGTGCGTGTCGACGGCGTACCGGAGCGTCGCGTCGCGCTCGGCGGCGTCGGCGACGTAGCGGTCGGCGAAGGCCCGTAGCGGGTCGACGACGGCGGCGTCCCCGTCGCTGACGACCATGTATCCAAGACAGCCCGACGCGGGGCGTCGGTACTGGACGACGGTGGCCGCGTCGCAGGGTATCTCGCGGGCCTCGTAGAGACGGGCCCACCCCTCCATGCCGTCGGCGAGGTTCCGTGCGTCAACCCCGTGTTCGGTCAGGAGGCCGGCGACGAAGGCGCTGGCCTCGCCGCGGGCGCAGACGACGGTTATCGACCCCGATCCGGCCACGTCCTCGACGAGGTCGTCTACCTCGCCGGTCACCTTCGCCTGCAGGAACTTCGGGAACGGGAGCTGGGTCGCCGTGACCGACGGGCCGCCGACGTGCCACTCCTCGAACTCGTCGCGATCGCGAACGTCGAGCAGGCGGACGGGGTCTCCGGCGTCGAGCCGTGATTGCAGCGTCGCCGCCGTCACGGACCGCGGCTCCGTCGGGGGCTCGGGATAGTCCTCGGCCATAGCGGACGTAGGTCGCTCAGGCAGATAAACCGGGTGGCGCAGAGAGATCGGGCGGGGAATTGAAGCCCGCGCCGGCCCCACGGAGAGTATGGACGCGCGAGCCACGATCGACGCGGTGCGGGACGCGACGGAGACGGAACGCGACCGACTCGGGTCGGACAAGGCGCTCGTCGCCGCCACCGGCGCGTCGTTGGAGACCGACGCGGTCCTCGAAGCCGCCGCGACTCGCGAGGCGGGGCTGGCGAGCGCGCTGGCGCAGTGGAGCGATGAGCTGTCGGACGATGCGGGAGCCGATGGCGCGGTCGCGGCTGCGATAGACGAGTCCGCCGCCGCGGCCGCCGAGCGGCGCGACCGACTCGACGCCGAACCGGGAGAGCCAGACGCGCTCTCGGCGCACCTGGAAACCGTCGCGGGGACCGCCGACCGCGTCGGGGCCGGCCTCGTCGCGGCCCCGCTGGTGGCAGACCGCTTCTACCTGCAGGTGGTGAACTTCTTCGTCAACGAGGCCGACGAGGGTCGCGCCGACCTCGCCCGAGAACTCAGGGCCGACGCGTCGTCGCTCGACCGGGCCGAGACCGCCCTCGACGCGCTCTCGGAGTCGGAGCGAGAGGCCGCGACGGCGGCCGCGACTGCGGCAATCGAGGTCGCCTACGACGACTACGCCGAGGCCCTCGACGCGATGGGGCTCGACCCGAAGCCGATCTGTTGACGCGGGAATCCATCGAGCCGCGCGGCTCACGGACCGGCCTAGTCGAAGCGATAGGTGGCGACGCGGTTCGCGGCGTAGCTGTACCCGACGGCGCCACACCCCAGACAGAGCAGGACCGTCGCCGTCAGGCCGCCGCCGAGGAGCCACGGCTCGCCGCCCAGCGAGAACAGGTCGCGGACGCTGAACAGGAACGCCAGGCCCGCCGGCGCGACTGCCGCGCCGAAGACGACGAAGTAGCCGACGAAGGCCCAGCCGCTCGGGACGACCACCTCGCGCCCCTGGACGGACGACGACTCGAACTTCGGGAACGCGACGCCGGTACCGGCGGCGATGGCCGGCGCTGTGACGGTGACGACCAGTGCAGTCGCGAGTGCCACACCGAGCGTCAGTGGCGGCGTGCCGGCGGCGAGACCGACCCCGACGACGATGACAGTCGTGAGCGCCGCGCCGGGGAGCGCGCCGGCGAGGACGAGTCCCGAGACGAAATTCCGCCCGGAGACGTTCGCCGTCAAGGTCAGCGGAAGGACGCTCTCCTCGCCGCCGAGCGGATTGAGACTGAACGCCGCGCCGGCCGCCGCCGCGCTCGCGAGCCCCGCGGTCAGCGGGAATGTCGGCGAGACGACGCCCTCCAGTACCACGGTCTGGAGCTGGTAGATCAGGAAGAAGAACGGCATGACCGCGTACTGGACGGTTATCGGTGCGCGCTTCGTCCGGAGCCAGGACTTCTGCGCGACGACGCGAGTCGCCGTCGAAACCCGGCCCCGGAGGAGTCGGTCCGAGAGCGTCCGCTCGTCGGCGTCGAACTCGTGGTCTGGCTGGATCGGGTCCGCGTACCAGGTCCGCCCGGCCAGCCAGAGGCACGCGACCGAACCGAGGGGGAGACTCCCCGCCAGCGCGATGGCCGCGACGCCGGCGTGGACGGGGTCGGCGCTCGGGTTCTCGAGGGCCAGCAGGACCGCGTCGGCGATCCACGACAGCGGGGACCGGGTGACCAGACGGAGTACGCGCGTCTGCATCGACGGAACGGTCGTTAGCGCGATCCAGCCCACCGGGAGCGCGAGCGAGACGAACGCCCCGATGCTCGCCCGGTGCCGGGCGACGACGGCTGATCGGCTCGCGACCAGTTTCGTCACAAGTCCCAGTCCGTAGCCGACGAGGGTTCCGAGGACCGCGACGAGGACCGAGCCGACGAGGACGACGAGGGCGACGCCGACGCCCGCGCTCCCCGCGGCGAGGCCGAGCGTCAGCGCCAGGAGGGGGAGCGCGAGGCCGGCGAACACGCGACCGACCTCGGCGACGACGAGCCCGGCCAGCGCGTCCTCGTAGGGAATCGTCGTCAGGAGGCCGTCCGCGGCGTCGGGCTCGCCGGTCGACTTCACCGCGTGCTGGAGCGTGACGAAGGCGACGAGTCCCAGCAGGCCGCCGATGGCCCCCGTCGTCGCGAGCCTGACTGCGTGGGGGTCGCTCTCGACGAGCGCGCCGCCGAGGAACAGCGCCGCCGCACCGAGCGCGAGGCTGTACAGCGATATCATGAGGCCGCCGCCGCCGAGCGTGAGCGTTCCGCGCGTCGTCCCGAGGAGCTTGCGCCACGTCCGCCGGAGCTCGATTCGCGCGACGAGCAGCGCTCGGTGACCGTCCGGCCGTCTCATTGCTCCGCCGGCCGCTCGCTGGTCACGTCGAGGAACACGTCCTCGAGCGTCCCGCCGGACGCGATCTCGTCGGTCAGCTCCGCCGGCGCGCCCTCGGCCACGAGGTCCCCGTCGTACAGCACCCCGACGGTGTCGGCCAGCTCCTCCACCACGGGGAGGATGTGCGTCGAGAGGAACACGGTCGTCTCCGCGGCCGCGACCTCGCTGATGGTGTCGCGCACCGTCCGGGCTGCACGCGGGTCGAGCCCCGAGGTGGGTTCGTCGAGAATCAGCACCTCGGGCTCGTGTAACAGCGCCTGGACGAGCCCGAGCTTCTGTTTCATCCCCTTCGAGTACGTCTCGACGCGGCGGTCGGCGTCGGCCGACAGGTCGAAGCGGTCGAGCAGCGACTCCACGCGCTCCCAGTCCTCGTGGCCGCGCAGGCCCGCGATGTACTCCAGTTGCTCGCGGCCGGTGAGCTCGTCGTACAGCGGCGACTCCTCGGGGAGGAAGCCGATGTGGTCGACCACCGCCGCTCTATCGGAGACCGGCTCGCCGGCCACCCGGGCCGTCCCCGACGTCGGGTCCGTCAGCGTCGTCAGGATGCGGATGGTCGAGGTCTTACCCGCGCCGTTGGGGCCGAGAAAGCCGAAGACGCTCCCGCGGGGCACGGTCAAATCGAGGTCGACGATGGCGTCCGTGTCGCCGTAGCGCTTGGTCAGCCCGTCAGTCGAAATCGCCGGTGCTGGTGGAGGGCACATACCGGCAGTGCCGACCGGCCGCTCAAAAGGTCTTCCTGTTGGTGCGAACGACTGTCCGGGCGCGGCTCGGCGGCGCTACTCCTCGACTGCGTCGTCGTCCGCGGCTTCGTCGTCGCCGTCGTCGTCCGGGTCCTCGACCACTTCGATGCCGCGGTTGTTGACCGCCGACGGGTCCAGGCCGACCTCCTGGAGGAACTGCTTGTATTCGCGCTCGCACTGCTCGGCGTCCTTCTGGCGGTCGCTGGCGCGGTCACACAGCGCCACGAGGTCCTCGGGCACGTCGTTGGTGTAGACGATCCAGTGGTTGATGAGGTCCGAGAGTCGCCGGATCGGCGAGGTGAAGTGACCGTAGATTTCGAAGTTCAGCGCGTGGTGGCCGCCGAAGGGGTCGTTCATGTACTTCGCGCGGGGCATCACCTTCATCACGGCCCACTGGATCTTATCGAGCTGGCGACCCGGGGCCTGTTCGAGCGTGGCGTTGACGGCCTTTCGCGGGTCGTCCCAGGCGTCGCCGGGGATGGAGACGGCGTCGAGCTCCTGAATCTCGACCAGCGCTTCGTCCCACTCGTCCGGGCTGGGCTGGGGGTGGACGCGGTACATCGCCTCGACGCCGCGCGACCACATCAGCTCGTGCGTGACGGCCTTGTTGGCCTTGAGCATGCACTCCTCGATGATGGTGTGGGCGCGGTCCCGCGCGGGGTTGAGGACGAGCGACCCCTCCTCCTTGCGCTGTTCGTGCATCCGGTCGGCAAGCTCCCAGACCTGCTCGGTCTTCTCCGCAAGGTCGACGCTCTGGTCTTCGAGCAGGTCCGCGGCGCTGTCGGGGTCGTCGAGCAGCCGCTCGGCCTCGGTGTAGGTCAGCCGGGCGTCCGAGCGGATGACGGACTTGTAGATATCGATCTCCTCGTAGCCGAGGTTCTCCTTGTCGAGGTGCATCTCGACGGTGTGGGCCAGTCGGTCCTCGTTGGGGACCAGCGAGCACACGGTCTCGGCGAGGACGGGCGGCAGCATGTGGACGGTGTAGGCCGGGAGGTACACCGTGTTCCCGCGCTCGACGGCCTGGTCCCACATCGCCGTGTCGGGGTTGACGTAGTGGGTCACGTCGGCGATGTGGACCCAGAGGACGTACTCCTCCTCGCGCTCCTCGACGGAGATGGCGTCGTCGAAGTCCTGGGCGTCGACCGGGTCGGTCGTCCAGGTGGTCATCTCCCGGAGGTCCTCGCGCTCGGCGACCTCCTCCTCGATCTCGGCCTGGACGTCCTCCGTGCGCTCTCGCGCCTCGTCGAGGACCTCCGGCGGGAACTCGTCCGGGATGCCGAACTTCTCGAACAGTTCCTCGCGCTTGTTCTCCAGGTGCCGGGCCAGCTCCTCGTCGATCTGGACGGGGCCTTGCCCCTCGGCGGTCCCGGCCGCCGCCTGCGCGTCCTCGGTAGTCATGTAGCCGGATACGAACAGGGCGTAGTTAGGACTGTCGGGGTCACTCCGCCGAACTGTCGCCTTCGGAGAGCTCCCGGTACCGCCGGAGGAACGTCTCTCGGTCGGTCTCGCCGGCCCCGGCCGCGTCGAGCGTGGTCTCGAGTCCCTCGCGTGGCTGGCGACACAGGTCGGCGAAACAGGGCTTACAGAGGTGTTCGAACTCCTTGTCCCGCCGGTCCCACCGGTCGCCGTGCTTGTCGTACTCGCGGGCATCCGCCCGGGCGACCGAGTCACCGCAGGCGATGCAGGTGACCGAACGCTCCCGGGCGTTCCGGGACCCGAACATACCCGTTGGTAGTGTCTGACAGTGTATCAAGTTTTTCGCAGGGGCAACAGTTCGGCCGCGCTCCGCCGCCGCCAGCAGGTGTGCCGGTCCCGTCAGCGCGCTCCGGCCGCCCCCGAATCGGGCCACACGTTTATTCACCGGCCGCCACTAGAGTGGGTATCGGCTACTCTGAGCCGGGGACACCGAATGAAGCCACCAGAGACACTCGCGCGCTCGACACTGGATACGCTGCCAATCAACATCGCTGTCCTCGACGCGGACGGGACGATAGTGTTCACGAACCGCGCCTGGCGGGAGTTCTCGGGCGACACAGACGGCGAGATGGAGGGCACGAACTACTTCGCGACCACCGACGTCGACGCCGACGAGTACGCCGGCGAGGCGGTCGCGGGCATCGAGTCGGTCATCTCCGGCGAGGAGGACCTGTTCACGATGGAGTACCCGTGTCACTCCCCGCAGGAGAAGCAGTGGTTCCTGATGCGGGTCGCGCCGCTCCCGGACGGCGAGCCCGGGAGCGCTGTCGTCGCGCACATCGACATCACCCAACGGAAACTCGCCGAACTCGCGGCCGAGCGCCGCAGCGAGGAGCTTCGCGCCGAGCGCCGGAACCTCGAACACCTCGTCGACCGCGTCGACGGCCTCCTCAGGGCCGTGGTGGGCGACGTGTTGACGGCGGGCTCCCGCGAGGAGATCCAACAGACTGTCTGTGACCGGCTCGCGACGACCGAGGGGTACCGGTTCGCCTGGGTGGGCGACATCGACCTCCGCGACGAGACGCTGGTCCCGGTGGCGCTGTCGGCCGGGCGCGACGACCCACCCTCGATTCCGCTCGACGACGACGACCCCGTCGCGACGGCCGCCCGGACCGAGGAACTCCAGGTTGCCGCCGTCGACCTCGACGAGCGCCACGAGCGACTCGCGGGGGCCGCCGTCGGGTCGGTCGCCGCCGTGCCGCTGGCCTCCGGCGACTCGCTGTACGGCGTCCTCGCCGTCTACGCCGACGGCGAGGACGCGTTCGACCCCCGCGAACAGGTGGTGCTCCGGACCATCGGCCGAGCGGTGGCCGCGGCCATCGACGCCCGCGAGACCAGCCGACTGCTGACCGCCGACAACGTCACCGAGCTGCAGTTGCGCGTCACCGACCCCGAGGTGTTCTACATCGCCGTCGCGAGCGAACTCGGCTGTTCCATGGAGTACGGCGGGAGCGTTCCCGACGGCGAGGCGACGGTGATGTTCTTCCTCGTCGAGACGGACGACCCCTCGGCGGTAGCGGCCGTGGCCGCCGACCACCCGCAGGTCTCGGGCGTCTCGCACGTCTCGACGGCCGACGGGATCGCCCTGTTCGAGTTCGCGGTGGCCGACCCGCCGGTCGTCTCGACCGTCGCCGACCGCGGTGCACAGACGAAGCGCATCGTCGTCGAACCGGGCGCGGCGACGGTGACGGTCACGCTCCCGGCGACGACGGAGACCCGGGCCGTGGTCGAACAGGTCCGGGACCGCTACCCAGAGACGGAACTGCTCTCGGTCCAGGAGCGCGACGAGCCCCCGGCCTCTCGGCAGGCGTTCATCGCGACCGTCGAGGAGCGACTGACCGACCGACAGCTCACGGCGCTGCGAAAGGGCTATCTCGGCGGCTTCTTCGACTGGCCGCGGGACGTGTCTGGCGAGGAACTGGCCGAGTCGATGGACATCTGTCCGTCGACGTTCCACCAGCACCTCCGGGCAGGCGAGCGCAAACTCCTCGAGGAGGTGTTCGACAACTGGTGAGCGCGACCAGTCGGTCGCCGCCCGGCGGGGAGACGCCGGAACGCGCCGAGTCCCGTCGTCGTCCCCGAAGTGATTTGGTAGTCTGCTTATCCCCATCACGACCGTATTTCACAGTAGTGACGCAGCACCCGTGCCCCGCGCTCGACCGCCGATTCGGCGGGGCACAGACCCCCGTGAGCGTATCGCCACGTCCGACAACACCCACTCGGTCCCCGACTCGGACAGCGCCGTCGACGCACCGCGCACCGAGAGACCGTTCGACCGCTTTCAATGCACTCTGACAACATCCAGACCAGCAAATCGATACAGCAGGAGACCGGACGGACGTTCCACCTCGCGACCCGGTTGCTCCCGGAACGGATCCGCCACCCGACGTACGTCATGTACGCGTTCTTCCGGGTGGCCGACGAGGTGGTCGACCGGCGGGACGGGCCGCCGCCGACGGTCCAGCACGACCAACTGGAGGTCATCCGCGAGGCCGCACTCGGGAACGTCGACCCCGCGGAAACCGACCACGAAGCCGTCATGGTGGCGTTTCAGGACCTCGCCGAGCGCCACGACATCTCCGAGGACACGATCAACGTCTTCATCGACGCGATGGAGATGGACATCGCGCAGGCCCGCTACGAGACCTTCGAGGACCTCAGGGAGTACATGGCGGGGTCGGCCGTCGCCGTCGGGAAGATGATGACCGAGGTGATGGACCCGCCCCAGAAGGAGGCGGCCATGCCCCACGCGGAGGCGCTTGCCGAGGCGTTCCAGCTCTCGAACTTCCTGCGCGACGTTCGCGAGGACATCCACGACTACGGCCGGGTGTACCTCCCGCAGGAGACGCTCTCCCGGCACGGTGTCACCGAGGCGCAACTGGCCGACGCCGAGGTGGACGAGGGGTTTCGCGCGGTGATGCAGGAGGAACTGGCCCGCGCGGAGGAGCTGTACCGCGAGGGCGTCGCCGGCATCCGGTACCTCCCGGACGACTGCCAGTTCGGCGTCCTGCTCGCGGCGGTGCTGTACGCCGAACACCACCGGCTCATCCGCGACCGCGGCTACGACGTGCTAACGGAGACGCCGGAGCTCACTCGTCGCCGCCGCCTCTGGCTGCTCGCCCGCACCTGGTGGCACTGGCGGCGCAACGGCGACCCGGAAGCGACCTTCTACACGGTGAGCGCCGTCTCCGAGCGCGGCCCCGGCGAGCGACCGACGGAGGTCCACGGTCACGGCCAGCCGACGTGGCGCGGATGACGCGGCCGACGAGCCGAGTAGCGCCCCGTCCCGGGACGGGCCGATGACCTCCCCGCTCTCGTACCTGCAGTTTCACGCCCTGTTTGTCGCCCCGGTACTGGCGGGGCTGGCGCTGACGGCGACCTATCGCCTCGGCAGCCGACGGGCCGTCATCTCGGGGACCGCGCTCCTGACCGGGCTGGCCGTCGTCTACACGATTCCGTGGGACGGGGCGCTCATCCGTCGCGGCGTCTGGTGGTACGGCGAGGGAACGGTGCTGGCCCGGTACTGGTCGATCCCGCTCGGGGAGTACCTCTTCTTCGTCTTCCAGCCGGTCGGCATCGGGCTGTGGACCGCCCGATTTCGCGTGGACACCGACCGCCCGCTCGCCACGCCGCTCCCGACGCGACTGGTCGGCCTCGCCGCCGCCGGCGCGGTCGCGGCGGTCGGCCTCGCGCTCGCTCGGGCCGACGCCGGGCTCTACCTCGGGTCGCTCCTCGTCTGGAGCGCCCCGATTCTCTCGCTCCAGTGGGCCTTCGGCTGGCACTTCCTCGCCGGCGAGTGGCGGACGGTGGCGGCGGCGACGCTCGTCCCGACGGCGTACCTCTGTGGCATCGACAGCATCGCGCTCCAACTGGACGTCTGGACGCTCTCGGGGCAGTACACGACCGGCTACGCTGTCCCGCTGGTCGGCCTGCCGATCGAGGAAGCGGTGTTCTTTTTCTGCACGTCGCTGTTCGTCGTCCAGGGGGTCGTCCTGTACGTCTGGCTCCTCGACAGATGGCACTGACAACCCACGCACCCGCGACGGCCGCCGCACGCGCGGCGCTCTCCCGGGTCGCGCTCGCACCCGGGTGGGCCGCGAGCGCCGCGCTCGTCGTCCCGTTTCTCGTCGGCGTCTCGGTCCCGCCGACGCTGCAGTACGTCCCGCTCGTCGCCAGCGTCGCCGTGCTAGGCCTCCCCCACGGCGCGGTCGACCACCTCGCGGTCGCGCGCACGAGAGACGAGCGGCCAGACCTGCGAGCCGTCGGTCGCGTCGTCGCGCTCTACGGCGTCGTCGGCGGGGCATACGCGGTCGCCTGGTTCCTCGCGCCCGCCGCGTCGTTCGCCCTGTTCATCGCGGTGACGTGGTTTCACTGGGGACAGGGCGACCTGTACGCCCTCGTCGCACTCGCGGACGCCGACCACCTCCGGTCGCTCCCCCAGCGGGCTGGGACCGTCCTCGTCCGCGGCGGCCTGCCGATGCTGGTCCCGCTGCTCGCGTTCCCCGCGTGGTACCGCCGCGTCGCTACCGACCTCGTGGCGCTGTTCGGCGCCGACGCCGCCGCCCTCGCGTGGGCGTTCCGACCCGACGTTCGCGCCGCTCTCGCCGTCGCGTACGGTGCGCTCGTCGTTGCGACGCTGGCGCTCGGCTACGCCCGCGCCGAGTCCCGCCGCCCGTGGGCGCTCGACGCCGCCGAGACGCTGGGGCTGGTCGCGTACTTCGCCGTCGTCCCGCCGGTGCTGGCCGTCGGCGTCTACTTCTGCCTGTGGCACTCGCTGCGCCACGTCGCTCGCCTCCTGCTCGTCGACGACGCGGCCGCCGAGGCCCTCGATGACCGCGACCTCTCGGGCGCGTTCGCCCGCTTCGCCCGCGACGCGCTCCCCCTGACCGTCGTATCGCTCGCGCTTCTGGGCGGCCTGTACGCCCTCGTCCCGGACCCACCGTCGACCGTTCCCGGCTGGGTCGCGCTGTACCTGGTGTTCATCGCCGTCGTCACCCTCCCGCACGTCGTGGTGGTGACGGTGATGGACGGGGAGCAGGGCGTCTGGGCGTAGTCCGTCCGGACCGCACAGGAGCAGGGCGTCTGGGCGTAGTCCGTCCGGACCGCACAGGAGCGGGGCGTCTGGGCGTAGTCCGAACGGACCGACAGAGCGGAGAATCGTCTCACTGTCGGAACGGGTACGCGCCAGACGGAACGGCGAAAAACGAGTCAGTCGACCGAAGCGGTCCGAGCCGATCGCCCGCTCAGAGGTTCCCCGGCGGGAACAGCCGGAGCGTGGTGGAGTCGTCACCGGCGAGTCTGGCGGAGTCGGACCCGGCGGACCGTCGAACTTTCTTGCCGAGCCATTTCTGTGCGTCTTCGAGTAGCAGGTTCATCTGTGGTTTTCTCATTACGAGTGTATTAATTGCCCAGACGTATAAACTTTACATACATTATAGTTCAAAAGCGAATTAATAATGGATATAATTAGACGAAGGTCGCCACAGTGTCGCGAGCGAGAACGCTACCGAACGTTCCGCGTCCGGACTCGAGAGAGAAGAAACGGTCGCGTCGGCGTTACTTGCCCTTGCCGCTGTTACTGCGCAGCGACGGGCGGGTCTTCTCTGCGCCCTTGCCTTTTTTGCCGAGGCCGCGGTTGCGGCGGCCGGCACCGGTCAGACCGCGGAAGGCGCGGTCGGCCTGGTCGTCGGCGCAGATCCAGTTGAGGTCGTCGTCGTTCTGGATCGCGGGGTGCTCCGGGTCGATGAGGATGACCTCGTGCCACTTCTGGCGGCCGTCCTGGCCGACGGAGTAGCTGTTGAGGACGCGGAGGTTCGGGAAGGTACGGGAGGCGCGCTCCTCGGCGACGCGCTGGATGTCCTTCCGGCGCGTGATGCGCGTGACGCCCTGGCGCTTGGAGCGGCGACCGGCCGTGTGTCGCTGCTTGCGTGCGCCGCCCTTGCGAACGGAGACGCGAGCGACGACGACGCCCTGTTTCGCCTTGTAGCCCTGCGAGCGAGCCTTGTCGAGGCGCGTCGGGCGCTCGATGCGCTCGACTGCGCCCTCGTCGCGCCACTCCTGCTGGCGCTGCCACTGCAGTTCTGCGAGCTGTCCGTCGCCCGGGTTCTTCCAGGCCTCTCGGATGTAGGAGTATGCACTTCGTGCCATATGTGTTCACCACGGGCGTTGCGTGGTTCAAGTCGCGTCCCGCGACTCACATCCCGACCTGCACACGCAGGTGCCCGCTGGTGCCCGTCGTCCAGCGAGTTACTACGGCATTTGCCATTGGGACTCTTAAGCGGTTCGGACCGCGGACACGGGTGTGACGCGCTCACGCGGCTGACCGTGTCGGAATCTGAGATTGATGGGGAACTTCGTCCGAGTTCAGCCCGCCGAAAACACCCTCGATACCGTGGGCGTCTCTCTTTCGGCCCGTCGGATGACGAACCGACCGTCGTATCACTCTCGATGTCCCGTATATCCTGTCTCTGTCGATATATGGAGACATATATGGGATAGTGATCGTAAAATATCGAAAGACAATTTTTCTCCCTCGATTATAAATACAGATATTAGAAGTATAGTTATAAGATGGTGGAAGATGAGGGTACTTCGAACATCACTCGTTCGAAATGCTATAAATCGGCACACGGTGGGGGTGTTTCGCCTGAGTCTGTCCTCTCGTCAGTACTTGGGCCACCGCTGCCGCCGGCCCGGATAACAGTCGTACGGTCGTTATCGTTTGGCGACGTCTGGCGGCGCGTCACCGTAGGCCGGTAACAGTGGTACGCTCGTTAGCGACGGTCAGTCGGCGGTGAGGTCGACCTGAACGGACTTCGTGGTGCTGAGCACCTGCCCGGTGATGTCTTCTTCGAGATAGCGGCCGTTCAGTCGGTCGACGGGGCCACAGACGCCCAGTGCGGCGACCCGACTCCCGTTGATCTCGGGGAGCGGCGCGGCCACTCCCACGACGCCCTCGTACTGTTCTCCTCTGCAGAACGCGATGCCGTCGTCCCGGATCCGACGGAGTTCTTCGACGAGTTCGTCGGGGGCCGTGGTCGTCGCGTCGGTCGGCGCGATGAGGTCGGTGCGCTCCAGAATCGCGTCGACGCGGTCGGCCGACAGCGACGACAGTATCGACTTCCCGGGGGCGTTCACGTGCAGCGGGAGCCGCTCGCCCTCGACGAAGGGAGGCGACCAGCCGTCGTCGGCCTCGGCGACGTACACCGGGACGCCGGCGTCTTCTTCCAGGACGAACAGCGTCGTCGTCTCCCCGGTCGCCGCGGCGAGGTTGTCCAGTTTCCGCTTCGCCGCGCCGTAGACGTCGATGCCCGTCCGCGTTCGCTCCCCGAGAGTCAGCGTTCGGAGCGACGCGTCGTACTGCTCTCCTCGCTTGATTACGTAACCGGCCGCCCGGAGCGTCGAGAGGTGATTGTGCGCGACGCTCTTCGAGACGCCGACGTGGTCGGCGAGCGCCGTCACGCCCATCGTGTCCTCGGCGTCGACGAGCGCTTCGAGGACGGCGAGCGACGTCTCCGTCGCCTCGACCGCGTATCGTGGTTCGTCGGTCATTGCGAATCAGGTACACACTCCGCGGTGAAAAGCGTGTTCTTTAGAGCAGAACGATTCGGATATGTAATGATTCTTCACGGCCTACATTCTTCATGGTTTATCGAGTATGTGTGATTGATCCGTCGAATACAGGACGAAATCAAATCGTTCTGCTCTGAAGAACGATTTGCATCGAGGGCGGAGTTGCGCTTCGGGACAGTTCAGACCGCGGAAAACGAGCGTTTCAGGCCGACCAGACGTCAGCGGGGTCGGCGGCGTCGTGGACGATTCTATCGAGGGCGTCGATGACGGCGGCGGGGTCCTCGGTCTGCCAGACGCTCCGTCCCATCACGAGGCCGCGCGCGCCGGCCGCCATCGCGCCCGCCACGTCGTCGAGCATCGCGCGGACCGACCCGGACGCCGGGCCGCCGAGAATCATCACCGGGACCGGCGCGTTCGCGACGATGGGTTCGAACGACTCGCGGTCGCCGGTGTAGGGGGCCTTCAGCACGTCCGCACCCAGTTCCCAGCCGATCCGGCAGGCGTTGGCCACGTACTGCGGGTCCGTCTCGAAGCGGTCCGGGACCTCCTTGCCCCACAGCACGGTCTCGACGACGTGGGGCACGCCGGTTCCGCGCAAGGACTCGGTGATGTCCGTGACATACTCGACGTTGCGCTCGAACGCGCGGCGATCCTGCCGGCCGAAGGCCAGCACGGACTTGACGCCGACGGGGTCACAGGCGAGCAGTCGGTCCGCGTCGAAGGCGTTCGCCTGGACCCACGGGCCCACGTCTTCGCCGGGCTGGCTCGACGGCGACACGAAGTCCGCGGTCACGAGCACGTCCGTCGACGACGCCGCGAACGCGTCGGCGAAGCGCTCCGCGAAGTACGGCCCGACGAGCACGCCGTCGGGGTCGCCCGCGAGCACGGCGTCGAGCGTCGCCCGCGGGTCCTCGAAGCCGTCCATCGCGCCCATGCCGATGCCGTGGTCCAGCGCGACCACGACCGCGTTCCCGGAGTCGGTGTCGAGGAGGTCGAACTCGCTCATTCACCATCGCCCGGCACGACGACCTTCTTCAGTCCCTCGGCGTCGCCCATGCGCTCGAACGCCGTCGGCAGGTCCTCCAGTCCGATGCGCTCGGTGACGAGCGCGTCGGCGTCCACGCGGCCGTATCGAAGTAGCGTCACCGCGCGCTCGAAGTCCTCGGTCGTCAGCGAGAACGACCCGCGGTAGCCGACCTCGTCGAAGAACACGTCGAAGGGGCTGATCTCCATCGTCGCCTCCTGGTCGGGGACGCCGAAGACGAGCGTCGACCCGCCCGGCGCGGTCACCGCGTTTGCCTGCTGAATCGTCGGCACGAGGCCGATGGCCTCCGCGCCCACGTCGACGGGACCGCCCGCGGCCTCGGGGATGGCGTCTTCCGGGTCTTCCGCTTCGGGGTCGACCACGGCGTCCGCGCCGAGTTCCGCGGCCAGTTCGCGGCGCTCCTCGTCCAGTTCGGAGACGACGATGGGCGCGGCCCCGGCGTTGCGGAACGCCTGCAGCAGGAGGAGGCCGATAGGGCCGGCCCCGATAATGGCGACGCTGTCGCCCGGTTTCACGCCCACCTCGTCGACGCCGTGGACGCAGCAGGCGAGCGGTTCGGCCAGCGCCGCGTGCTCGAAGGACATCTCGCCGATGTCCTCGACGTTGATGGCCGGCACGCGGACGTACTCCGCGAACGCGCCGTCGAGGATGGTCTCGCCGGCCCCGCCGATGCTCGTGTTGTTCTCACAGAGGTGGGTCTCGCCGCGCTTGCAGTACGAGCAGGCGTTGCACGGGACGGTGGGGTTGATGGCGACGCGGTCGCCGACCTCGAAGCCCGCCACGTCGTCGCCCACTTCGGCGACGGTGCCGGCGCTCTCGTGGCCAAGCACCAGCGGCGTCTCGACGGCGAACGTGCCGTGGTACATGTGGTAGTCGGTCATGCAGACGCCGCAGGCACCCACCTGTACCAGCACCTCGTCCGCGGCCGGCTCGGGCCGCTCGCGCTCTTCGACCGCAATCTCGCCCACGTCGGTCAGCGTGCTCGCGCGCATCACTGACCCCCCCGTCGCTGGACGGCGGTCACTGTCACTGTACTCCGGTCGTGTGGTGTGCTGACTCGGATCATGTATCGGTCACGCCGCGCCGACCGCCGGCCGCGTCCGGACGGTGCGCTCGGCGTCGGTCCGTGAGTGCGGTATATTCGCACCGCGTATTAAAATCTTGCCACGACTCTCGGAAATCGGCGCGTGACGCAGTCTCGACGCCGTTTCGATGAATCTCTCGGCCGCGGTCGGGACGTGAAGCAGTCGGGCCACGACACGTAATATACGTTACAGATGATTAGCTTTATTATTGATGGGTAATTCGGTAGTGACGAGGTCAACAGACATGCCCAGCAAGCGCAACAGACGGCACTTTCTGAAAGCAACGGGAGTCGGACTGCTCGGCAGCCTCGCGGGCTGTACGCGAGGCGGCGATAGCTCCGGGAGCGGCGGGAGCGACGGCGGTTCCGGGAGCGGCGACGGAAGCGGCGGGAGCGGGACAGCGTCGGAGGGGAGCGGTGACGACCTCGCCATCCCGCTCAGCGAGTACGAGGACGCCGACATCGAGTGGCGGCAGTTCGAGGGGTCACAGATCAACATCGGCGCGGTCCAGCACCCCTGGGTATCCGCGATCAAGCCCGCGGTTCCCGTCTTCGAGGAACTGACCGGCATCGAGGTCGTCTGGAACATCCTGCCCGAACAGCAGTTCCGGACCAAGCGCCAGACCGACGTGAGTACCGGGGCCGGACAGTTCGACGTGTTCTACATGGACCAGGTCGTCAACCAGTTCCGCGAGGAGGGGTGGCTCCAGCCGCTCGACCCCTACTTCGAGGACAGCAGCCTCTACGACGAGGCGTGGTACAAGCCCGACGATCTCTTCGAGTCCTCGAAGTGGCAGGCCCACGGCGGCGGCTACAGCGACACGTGGACCGGGCTGCCCATCACCGTCGAGGTCCAGACCCAGTTCTACCGACAGGACCTCTACGACAAGCACGGGCTGGAGGTCGCCGAAACCCTCGAAGAGTTCCGCCAGAACGCCAAGACCATCCACGAGAACGAGTCCGACGTCGTCGGTACCGTCGGCCGCGGGCAGAAGGGCTACGGGATGAACATCTACATCCTGAACACGTTCCTTCGCGAGTTCGGTTCCTCGCTGTGGACGGAGTTCCCGACCGACTCCGGGCTCGACACCGACGGCGTCATCAACGCCGCGGAGTGGTACGTGAGTCTGCTCCAGGACTACGGTCCCGAGGGCGCGTCCACCCAGACCTGGTCCGACGTGCTCTCGACGATGCAGGAGGGCCGCGCCGGCCACATCGTCTCCGACGCGAACCTGTTCTGGCCCGGTCTCACCGGTTCTGACTCTTCCGTCGCCGACACCATCGGCATCGCGAAGGCTCCCCGGCCGGCCGACGGCCAGTTCTCCCCGAACGCGTTCAACTGGCAGATTTCCACGTCGAAGAACGCCCGGAACTCCGAACAGGCGTTCCTGTTCATGCTGTGGGCCACCTCCCAGCCGACCAACACCTGGATGCACCTGGAGAACGGGGCCGCGTTCTCCGTGCGCCAGTCGGTCTGGGAGAACGACGAGTTCCGCTCGCGCGTCGGCGAGAACTTCGCGCAGGTCACGCTCGAATCCCTGCAGGAAGCCGCGCCGGACCCGTTCGACCGGAAGTACCCGCAGTGGGGCCAGCGCTACTCCGAAGAACTGCAGCGCGCCATCGCCGGACAGAAGTCCGCGGAAGAGGCGATGACGCGGGCGGCCTCCATCGCCGAGGACATCTACAGCGGCTAACCACTATTACACCCGACCCACAACACCCCCACACATGAGTACACCAACGCAAACGGAATCGACCTCGCAGCCGACCTCGGCCAGGCTCCGGGAGCTCTGGAACGACTACCTCCCGTACTGGTTCATGGCGCCGATGGTGCTGGTGATGGTCATGATCACCTTCTTCCCCGGCGCGTACGACCTGTACCTCGCGCTGATCGAGGAGCCGACGCTGAACGTCTTCGCGGCCGAGTTCGCCGGTCTCAGTAACTTCGAGACGGCCTTTACCCGCGGCGGCGCGCTGCACTCGTTCGTCGTCACCATCACCGTCGTCGTCAGCGCGCTGCTGCTGGAGAGCCTCCTCGGATTCCTCCTGGCGGCGCTGGTCGCCGGCGTCGACTCCGGTCGTACCAAGTCGTTCTACCGGGTCCTGTTCATCCTCCCGATGGCCGTCGCGCCCGTCTCGATGGCGACCATCGGTCGGATCATGCTCAACAGCGAGATCGGGATCGTCCCGTACGTCATCAACACGGCGACGCCCTTCGCCGCGCCGGCGTTCCTCTCGGACATCCCGCTGTTGACCGTCATC
>ENA-ORCR01000098-ORCR01000098.1-marine-metagenome-genome-assembly--contig:-NODE-98-length-102364-cov-11.647961_pt1 | contig 102364 bp, 105 predicted proteins | sample MGYA00237782_ERZ508514 | MGnify/ENA primary metagenome ERZ508514 (study PRJEB26185, sample SAMN06268960) | marine metagenome | isolation source: Eden Landing Ponds, San Francisco, CA, USA | place...
GTGCTGTATACGCGCTATCGCAGGCGGCTATCGCAACACCTACCTGAACTGGGAGAACTCTCGGTGGTCAATGCGCAGGTGTACTTAACGAATCGGGCCCTTGAGGTTCAGCCTTCGTAATAGGTCATGAGATCAGACGACCGTCTGCTAATCAAGAATCACTTCAACCGTTATCCTGAACTAAATTCGCCGAGTCCAGATTGCTCATGGTCAAGCGGATCGATGACTTGTGGATCGTCGTTTCCAGGGTTGTTGACCAGCGTGGTGATCTCGTAGACCGCCAAATCGTCCGCTGGGTACGGCTGGCACAGTTCCGTGCGGGCACCCGGCCCAGCCGAAAGCCACTCTGACTCGGCGTCTTTCGGAAGGATGACCGGCATGTGGTCATGGATCGGCTGCATCAGCTCGTTTGAGTCCGTTGTAAGGATGGTCACACACGAGATCGTTTCATTGTCTCCCTCCCAGATATCCCAGAGGCCGGCCATCGCAAAAGCGGGATCGTCCCATGTATCATATACAGAAATCAAATATCTAAGTTGGTAGAAACGATTAAGTTGATCATCCTTATTGGATATTATTACACCCGTACCGCAGTGCTATTTATGATATTTATTTAGAAACATGGATTAATAGGATTTGCCCAATTCGGCAGTAATATTGCTCAGAATAGATTAACCACATTTCAATCGTAGAAATGTATAGTCATAATCAGTTTCGGTGGTATATATCATAATTCATCGATTTCTTCTAATTTGGGATTATGACCAAATATGTACTATTGGTAGGATTTTGCCTATTAATGGATATACGGCCACCATCAGATAATAGCAGATATATCTAGAGAATATATGATTTCCTATATTTATGATGTTGAAATTCTGTGTCTCAGCGATACCACCGAGGCCCCTCAAAAAACGCCACGCCTTGCCGGCCAATCCCTATTAGACACAGTCAGTTAGTGTGGCGAAATTACAAAGAGGCACCGCAAAGAGCGATACAATGTGTACGACTATCTCCGCTACAACGTGGAAAACGGAATCGCCACGCTGACCCTGAACCGCCCGGACGTATACAACGCATTCAACGAGGCTATGATCTCCGAGTTGAACGATGCGCTTCAGGCCGTCGGGGACGACGATTCTGTCTATTCGCTCCTTCTGACAGGCGCGGGCGATGGGTTCTGTACCGGAGCCGACGTCTCGACCATGCCCGACTGGACTGCGCAATCGAAGGAAGAGTACGCTCGCTTCCTGAGGGAGGTCCAGCGCGTGATCAGGGGGATCCGTGACCTCGCAAAGCCGAGCGTCGCCGCCATCAACGGGCCGGCGGTTGGGGCAGGCTGTGACTTTGCACTCGCTTGTGACGTTCGGTACATTGCTTCGGACGCATACCTCAGCGAAGGATTCGTCAACGTCGGGCTAGTGCCGGGGGACGGCGGTGCATGGCTGCTCCCGAAACTGATCGGCGAGTCGAGAGCGCGTGAGTACCTTCTCACAGGCAAGGAGATTCACCCGGACGAGGCGGTGGATGTCGGCCTCGTCAGCAGGTCATGCGACGACGTGGTCGGGACAGCACGGGAGTTCGCACAGGAGGTCACCGACCGTCCTGCCACCGCGATCAGACACACGAACCGCCTCGTGGGACACGGCACGTCACTCGCGGAGCACTGTGAGCTCGCGACGGAGTACCAGTGGGAATGTATCAACGATCCTGAACACAAGGAAGCTGTCGCGGCCGCACGCGAGGATCGGGACCCGGAGTTTGACCGGTAGTGCGGGACACACTCTGGGATGAGAACTGACAGTTCTCTGTCGAACGCGAGGGTCGTGGTCTCGGGATCGATTTGTCCTATTCTCGGAGTCAGGACAGAGAGAGACGAGTATGTCGAGTCGTTCGGACCGTCAACAAACGTTATTAATTTGGCTCGAAACTCTACATTATGGCGGACAGAACTATCGGCATCATCGGCGCCGGAACTATGGGGAGTGGGATCGCACAGCTGGCCGCACAGAACGGCTTCGACGTCGTTCTACGTGACGTCGAGGATGATCTCGTGAATGAGGGGCTCGAAAACATCAGGGAGAACCTCACGGAAGCCGAAGAACGAGACATCATCGACGACGCTGATTCCGTCTTCGACCACCTGACTGGAACGACTGATATATCGGACGTTACGTCAGAGGCATCGTTCATCGTGGAGGCGGCTCCAGAGGAGATGAAAATCAAACAGTCCATTTTCGAGGAACTGGACGCCCGCACGGAAACGGAGGTGATTCTCGGATCCAATACGTCGTCGCTGTCGATAACGGACATCGCGAGTGCCACGGACCAGCCGTCCAGAGTTATCGGGACCCACTTTTTCAATCCGCCCGTGAAGATGGAACTCGTCGAGCTCGTGACCGGCCACCGTACGAGCGACGAGACGCTCAGGCGAACGGAGGAACTGGCCGAGGACCTCGGACGGGAGAGCATCGTCGTGGACGATTTCCCTGGCTTCGCCACGTCCCGTCTAGGGCTGGTCCTCGGGATGGAAGCGGCCAGGATGGTTCAGCAGGGAGTCGCGTCGCCGGAGGACATCGACACCGCGATGGAACTCGGATACAACCATCCGATGGGGCCGCTGAAGCTGGGTGATTACAACGGTTGGGACGTCCGTGTCGAGGTCGGAGAATATCTCGCTGAGGAGCTCGGAAGTGAGGTATATCGGCCGCCGCAGATCGTCAAGAAGATGGTCCGCGCCGGGGACTACGGCGTCAAGAGCGGGAAGGGGTTCTACGACTGGGACGAGGAGTGAGTTTCAGCCGGAGGCAGGATGCTAGGGTCCGCTTCCATCATCGGATGCTACAGAAGCTGCAGGTCGCTCCAGCCGTCTTCCTCGTCGTAGTCGGCGACGTATACGAACCGCATCTCGATCGACGCGATCTTCCACTCGCCGTCGGTTCGACGGTACTCGTCCTCGTACCACCCCTGCCGCCATGCGCCACTTCCGTCCGAAAACGTGATCGGGGATTCGACGTACCATCGCCCCGAAGCCGCGTCCTCATCGATGTCGAGAATAGGGTTCGAGAGCATGTGAGCGGAACCCGATAGTTGTCCGTCCACGAACTGGTGAGCGAATCGATCGAGGCCCTCCTGGCCCTCGTAGACGCCCATTCCGCCGAAGTCGAGCGTCGGGTTCTCGATGAAGAGGTCGGGAAAGACCTCCCAGTTCTGCTCGTCGACGCAGTAGCAGTATCTCGCACGCAGCTCCTTGAGCTCCTCTCGGACCTCGAGTCTGTAGAGTCGACGTGAGACATCCATATTCTCTCGTTCGCCTACTGTGTGTTAACGGTTTGCCTGACGCCTCTTCAGTGGAGTGCGGTCATTAGACGCTTTTCGTAGCAACAGGCGTATCCAGCGTTGCGCCTTCGAGTCAACCGTCGACGACTGCGCTCGGACATCAGATACGGAATACTGCTTCGCCTGTGAGCACGTCGTTCGACGCCGCCCGGCGGTTACTCATGCTTCGAGATGGTCACGTCGGACTCATGCCGGTCCCAGGTATCGTCGGAGTTGCCCCACTCTCGAAGCTTCGCTTTCTGTATCTTCTCGTTCTCAGTCTTCGGCAGCGTGTTGACGAACTCAAGATAGCGTGGGATCATAAAGTGCGGCATCCGGTCGTCGCACCACTCGATTAGTTCTCGGGGAGTGGCTGCCCGGTCGTCTTCGAAGACGACCCAGGCTTTGACCTCGTCCTCGCCACCCGCCTCCTCGGCCGTCTCACCGACTGCTGCGACCTCTCGTACTGCCGGGTGTTCGAGAATCGGCTGTTCGACGTCGTAAGTGGAGATGTTCTCCCCGCGACGACGGAGCGTATCGCCCATCCGATCGATGAAGTAGAACCAGCCGTCTTCGTCTCGTCGAAGACCGTCTCCAGTGTGGAACCAACAGTTCTGGGTCGCATCGACGGTCTTCTCGGGCATGCCGTAGTATCCCGGCGTTAGTATCGACGGTATCGACGGTCGAATCGCGTACTCCCCCATCGAGCCGACGTCGACAGGGCGGTCCGTCTTGGGATCCACCAGCTGAACGTCGAAGTACTCTTCGAGGAGCAGGCCCGCCGCGCCGTCCGGGCGTTCGACGCCGTACGGCGCCAGCACCGGCATGCAGGTCTCCGTGGTCCCGATCACCTCCGACGTGTACTCGATTCCGTACCGTTCTTCGAAATCCTCTTGGATACCGTAGGCTGTCGGCGCGGCGAACAGACAGCGAAGGTCGTTCTGGTCGTCGATGTCGCGCTCCGGTTGCTGGTAGACGAAGTCCATCATCGACCCCAAGAAATTACAGACGGTTGCACCCGTCTCGTTGAGGCGGTCGACCCAGTTAGAGGCGCTGAACTTCTCGAACAGGCAGACCGTGGCGCCAGCGATGAGCGCCGGGAATACGACCAGGACTTGCGCGTTGCTGTGAAACAGCGGGTTCCCAGTCATGTACACGTCGTCCTCGGTCAGTTGAACGAGGTTCCGACACTGTTCAGCGAAAAAGTACTGGTGAGAGTACGTCTTCTGGATAGCCTTCGACGGACCGGTCGTTCCCGAGGTCATGATGATCGCCGCGACATCGTCGAAGTGGCGGTCCGCGTCGGGGTTCGAGTCGTTAGACGAGAACAGCTCGTCCACGTTGCCGATGTCGAGTGCTGTCTCCGTCGTATCCCTACTGGCATCGCCCAGTACGGCTATCGACGCCAGCGAGTCGAGATCGTCCTCGACATCCAGCAACCGGGGAACGAACGACTCGTGGAAAATTCCGAACTCGGCGTCGGTGAGGTTCGCAACGTGAGTGAGCGTCCCCTGCTTGTAGCTCGTGTTGACTGGGACTTCCACAGCGCCGATCTTGCTGAGGGCGAACCAGAGATAAACGTACTCGAGTGAGTTTGGGAGCATCAACAGGACGTGGTCACCTTTCTCGACGCCCATCTCTCGTAGCCCGTGTGCCAGTCGGTTGACGATCCGGTTCGTCTCCCGAAAACTGACCGTCTCTTCTGTCGTCTCCCACTGAAGGAACGCCTTCTCCGGGCGCCTGTTCGCCTGTGCCTCGAGCACCGACGGCAAGAGCCAGTTCTCCTGGTCCTCCCACTCGAGGGTGAACTCGGCAAAATCACCGTAGGTGCGCATCGTAATGAAACATCTACAGGCAATCATTTATAATCATCGACGGGTACGTGGATCCGAAGGGGGCACGTCGCTGCAAAATCGAACGGCGGGTCGTGACGACGAGGGCCTGTACTATCACCGACGACAGAGTCGCTGTCGACATCACCCTGAGAAGACAACGTCTCGAATAGGAACGGTCGTTACTGGGCTAGATATCCACCCTCCACGGCGAGCGTGTGTCCCGTGACGCGGGAGGAGAGGTCCGAACCGAGGAACACGACGGCGTTGGCTATCTCTTCCGGTTGTGCGAGACCGCCCATCGGCTCCATGTTCCGGAACTGCTCTTCGGTCTCTGGGTTCTCCTCCATGATGTTGTTGACCATCGGCGTCTCCACGAGACCGGGCGCGATGGCGTTCGCACGAATGCCCTCGGTGGCGAACTCGAGTGCCGCGCTCTTGGTGATCAGGCTCACGCCGGCCTTGGATGCCCCGTAACCGCTGTACTCCGGCACTGCCACGACGCCGCCGATGGACGATGTGCTAATAATGCTGCCCCCACCGTCGGCCAACATGGCCTCGATTCCGTATTTGAGTCCTAGCCACACGCCTTTCAGGTTCACGTCGATCACCTCGTCGAAGCCCTCCTCGTCATAGTCGACGATGTTTTCCAGCGGTCCATCGATTCCGGCGTTGTTGAACAGGACGTCGATGCCACCGAACTCCTCAACGCAGGTCGTAATCATGTTCTGGACGTCCGCCGCCTCGGAGACGTCCGTCTCGACGAACACCGCGTCGCCGCCGATGTCTTCGATGTTGTCGACGGTTTCCTGCCCGCCCTCGACGTTGACATCGGCCACCACGATGTCCGCACCCTCCTCGGCGTATCGCCGAGCGGTCGCCGCTCCGATTCCCTGAGCGCCACCTGTAATGACGGCTGCTTTTCCGTCTACCAAGTTGCTCATACGAGATCCAGTTTGACAATAGTTAGCATATAATAAAACAGTTTGGGTGTCACGTATCGAAGCATTAGGGGAACCGGGTAGGGATGGTCCTCGCGGAGTGATAGTCGGAACCAAAAACGTTGCTAAAGGCGATCGACGAAACGTCCGCAGCCCGGATATCTACGACGGAGGAGTGTTCGGTTCGACGATGGAAATCGGTCGAGCCACCCAAGCCGGAGCGGTGATCGAGTGGTAGTCCGGATCAGACTTCGCGGACGCGATCCGAACTGTTGACCTCCCACTCCTCGACCTGCTCCCGGACTACCTTGCCTGTCGCGGAGCGAGGGAAGTCCTCAGGCGCGATGATCTCAAGGTAGTGCGGGAGTTTGTAGTTCGCCAGTTCTGCTTCGAGCATGTCCATGAGTTCGTCCTTGTGGGCGTTTTCGGGGTTGTACGTGCTGACGATGGCACGAGGCACTTCACCCCACTTTTCGTCGGGGACTCGGACGACGGTGGCCTCCTCGATCTCCTCGTGCTGAAGGAGGATCTTCTCGATTTCGGCCGGATAGATGTTCTCTCCGCCGCTCTTGATGAGGTATTTCCGCCGGTTGACAAAACTGTAGCTCCCGTCGTCGTTGTAGACGAAGATGTCGCCGGTCCGGAACCAGCCGTCCTTGAAGTCCTCCTCGTTGGCCTCTGGATTGTTGATGTAGCCGCTACAGAGAGTGGGACCCCGAGCGGCGAGCTCTCCTCGTTCCTCGACCTCGTTCCAGTTCTCGTCGATCAGTTTCAGGTCGACGTACGATGACTCGACTTTCGCGAGGTCCTCGTCGTCGGGCATGATGCCGACGGGGATATTGTTGCCCGCGCTGAGCACGTTCGCGTCCTCGGTCGCGCCGTAGGAGTTGGTGAACGGCATATCGAACTTCTCGGTCACGCGCTTGACCTTTTTCGGGTCGACCAGATCGACGAGCGCCCCGATTTCACGTATCTCGCGCATATCCTCGACGTTGACGTCATTTTCGTCGAGATAGTCGAGGAACTGGTTGATGACGCCGGGCAACAGGAACAGCCATCCGATCCCTCCCCGGTCATCCTCCAGCAGGATGTCGACGATGCGTTCCGTGTCGAACCCGTTCGGCGTGTAGTACGTCCCGCCAAGCGAGAAGATCGCCGGAAGTGCGTCGGCCGAGATGATATGAAACAGCGGTGCCCACGCGATCCAGCCGTCGCCGCGCTGGAGGTTCCAGTCGATCGTGTACGTGTACCCGCGAGCGAGCCAGGCCCGGTGGCTGATGACGACACCTTTGGGGAGGCCGGTCGTCCCGGAGGTGTACAACACGACGAGACCCTGCTCCGGATCGACCTCGTAGTCCGGCGCCGGTTCGTCGGTCGACCCCTCGTCGATCAGCGTTTCGTAGTCGACCTCGTCGTCGTCCTCGTCACTGTCGAGTCGAATGATGTCCGGTGGGTCGTCGAGTCCCTCTTCGATCCACTCCCCTTTCTCACGGTACTGCTCCGATACGATGAGTGCGTCGGGCTCGACGAGGCTGGCACAGTGTACGAGCTCTTCTTCCTCCAGCCGCCAGTTCAGCGCGGGGACGAGATACCCGACTTTCGCGGCGGCGAAGTAGGGCTCGATGTACTCCCCACGGTTCTCCGCGAGGACGGCGATACGAGCCTGCCCCTTCTCGTAACCACGTTCGAGGAGGGAATTCGCCAGCGCGTTGACCCGCTCGTTGAACTCGGCGTACGTGACTTCTCGGTGTGGTTCACTTACGACGATGCGGTCGGCGTACATTCGTGCGGCCTTTCGCATCAGGTCGCCCACGTTGAAGTGGCGGGATTGTTCGATGAAGGACTCCTGGTTCTCTATCCCGAGGTCGAAGTTGAAATCCATACGTATTTTTCATTGTAATCAGCCGTCATAAACTTTTGCCCGCACAACCGCCGTTTATGCGGGTAGAAGCCCCAAACGCGCCGGTATCGGCCTCAGGAGGCACCGCGATTCCAGTGGATCTGCTCCCACTGTCCCGGCTCCGGTGGTCTCTTGGAGACCAAAGTGAGGGGTACTGTGTCGGGCAGTGGGGTCTCCTCTCAGATGGCCATCGGCTCCTCGACCCACCCCTCGTCGTAGGGCGAGAAGTACTTCGCGTCGTAGGTGAGCTTGTCGATGAACCACTCGTCACCGTCTTTGACGAACTCGATCTCGTAGAAGCCTGCGAGCCAGACAGCCCCGATGTCTTCGACGTGCCCGAGGTCGAGGAAATGCCAGTATCCCGTCGCGGTATCCCCGTCCACGTTTACCCAGGGATTGATGCCGAGGTGGAACGAGTCGAGGATACCAGTTTCCCCCTCGATGTACCCTTCCAGAAAGTCCGATACCTCGTCCCTGCCCTCATAGTATCCGAAGTCGCCGTAGTCGATGTCACAGTCATCGGAGAGCAGTTCGAGGACCCCTTCGAGATCGTGTTTGTCCATCCGGCGCATGTAACAGTGCACGAGGTTCGATACTGTCAGTACCGCCGTAGGATCATCTACTTCTTGCATGGTGACAACTAGTACCACACGATCATTCGGTAAATAACTTCGGTACGCTTCGTTCGGCTTCGAACGAACGGAGGTGTTCTCTGGACGAGGGAGGTAACTCATCGTAGCTGGCCGCCAACGTACATCGCGTGGAAGGTTCTTTGACCGTCCCCTGTGAATAATACCCACGATGGCTCCGAACGAGATCGCAGCGGACTGTGAGACGATTCAGCTTCGAGTAGACGATCCAAGCGACCACGTCCTGACCGTCGTAGTCGACAGACCGTCAGCACGCAACGCGATGGACGAGCAGGTCCGAAGGGAATTGAAAGAGGTACTCGACGCCATCGACGATTCGGAGACTCGAGTAGTTGTGCTCACGGGGTCGGACGAAGCCGGGACGTTCGTCTCGGGCGCGGACCTGGAGGATCTGCAGGAACGAACCGTGGTGGAACAGCGCCAGTGGGGCCAGCGGCGGAAGGTGTACGAGGCGGTCGCGGACCTCTCGAAGCCGGTCGTGGCACGGATCAACGGCCACGCTCTCGGCGGTGGACTCGAACTCGCACTCGCATGTGACATCCGCGTCGCTGACGAGAGCGCCCGACTGGGGTTCCCCGAGGTCGGACTCGGACTGATACCCGGCGGCGGCGGTACCCAGCGACTACCCCGGCTCGTCGGCAAAGGGCAGGCCATGCGCCTGATTCTGACGGGCGATGTCATCCCTGCAGGGGAAGCGCGTGAGTTGGGACTCGTCGACCTGGTAGGCGACGAGGACTCACTCGACGACGTGGTCAGCGACCTCACCGGGAGCATCGCAGAACACAGCCCGCTCACGCTGTCCTACGCCAAGGATGCGGTGAACGCGAGTTCGAAGATGGACCTCTCTGCCGGCATCGACTACGAGAGCGAACTGTTCGCCCAGCTCTTCGCAACCGAGGACAAAGACGAGGGGATCGCTGCCTTCCTCGAAGACCGAGAGCCAGAGTGGTCCGGGCGATAGATCGGCCACAGGGCACCGACCTTCCGAACGTTGCTCACTTGTTTTCGACGCTCATACTGCCACGGGTCCGTTTGAAGCCCTGTACCGTTCGGACGTCGGTATCAGACGAGGTCCGGGAGACCCCGTTCCTTCATCACATCCGCGATCTGGTTCTTCTGAATCTCGTCAGTGCCGGCCGCCAGGCGGCGCCCCCGAGTCAGCCGGTAGAGGTATTCGAGTGGATGCCCCTGTTGATAGCCATTCGCACCGTGAATCTGAAGCGCCTCACTCACGATGCGCTCCGCTCGCTCCGTTGAGTAGAGTTTCGCCATCGAGGTATCGAGGCGATCCGGGATCCGCCCCTGTTCGTGTGCGTTGTGCGCAGCGCGGTAGGTGAGCAGCCGTGCGGCTTCGAGCTGCGTGAGCATGTCCGCGAGCTTCCATTCGATCCCCTGAAAGTCGCCGATGGGTTGTCCGAACTGTTCGCGCTGCTGGGCGTACTCCAGGGCCTTCTCGAGGCCGTTCCGCGCGAACGAGTTTGCCAGCGTCGCACAGCCGAGTCGTTCCCAGTTGAGTGCCTTCAACTGGTCGACGAAGGCGTCCTTCCCGCGAGTGAGGACGTTCTCCTCGGGGACCGCGACCCCGTCGAACCGAAGTTGGCTCTGCGTGCCACCGTGCATGTTGGTGTAGTGCTCCTGTACCTCCACGCCGTCCCAGTCGAACTCGATGACTATCGAGCCAAGACCGTCCGGGAACTTCACCCAGACGACCGCGGCGTCGGCGTGTGGCACGTTGCTGACCCAGATTTTCTCCCCATCGAGGACGAGGTCGTCCCCCACGGTCGTTCTCATCGATCCGACGTCGGATCCGGACTCGGGTTCGGAGATGGCAATCGCGATGAACTCCTCGCCGTCGATGACCGGCGGAAGGTACCGGTCCTTGGCCGCTTCGGAGCCGAACATCTCGATGGCACGGGGGGCGACCATCTGCTGGTTGTAGAGGACCTCCGCCGTATCGGGACAAACCCGGCCGACGGCTTCGATGCTGAGCATGGCCTCAAACTCGGACATCCCTCCTCCGCCGTACGCCTCGTCGAAGTTGATACAGAGAAAACCTCGATCGGCGAGCAATTCGATGTTCTCCCACGGCGGTTCGCCGTGCCACTCGAACGCGTCCTCGGCGAACTCCTCTTCCGCAATCTCTTGGAGCGCTGACAGAACCATCTCTTGCTCGGCAGTCAGGTCGAACATCGCTTACTCTCGCTTCGGTTGACTACATCAAAAACCCATCGGGAGGTGGGTAATACGTCGATCGATACATGGGGTTCTCTCCCCCGATTTTGGACAACGCACATTCTCAGGGTGGTATTTTTACGTGTTGGGTATGACCTTTCTAATCATGCGCGAGGCATATTTGATCGGCGCAGGACAGAGCGAGTTCGGCGCTTTCCCCGACGAAAGCTACCGATCGCTGTTCAGAGCAGCGTTCGAGGAGTCCCTCGACAGCGTTCCGGAAGGGATCGAGAAAACTGCCATCGACGAGGCGTACATCGGGATGGTGGGAATCGGCGGGCGACAGATCGGCTTGCCGGGACCGGCGGTAACCGAGCACGTTGGTCTGAACGGAATCCCGAGCGTCCGTCTGGAGAACGCGTGTGCGGCGAGCGGATACGGCGTCAGACAGGCGGTTCAGGCGGTCAGGAGTGGCATGGCAGACGTGGCACTGGCGGGCGGGACTGAGGTTATGAACGACCTCGGACGAGACCGCGCGCGCTACTGGCTCGGCGTCAGCGGCGAGATGGAATGGGAACGGATGGCCGGAACGACCTTTGCGGGAGTGTTCGCGCAGATGGCGAGCGTCCACATGGTGGAGTACGGGACGACGAGCGAACAGCTCTCCAGGGTCGCCGTCAAGAGCCATGCCAACGGGGCGAAGAACCCCCACGCGCACCTCGACCACGAGTGTACCCTCGACGACGCAGAATCGGCACCGACCATCGCCTCGCCGCTCGGTCTCTACCACTGTTGTCCAATGTCGGACGGGGCCGCGAGCGTCCTGGTCGCAGCCGGAGACGTCGTCGAGGAGTTCACCGATGACCCCATCAGGATCGCAGGTGCCGGTGCATCGAGCGGCGGTCTCGGTCTTTTCGAGCGGGAGCAGTACACGTCGGTTCCAGCCACCAAGAAGGCGGCGCAGCGGGCGTACGACGAGGCAGGCATCACACCGGCAGACCTCGACTTCGCGGAGGTCCACGATTGCTTCTCCATTGCCGAGATAATCGCATACGAGGATCTGGGATTCTGTGCCCCCGGAGAGGGTGGTGCGTTCGTCGAGCGTGGGGCGACCGAACTCGACGGCCAACTCCCGGTCAACACGTCTGGCGGCCTCAAGTCGAAGGGACATCCAATCGGTGCGACGGGTGCGAGCCAAGTCGTCGAAGTGTTTGAGCAGCTGACCGGTCAGGCCGGCGGGCGACAGGTCGACGACGCCTCAGTCGGACTGGCGCACAATATCGGCGGCAGCGGCGGCGCTGCGACCGTGCACGTTTTCGAACGGGAGGGGGCGTCATGAGCGGTCCGGGGATCGCTAGCGTCGGTGCGTACGCACCCAGTAGCCGACTGTCCGGCGAGGTGATCGCCGAGACCTGGGGCCGGTTCAAGGCTGGTGGCATCGAGTCGACGGCCGTTCCCGAACCGGACGAGGACGTACTCACCATGGGGTATGAGGCGGCTCGTCGGGCGCTCGATGCGGCCCCCGTCTCCGGCGCGGACATCGGCCACGTACTCTTCGGAACGACAAATCCCCCCGTCGAAGAAGAGGCCGTTCTCCCCCGGTTCGGAGCGATGTTGGGCGTGCCGGAGACTGCGGAGGGTGACATGTTCACGGGTGCACTGACCGCCGGCGTACGGGCGTTTCGAGCGGGCTATCGTACGGTCGAGGGGAGCGGTCCGGTGATCGTCGTCGCGAGTGACGCACCACGTGGCGAGCCCCAGCAGGCGCTCGAACAGGGTGCTGGTGCCGGTGCTGCGGCGTTCGTGGTCACGGCGGACGCTCCCGTGACAGTCGATGGGTTCGCCTCATTCTCCGAACCGGCGGCAGGATCGCGCTTTCGCGAACGTGGGAACGAGCGAACGGAAGGCCTCGGCATCTCATCGTTCGATCGGCAGGTCTTCACAACAACCGTCACGAACGCGATCGAGGCGCTGGAAACGCCGCTCGACTCCGTCGACGCGGCAGCAGTCCAGGCGACCGATGGACGAAAACCGTACCGCGTTACCGGGGCGCTCCCGGTCTCGAGCGAACAGCTCAAAGAACACGCGACGGTCCACACGCTCGGAGATACTGGTGCCGCGAGCGTCCCGTTGAGCCTCGCAGTGGCGCTCGACGACGGCGCAGGACGCGTTCTCGGTATCGCGGCCGGTTCGGGGGCCACCGCGCTAACGGTGGTCATCGATGCGACCGAGAGCGTTCCTGCGACACTCGCCCTCGACGGGAAAGAGGACGTCGAGTACGCGTCTTACCTCCGTCAGCGAGGAGAGATCACCGGCGGTGCGCCGGAGGGTGGCGGCGGGTACGTCAGCCTGCCTGCATGGTACCGCTCGGTCGCACAGCGATATCGGCTGGTGGCCGGGCGGTGTCCGGCGTGTGACCGGCTCAACATGCCGCCGCGCGGGGCGTGTAGCTCCTGTAATGAACTCGTCGAGTACGACCCTCTCGAACTCTCGCGGACCGGAGAGGTGGAGGCGGTGTCGGTCATCTCTCAGGGCGGCGCGCCGCCGGAGTTCGCCGAACTCCAGGAACGGACTGGACCGTACGCGACCGGGACTGTCGCCTTCGAGGGACCTGACGGTGACTCGGCGAGTCTTCCGTCCATGTTCGTTGAGGTCGAACCGGACGCCGTCGCCGTCGGAGACGAGGTCGAGACGACCATCCGGCGGATCTACACACAGGAAGGTGTGACGCGGTACGGCATCAAGGTCCAACCGATCAGGTGATCCGTTACTTGTCGTGGTGGCGCGTCCGCGGGATCCGAGGCACCCCCTCGACAGTTATTGTTTCCCCCAGAACGTAGCTCGCCGCTGGACTCGCGAGGAAGTGTACGACGGTGGTGATCTCTTCGGGAGTCCCGATCTGTCTGTCGACCACGTCCCTGTCGATGTCGTCCGCGCTAATTCCCTCTTGGCTCTCGAGGCCCTCCGTCGCGACGAGGCCCGGCATGATACCGTTGACTCGAACGCCGTACTCCGCCCACTCGTAAGCGAGCGTCCGTGTGAGGTTGTTCATCCCGGCTTTCGCCGCCGAATAGTGCGACATCCCCGGCGCCCCGTCGCGGGCCGCTACGCTGGAGATGTTGATGATGGTCCCATCGCCTCGCTCTCGCATCGCTTCGCCGGCCACCTGCGCACAGATGAACGCACCGTGCAGATTGATGTCGACGATCGTCTTCCATCCGTTCTCGCTGATATCCTCGAACGGGGCTACGAAACTGGCGCCCGCGTTGTTCACCCAAACGTCGATAGCTCCGAACGCGTCCGTCGTCGCCTCGACGAGATCCTCAACTGCATCCCAGTCGGTCACGTCACACTCTACCGGAAGTGCCTCTCCATCGTAATTACGTTCGTTGATGGCATCAGCGACGCTCTCGACACGCTCATGTGAGCGAGAGCAGACGACTACCTGGAGTCCCTCCCGTGCGAACCGTTCGGCGATCGCCCGCCCGATTCCTGAAGAGGCCCCCGTCACGACAGCAGTCGTCCCTCGGATCTCGAACTCGTCTGTATCCATCCTTTCTGAACCCTACTGGGAACGCACCATTAAATCTACCTGGCGACCGTAAATAGCTCGCCGAACCACACGAAGAAGCTCCTTGTTCGACTATCTCGGAAGGACACCATGGTTAAGTAGATGCACCTATTCGTCGGAATTCGGATACCTACGAGAACGCTGAGGGTTAAGAACGACCATTCTGGACGGTGGAACTGATAGAGTTACCAGGATGAATACGACGAGCAGAAGCAGCACGACGAAGTGTTCGCGTAGAGGGAGATGCTAACTGATTTTGTCCGGGCATTCCGAACGTGAGCGCTGATTGAGTATATATTCCCGAATGGGAGTCCACTGTAGGGTGTTTTTCAATTCATTTTTTGACATACTCCGCCGGTCGAGAGAGGATCCATTACATTGGTACGTATGTAATTTGGTTCGAGTGTGATTCGTGGAATGCCCCACGATAAGTTTTAGCATCCCACGCCAGATACAGCCGAATTTTTTGGTGCATGATAACTACACACGAACCCTCTACAGTAGTCCGACTATTTCGGAGAGTAAGCCGAAAAGGAATGCTTCCGGTTCAACCCCCGAGAATGACAGGACGGGGGGTTCCGTGGCGACGTAGAGCCGTCCGAATTAGCTCTCAAAGGAGGCGAGGGTGAATTTTCCGGTCAGCCTGCGCGCGACCCCGTTTCCGAAGAAGCGAATCCCGCTTCGAGACGGATCGCCACGATAAAACAGATGTTGTCCGACCATCCCGGATAAATTTATGCCGGTGGAGAGTCACGATTCCTAGTATGCCTGACCGAATGCCGGTGAAGACCCCGAACACGGTTTTCGAGATCGTCGAGACGTTACTCGAATTAGACGGGGCGCGGTTTACGGACCTTGTCGATAACATGGAGATGCCGCGAAGCACCCTTCACGACCACCTCCGAAGCCTCGAATCGATCGGCGTGGTCGTCAAGAACGATCAGGAGTATACGGTGGGAACGCGGTTTCTCGAGATCGGTGCCCGAGCGCGTCATCAGCACCCCTTATTCAAGGCAGGTCACTCGCAGGTCGAGAAGCTCGCCATTCAGACGGGAGAACACGCGAGTCTCTCGATCGAAGAGCGTGGCAGGGGAATCCTGTTGTACGTCGCGAAGGGGGAGAATGCAGTAAACCTCAAAGCGTATCCCGGCCGGCGAACACCCCTGCATGCGAACGCTGCTGGGAAAGTCATGCTTGCGCACCTCCCCGAAGAGCGAGTCGACGAGATTATCGATCAGCATGGACTCCCCGCTTACTCGTCAGAAACCATCACTGATCGCGACGAACTCAAGGAGGAACTCGTGCAAATTCAAGAACTGGGGTACGCGACGGATACGAGCGAACTCGTCGAGGGCGTCAGAGCGATCTCCGCGCCAATCCTTCAAAAGGGAACCGTTGTCGGAACAATTAGCGTCGGCGGGCCAGCGAACCGGATGCGAGGCGAACGGTTCGAAGAAGAGCTGCCGGACAGCCTCCTCAGTGCGTCGAACGTCATCGAACTCGGTCTCACATATAGCTGATTCGTCGATTGCGAGGTGGCGCGTGGCTACATGTCGAATAGCTCTCTGGCGTTCTCGTGGAGCAATTTTCGCTCTACTGCCGGGTCGAGCCCAAGGTCGTCGATCTGTGAGAGGGTTTCGCCGTACTCGAGTACCGGATAATCCGTTCCGAAGACGACCTTGTCCTGACCACGCGTCCTGATGAACTGAAGAACGTTGTCTTCCCAATACTTCGGAGCGTGTGCGGTCGCACCGAAGTATACGTTCGAATGCTTCCACGCGAGCGCCTCGAGTTCCGACGACCACGGCCAGCCGGTGTGGCCTCCTACTAGGTCGAGTTCCGGGAAGTCCAGCGCGACGTCATCGAGGAGGAGCGGCCGCCCCATCTTGCTCGGCATCTTCATCGCGGAGTGGCCGACTTGCATGACGACGGGGACGTCCAGTTCCGCACACTTCGCATAGAACGGATAGTACGTTCGATGGTTCAGCGGACGGTCCCAGCCGTAGGGTTCCAGCAGTGCGGCGACGAACCCGTAGTCCTCGACGTACTCCGCGAGCCGTTCGACGCCGTCCATCCCCTCTCGTGGGTTGATCCCAGCCATACCCTTGATGCGGTCAGGGTACTCCGTGGCTACCTCGGCAACGAGATCGTGGGGCACGTCGATCTGCATGCCGCCGTCGGGGTCGCCGAATTTCAGCGCGGGTACCAACACTTTGTCGATGCCCTCCCGATCCATAAGCGCGACAAACTCCTCGGGTGTCATCCCCTTCTCCGGAGCGTACATCTCCTCGTTGTTGAAGATGTCCGCGGCGACGGTCTGAGCCTGCGAGTCGAAGTAGAGCTCCCGGCCGCGCTCGGTGAACAGATTACACCAGATGTCGATGATCTTGCCGTGGCTTTCTACCATGGAACCCCTCGGCGTTGCATGTCGAAACGTATCGCGGAGATGTCGCTTAACCCTACCGGTGGTCCCCAGATCGACCCCGGACTTTATGTATCCACATCCGGACAGAGGGCGTATGTCGTACTCGAAAATCAATCTGGAAGACGTCGACGAGAGCACCAGAACCCCCGAGGAACCCGCAGTAAGGATGATCGGTTACGACCTCAAAACCCGCGGGGACGACCGTCCGAACGAGATGCGGTTCAACTACTTCTACTACGACGAAGGCGACACGGTCCGTCGTCATTACCAGAAGGAACAGGAAGAGCTGTTCTACGTGGTTTCCGGCCGCGCGAAGATGGAAGTTGACGGAGAGTCGTTCGAGATACGGGAAGACGACTTCGTCGTCGTCGATCCCGGGCCGATGCGACAAATTCACGCCCTTGAGGACACCGAGATCTTCGCCGTTGGCGCACCGAACATCAGGGACGACGCCGTGTTCGAAGGGGATCTCGAGGGCGGGGAGGCGTAACCGTCACAGGGCGTCGATGATCTCGTCACCGAACCGATTCATCAACGCGACCTGCTCGTCGACGTCGGTCGTGAAAAAGTCGACGATGAGCCGGGTAACGCCCGCCTCGCGGTAGGACTCAATATCCTCGATGATGGACTCTGGCCCCCCTGAAAGCAGCCGGTCGGGATCGGCGCCGGCGTCGAGATTGACCGGCCGCAGGACGGCGATCTCCGGATCACCCGTTCGGTTGAAGTCGGTCCACGCCTGCATGATCCGTTTCCGAGTATCGGCGACGTCGCTCGGGTGGTCCCAGAGCGTGGTCCACCCGGTCCCGAACTGACCGACGCGACGGATCGCGGCGCCGGACTTCCCGCCGATCCAGACGGGGATGTCGTGGGCAGGTCGAGGATGGAACCCGACCGCGTCGAACTGGTGGAACTCCCCTTCGTAGCTCGCCGTCGCGTTCTCGCGGGCAAGTTCGAAGATCTCCAGGAACTCGTCTGTCCGTGCACCTCGCTCCGCGAAGGGGACGTCGAGGGCGTCGAACTCGGTCGCTAGCCACCCCGGTGCGACGCCGAGGTCGACCCGGCCGGCAGAGAGAGAGTCAAGCGAGAGGATGTTCTTCGTCAGCACCAGCGGGTGCCTGTAGGGCGCCGCAACAACGTTGGTCCCCAGGTCGATGTCATCCGTCACGGCGGCGAGATGTGACAACACCTGGAACACGTCGTAGACGCTCGTGTCCGTGTTGAAAGGTGGTTCGCCGGAGGAGGAGTACTCGTAGTCACTGGGAATCGTGTCGGGATAGACGACGTGGTCGCCGGCAACGACGACGTCGAACCCATTGGCTTCCGCTGTCCGCGCGCTCCGGCGAAAGACCGCCGGAAGTTTCGCGTCGGGGATCCCGTAGGCGTTGCTCGTCGCGGAGAGCATGATTCCAAACTCCAGACTGTCCGTCATCTATCTCTCCCTCTGTGTCGCGGTTGCATGCACAGTTAGACGGAACGGCGCTCACAGGTTAGGTTTTTGGGGTCGTGGTAACGACCGACGGAGCCAGACGAATCCAACACGGACCGCAAAGATACCGAAGGGTACACCGTGCGGGCGTTTTGGAGCGTACCGGACAGTCCGTCTTCGCGGGAACAGTGTCTCTCGGGTACGAAATATCAGTCGAGGTTTTTTTGAGAGGTAGCCCGATACGCGAGTATGGAGTTCCTCGACGACGACCACGAGACGGCAGATCCGAAAGTTCTTCCCCTGGGAGACGTTCCTCGCGTCGACTTAGCTGACGTCGACGATGTCGCGCCGACCCTGACCGTCGGCCCGGTCGACGAGGCGCTAGGGCTCGACCAGGTGGCCGCGAAGCTCTGGTACTTCGACCCCGGTGACGAGATCAGTTTCCACGCACATCCGGAAGAGGAAGAGCTGTACTACGTCGTCAGCGGCGAGTTCTCGGTGAAACTGGGGATACCAGACGACCCGGAGTACGTCACCGTCGGGCCGGGTACGTTCTTCGCGGCCGGCCCGACCGAGCCCCACGGTCATCGCTGTGTCGGCGAGGAGCGTGGCGTCATCCTCGCACTCGGCGCTCCAGCTGATGCGGGCGACGAGGCCATCGATCCGCACGACCCGCCGTGAGGTCCGACTGGCGCTGGACCGTGCCGTCCTACCCCCTGCGTACACTTAATACAGTGACTGCCCAACAGCCCCGACATGGTAGGAACGGACCTGGCGGGGACCGAACTCCCGGCCGGTGAGTTCGAAGTCGGCGGATGGAAGGCGCACCTCTGGGCGGACGCGACCAGGAACGACGAGGACGCGTTCCGGTACGAGGAGGACGCCAAAGCCGCAGGCGCCCCCGGACAGCTCGTTCCGTACTCGCTGTGCCACCACGTCGTCGTCGAAGCGACAGACGGCGTGGACGCGATGATGAACCGGATCACGGACGAATGGACCGACGGTGCCGCACTGGGTGGACTCCGTGTGGACGTCCATGCCCCCATCGAGAGCGGCACGACGCTCCAGGTCGAAGGCCACATCGACGCCGTCGAAGAGAAGGAGGGCGAGTCCGGGAGGCTGACTATCGTCACGCACGCTTACACCGTCACGACGGCGGACGGTGACCCGGTGTACGACCTCGAAGCCGACATCGTAGTGATGGGGGGCGACTGACGTGCGATTCGAGGACCTCACGAGCGGTGACGAACTCACGCGGACCGTAGACGACCTGCGCGGGGAGGATATGAAACTGATCGCCGCACTGCTGGAAGACCCCTACCCGCCCCACTACGACCGTCGCCGGGCGGATGATCTCGGCTTCCCTGGCCTCCTGAACCAGGGGCCGGCCAATCTCTCGTACATGCTCCAGCCCATCATCGCCGAACTCGACGCCCCGACGAATCTCGAAAGCTTCGACGCTCGCTTTCACGAGATGGTGTTCGAAGACGAGACGGTGACCGCAACGGCGACAGTTCACGAGACGGACTGGGAGACGAACACCGTCGAGTTCGGGGTTGCCCTCAGAAAGGAGGACGGGACCGTCGCCGTCGACGGCACGGTGACGGCCACGTTCCCCGACGAGTAGCAGCCTCTGAAAGGCGGGCGTAGTTTACACGGAGTGGGGCAACTAATACACCGGTGATGGATGCCACCCCCGTGACGCGGGGATTTTCGGGGGAACACCGTCGCCATCGAGCACGCCACTTCCGACGATACATAAGTAAAATATCAAAAATGCTTTTGTCTCTACTGGCTGAAACCGAGACAGAATGGATGAACGAAGTGATCGCTCCGTCCAGACGTCGGACCAGCATTCGGAGCACAAATACTCGTTCCACTGGGACCTCGACTTCAGTCTGAACATCGGGGAGACCAACAAGGCGTTCTTCGACGCGCTCGAACGAAAGGAGATACGCGGGACGAAGTGCGAGGAGTGCGGGGACGTCTTCGTGCCACCGCGGTCTGTCTGCCCGACGTGTTTCGTCGAAGCCGACGAGTGGGTCGACATGGACCAACGAGGGGTCGTAGAGAGCTACACCGTGTGCTTCTTCGAGTTCCGGAACATGCCGGAGCCGCCGTACATCACCGCCGTCATCCGCGTCGGCGAGTCGGCCACCTGTCTGCTTCACTTCATCGAGGGAATCGAGTACGACGACCCAGAGGACCTCATCGGGAGCATCGAGAAGGGAACGGAAGTGGAACCGGTATGGGCAGAACAGCGCGAGGGACACATCCGGGACATCGACCACTTCAGACCGGTCGAGGGAACGTGACGACACGGAGATCGAACGAATGGTCCAGATAGCAGGATGCGCCCGAGAACGCGCACGGCACACGAAGGACAGAACAGTGACACACACGATGGATCCGACCGGTGGTAGGCGTGAGTAGAGTCGCAATCGCGGGGTATGCGACGGAGGGGTTCCAAGGAGAAGCAGACATGAACGTCGACGACGTCGTCTTCTCGGCCTCGAAGCGAGCGTTCGACCGCGCCGGCATCACCCGAGAAGACCTCGACGCAACGGTCCTGACGGGCCAGGACACCTTCGATGGTGCGGCGATAAGCGACGGCAGGAAGGTCACTGTGGCAGGGGGTTACGAAAAACCGTCGATGCGAATCCAGAACGGCGGCGGCGCCGCGGTTCATCACGCGATAGCCAAGATACGATCGGGGAAGGCGGACATCGTCTCGGTCACCGCGGCAGACACCGTCACGACGGACCCACGGCTCGTCAGTTACACCGCCCACGAGGCGTTGTTCGCCCGCCCGATTGGCCAGAACAACCACCAGTCCTACGGCTTCATCACCGCGACCCAACTCGAAGAGCGCGACGTGTCCCGCGAGGACCTCGCGGCGACCGCCGCCAAGAACTACGCGGCAGCAGCGGAGAACCCGTCGGCACACCGCCGGGAAGGATACACCCAGGAGGATATCCTGAGCGCCGACCCCGTCGTGGGACCGCTGACGGAGCTGATGCTGGCTCCCCTGTCGTTCGGCGCTGCCACATGCGTGCTGATGAGCGAAGAGATCGCAGCTGACCGGGTCGATCGGCCCATCTTCATTTCGGGGAGCGGGCTCAACTCGAATCGCTACGGCTATCGTGATATGGAAACTCGTCTCGACCAGCCGACACTCCGGAAGGCGGCCAGAACCGCGTACGACGATGCGGGTATCGATGCGGACGCCGTGGACGCCGCCGAGATCGCGGCGCACACGCCTACCTTCGAACTGCTGAGCTACGAGACGCTCGGCTTCTGCGAGAGGAACGACGCGGCCACGCTCGTCGCCGACGGCGTGACGGCCTCCGACGGGACCCGCCCGGTGAACGTCTCCGGAGGACCGCTGGCGACGAACCCCCCGAACACCGGTGGCATCTATCGCACGATCGCGGCGGCACAGGTGCTCCACGGGGATCTCGGGTCGGTCGACGCCGAAACGGCGCTCGTCGCCGACAACGACATGCACCTCGGAGAGCCCGGTCGAACGGATGCAGTCCTCATTCTCGAGGAGGGAGCGACATGACCCGGGACGTCGCCGTCGTCGGCGTGGGCTACTCCGACCCGGACTCGTTCACGGACTACCGGGAATCGACGATGTCGAAGGAGGAGCAGGCGTACGACGCCATCGCCGAGGCTCTCGAACACGGAAACGTCGAACCGGCGGACGTGGATGCGACCATGTTTACGACCGTCGACGGATTCGAGGGAACCTTCCGGGTCGAACGGACGCTGGAGGTGCTCGGCATGGGTCACGACGTCCCCGTCTTCAGTATCAACACCGGTGGCACTGCGGGCGGAAGCGGCGTGAAGGTCGCGTACGAGTACATCGCCTCGGGGGAGTACGACGTCGCCGTCGTCTACGGATCGCCGACCTTCGACTCGGTGCTCGAGGGGCAACAGGTGATGAACACGGCGGCCGAGCCCCTCTACGAGCGTCACTTCGTGACCGCGATCCAGATGGGCGCGCTCCCCAGTTCGGCCTACATGGATGCCTACGGCCCAACCGAGGACGACTTCGCGACGGTCGCCGCTCAGAACTACGAATCCGCAGCGCTGAACCCGTACGCCCATCGAAACCGCGCACGAACGACGGAAGAAATACTCGACTCGCCGATCGTCTCTTGGCCGCTCCGCCGGGCGATGACATGCCCGGTCTCGTCGGGGTCAGCAGCGATGGTGATGGTTAGCGAGGAGATGGCTCACGAGCTCCGGGACGCTCCAGTTTGGATCGACGCCATCGACAGCATCAGCAATACCTTCTCGTCGGGGTACCGTACCTACGAGTGGTTCCCGAAACTGAACACCCTCGCCGGACGCGTCTACGACAACGCGGACATCGACGACCCTCGGTCGGAACTCGACGTCGCCGAGACGTTCAACCCGTACATCCCGTTCGAGATGATGGAGTACGAGGCGCTGGAGATCTGCGAGAGAGGCGAGGCGAAGCATCTCGTCCGCGAGGGGGCGACCGCTCGGGACGGAGATATCCCGTTCAACCCCTCGGGGGGCGTGCTCTCGACGAACTCCGGCATCTGTGCGTCTCTCTCCCGACACACGGAAATCGTTCTCCAGTTGATGGGCGAGGCGGGCGACCGGCAGATATCAGGTACTGAACGGGGAATCGCTCATTCCTGGGGCGCGAACCTCGGACAGTTCCACCAGCTAGCGGTGTTCTCGCGCGACTGATGATCCTGCCCCATCGCTCGTCGTCCCGGCGCTGCCTGCCTAGTTCAGCATCCCCACCCGATGACCGTCGCGGTCGGGACCGGAACGGTGGTTCGACACAACCGAGAACGAATCGCGACGCAACCAGGCGAACGATAGATAATCCACCATGACAGAGATCACGAGGCGACATACGATCGGCCTGGAGGAGCGACATCACGAACACCGCGAACGAGTGCGAGCGTTCGTCGACGAGGAGATCGCACCGGTCGTCGACGACTACGAGGAGCGCGGGGAGTTCCCGGTCGACGTCATCGAGAAGTTGGGCGAGGCCGGACTCTACGGCATCACCGTCCCGGAGGAGTACGGCGGCGCCGGACTCGATCACCGGTCGCTCGTCGTCACGATAGAGGAACTCGCCCGCGTCTGGAAAATTCCGGCGGGCGTCGTCTCCCTCTCGTGTGGCCTCATCGCGAACACGCTCGAATCCTTCGCCGACGACTGGCAGAAGGAGGAGTGGCTAGCGGACGTCTTCACCGAGAACCAGATCACTGCTGTCTCGCTGACCGAACCACAAGCTGGGAGTGACGCGAACAACCTCGAGACTACCGCGGAACGCGACGGCGACGAGTACGTGCTGAACGGCCACAAGGTCTGGACGTCCCACGGCGAGGTCGCAGACCTCGTGTTCGTCGTCGCACGGACCGACAGCACCGGAAGCCACGACGACGTGAGCATCATCGGCGTGCCGAACCCCCAAGAGCGTGAGGGGTTTAACGTCGTCCGGGATATCCCGTGCATGGAGGGTGATGCGGTGATCGAGAGCGAGATTGAGTACGATGACCTCCGCGTTCCGACCGACTATCTGATCGGCGATGAGGGGCGCGGCTTTCGGTACATCATGGAGGCACTCGATCTTGGACGCATCGGTGTCGCCGCCCAGTGTGTCGGCATTACGCAGGGCTCGCTCGACGCGAGCGCCGAGTTCGCGGACCAACGCGAGCAGTTCGACCAGCCGATCCGGGAGTTTCAGGGCGTCTCGTTCAAACTCGCAGATATGAAGATGGACCTCGAAGCAGCACGCTTACTCACCTATCAGGCTGCGGCGCGACGGGACGACGGCGAACGCGTTACGCAGGACGCCGCCATCGCCAAGACCTTCGCGTCGGACGCCGCTATGGATGCAGCCACGGAGGCCGTTCAGATTCACGGTTCGCGTGGCTATTCGACTGATTATGCGGTGGAGCGGTACATGCGGGAGGCGAAGGGGGCACAGATCTACGAGGGAACGAACGAGGTCAACCGCTCCGTCATCGCCAAGCATCTCTACGACTAGAACCGACCACGGATCCGCGGCCGTGGCCGGACGGCGCCACCCAGCGGAAGGCCGCTGCAAGCGTCACGCCGCGGCTCACTCCCTGTAGCCCCGTAAGCCCTTACCATTGCACAACTAATAGCCGGTAAGTACGATGGACTACGGACTCTCCGAGGAACACAAACTGATGAAGAGTGCAATCAGGGATATCACCGCTAAGTTCGACAACGCGTACTGGCAGGACGTACACGAGGCGAGACGGCCACCGACGGAAGTGTTCGACGAACTCGCGGCGGGTGGCTGGTTCGGTGCTCCGCTTCCCGAGGAGTACGGCGGACAGGGCCTGAACCTGCTTGATACGGTAGTCATCATGGAGGCGCTCTGTGAAGGCCACTGCTGGGAGACGACGTTCCGGTTCACGATGAGCACGGTGTTCGGCGGCATCAGCCTCGTTGAGAACGGGACCGATGAGCAGAAAGCGGAGTACATCCCACCCATCGCACGCGGTGAGGACGTGTGGGCGCTCGGGATGACCGAACCCGATGCTGGGCTGAACTCGGCGCGGATATCGACGAGGGCCCGGAAGGACGGCGACGAGTACGTCATCGACGGCCGAAAACAGTGGATCTCCGGCATGGAGTTCGCTGATCACCTCCTGCTGGTCGCACGGACCACTTCCTACGAAGACGTCGACTCGAAGTTCGACGGTATCACCGCGTTCATCGTTGATCCCGAAGCGGCAGGCATCGAGTACAGCGAAATTCCGCTCGACATCTACTACACGGAGCCCACGTACGACCTCTTCATAGAGGGCCTCCGCGTAGACGAGGAGCAGGTGCTCGGCGGCGTCGGAGAGGGGATGGACCAGATATTCGGGATGCTTAACGTCGAACGCATCACAGCGGCACTCTCGGCCTGGGGTGCCGGTAAGGAGGCGCTCGACAAGGCGGTCCAGTACGCGAAAGACCGCGAGGTCTGGTCCGAGCCGATCGGTGCGCACCAGGCGATCCAGCATCCGCTCGCCGAGTCTCACGCCAAACTGGAGAGCGCCCGTACCCAACTTCGGAAGGCCGCCTGGCAGTACGACAGTCAGGTCGGGGACATCGCCGAAGTCTCGAACGTCGCGAACTACCTGGCCTGCAAAGCGGCCTGGGAGGCGTGTGAAGCGTCGATGACTACCCACGGCGGGATGTCCGCGAGCTCGGAAATGGGCATCTCGGCGGCTTGGGGTGTCGCTCGCCACCAGCGGACCGGACCCGTCTCCGAGGAGATGATCCTCAACCACATCGGACAGCACGTTCTCGGCCTTCCCCGGTCCTACCAGGAGTAGCGTGCTCTCATCGTCCACCATATTTCGAGAGCCGAACAGCTCTCAACCGCGCCCCCGTTGACACAGGATCCCACCGGAGACCGATCACCCATCGCGAGCTACTCGGGGTCGTCTGCAGCGGTCTCCTCGTGCTTCGCAACCAGTTCCGGCGGGACGGGGACCGATTCCTCCGTTTCGGTATCGATGTATACAGCGGTAAGGGAGCCCCGGAACACGAGTTCGCCGTCAACCTGGCCCGAGAACTCGTACGTGACCGACGTGGTCCCGACCGTCGGCGTCAGGGTGATCGTCAGCTCGTCATCGACGGTGATCGCGCCCAGGTACTCGATCTCGACGTTTCGGGCGGGTGGAACGACCGAACCCTGTTCGAAGCGGCTGTTGGGAAAGCCGATGCCGGAACGGTACTCGGTGATCGACCGGATGACGTAATCGATCGCGACTGGCGTGTAGATCCGTCCGGAGTAGTCGGTATCGCCGCCATAAATCGTCCAAGTGCTCTCGTACGGCATTACGGGAACGGAGACGCCCCTCAGTCAAACCAATTGTGCTGGGCGGGTACGGTGAGGAGTTCGGTCTTGCCGCCGAGACGACCACCGGAACGTTTTCCACAATCGGGAGTCACTGGCTAGTTACCGTATGACACGGATCGTGGATATCCATTCACATCTCTGGGCTGAAGACTGGCTCCCAGAACGGTTCTGGGACGCGTTCGTCGACATCGCCGTGCGCCAGAACGAAAAGAAAGGAAAGTCGGTCGACCCCGATCGAATACGCGACTCGTATCTTCCTACGTACTGGGACCCGAGCGGCGAGAAACTCCTGCAACGGATGGACGAAGCGGGCATCGACCATCAAAACGTCTTCGGCGTCGACTTCGGACTTGCACTGAACGAGCCGGAGACACCGATTCAGGATGTTAACAGAACTATCGCGGAGTTCCGAGACGAGAATCCGGACCGCATAAGCGCGTTCGCGACTATCGATCCAAGACGGCCCGATGCGACCACTCACATAGAACGGGCGCTTGGCGAATGGGAGATGGACGGGCTCAAACTCCACCCGACGGCGGGGTTCTTCCACCACGACCAAGAGACTTACCGTCTCCTTGAGGTGGCACGGCGACACGACGCTCCGGTTCTTACCGACACGGGCCCGATATTCGCCCCTCTCGACAGTAAGTATTCTCACCCGACGAATCTGGACGAGGTGCTGAGTGACTTTCCGGAGCTCGATATCATCGCCGCTCACATGTCCTTCGAGTGGTGGCGAGACCTCCACGCCGTGGCGCGGGCCAAGGTCAATACGAAACTCTTCGTCGATATCTCGGGCTGGCAGGAGCGATGCAAGGAGGACCCCGACGAGTTTGCGACTGCGGTGCGAAAGCTCATGAACGCCGTCGGAAGTGACCGTATGCTCTTCGGGACCGACGACCCCGCGTTCGACCCTGTCCATCCGAAAGAAGAGTGGATCGAAAACGTCCGTGCACTGGCGGAACGAAAGGCCGACCCGACGTTTACTGACGAAGAGATTCAGAGCCTGCTTGGCGAAAACGCGGATCGTCTGCTCGGCCTTTAGCCCGATCGAGTTCCGTCTGTACTACGGGAAATGAGGCCAGCCCGATCTCCCTATTCGTCGGCGCTCAGTTCGGATTGAAGGGGCTACTGACGGGACTCGATATCCCACGCCCCCCTCGCATATCCCCAATTTGGAATATAGTTGAGATTATCGAACTTTCTGGTGTCGAACGGTCGCTACCGCCAGTGTATAACGAGGTTTAGAAGTCAGATCTACATATCTGTCGTACTGGTTGTTCCTGATAATCTGATAATCAGATATACGATAGTTTCGTTAACTATGTCTCAACTATTTCGAGAGAAGGAGTCTACGGGCGAGATGTTACGAAGGCTGTGGATCGACTAAACCGTCTGTAGTCAGATTGCTCACCGAAGACCACGACGGCGAATTGGTCGTCAACGTACCGGTGACGCCAACGGCCGAGACTGCCTATCGGAGTGTCCCTTGTAGAACCGTGTCGCCCTCGATCACGAAGAGATCGAAACCTACGATGTCTCGTACTATGAGACTCAACTCGGCAGAGCTGTCGAGAGCGTTCTTTCACCGCTCGGGAGGGACTGATCCGACATTCGTCGAGAGCTCTCAACAGAGAGAGACGCCGTTTTGAACTCGTTCGGAGCCACCGACGAACTGTCGGAGTGGTCCCCACCCCTGGTTTCCGTCGTTTCGATCCAACCCCACGTTTCCGACGTAATTTTCGACCCCCCTCGTTTCCGTCGTTTCCTCACGCCCCACCCTAGATTTCCGTCGTCTGCACCCACTCTATAGTAGGGGCCCCTACTCGTGAGTCCAGTTCTGCATCCGGCTGTCCTCAAGGATCGTTTCGCGGACGACCTGGGGATCTTCGATGAGTCGGTTCTGGAGGTGGATGCCGCCCGCACTCCCCTTGTTGATCTTCTCGATTTCGACAATCCCGAGGAAGGCTTGTTCTTTCAGGATGTCGCGGAACCGGCGGACGGAGAGGATGTCAATATCGATATGATTACAGATCCGTTCGTACTGATCATATACCCGACTCGTGAGGAAAGCATCATTGTCAAAGTTGACGCTCAATTCGGTCAACGCGAGCAGTGCAGCCTTTGCCTGTGTAGGCGCGCCGTTCACAAGTTCTCTAAACCGATCCTTTTCGGCGTATTGCTGTGCCTGCCGAACGTGCTCTTCTTTTACTTGATCTGTCCCGGCCTCATAGGCGACCTCTCCGGCGTGACGAAGAATATCGATCGCCTTCCGAGCATCGCCGTGTTCCTGTGCAGCAAAGGCAGCTGAGAGTGGAATCACGTCCTCGGAAAGGACACCGTCCTGGAAGGCGTCCTCGCGATTGAACATGATTTCCCGGAGCTGGTTGGCGTCGTACGGCTTGAAGAACAGTTCCTTGTGTTGGAAACTGCTTTTCACGCGCTCGTTCACGTTGTCGACGTACTGGATCTTGTTGCTGATCGCGATGACACCGACGCTGCAGTCGATTTTCCCCGCTTCCTCAGCGCGAGAGAGCTTCATCAGGACACTGTCGTCGTTCATCAAGTCGATCTCGTCCAGGATGATGATCACAGAATCGAATTGAGCGTCGAGCGTCTTCCAGAGGAGTTTGTAGTATTTCGACGTACTGAGGCCGGTATGAGGGACGGTGAGTCCTGTAGAAGATTCATCGTTCAGTTTCGCGGCGAGTGAGGAGATTGCTTGGGTCTCGGTATTGTCTTCTGCACAGTCAATATACGCTGTTCCAATTTCGACGCCATCCTGAGCGGCATTTTGAGCTCGTTGACAGACGTGTTTTGAAACGAGGGATTTACCGGTCCCTGTTTTCCCATAGATCATCACGTTCTCCGGGGAGTACCCGTGGACAGCGCCATTGAGGCGTTTTGCGAGCTTCGAAATTTCGTCGTCGCGACCGACGATCCGGTCAGCTTCCGGAACGTGGCCGATTTTCAGGAGATCCTTGTTCGCGAAGATGCGATGCCCGGATTCAAAGAGTGGATCGTTGACAGAACTGGATGAAGAGTCGGGCGTCATTGAATATCACACTATGTGATCGGTGGGAATATAAATCTAGTGGTGTCCACCACCCCACATTTCCGACGTTCCTTGCTCGATATCAACGAGAATATGCCGTAACTCGTCTGAATTGGATTTTTGACAATATAGCCGTGTTTCCGACGTGAGATAGGAAACCTGGAGACAGAAGCATGGCTGCAGTCTCGAATCCCGAACCCACACACCCCACGTTTCCGTCGTAATTACTGAACAGGTGGGGGAGGGGACTCGAAGAAGACGTCCACAACGAGAAAACCAACACGAGAGCAGCTTAATCATCCATAGCCGGCTATCTATAGAAGGAGCTGGAGAGGATTGTTTCGATTGAGAAGAGCGAAGTACTTCGCTCTTCTCTTTAGACGAAGTACACTTAATGGACATTTTTCACTTATCCTACTTTAACCTATGTGTTGCGGGAGTTAGTTCACTTCTAGCTGTATCTACCTTAACAATTAGTGACTGCATAGTACTATTCGTAGTCTCTCCCTACACTGTCGTGGAGAAACGACGGAAACGTGGGGGGTGTGGTCCCTTCGAAATCAGCTGTACCCCTCCCCAACGTCCAGTTACGACGGAAACGTGGGGTGGGTGTCTTCCCCTTTGAGTCGAGTTTTACTCGTCAGGATTGACCGGCCCCTCGTACTTCGACGTCACTGAATCTCCTTCCCGCCACTGCCAGTAGTAGTAGCGGTTGTCGTTGATTTCCTTGATCGTGATAGCCGCCTTCGCTGGCACATCGTCAGGAAGGTCATCGGGACGCTCCTCGATGTCGGCGTCGTCCGCCTCCTCCTCGAGACGAGCTTCCCGCTCCTTGTGTTCGGCCAACGCCTCGGCGTAGCTCGCAGCCTCCCGAAGATGCTCCGGTGTGGCTTCGTTGAGGGCGTCGACGATCTTCCTCGGAAGGTTCGCCGGTGGGGACGGTGGTTCGTAGGACATCGGCTGCTCTCGTGTTAACCAACACAACCCGCTGATGCATAGATTTGTTGGTTAAGACGATAGGGACGGCTCCCGTGCCTGCTGGATGTAACCCTACTCGAAACTTCTTTAGATACAAGTTTCGTACTATGTTACACCGTGCTCCGGCGCATCGAACTCGAGGTCCTCGCCAACGTCGACCGCGGCGACACGATCTCCGAACTCGCGACGAAGCTCGACCACAGCGAGAGTTACCTCTCTCGTGCCGTCGCCGACCTTGTCGAGAAGGGGCTCGTCTACACGGAACGCGATGGCCGGCGAAAACGAGTCGTCCCATCAGATGCTCGTGCCGTCGAACGCTACCAGGACCTCGTTCGCCAGCACTCCCACATCGACTTTCCCGAGCTGCTGACCGGCAAGGCATTCGAGGTGCTGTACTACCTCGACCAGCCGCGAACTGTCTCCGAGATTGCCAACCGGAGCGACAACTACCGCAACACGGTCAACCGGGTTCTCAAGCGGTTTCGCGACCGAGGTCTCGTCGGGACGGCCGACGGCCACTACGAGTTCAACGCCGACTTCGACCGCCTCCACGAGTTCGCCCGTGAACTCGTACACCATCTGCATCGCCACTACCTCGAAGCCTTCGCCCCGAAAGGCACGATTCTCTGGGAGGACTACGACGAATTCCTCGCCCAGACCGAGATGGAAATCGACGGCGAGGGTTCCACGAAACCGGCTTCGCTCGATTCGCAGCCTTCGACCTCCAGTTCCTGCTCACCGGCCACCGCTACTACCTCTACTCCGAGGACCTCGACGCAGTCTCACCGGCGGAGCTGTGTTGTCACACGCTGCTGATCCACGACGGCAGCCGCCACCGCTCGTACTGTCTCCTCCTGCTCAGCCACGTCGATATCGACGAGGCGGATCTCCGAGAGCAGGCGGCGAAGTATGGCCTCAAAGACGAAATCGACGCCTTGCTCCGCTACCTCGAGACGCACGGCGAGGTTGACGACGACCGGTTCCCAGAGTGGGACGAGTTCCAGGAGCTGGCGGCTGACTACGAAGTGGACCTACCATGATGTCGACCGACGGTCCGGTTGGTCCAATCGGAGATTCTGACCTCAGGGAGTGAGCGAAGTGAACGTTTCGGCAGAAGAAGATGCTGAAATCCCTCGACGATCGTTAGAGCTCTGAATGCGGTACCCCTCGGCCATCGACACCGATATCGACCGTTGCCTACGACGATCCCTGTTGGGAGATCGCCGTGTCCAATCGATTCCAGACCATCTCGAACGCCGGCGGATCACCGGTCAGATCCGGCAGCGTGGTCTCCCACTGGTGGCGGATCGTTTCTTGTTGCTCGTCCGGGAGTCCGTCGTTCAGATCAACGATGAGCCCATCGTGTTTGCACTTCGCGTCGAAGGCGGGTCCCACGTCGGCAAAGTTGATCGCGACCGAATCGGTTTCGAGCAGCTGATAGAGGTCGTAATGACATCCTCCTCGCCGTGAACGGCGAGGTTTCCTCACGTTGGGGGTATCGCTCACCGACCCACGGAGGCAACTTGCGGGTTCGTATGCTCCTCGTTGGGAACTGAGCGTGGTGACTCTGACCAATTATGGTCGTCCCACTTGAGGCATACAGGTCGTGCCATCGACCGTGTTACCGTCGTCTGCCGCCGAAGGAACGTCTCTGACGCAGATAGGTCTGCGTGCCCCTCGAATCCACACGGACACGTCAGCGTGTCTCGGTGGCGTGTTGTGTCCTCTGTCGAACCGCAGTTCGGGCACTCCTGACTCGTCCACGCCTCCGACCGAACTTCCACCGAAATACCGTATTCTTCGGCGGTACACACCAGTCGGTTCACGAACGCCCTGAACGCCCAGAAATTGTGCGTCTTCGCGTTTGTCTCCACCGACCAGTGCGTGTCAAGCACGTCCGTCAACGCCCCAACGTACACCGTCGAAACGCCTTCGTCGTACAGGCGTTCGATGAGGTCGCGGGCGAGGGCGTATTGAGCGTGGTCACGTCGCTTGGTACGCCGGTCGTACAGTCGTTGGACACGATGGCTACTGTACCGACCGTCCTCCAAGAGCGATTGGAGGCGGGCGATTTCTCGCGTGGTTTCACGGAACCGCTTGAACAGCCCGCGTCCTTCGTACAGGAGTTGCTGACCGGTCGTGGTTGTGCAGGCGACGAGGTTGTTCGCACCAATATCCAGAGCGGCTTCTTCCGAAGCCAGTGGTTGTGCCAGTCGAGAATGGTCTTCGCTGATTGTGACTGGCTGAAAGGCCCTGAACGTCTGTGCTTGCTCGTCGTAGAACAACTCCAATCGGCCCTGCTTCTCGAACTCCTTCCAATTGGGGTCGCCCTGAACTTCGAGCCGGAGGCGTTCGCGGTATCCAAGACCGTACTCGTCTTTCAGGTCTTTCCCGATGAGGATTTCGAGCCGAGAATATTCACCCCATTCGACTGAGTACGACGTGTTTCGGATGTACGTGCGGAATTCTCGTCCGGCTTCTGAGTTGCCCCAGAAGCCGGGTTTGCCGTTGGCTTCGCCCTTCTTCATGAGGCTGAAGAACGACTTCCACGCTTCGCGGTTCTTTCGTTCGATTTGCTGAACCGTGGATGCACCAAGAACACCGCCGTAGCGACCACGATACTCGCTGATGTCCCATACGTCTCCGTCTGGGTCGGCGTAGTTCTCGCGGCGCTCGTAGTTGATTTCGTTCCAGAGAGCGGCAGAAGCGTCCAACAGGCGTCGAAGCAACTCCTCGTCCTCGTCGGACTGCGGAATCACGTCGAACGTGTTGGCTCGCTTCATCGACTACTGGTTGTATCAGAACACACATTAAAATGTGGTTTGTGTGTTACTGTATGGTTGAAGTTCGCATCGAGTTCGATGACGATGAACAGTACGAGCGGTTGAAGGAACTGAAGAAACACCGTGGGTTGACGTGGAAGGGGTTGCTCCTCGAAGGCGGGAAAAAAGTCAGGGAGGATACCCCGGAGTAAGCGTCGAACGTGGTTGTGAAGTGGAGTGTCGGATTCACGCCCGGCCTAAAGGCCGGGACTCTCTCCTTGATTCAGGTAGTCACGGGCGGCCCCGCGCTGGTAGATCGCACGGAGCTTTTCGGCGAAGATCTCCTCGACGCTGTACGCCTGGAGATCGAATTCGGGAACGTCTTCGTACGCGTGAGTGTGCTGAACAGGGTCGAAGGCGACATGCTCGTCGACCATCACGTCGATGCTGGTCGTGTTGGGGTGGTTGAGGACAGCCCGGTACTGAATGCTGATGTCGACGTAGTGGGTCGGGTAGTGGTCCTGCTGGGATTCGTGGTGCTCTCGAATCTCGAATTCGATGCCAGAGCGGTCGGCAATCGTATCGAGAACCGTCCGTAGCTCTCGCTTGGATCCCTGATACTCCCCTTCGACACCGAAATCGAGGTCCTCCGAGAATCGCCACGATTGCGGAAAATACAGCTTGGACAGCGCGGTCCCGCCTTTGAACAGGAGATTGTCGCCGTAGTCGTTCGTGAAGATGCCCCAAAGGAGCCACGAATTGACATAGTTCTTTTCGGCGTACCCTTGCCGAACGCCCAGTTCGCGGGCGAGGATCCTGAGCCGGTCCTGACTGATCATCGTAATCAGGACTCCGTCGGTTCCAGCATGGTTGGCTCGACGTTGACCCGGAGGCGATACACGCTGTTGGTCGATCCAGTGTCGGGCCGTGTCGGATCTAGTGGGGAATAGCCACTCGTGAACGACGCGACGAGTTCCTCGCGGGCGGGGAGATCGATGTCCAACTGGTCGGCAAGGTAGACGATCCGTTTGGTCGCAGCGCCGTTGTCGAGGCGTTCGAGGTACTCACCGACGGTGTCCCAGGCACAGCCCCGTTCGTCGGCGGCTCGCATCGCGGTCGCGAGTTCCCGAAGGCCACCACAGAACTCGGGGTGGTCCGCACAGTCGACCAGCGTCTTCTCTAGGTCACTAACCTGAACGGTCGTCCCCTCGATAGACGTTGGTTCAAACCCGAAGAACTTCCGCTCGGTGACTGTAGTGACGCGGTACGGAACGCCGTGGATCTCCCGGCTTTGCGCCCGGGTCGGCGTGACGACATACACCGTCCGGGGGACCTGTTCGGTCAACCCGTGGTGGCTGAGGGCGCTGTAGTAGCCGATGTACATCGGCTCGGCGACGTGGGCGGCGATGAGGTACTCGTGGGTTGTGTACACGGCCTCCTCGCCGGCAGTGAGTGGAATGATGAGATACGTGCCCGGAAAGAGGCGGTCGAGCCAGCCCTTTTCGGTGAGCCGGGAGGCGATCTCGCGGGCGGTGTTTGGGGAGACCTCCAGCGTCGTCTCGATGTCGTCGACGGAAATGATCTGGTGACCCGTGCCAGCGAGTCGTGCAAGGAGTCGACTTTCTCGAGTCGAGAGGCCCTGCCGTATATTTTGTGATTGTTCTATGGTACTCATACCTGCGTTTCCTACATAGAGTATTAACACGGGCCTGCTTTAGCCTTGCGACTGCTACGGACAACGGAGACGAGCAGGCTTAACTAACGAAATTGAGGCTTAGAACCGAGCGTTGGTTAACGATTCAGGCGCCGTCTTCGAGCACGTCGATGAGCTCTTCTGCTGTGGAACTGATCCGGTCGAGACGGTCGCGAACGATCTCGGGATCGTCCGACTCCCACGCAGCGAGGTAGAACGCCGACCCACTGGTATCCAACCCACAGTACCGCCCGACGACGTACGCGACCGCCTCGGCCTCAACTTCGCGTTTCGGCCGCTCGGTGTCGTCGTCGACGTCGAAGTGAAGCAGGGCGTGCGCGTACTCGTGGATCAGCGTCCGCGCGAGGTCGGCCTCGTTCTCCCGATCACGAACCTCCACAAGCGGTTGGACGTCGACGAGGCTTAGCTGCTCGCAGATGCCCTTTGCCCCGCCGTGGGGCCACTCCTCGGCTGGAACGATCCGCACCGTCACGCCGAGGTCGTCAACGGCGGCAGTCAACTGTTCGACGAGGTCGCCGGCGTCCCCGGTCGCTTCCGTGTCCAGGTCGGGAAGGGGCTGGCCCTCGGTCTGGGAGACGTCGAACACCGGCGCGGGCTTGAACCCGACCAGGCCCTCGGACCACTGCTCGGGCGGCGTCTCGTCATACTCACAGTCGCTGTCCTCGTGGTAGCTCGGCGAATTCTCGCACTCCGGGCACTGCTTGGTGATGATCGGCGCCCAGATCCAGATAGCCGACTTACCCTCCTTGACGTGGCGGTCGAACTCCTCCTGCCACGTACGGTAGCCCGCAACCCGGCTCGCCTCGGGACACTGGCGCTTGATGAGGAGCGTGTTCCGATACGAGTAATCGTGGAACCAACTCTGGACGTCGAGCCACTCCTGGAACTCCGCGCTGGCCTGTGCATCGTCGACGCCGGCGACGAGGTCGTCGATCCACTGTTCGATGGTACTGTTCATTTCGTCGGATCGCGTGTCGGTCTGGTCGAAGGAGACCGACGAGTTACTAATCGTTGACATTGTATTCACCGAATCGAGTTCACGGCGACTGCAGCAGTTCAGGACGCGCCGCACCCCTCAGGGCAGACAAAAAACCAAGCTCTCGGTTAGCGGAGTTCGTGGGGTTCGTCAGCGAAGCCGACCATGACGAGGTACTCGAGGAACTCGTCGCACTGCTCGATATCGCTGCGCGTATCAGTCGAAAGGTGACGCGTCCATTCGATGGCTCACCGAAAGGCGGGGTCCGTTCCGTCCTTGTCGTACAGATACCACCAGAAAGGCGCGTTGAGAACGGCCAGTGGATTCGTCGGGGGATGCTCGTCGGCAATCCCAATGGGGTTGTGGACGTAGTCCAAGCCGTAGTCCAGCCCGCCCTGCTGGGCCGACGCGGTGCCGGCGCCGACCGTAGCGACGGTCGCCGCGCCGCGAGTAGTTGGTCTGCTGTGCAGTCTCGTCAGTGTCGGTCTTTGCCATTGTTGTGTCAGGACGCCCGTGTCTGATGGGCACACCGTGTTTCGCGGCCAGTTTGGGATCGACCGGAAACTTCCTGACGTAGGATCGGAACGCCGGGATCGTGTCGAGCCCGATCGGCTCCGGCTCATCGCTCACTGCGATTCCTCATCGACGGGCTCGGAATCGACCCGAGCACTCTGGATCGCGTTGTTAACGCCGGCCGCAACGATCAGGACCAGCAGCGTGAGCGGCGCCGTGGCCGCGATTCGGAGATCGTCACCAGTCGCCTCCACGAGTGGCAGCGCGAGCGACAAGAAGCCGAACGCGATCACCACCGACAGCAGCAACGCATCATCAGAAAAGTCGAACTCGGTCTCCTCGGGCGTCGTCACGGCTCCCCTCCGGACAGCGACAGTCCTACGAGTACGGTTAGATGCCGATACAACCGTCACGGTCTCCGGCGGACTTTCACCGATTATTGTCATTTTGCGGCCGCTCGTTCATTGGGCCACAGACGGACACTAACCGGCCTTCCGTAATTTCCTATCGCTGATCTGAATTGTATCTAAACCAAGTAAGGATCGGGTGAAGATTTAATACGGATGCCTCGTACTCCGGGTTCAGATGTCAGGAAACATCCCGTTCGCCGGGCGCCGCCGCGCGTTCCGAAGCGGTAACAGCATCGCCGTGACGATCGACGCCGACGTGATCGTCGAGGAGTTCGATGCCGACGTCGGGGATGTCGAGGGGATCGATCTCCCGGCACAGTACGACGCCGACGCAGAAGAGTACCGAGTTGATCTCTCCGTATTAGGTTAATCTCTTTTCACCACCGGCGCTGAGTCAATGAATAGCATTTTTATCATATGCTGTATTTCTACTATCGAATGTCCGATAACTATGATCTGATGGCTTTTCTGAAGACCATCAGTACAGGAGCGATTTTGATAATCGCCTTTATTGTGGTATGGCTTCTCCTATTACCGACAAAGTTAATATTTATTTTGGGTTCGTCATATTCGGTAAATAGGCCACTAAGGAAACCGCTGATCTTCTCAGACAAACGATCAAGGAAAGTACGTGGGGATCTCTTAGATGCAATCTCTGACGGAGCAGATCGTGTTCTGCAACACACCGATAATGGTCAGATGCCCTACAGCCGCGAAATCATTAAGCAACGCGGCTTAAAAGCTGTTGGAGAATCCGAACGGAAGCTAAATTCTGGTGAATTCCTTGTTTCACTCCTCATCACTATAACTGGCCTTCTAGCATCGACTCTATCGATATTAGGAGAAAGACTAGGATATTCATCTACATTTGGCAGCTACCAATTTATTGATCTTATCTCACTACTCTCAATATCGGCTACAATTGTGGGTGTTCTAATCTTAGTACTTGTAGGAATTCGAATGGCTATCATCGATCATCTGGTACTTGGTATCGACGAATTTGTATTCACAGACCTGAGTGACCTCCTAACTAAACTCGTCTGGAATGAATCAGTAGCCGAACAACCAACAAAGGTTCTTAGAGCATATTATTTGCTCATATTCGCAGACATGATTGGGGAGGATACCTACTCCACTGTTTTATCAATACTTGAGGCATCTATGGACCCTTCTACCTCCGCGAGTGAGGTTCTGCAAGAGTATCTACCCCAGATATATGAGTCGATCGAAACCGGAGTATCCGTGAGTAAACAATAAGCAGCTATGCTCGACCACATTCTTCAAAAGCCTCATTGACGGTGTTCTCCGACGGTTTCGCGAGATAGGGCTCGATCGACTCGAACTTATCCCAGCCGCCGACCTTCATCACGACGCGGGGGTTTATCTGCTCCTCGACGAGCAGCTGGTGCGCGAAATAGCGCCGAAGATTGTGACTGCTGACCTTCCGCCAGTCGGGATCGCCGGTCTCGTCACCGACGCGCTCGGCCGTCCTGGTCACGACGCACTGGACGCTCTGTGGCGTCAGTTCGATCAGCGGTTCGTCGTCGGCGATTTCCTCGCTGTTGCTGTAGAGGTGGATCGCCCGCTCGACCTCGTGCGGCAGGTAGGCGTTCCGCGGCTTCCCTCCCTCGCCGGAGGTGTCCTTGCCACGAGGCACCCGGAGGCGGTAGTGCTCGCCGTCGCTGGTCCAGCGGACGTGCTCCGGCCGAAGCTGCGGGATCTCGAAGCTTCGGAGCCCGACCTCGCCGCCGAGGCGGACAATCAGGTCGTCACGGTAGCCTTCTGCGGCGTTCCGGAGGCGCTCGTACTCGTCGGTCGTCAGCCAGCAGCGGTACGAGTGGTGACCCGCGTTGCGCTCGATTTCCATGTCGCAATTGCTGTACCAAGTGTGACGGTTAACGCTTCGGGTCAGCCGTGATCGGGCCGCTATTCAGGGTGATCCGCGGGGTCCGCGTCGTAGTTTTCCAATAAGTAGGACGCGGTCACCCCCCCACCGGCTTATCGGATAAGACTTACAACGATCACAATACCCAGCAGCGCGATCAACGCTAAGGCCAGTTCCCCATAGCCCGCTCAACGAGCCAAGGCTCGACAAACTCGACGTTCTAAGGAATGTTTTGATAGTGCGGAAGGTATTTTTCACTCCTGTGCTTTCCGAAGCCGCGCCCAGGGAACATCTGAAAGGGGAAAATCCTGCTTTCCTTCAATCAATGAAAGGTACTCGGCAACGATACTGCCCTGGTCAGTCAGAACTACCATACCTTGGTCCTGATCCCAATTAACAAAACCTTCATTTGCGAGAACATCAAGATGGGTCTGGTATAGCCCGACATACACACGTTTACGTTGTGATGAAGAAAGGTTATCTGAATCAGTGTCATTCTCCCAAGCAGCGATTTGCTCGGATAGACCTCTTAAATCGGCTGTCCCTTCCTCGGCTTCGGCTAAGTGGTGGAGAACGTACCGACGACGGATATTCCGAATTGCGTAAAATACGCTATCTAACTCCTCCGGCGAATCAATGTTTAGACGTCCCGCAAACTTGTTAGTGAATAATTCAAGTCGAGTTAATAGATCTTTGCCACGTTCGGAGAATTGGACAATCCCTCGCGCCTGGTCAAATTCCACGGCAGAACCATCCTGTAGTCGTGGGAGGTGAGTCTGATAGAGCGAAACATAAACCCGCTTTCGCTGGTCGGATGACAGCTCTTTGACCGAAACATCATATCGATCTGACGCGATCGCTTCTGCAAGTTCACCCAACTCCATTGAGCTACCCTTTGCATCAAGATGTGAGAGTACCTGGCGACGAGTGTCGTTACAGAGGAGACTAAAAGACTCCGACAAGGATTCTTGATCTTGTACTTCGGGGGGACCGGTAACTCTCTTATAGAGCCAATCAACTCGGGAATAGACGGTGAGAACTAACCCACTTAGCCCGATTACAATAGATACGATTGAAGCAGTTGAAATTTGAATCCGTGAACCTAGCGCAATTGAGCTGAATAGGATCCCCCCGATTAAACAGGTGGTAGCCAGAACGACCAATACCACCCGTCTTATAGCTGCAATCTCGACGACAATATTCCCATCTTGTTTCGAAATCGCCATTCTTCACCATTTGTTCTCACCAAGCCATATGTAACTTTTGTCGCAAGAGTATCGAACCCCAACTAAGTTCGTCAATGGCACATTCATCACAATTCTGCCTCACTCACTGTACAGATAATGGGATAAAACCGACGACGATCACAATGCCCAACAGCGCGATCAACACTAGGGCCAACTCCTCGGGCATTTCACATCCCGCCTGAGTAGGGGATCTCGTCAAGTCAGATAACAGATCCTCTTAGCGGCGAGTTCTTCATCAAAGCTCTATATACGGGTTCTCCGATTCTCGGAGATACTCTCTCGCTGGTTCGTCGACGCCGTTCGCTTTCTCTTCTCGGAACTGCTGAGCCTCATCAACGTGTCCGAGCCGCCGAGGTTTCCCGAACGTTCGTCGGAATTCAGGCGAGGTTCCAAACTTTTCCTGTAGCCCGTTCGCAGACGGATCGTATGTGGGCGGCTCAGACGGGAGCCCGTCGACATCTGGGAGATCACTATTAGCTTCCAGATATCCTTCAAGATCCTCTTCGTTGTCAGACCGTAGTTTGAGAGCCCTAGCCTCGTTTGGGATCATGGTTCGGCCGTACTTGTCAGCACCAGTAGGGCCGCCGCCGGACGAATACCTGCTGTACGACCACTGTCCGTTCAGTAGGGAACTGAATGCCTGAATCCCGGTGTCAGTAACGAGTGATCCAAACCATTCAGACCGTGGGCAGATAATCGGCAACTCGTATTCACTCCCGATCTCTGAGAGATCTTGCATGAAGGTCTGCATCCGTGCAGAGCGATTCGTCTGCCAGATCCTGTTTGGCCGGTAGACGGTTAGCGCGATTCCAGCATAGTCCCCATTTTCTAACTCTCGTTCGAGAATCCGAAGACAACGTGATGCAGTATCTTCACTAGCTTCGGTGTCCCACGCTTGGTAGTCCATGTAGAGGTGGAAATAGGAGTCACAGTTCTCCCGCCCATCCACCTGTTGAGCCATTCTCGAATTAGAGAGGCACCATGCTGTCACTATACTCTCGTTCCACTCTTTGGACATCTGTGGAACCGGTGGTACGAGGACTGAACTTGGCCGTTTCTCCGCTTGGGTCGCGAGCACCTGATAGTACTCATCGAAGTTTCGGTCCTCCAGTGACGTCCAGGCCTCTTCTGTGGTGTTGATTTGCAACTCACTCGGCGAAATCTGGGATGCCCCATCGGTCTCTTCCAATACTCGATTGAAATTCGCGTGAATGAACGGGTGGAGAAACTCGGGCAGCTCTCGCAACGCATCAGAGTAGTTGCCCTGGGTGAGAAGTTTGTTGAACCGCTCAGATTCCCAAGCACCGTGCTTGAAGACGTAATTGGTCAGCGTCTTGGTTAGCTTGTAGTTGTAGAGCTCTGGCGGATCGTAGAACACCAGCGGGTGATTCTCCTCAAACTCTTCGACCTCCTCGGCTCCGATCTCCCTCCCTTCATCGTTCGTACGACTTATGATTTCATTCTTCTCTCGAAGCCACGACCACTTCGCTGCGGGGACCATGACCGGGTTTTTCTCATCCAATGCGTCAACGTGATCTAAAATCGCTCGGAGCCCTTCAGCTCCTTTCAATTCTGGTATGTAGACAGGCGCGGTGATCCCCTCGTGACCGCCCATCTTGAATGATTCTACCGCTTCATCTGATTCGTTCAGGTATGGCTCGCTCTTACTCATAATATTCACTGCCTGTGTAAAGGCGACTAGCTGTTAGCAATCCAACTCTAATAATGGTTAGTAGACCGTAGTGAAAGTATAACCAACAGAAGAAGGTAGGGTGGTAGAAAACGAGTGAGACAAGCCATCTCGCCTAATTCCGCTCTGCCTGCCATTCTTTCGCTTCCGCTGTCTCCTTGTCGATTGGTTCCATAACTTCACCATCTAATGAACGGAAGAATTTGAGCGTTCGATTGTTGTCATCGTGGTAGCGAATACTCCCAAGAATCATTTCAGATTTAATATGTTCTCCAATCCTTACTTGGTGTTTCCCCTTCGAGAAACTCGGCGGATCTCGTGCATGGATGTGAACGTGATGAACCTTCGAGGTGCCTCGCACGCCCTGGGATGTATAATAGGTATTCTCTGAAACCTGCTCGTCAACACCTCGGAATGAGATCGTCTCACCGTCAACTACAACCGACATTTTTTCGTCCGCATCGCCGCGGGCGCTTTCAAAATGAGCCGCGTTTGTCTCTGGTAATACCCCAGTTTGGATTGTTTCCTCGACGTTGCAGCATTCACAATAGAAAGTGGTCTGGATATCTTCAGAGATCGTCCTTTCTGGGTTTGTCTCCCGGTTCTCTTGGTCTTCCCGGAGTACGACTACCCCATCACCTTCAGCGGCCCCACACTCAGTGCAACGAATCGTGAACATAGCTACCTGCTTGTATCTCAAGGAACTAGAATTTGGGGGTGCCTTGTCAGCTAGACCAATTAAATTCCCGTATACGAAATTCCAGAACTGTACCGGTAGAAATCGTCCTGTTAGTCTCCTCGTTCAATTTCCCCATACTCATCACCTCGAATTCAAGAGAGCGTCTTCGAGATCTCCTGCCGTTGCTTCTTCGTCATGTCATCACGCTCGAGAAAAGCCTGCGCTGCCTCGGCAAGTCGAACGACGTCGACCGCCGCGTAGGCGATCGCGTCCGAGCGGTTGCAGTCGTAGAAATCGGCCAGTTCCACGGGCCTCAAAGATGTCCAGCGGTCAGCCGAAGTCACACATTTCGAGTCCACGGAGCATGGCTACCGCTATACATCATCGAGTACCCAGCTACTGCTATGAGGTAGTTCGCCCAAGTCGATTTTCTCCCGCGCGTTGCCCACGTTCTTTGAGATTGCCTGTACCGTCTTCCCTCGCATCTCTGCCCATTCGTTTTGTGGGTGGTGCCGAACATCAACCATCCAGTAGTCTAGTGCCTCAGCAGGTGACAACCCCTGCTCAACCAAGTTCATAAAGTCCGACTCCGGCTCGAACCCTAGCCCGTCGGCAATCGTAATGCGGATTGTAGTACCGTTATTGGTGTACTCAATACTGTCAGACGCCCCAGTTCGCTTCTCGAGGGTGTTCCAACACGACTGCCGCTCGAGCCAAACGTCAATCCCAAACGCGACCGTCTGATCATTCACGATCTGCTCAGCGTCGGGGCGGGCCATATAGGAACCAAACAATTTGATTCGATATTCAGACGCTCCTGTGCCGATTGTCGCCGTATCCCCCTCGTCAAGTGTGACTGTTGTGACACTTACTGTGCCATCACTCGGCGAGTCACCTTCGTAGGCAGCCAGATGCAATGTCACCGACCCAGGAACCGGATAATGAGTCTCCTTGTAACATCCGCCGCCGCCATATCGCTCCTGATTGTTAGTCAGACTATCGTAGAACGATCGATCTAATTCGCCAAGCTCGCTTGCAGTGGCTGACCCACCGCTGCCGCGCTTGAGTTCGTCGAACCGACGAACCTCGGAATCGTATTCAACCATAGGTTGATCAACCCTAGGTTGAGTGGCATTTGTGATAAAAGTATCGGCGTTGCTGACTAGGTTGAATAACTCAGTCACCGACCGAACGGATAGTCCCTACACTGACGTAGCCGTACACCAGTAGGGCAACGACGCAGAGAATGAGTGCTGACGGACTGACATCCATGTCTGGATTGCTATTCGGTGGTTGTTCATCTTCAGAAGTTGTTGCGTGGAGCAGTTCACATAAGCCTATGGCAGGTCTGGGTCGGTCCGGCACGTAGCAAAAAAGAAGGGTGCGACGACCGGCTACTCCAACCACCGACCGCGCTCAGGGAAATGTATGCTGCTCCACCCAGTGACGGCCATGGAGACGCGTCCGTTATACCAGTTCTTCGCCGCCCCGTGGATGCGCACCTGCTCGCCTTTCTCAATCCATGGGGCATTCGACTTCTCCCAGATCGTTACCTTCGTTTTCCCACTGTCGTCCGCGATGAGCCCGACTTGAGCGACGGCTGGCGAGTCACTATTCCAGAGCACCTCAACCCGACCCTCGATGCTCACCTCTTTGCGATTGACGTCCTCGAGCATCCCGATGGGAACCACCTGTCCCGGCGCCGTCTGCAGCTCCTCGAACACCCCGACGACCGCACTCATCAGGTCTTTCCCACCGACCACGGCTTCACCCAGCTGCCGGCCAATCGTTGCTCGCGACCAGCCATCCAACTTCTCCGCCAGCCGTATCGACTGCTTGTTCACCGCCGCTAACTGCTCCTGCGTGAGTTCTGCACGAGGGTCGTCCCGCTCCGGGTCCGCCCACGGGTCCACGCTCGCCGCCCGCTTCTGAAACTCTGCACGCCGCTCAGCACTCCGCTTCGATGCGATATCTCGCGTCCGCTTCTCCCGACCGTCTTGCGTCCCCAGATCCGCCTGGGCACTGATGCGCTCCAGCTCGGCCTCCCGCGCCTGAATGCGCTCTTCCTGTTCGAGGGTCGCACCGTGGATTCGTTCTTTGCTGGTGTCGACCATCCCGTCCGGATGGTTTGCATCGACCTTTGCCTGCACCTCCATCTGCACCGTCGCCTGGCATTCCGGCGTCTCATCGACGACCTCGAAGCCCTCTTCATCGACCGCCGGTTCGTCCGCCTTTTTGAAAGCCTGTTTATCGACCGAAACTACTTCACTGGTAACGTTCTTACTTGACATTGGATCTCACTGATCCGAAGGCGCTCAGCGCCCGACACCGCGATGCTCCTACATCGCGGTTCTTCGACGACAACGACCGACAGAACCATCTACGCGCTCTCGCTCGCGCCTTCGTGAGCGCCCCCTGGGGCGCGAGCGAGAGCGCGCCAAAGGGAGGCCACCCAACCAGAACCGCGCGCCGACCCGCCCGGAGCAAGCGTCCAGCGGGATATGCCCGTTCGTGTCCGGCCCGATGCGCGGGACCGTGTCCAGGGCGACTGTCGTCGAGAACGCGCGCCGCCGTGTGGCGCGCGACAGCGCAGGCGGCACAAAGCGCTGGAACGCGAAAGCCCGCAAGGGGCGCAACCGACGGGGATACCCGCTGGCGTCGAGGGCACATACATTTTAGCCCGGAACGGGCGCTCGCGGTGCGTAGAGCGACCGCATGCCCGGAATGGTCGGTCGTGAGCGACGCGGAGGGCGGAAGCGGCGAGCGGGGCGTGCCGTAACAAAGAACCTGTTCAACCGGGCTCGACGCTCAGTTACACAGCCGAGATCCTGATGGACTCAGAAAGGGCGAGGCCGTCTCGGTCACTGGGAGATGTCGTGTCCCGAGCTCACGGCGCAAAGCGCCGTGCACGTCCCCCGACCGGCGCTGTATCCCCTCCCTGTTCGCTTCGCTCGCTGAGGAAGGGGGCTTAGCGCCTCGATTCAGCTAATGACTTTCAAGCCCGGTGTCTCAGTTGTCTTGTTCCGCGTTCAATTCTCGAAGGAATCTGCCGGCTGTCGTCCCGATTCGAATGCCATCCATGTTCTGCATATCGAGGTCAACCGTCGCTGTCCGGAACGGGTAGTGCTCGACGAGGATACGGTGGATAACGGTTCGGACGATCTCTATTCCATACCGATCGACGACCTGCGCCATCGCCTCGTCGAAATGGGCGTCGTGGTGATCGTCACGCGGTGTCTGTGCTCGCTCGAACACGAGTTCGCAAACATCCTCGACCGACGCGTGAGTAGGGTTTCCTGTCCGTTCGCGGATGTCATAGAGTGCATCGGCGTCTGTCATTCTGTTTGGCTGTCTCTGGCAGTCTGACGGTGGTATCGATTCCTCTGGGGTGAGATGTATTCACAGGGGATTCTGCGAACAGACACACTCGTGCTGTAATGATGCGTAATCCAGAATGTATCGGTGAACTGCGTCAGCAAACGACAGCATCGCATCGGCTTGCTCAGCGCTGGCGACCGTCTCACGATAATACACCTCAGCCCGGTTCTGCTTCCAGAGTTGTGTGAGGCGATCGGCAAACGCCTCGCTAAACAGATTCACCGCTCCGCCTTGCTGGTATACTGCCGTGTGTTCGTAGCGTAAGTCCTCCCCGGATGCGTGTCCCCGGTGGAGGAGATAGAACTGAATACTGCGCTCGACGGCCACGAACGACGCCTCGATGACGACCGTGTAGTACCCGTTCTGTTCGCGAAGTGTCCGTGCTGCTTCGAGGAGCCGGCAGGCCTTCCGCAGTTGAACGAGGGTGGCATCAGAGATATCCAGATCGGATTCACCTGTTTGCCCGTGGGTCTGCCGAAAGGCTGCTTCAGCGTCGGTTAGTGCCTTGTCGACGTAACTATCGTCCATTCGTCAGCACCTCCTCTTTGAGCTGTGTGAGCGTATCGGATCCTTCCAGCGTGAGTCCGGTGGCGAAGATCTCGCGCAGCCGGTCCCCGTAGTCGCGGGCGCTCTCGACGGATTCAACGAGAACGTGGAACTTGTAGCGGTCACCAGCGAAGGCTTTCTCGTTCAACTCCGACGTCAGTTCGTCGGCGGTTTGCTGGGCTGTCGCCCGCGTGCCGTCGACGAGGACGAAACAATCGATATCGCTTCGTCGGTCGGCATCTCCACGGGCAACACTGCCAAAGAGGACGATCCCGTGGATATTGTCGATGTTGTCGGTCAGCCTCGCGAGGAGTTCCCGGACTGGGACGTGAAACTCGTCTTGTGGAATCCGAATAATTGGGTCGTCGGGTTTGTTGAGTCGGCTGCGGTTGATGCGAACGAGCTTTTTCCGCCCGGCGTGCTTGATCTCGACGAAGCCAACCGCCTCAAGATCGTCGATGGCCGATGAAATGCTTCGATGGGGATGGTCCGTCGCCCGACTCAGATCTCTAATCCCGAATGCTGTATAGGGATTGTCGACAAGCAACGAAAGAATCTCACCAGTACAGGCATGACTGAAGAGGCCTGTGGACGGGACGGGGACTGGCAGCTCGAGTGAAGTGCCTTTCTGGATACTTTGACTGCCCATGGATAGAATTTCTCCCCGATAATTAAATAGGCTACGGGAACTGGCGCTGACCATATTGGTTCGATAACTGGCAAGCATCTACCCGCGGGGATGTACAAAAATTACCTGCCTACTCAATTATATGTTCTTCAAGATCACGCGTCCAGTACGTGGGTCCCACTGGGGTACAGCGGACACAAAGCTGATCGGGTCGCGCCTGAATTGCACAGTCGACACAGATCGGGTGGGTGACCCGCTCGTCCTGACCCCAGGTGTGCACCTCACCAGTCTCGGTGCCAGGCGGGGCGTCGCCGACAGCGCAGCCAACTAAGACCCGACTACATCACAATCAGAAGACCAAACGGCAGAATCATAGACTCCGACGGCCTGTCCGGACACAGTCCCAACAGGGAAATCCATTGGGGAGAGCTGCGCACTCACAGTCTTCTGGACAGTCCGCGTCCGCTGTCGGTTCTTCGTCGTTCTGGACTGTTCCACCATCAGCACGCACCTGGCTGGTCGTCGCCGCCTCGACGATCGGTTGTCGAATGGCCACGGCGACCCGATGTTTGCAGGCACCATCGAACCGCTGATCAGCTGGACACTCACAACCGGCTGGCCGTCCGTCTCGGACCGTAACGGTGTACTCGTGCTCCGCTGGCTGCTCGTGACTACAGTTCCGAACGCGAACGCCATCTGGTACGATCGCGAATTCGAAGGCTTCGTACTGGGCGCGCTTTGCTACTTTGCTTGTAAATGAAAGCTCGTCTAACGGGTGCATGTATGCTCGAGCGCTACTCAGTCAGCGCCCACCCAGCAGGGCGCTCGAAAAACTCTCCCTGCTCAGCGCACCGCCTCGAGCGCGTTGCGATGTGTTCGAAGCGTCACGGGCGAGACGCCCGCGGCGTCAACCACATCCGCTTGCGTTAACCTCCGATCACACTCACAGGCCGCCTTGTAGATGCACGCTCCAGCGAAGCCTGACGGGCTCACGCCCGTCGTGATCGCGTCGTCTTCCGCCACCTCAGCGAGAGCTTCGGCACGACGTCGAACGGAATCCGGGACGTTGAGTTCGGAGGCGAGCCGCGGAACGAACATACTGGGTGTCATCGGCTTCGCCGGGAGCCCGAGGTCCGCGTTCAGCGTCTTGTAGCAGTTCGTCACTCTCGACGCTCCAACCTGTGCGACTTCGGTGACGTCGTCGATCGTCCGAGTGCGTCCGTTACACCGACACGCCCCATGGACGCTCGCGGCAGCCATCCCCTCGATCGATCGACCGCGAAGGAGCTCTTCCGACTGTGCGCTCCGGAAGAGGGCACATGCCTGGTCACGAATCGTCTTGGACAGGCCAAGTGTGCTGGTGATCCGCCGCACTTCACTGAGGCCGTGAGAGAGGTTGCGCTCCGCTTTCGATTGCCACTTTCCCCTGGTCTGTTCGCGCCGTAATCGGCCGAGCTGCCGTCGTTTTCGGCCGGGGAGTTTATTCCCGTTCGCATCGGTACCTCGCCCGATCTCCGTCGAGAGACCGCGATCATGGCGTGCAACTGTGAGTGGGGCGCCCGTTCGCTCTCGCTGGTCTTTGTCGAACGACTGCCACTCCGGTCCGTGATCGATCCGCTGCTCGTCGATGACGAGCCCACAGTCCTCACAGACTGTCTCGCTCACATTCGTCGTGACTCGCCCGTTACACTCGGGACACTGGTTCGTGGTCGTCTCTTGCTGTACGTCTTCGTCGAACGTCGTCTCGTAGATGTTACTGGTCGCCATCTGTTTCACCAATGCTCTGAGAGGACCGCTTCAAGCGATTCCCTCACCCATTCAGGGGTAAATAAACTCTCGCGAGAAGTCGGCCTTCCAAGTCTAATGAGGTGGTCGTGGAAGACTGGTCCTTGACGTCCTAAAGCTAATTAAAATCTAGCTGTTCCCGCAATACTTTGCTATCAAAACCGTCAGTAGAGGGGTTCAATCATCTATCTCGTTAGATCTCTACTCGGGTATTATCTACTTGTGTATTGCCACCGCTAGACAGGTGGGAATGCATGCATGATTTGACCGGATTCCAACGTGACCTGCTGTATGTGATCGCAGGCAAGGACGAACCGCATGGGCTTGCAATCAAGGACGAACTTGAGGAGTACTACGATCAGGAAATTCACCACGGACGGCTGTATCCAAATCTCGATGCTATAGTGGACAAGGGACTCATTGAGAAGGGTGAACTCGACCGCCGGACGAACTACTACGTGCTGACGCAGCGCGGCCAGCGCGAACTGGATGCACGGCGAGAGTGGGAACAGCAATACCTCGAGGAGGCAGAGGTAGAGCTGCCAGCGTAATACTGTGGTTGTTCATTGCTGTTCCGTGTCCTTGGAACACCTATTTCAAGCATGCACACTAACTCACTCATGTCAATCGTGGAGTCCCCTATCGTATGAAATCGCAGCATTCACCAATTGGAAACTGTCCGTATTGTGGGTCCGATATCCGTTCCAGTCATATATTAATCAAATACGAGGCGGATCAGGGAGAGGGGATCTGGGCTGAGTGTCCCAACTGTTCCGAAGTCGTCGATCCTGAATAGAGACGTTGCGGAGCTACTCTCTAGAGATCTCTTCAGGAGACTCGAGTGATAGATACAGAGGAGAGAATTAACACGAGTACGCGAATCTGATGTCTTCTGGTTCAACTAAGATTTGAACGTCTTCCCCGTCGTGCGAACAGAGAAGGTCATCCCCGGCAGGTTCGTATTCGTGTCTTATCTCGTCCCCACCATCTCGTGAGACAACGAGGTAGTCAACGCGATTTTCGACACCCTGTGATTCGTCAGAGTGCCCCTCTGGCAACGAATACGAGTGATCGAGTAACCGGGAGCCATCTCTCGCGTAGACGGCTACATGAAGGGAGATCTGTTGATTGGTGTGGTTCCGTGGGATGATTTCGACGGTCGTTCCTTCTCCCCTCTGCTCTCCGTCAAGGCCGAGGCAACCAGTAATTGTGAGACTGCACCCAAGAGCGGTGGAGAGAAGGGCACGACGTTTCATGCATAATAATTCCAGTTACGAGCTAAAAAACCTCTCATCAGCTGATAGATTCGCATATCTACTGCACGGCTATCTCATACAAAATGAGACGAAATATTCTCTATTGATCTGCTTCAGGTTCTGGCCCTAGTTCTGACGTGATTAACCAACATTATCTTGAAATACGATTTTGTGTTGGTTAACCCGTGACGGGTCTATAACTGATGGACGGGCTTAACACAGAACGTATCGGAGGCAGCGTTCAGTGTCTCGTCGATTCGATCTGTGAATGACCGTGAGAGGCGATTGACCAAGTCGTCACGAACTGCGTTGGGACTGACTGTCGTTTCGTGCCAGCCGAAACGCTCGTTGTAATATCGCTTTTTGAACCGCTGACCGACGTCGTCGACGGTGATGAACTGTGTCCGCTTGACGCCGGCTAAGCTTGGTGAGACGTACTCCGCACCGACCTCTTCGTGGGTGAGTTCCACGAGGACACACTCAACAAATGAGACGATGGAGAGCGGACTTCTGTCGTTGGGAATCGTCAGTTCGAGATCTGCCCACGGCGCTTCGCTTGATTGCTCTCTCTGTTCGCCACGTAGTCGCGATTGCTGTCGCTCGTGTTCTGAAGACATGGTAGTTCGCTGGGCGCTCACTGCGCACCTCACCTCTCTTGAGGGTGGGAAAATCCACCGCGAATCGCGTCACTATTCAATGAGTGAAGTCTGATATATTTGCTGTAGACGCTCGTCGTTTGATGGCCCCTCGGCTGGAGAGAGCCAGCGGCATTTGCACCAGTGTACCCTAGCCTTTCTTTGGAGAATTTTGGAGGTGCAGAGCGGGCTGAAACGGGCTTAGATATATCAAAAGTACCGTCGGGCAGTTCTCAGACGTTATTGATGTCCTCGACGAGTTCGATAATACGGTGCTTGGGTGGGATTGTGCTCGACGAGGTGGTGAAGACCCTGAATTCGAGAGAATCGGATTCACATTGTAATTGAGACTTGGCATAACTGACTGACGGCAAATGACGGGCTACGTGATGTTGCTCCTAATGACTCACCCGTTCTTGTCCAAACTGGTCGATAGAAGGCCTGAAAAGTGCATGACGGGACTTTAATATCCGTCACACTCCCGTCTTCTGAATAATGATGTGATAACTGACAATCGACTGTCGGAGTTAGAACTCGTTTCCTTTACCTTTGGTTTCACTTAGTCGATCGTACATCTCATCTGGGAAGGGCAGACTTCCCCAGATAGAATATGGACACTGGTCCTGTCCGATGCAGTACCGCTGCAGATCGTCATTGTCGCAGTTCATCGGAAGCGGGGTGTCACCGTCGATCGTGTTCGAGAACTCGTAGCGAATCTGGTAGTCGGTGACCTGTTCATCGTACCACGGCCACCGTGAGAAGATGTCCTTGAGGTTTGCGACAACCGTCTCGAGGTCGCTATCCTGGTACTGTGGCAGCCACATTACCATCCGAGCGAAGTTGTACAGGTCCTTTCGGACTGGCTTCTTTTCGTGGAGGCGTTCGGCCATGTTCGCCATACAGGGGAGGTCGAAGAGATCTTCGATCGACTCGACGTCAAGGGGCTGGACGCCACGCGAAGACTCCTGAATCCGATAGTGGTTCGTATTTCCGTGCTGTCGGATAGTGAGGCTCCGGTGATCGCGCTGAGATGCAAGAAGATTCCCGAGACTCCGAGGACTCGAGATGCGATTACACACGTCCCGCTTCCAGTCCGCTTCCGGATCGTAGGCCTCCACTGCTTCAAACAGTTCCTTCGCCGAGTGGAACTCTCCCAGCGTGGTGACTTCGTCTGGAGCGTCTCGAACCGCGTCCCGTAGCACACGGATGGTCCGTTCGCCTGGATTCCAATCTCGCCAGATTCGTTCGTGGTGGCCCGTCTCAATGAAGCGGTCGATGCGCTCTGTGATGGCCGACTCATTCGTTGTCAGCCACGCGAGCTGGTCCTCTGAGAGGTTCTCCTCTTGGACACGCAGGAGCTTCTTGAACGCACGTCTGGCGTACTCGCGATACTTCGTGTCGAAATCGCCAACCGGCACGTAGAGTTGGTTGTTCTTGACGCGAGTGAGCGGTTCTCCGGTCTCTCCTGGCTCGGTGTCGGCGTGAACGAGACAGTCCCTTGACGCTGCAGCCATCGGAATTTCGAGATACAATCCGTTACCGAATTCGGGCATCTCTTTGATTCCCGTGCAAACGCGACCGGGGTGCGGACCATCCTCTCCGGGGTCTTTTGCGTACAGCACCTCTGCGATATCCTGCTGGTGACTCCCATCACCGAATTCTCGAAGGAGGGACGCGAGATTGTTGACATAGAGCTCGCGAATATCGTAGAGGACCTGCACCTTTCGCGGTGGGGCGTGCTCGAACTTCGGGTGTGCTTTGACGCAGATCGAGCTCAATGTCGCGAGCACAGCGAGTGTTCCTGGTTCGTCGACGAAGGGCTCCTCTGCGGTATTGGCCCTGACGTCTTCTTTGAACGCCGCTGTCCCGAATCGCTCGAGGTCGTTCAGCAAATCTTCGGGTTGGTCCTCGCCGTCAACGATGTAGCGATTGTACCCCCGCGTGAACAGCTGGTTGATGCGGGTCGTGCCGTATTCGAGCGGGAGCGTCGCAACGCGATAGGCGGTACGCTCGTCCTCGACAGGCGTCGACCGACTCATGACTGGAGCACCTCCGGTGTCGCAGACCGAACGTCGAAGTTCGGGCTCGTAATTGGCATGACGATACTGCAGACATCAGCGTGCAATGAGTAGGGGAGCCGGGCGACTCGCCGACGGTCGGCGGTAACCACTGGGTCGATGGGGATCTCGTAGGTGTCTTGCAGAAGATCGTTCAGCACTTCTCGACTCTTGGCGTCGTACCGATGGGCGGGGTCAGTATCGAGGAGATAGACGTGAACGCCCTGGCCGCTGTACACCACCATCGTCTCCTTGGCGTTAAAGTCGTCCTCGAAGATATCCCGCAACTCGAAGCCGTACTCGATGGCCCGTTCGATATCCTCGAAGGAATACGGATACCCCTCGGGAGCAGCGTCGGGGATTCCTGCGGCGTTGAGGAACGCATCGTCATCCCGGTCGTCGACGTCCTCCGAGACCGTATCCGCTGCTCGGTTCCTGGCGATATCTTTCGCGTCGATGTCGACGAGGAGGACCCAGGGCCGCTCCCAGTGATCCAGCGCGTAGTAGACTGCATCAGGACACGGGTCTGGTTTGTCAAGCAGGTCTGGATCTGCGAGCGAGAAGTTACTCCGACCGAGTGGATCATTCCGTGCTGGATGCCGGATGAACTTGAGGACGTCGTCGAACTCCTGAAACGCTGCCGTGGTCCGCTCACCGGAGGTGTTCGTCTGCCACGTATCTCGCCGAATGAAGTCTTTATTTGGGACTCCGTCTTTCCGTACCGGGTGGGGTTCCCGAAACGCGAGTGCGTACTGTTTCGGTCCCTTCGCTGTAATAAACGACGGGAGCTCGTCAAGGTATGAGGGGAACTCCTCGGCGTAGTACCGGTGGATCTCCTCGCGAGTTGCGTGACGCCACGTCATGTGTTGAACTCCTGGTCTAGTTTGTTGAAGCTCCGAATCGTCGTCAGCCCAGCTGCATCTAGCGATTCAACGGCCTCTCGAATGTCATAAAACGACCGTGCTATACGCCCGCTCACACTGCTTTCTATCCGGTCGGCCTCTGAGAGACAGTCCAGCACCTCAACGGCTGTCTCGCGTCTGTTGAACGCCCAGACAGCGTTCGCATCCACTGCACTCTGCTTATCGTAGTCGTCGACCGGCGCGTGTTTGTTGTTACTCGCGAGCTCGGCTTCACCGACCCACACGAGGTCCCCGTCAGCATCGAGACCGGCAACATCGAATACCGTCTCCTCATCGTACTCATAGTAGGATTTGACCTGTGCGACGTCTTCGTGGGAGTCTAACCACAGTTCAAGTAGCTTCACACCAACTTTGTGCGGCGTCTTCTCGCCGACATCTCCCTGACCAGAGCCCACCTTGAGCTTCTGGCCGAGCAGTTCACGTCCTGCCGGGAGGACGGTGTAGTACTTCCGACCGCACGCTCGTCCTTCTTCTAGGAGTTCTTGATCGACGAGCCGTTGCACGTCCAGATCCTCAAAGTCGTTCTTGAACGCACTCATCGAGTCCAAGAGCGTGTGGCTCGGTGCGTCACCATTCATCACGTTGAGGATGCGGGTCAGGAATCGGACGTCGTCGTAAGTGAGCCCGCGCCGTCGAAGCTCGACGTCTGGGACGGTTACACCACCAGCCTGTACTGGCAACGACTCGTTCTCGTCGACAGCTGTCTCCTTCTCTTCACCGACTGGTTCTTCCGACTGAGTTGACTCGGCATCTCCAAACAGTGAGCCGGTGATGTCCGCTTCTTTTTCTTCGTTTCCTTCGTTCTCTTCGTCGGCTGCTGAACCACTGGTTGCCTGCCCGATGAACGACGATTGCGTCGAGTCCGCAAGGGTAGCAGACTCTGTGGATGTCGACTGTCCACTCCCCCATCCCTCATCGTCGGCCGTCTCTGATTCGCTTGGGGCCTCACTAATCCCGTACTGGGTCTGTGTACGCTCCGATAGTTGTGGAAGGGCCACAGTCTCGAAGTGGTCTTCCTGTTCGACAGAGAGCGGTTCGTCGCTCTCTGGATGGCCAGCTGCTATCGGGAGCGGCTTCACAGAGAACGGGGCTGGTCCCGTCTCCCCAAATGACGGACTCGGGAGTTGTGCGATCCATTCCCCGCTAGGGAGCGTGTTGATCCGATTTCGGAGGTCAGTCGGACTCAAGTCTTCGTGAGCCATCGACTCAGCGAGGTCGCGCTCGATGGAGATGTTCCCGATGAGCTTCGTCTTGATGTTGTTGAGGACCTCGTCATAAGCACGCTCACTCCGGTTCCGGACCTGTCCAGGAAACTGCATCACCAGTCCCATGCTCAGACCAAAGGACCGACCTTGGGGAAGCAACCGCTCTGAAACGAGGTTCGTTGATGCAACGGGAGCCGCCTCCTCGATGATGAGGTTGGTGAGATTCTCGTAGTCAGTATTCCCGTCACGTCGACGAATCTGCACTGCGTCCCAGAGGTTACTCAGCAGCAGGAGTGTGATTGCTCGCTGTGCCTCCGGACGTAGATCGCCTAAGTCGAACAGAATCGTGGCGTCTTCGTCAAGGAACTCGCGAAAGTCAAAGTGGTTGTCGATGTACTCTCCGTCATCGTTCTGTTCCGGTACGTGACTGAAGATACGTTGCAAATGCGCGTCTTCTCTGAGTACGTCGAGACGGTTCTCGACGGCGTCCATCGACACTTGAAATTGATTTTCATCTTTCTTGAAGTGGCGCGTGAGCGACTCTTCGACATTCTGATTCTCTGCAGAGACCGGAGGCGTTGTTCGCTCGCGTTGCATCTGGAGTGCGGCCGTAAAGAGATCATCAAGGCCGAAGGCATCACTCCCGTATTCCTCGTCGAAGAGGGCCTTGATGAGGTAGCTGAGGATCTCGTTGGCGACAAACGCCTGTCCGTACTGTTCGCGGTCCATGACCATCCGCATGATCTCATGGAAGTGGTCGACTTTGTCCTGGATTGCGTCTTCGCGGTTTCGGCCAGCTTCGAGCGCAGGTCGAATGTCGAAGAAAGAGAATGCAGGGACTGTCTCTGGGACGCGGAATTGGTAGACATCGTCCACCCCGTTGAAGCGCTCGTAGTGGCAGCGAAGGTAATTCGTGCACATGCCGTCGCCTTTCGCATCGACGATCACGACGGGTCCGCCAGTCGTCTCGCGAAGAGACAGCGCGTCGTTGATGATCGCCTTTGATTTCCCGCCGCCAGTCGATGCGAGCCGGGTGTAGTGTGTCGTCAAGAGATTTGGCGGAAGCCGGATCGGGTCTGGTTGAGGAGATCCATTCTCATCGAGTGCATACCCGATCGTCATCCCCTCTTGGAACTGCTGAACCAGGTCTGGATTAGGCCATGGAAGCGGATTCCGGCTTTGCTGTTCAGCGCGGGTGCCACGTGTTCCCGCTACTGTGAGTTGCTCAGACGATGGGACGAGCACGAAGTTTGCGAGTTCCGCCCCGCTGAGGACGAAATCCGAGCGGGTCTTGCCTCGGCCGGTCGTAATCTCTCGAGCAAGTAACTGCTGGAGGGCAGTCTGGGCGTTTTTCTCCTTCGTCTTTTCTCGAAAGCCGTCAGCACGGAGTCGTTCTCCCTTGATTTCGTAATAGGGGCCGTCGACCGGATCGAACACGGGGCGCAGTGAGTTCATCTGGGCCGCGAGTTCGTCGTGATTCTCATCCTCGGTCGGAACCCCTACTGCTCTGATGTTGGCAGTGAACGATCGCTTTGGATTCTTCGCGTCGATGTACTCGATGCGCTTTGCGACTGACTCGTGGAGTTGTTTCTCGTCGTCATTGATCCGCTGGTCTTCGACTTCGAGGAAGGAACCAACGATCTCCTGGAAGAAGGTATCTCGTCCGTCGACGAGATCCTCTTTTCTGAGTTCAGCGTCGGACTGCCAGCTTGCCTGTCGCTGGAACACAACCTGAAACGCCACGGGCGAAGCTGACTCCATCAAGTGGTCGACGAGCGACGCCAGAGTCGCGCCGGGCTGGTCGACAGCGGCCAATTCATCGTCGTCATTACCAGAGGCGAAGGGCGTCAACGACGTCATCCAATCTTTCTTTCGGGTGGCTGAACCCGACCAGCGTACGCCAACTGGCGAGACGGCGTCGATGGTGGGCCGAGCGAGTATTGTTCCTTCGGCCGTCTCTGTTGGCTTTTCGAGTGTCGTCAGTGATTCCTCTTCCGGGACTGCACTCGGTGGTTCGAGCTCAAGCGCCGTCTCCCCGATCTCGACGAAGTGACCACGGGATGAATCTACTGTGGCACCACCGTCTGCAAAGGAGGGTACTTCCGTCGTTGGTGTCTGGCCTTGGTCATAATCCTCGTTCTCAAGTTCGTGCTGCTCGTCGGGACCAAATTCGTACTGTAGCTTTCCTGCTTCGTAGTGTTCAATGAACTCTGTTCGTGTAAATTCGACAGGCTGGATGAGCCGAGAGGTGACGTCGACGTCGACGCGCTCGATGTTGAACGTCTCGGGATAGATCGAACGAAGCCGTTTTTCGAGTGTATCAAGATGCTCGTCGGCGCCGTAGAAGAACTCGACAGGGTCGTCCGCTCCCCCGCTTAGGGCGAGAAACTCGAATCGGAGCGGTGATTCACTGTAGAATGGGTTCAGCTTCTGCGCAAGTCCCGTTGACTCCGCTGTCGTCAGTTTGTGCAGGCTTTCAAGGATCCGAGGAATTCCTGCGGGAGCAAGTTCTTCGGATGTTGGGGTGACTCGGAGATACTCACACATCGTCCTTCCCCTCCATTGAGCCGCCGTCTGGTTTCGCGGAGATGGATTCTGCGTCATTCATCTGTTCGTTAGTCGTTTGCTCTTTCAGCGCGTCACGGAACTGTTGCACGTCAGTATCGACTGCGTCCTCACCAGCTCCGGGGAGAGAGGAACGGCGCCGCTCGGTCGGGTCGAAGTCGATGACGTGCTTCTCCTTGGGCATTGCCTCGACCTTGATTCCGCGCCACTCACCGTCGACGCCGACGAGCGCCTCGGAGAACCCAGCGTCCTCGTTTCCGGGGACCGCGTCCTGTACGTAGCGCATCTGTGCGTAGTTCAACCCGAACTCGTCGGCCCACTCCTCGTCCATTCCATCCAGACGATGGAACTGCTTGACGGCACACTGATCGAGGATGGCTTCGGATTCTGCGTGCTCGAAGAACTCGTCGACGGTCTGGGTAACGAGACGAATCGAGAGGTCATGGTGGCGGTGATGTCGGAACACCGTTTCGAGGAACGCTAGACTCGCGGCATCCTGCATGATGTACCGCGCCTCGTCGATAACGAACACGACCTCCTTGTCCGTCTCTTTCGCCCGCTCGTACACGAGCGAGATGAGCAACTGCATCGTCAGCGCCGTACTGCTGTCGACGCTGCCTTCCTGCTGTGCGAGATCGAGGTAGATGACCTTCTCGTCACGGATGTCGAACTCTGAGGATTTCCCGAGGTTGGCGTGGCGACCCTCTCCCTCGAACGGGCGAAGCTGGTCCAGCAGCCACGTCGCATCCTCACGAATCTTCCCGGCCTCCTCGTCGGAACGGACAACGAATGACTCAGGGTCGTCGATCATGTCCTCGAAGACGTCCATCATCTCCCGGATGGTCGGGCTGGGGTTGCTGTGCGTCGAGATATCGTCGGTGATGTCGTTGCGCTTGTAGGCCCGCTTAAGTCCGAGTTCGAGCGTTGTCCGACGATCACCGAGCGAGATACCACGCAGTGCGAAGAAGTTCGTCAGGAAGCTCATCGCGTCGTCGAGCTTCTCGTTGAACGGACTCGCGTCCTCACCCATCGCTCGCTGGACGTGGTCGGGTGTCTGGCGAATCTCCAGGGGATTCAGGCCGAGCGTCCCACCGACGGTGATGCGTTTCGCACCGAGTGCTTCGGAGACGCCTGCCCAGTTGTTGAGTGGTTCGAGGATGATACCGATGCGGTCCTTACTCTGCTCGATCGAGCGGATGAAGTTCTGTTTCGAGCCGAACGACTTGCCAGACCCAGTATCGCCGACAGTGAACATCGCGTACCCGTTGTCACGGGCGAACGGGTCGATGACGACAGGGCTCTGGTTGTCCTTATGGATACCGAATTCGACCCCGCCCTCTTCGAGGATGGTCGCGTTATGCGGCGACGAAAGGAGTGCACCAACAGCCCCACCGAGGGCGATGGATTCGCGGCCAAACACATTGTCTCCGATGGGAGCAGCCGACTGCAGCGCGAGGTCCTGGCGACAGATCGCGGTCTTCGGCGTGAGATTCGCCGGGTCATCGCGGAGGGCGCTCTTGACTTTCTGGACTGAGTCCCTGAGGTCGTCCTTATTGTTGGCGCGAACCGTGACGAACATCCCCTGACCGAAGACGTTCGCTCCGCTCTCGACGGCTTTGTAGGTGGCAGCGGCTTCGTTTGCTCGTTCCTGGAGGTACGCACTGCGGACACTCTGCTCGAGGTCAGCGTCGACCTGGAGGTCGTCAGCGATGTCCTGCAGTTCATCCCGCGCTCGCTGTTGGTTTTTCGGGGTGATATGCGCTGTGAGGTCGAATTCGACGTCTGTCAGCTCGAAGAGGTCGCTCAGATAGCCGTCACTTGGGTAGTCGGCGTAGTCAGCGATATACAGCGTCGTCGTCCACTGCTCGCCAACGCGTGCGGCTCGCGTCCCCCACTCGATGGCTGCTGGCGCAGTTACCGTCTGATGGGCCTCGGAGATGTCGTCGAGGAGCTGACCCTCTGCGTGACCCTCTTCGAGCATCTCCTCGTCGAGGACGTCCGAGAAGTCGATTTCTGGTTCGTCGGCGGCGGTGTGCCGGTTCCAGAGGAGTGTACCGGCGATGCCGAGAACCGTAACCAGCAGGAGGTAAATCACTGCACCTTCGGGTGACGTTGGGTTCAGGAGCCACTCTGTGAGCTGGGTGAAGGTCCCGCCGCCCGTCTGCAGGACGACGTCATGCATTGGTCTCATCCTCCCGGCGTGAGTGCCCGATGATCGGTTGCTCGCGAATGACGCGGTTTGCGTCGTTGTAGTCGTGCTCCCGCCCGTTCCAGAAGTCCATGTTTAGGACGAACAGTTCGACCGTACTGAGTCGGCGAGCAGACCAGCCGGAAGCTTGTTGGATGAACTCGGCGCGAACGTCGTTGACGCGGCTGTCGAGCTTCTCGAACATCTGGGCGCGACGTTCGACATCGGTGAGGTCCTCACGTCGCGTCACGAAGGGATTGAACAGGAACCCGATGACAGGGAACTTAGTCAGTTTCTCGGCAGGCGTCCCTTCGTCTCGGAATCGATCGTAGACTTCGAGCGGAGTGACCTCGACGCCAAGATAGTATCGCATCTGTTGGATGCCACGGTCACGCATCTCTCTGGGGCGTGTTTCTCGATACTCTTCGAGGAGTTCCCGAAAGATCGGATTCTCCGTGACGTCTTCGTCGGTAAGTCGTTCCTCGATGGTCTCCGTGATTTGCTCGACCGGGAATGAGCGGGTTGTCGTATGGAATTTGAGCTTCGAGTCGAGTTCCTTATTGGCGAAGTCTTCGCCCGCGTCCTGGAGCTGTGCCCAGTCGTCGGACATAGCGAAGTCCATGTTCCCCGGGTCGATCTCGATGAAGGCCTCCATCGTGCCGTCCATCCGTTGGATCGTTCCAGCACCGGGCCACGCCCGCTTGACGTTCGTGAGATCCTGCGTTCGCTCGTCCGGTTTGAATGGCGTATAGTTCGCGAGCCCGCCTTCGTTTCGGTCTGTCTCGTTCGTGCTACTGTCAGCCGCTTCTGGGGCACTAAACGTGACTCGTGGGCGCTTGGCGTATCGATAGACGTCTTTCGCCCATGTCCACGCATTCAGGTGGTCGGGAGAGACGTAGATGACTGCAACACCGAACCCGAGTCCGCCAGCCACGAACGGGAGGGCAAGCGATTCGACTCCGGTGAGGCTCGCGATGAAGAGCCCAATGATCGGGAAGGCGATGAGCACGCCGACGTCTCCCTCTTCGATGTTGAGGTAGGGGATGCGACTCTCCTCGCCAAACTGGTTCATGATACGCCGCGCTGCCGCGTCTGGATCTGTAGACATTAGTGGATACCTCGATCGTACTCCATTCCGCGTTTGTCGCTCGATGCGTCTGCTGTGCCCCCACCGGGGTCATTCTCGGTTCGGCGGTACGATGGCGCTTCGTCCTCAGTTCCGTGTCCGCCTCGAACAGCAGCTTTCTGTGCTATGGCTTGACCAGCTGCTGCTTTCGGTCCCCAGCGTGCTGCTGTCGTCACGACACCAGCACCACCAACGTAGGCACCAGCCGCGACACCGCCGATGAGAGCTGCACCTTTTGCAGTCCCTCCAACGACTCTGGCCGTCAGCGGGGTCGCATACTTGAACGTCTTCCAAGTGATGTAAAGAGCAACCAGCGGGAGTGAGGTAGCGACTAGAAACTTGAGGAACGCAGTCTCTGGTGTGAGGGTGCCGCCGCCGTATATCAGATCATATCCTTTGAACACTATCGCGGCTGGCAGCGGCAGGACGGCAAGGGGGACAAACCGCCTACAGAACCCCATCGCAATATCAGACACAACGGGGATATTCCCATATCCGATAGCAATCGCAATCGGCATTCCGTAGAGATATACGTAGAGGAGAATCTCGCGGATGTAAAACAGAGCCTCCAATGCCCACATCGAGATACCTCCGATTAGCGCAAATAACAGCGATAACCCCGGGTTGGTCAGTGTTACACTGAGGAACCCCAGCATAGCATTTCGAAGCGAAGCCATACCGGGCATCAGAGCAATTGAGAAACCATCGACAATGTAGAGCGAAAGGACACCGACCCAATACCAGACGATTATCAGAAACGCGCCAACCCACGCGGTTTTCTTGGTCTTCCTCGCCTCGTATGCGCTGCCGATGTTGAATATTCGAATGGTGTGACGTCCTTGTACGCTCATTACGAGTAGAAGCAACGCGATGAGCATTATCTCGCCACCGACGAGTGCATCTTGAATCGCTGACCAGGGTGCATTCGTTGGCTCCCCGAAAACGAATGGCCCGTTTGACTGAGGGGTAGGAGTCCCGAACATCTCCTCGGTGAGAGTATTGTACCCTGTTGTTAGACCATCCATGAAGAGGCCAACAACCCAGTCAACGACGTCTTTGAACCCCTCCAAGACAACGTCGATGAGATCAACCATGGTCAAGCCTCACTGATCGTGATTTCGCAGTTTTGCATCTCGCCAGCGCCGATGTATTCTACGTTGTACGTCTTCGTAGCTTGCTGACCTGCAACTCGAGTCCCTAATATGATGATGAACTGTCCACTATTACCGTCAGTCGAACAGCCCATTCCCTCGTCTCCGATTTCTGAACCAAACGGGAACGAGTCGCTGAAGAGGTCGGCTGTCTCACCTGCCGAAACTACGACGCTCTCCTTCTCGTAGATTCCACTTCCACGGGGGTCTTCGACAGGGTTAGGGATGTCTCCAGTAAATCGCATCTCGACGACCGCATCTGGTCCACTTCCGGAGTTCTGAACGGTAACAAATGCCTCTCCGTTCTTCTTCGAATCAGTTTTGCTCTCTCCATAGACCTCGTCCCACGGCTTGTCAGGATTATTCCGGTAGAGTCCAACGTCCTGAATCTGAATCTCCGGTACGATATCCGTTGTACTCTCTGTGACCATCTCCTCGCTTTTCAGTGCGACTACGCGATACTCACCAGGCTCATATGCGGTTCCAATCTCGAACGAGACCTGTTGGGCCCCTGTGGCCACGTCACGGTTTCCGAAGAGCTCTCCGTTCGGCTGAAGGAGGTTGACTTGATCGACATCAGCGTCAGGCGAAAGCTCGACAACGAGCGTGGTCTCTTCGACAGCGACTCGTTGCAGTGGGCCTTGACCGTCTGGAGAGCCAGTTCCGTCACCGGCTGTGCCAGAGTCTCTATCGGTGTTCAGACAGCCTGCAACGCTTACAAGCGTGGCACCTGCGGCTGTTCGGAGGACGGTTCGTCTGCTGATGATTGGGTTGTTTCGTGTCATGGGCCTCGTTGGAAGAGGTCTTCTAGACCGAGCATTCGGAGGAGACGATGTCCGGCGTAGAACATCACGAAGAACGGGATGAACTGCCAGAAGATCTCGAATAGGAACGCGAACCAGCCGTCGATGGTTCCGAGTGGATGCCATCGGGCAGTCGCCGTATCACTCACGTAGGCTGGGTCATGACCAAGCCACGAGCCTGGATGATATCGGGCCGTGTAGATCCCAGGATCGTCGACGGTTACAATGGCTACCCCGGAAGCATTGGTCTCAACCTGCTGGTCGGCGATGGAGATGTATCCGCTACGGGTGGTTTCCCCAATAGGATACCAGCGACCCCTTTCGTCGAGAATGATTGGTGCGCCAGTTTCGTTGTCACGGAGTTCAATTCGGAGCGTGGCCTGTGACTGGTTCTGTTGCAGAACCTCCGCCGTAAGGTTACTACGACGGAGCTGTCGTTCAGAACCCGCGGTAGGCTCGACGATGGACGCGTTGACTCCTCGAACGATACCTGCAACGTGGAGAGCTTCCCGATCGATAGTCCCGTCTTGAACGGCGATACCGTACGTCGTCGTGTAGGACTGGTTTACGACATCTATGTTAACGTCCTCACCAATGGTTCCCACTGGAGAGGGTCGGTCAGTCCCCCACGTATCGACAATCTCCGGGCCATCCCGAGCAGGTTCTGCACGCGGTCCAATCCGAGAAGGATACGCGTGGACATAAACAGGGATTGCCTCCGACTGTACTTCGGTGCTAGCGGTACGGTTGGATCGAATGAGCGCGTCCCAGCTAGTGTCGCGGGCAGTGTAGAATCGCCAGACGCCACGAACTCTCGTGTCACTTTCCTCAGTGAGAGTGTACCCTTGCCAGGGCCGAGACTGGAAGACGGCAACACTAGAATCACCATTCGGATACTCAGCATAATAGGAGGACGCAGAGAAGTCGTAGATATCAACGTCGATTGAGTCCGAGACGTTTTGCGTCTCCTCACGGTAGACGACATCAATATCAGTCCCGCTGGCCACGTCGGTTCGTATTGTCTTCTTCAGCTGAACGTGGATCTCTGCTTCAAGAGTGAGGGTTGCGCTCCAGTCATCGTCGATCTGGTAGTCGATAGCTGGCATGTGCGATCCATCGGTCCTCGCGATGGTCTCCCCGTCCTTTTGCAACCGAACTTCCTCGATCTCGTGGTCTGTGAGCGACCACTGAATAGTCCTGTTCCCCGAAGAGCTCCCGTTTGGGATACGAACGCGGTAATCGACGAACCCACGCATCGTGCCATTCGGGGCGATGTACAGTGGCGTTTCATCGGATTCGATGTGGCCCCGAGTCGACGGCTGAACCGCGAACACTGTTGCGTGAGCATCCTCGATGAATACACCGTCTTCGAGGGAGGCGTGAGGGGGATGGACGGACGTATCCGGCCCACCGGCTTCGAGATCCGCGAAATCGTTTCGAGTCCACGTCGCGGCAGTCGCAGGCGGTCGCTTGAACGTAATATCCGTCCCGTTCGCAAGCTGGTGGATCGACGTCCGCTCGTCACCGTAGCGCTGGCGGTACTCCTCCTGGCTGAGGTAATTGTCTGCGTCGCGAGACCAGAGCGTCGCTGACTCGTTCTCGGTGAGACCATTGTCTTCCGTACCAGGTCGCGGCGGATTTGCCGAGACAATACCAGTGACTACGCTAGTCACGCAGAGGGCTGCGATGAGCACGGTGAGTTCTCGTTGTTGTAGGGGTCTCACGATGATGGGGAGTGAACAGTCTACCAGGGGGCAAGATCGACACACTGCGCCAGTGGGAGACCCATCATCGCCCCGGCAACCGTGTACAGCGGGCCGAGGATAACGAGAACCACAGCGGACTTCATTGCAGACTGCTTGTGGCGCTTGAGCCCCTTCTTTTGGTCTGGATCAAGCGTGAACATCTCAATGAGAGAATCAGCCTGCCAGACAACAGCGAGACCGACAATGCCCAGTCCGGTGGTTAGCTGAAAGAAGCCCTCGATCATACCAGGGAGATTGTCGGCACTGCATACTGCGCTCTGTGACGTTTGTTGAGCGAGCGCTGGTTCAACTGCAATAACGGAGAGGACTGCGATGGTGAGGGGGGCCTTCAGTCCAATAGTACGCAGTGCAGTGGTTTTCGGCTTTTCTTTCGGGGTGTCGATATCTGATCCTTGCATACGCGTCTCTAGTTAGCTGTTCCATTGTCCGATAGATTGCGAGCCGTAGCGGATGCGTGGAAGCAGCATTCAGTTCTATCACAAACAGACCGGGTATATGAATCTGAACATACGAACGTATTCTTGAGAATCTTTCTGAATCTCCTACCATATGATAAGATTGGTAAGAAACTCATCGAGGGATATATACATCCTTTCGGACGATAGTAGAGGTATTCACATGTATCGGGAAGTAAATTGGGCAGTACCCGCCGATCCATATATTCTTGAAGAGCTAGGCGAGTACGAGGGCTGGCACACAGCAAAGAACCTCGAGATCAATACAGACTTCAGTCGCCAATGGATTTCACAGCGCTGTCCAATATTTGTTGAGAATGAACTTGCCGAACGCCACGAAGAGGAACCCGCATACCGCCTCACTGAGTACGGCGAGCAGGTTCTGGCTGGTAACGTTGAATACAAGGAACTCAACGATACAGAGGGTTGATCGGTTCGTAACGGACGAATTGGCGAAATTTCTGCTCTTAGTTGAGCCTCTGGAAGATTCTCAGCTATAAATAATTAACCAACAACGTTGTTGTAGAGCGGATATTTGTTGGTTAACTCGTCTAACTCGATGACGATGACCTACCAAGTTCGCTCGTGCTGGAGTCGGTCACCTGCCGCTCAGTATTTAGTACGTCCGCCCTACACGTATGCTGAATTCAGACCAGAATCCACAAAATGCCTATGACGAGTTGACTTGCGACCCCCAGGACTACAGGTCGCGGGGCTGGACCGTCTTCCGGTCGTTCGCTTCAGCACGTTCGCTGGCGTCGTCGAGCAGTTCGGCGACTTCCTCGTTGAGGGCGTCGTAGAAATCCCCCGAGACGTTGTGGTCCGACAGTGCATCCTTCACAGCTGCTTTGACGATCAGGTCAGACATTCCATCGCAGAGTTCTCTTGTCCGCCATATAAAGGTTCGACCTTCTCACGCTATATTTCGACCATAGCACTGCCCATACGCACTCTGGATACCAGAGTGGACTTATTCAACCCGTTAAAAGTAGGGCAACAGACGGATGCAGAATCTAACCGGATTCCAGCGGGACATCTTGTACGTGATCGCCGCGCTCGAAGAACCTCATGGGATTGCGGTCAAAGCCGAACTCGACGATTATTACCAACAGGAGATCAATCACGGGCGGCTGTACCCGAACTTGGATAGCATCGTGGACAAGGGGTTGGTGGAGAAAGGGGAGCTTGACCGGCGGACCAACTACTACATCTTGACGAAGCGGGGTCAGCGCGAGTTCGAGGCGCGGCGGGAGTGGGAGCAGCAGTACCTTGACGAGGCAGAGGTAGAGGTCCCGGCGTAATCCAGTTGGAGGGGCTCAGCCACACACATTCGTTTCGTGCTCTTCAGCTCCTGTAGTCGCTGTAGGTGTCGGCTGGAATAGGCTTTTCACCGTTCGTATAATAGCCCTGACCGGATGATTGACTGGCACAGGATAGACAGCCGCTTCCGGATTTTGCTCTACTTGTTCGGTGTGGCGGTGGTGCTCCTCCTTGTGGGAACGGTCACTTACTGGTCATTCGACGGTGCGGGTCTGACGGTGCTGAATTTGACGGTATCTGCCATGTTGACGGCAGCGCTTGTCCTGCTCTATTTCAAACAAACCCGTCTTCTGGAGTCACAGCGCGATCTCTTGACGCAGGAGTTGCATCGAGAGGCACGACAGCAGCACACCGAGACCTTACGGGAGCGCGTGCAGATCTGGCATGGTAATCCGGAGAAAGCTGAACCGGAGGACATTCTGGACCAGTCAGGGTTGAATCTGCCTGCAGTCCAGCGTGCATCGTTTTCCTCTGCCCCAACTGGATCGTATGTGGCGACGTCGTGGCGAGACGAATCCTTTCAGGTCGTGCCGTACCGGCTGCAGGATGACCGTTATTTGCAGGATCTGCTCGAGAACCATGCGCCGGATCTACAAGAGAAGAAGCAGGAGATTGAACAGTTGCATAAGCGGTTTGTCGCACTCCGTGAAGACTTTATGCAGACCTACGATGAGGGAGTAGTCTGTGAACAAGAGGACTATCGTTTAGAGCCGGCGGACTATTTTGATCGGTGGATATTCGAGTTCTTGGTACAGTACGAACGCGGTAGTTTGGAAGGTTTTGACGAGATCCGGGAGCGGGCTGAGACAGAGCTCACACAGGGATCGACGGGAATGCACCCGGATGAGCCACGGCTGTGGATTCAAGCCGGTGCCGGGGGATCGTCGATAGCTGTTTATTCTGCACTGTGGGCGGCTGATGATCAGGAGGCACTCTATGACTGGAATTCCGAGATAGAGGCCGAGACACTGGACGTGGTTGAGCAGATCTTAGAGAGAACGGAGGCGTCGTATCCATACGAGCAGACCGGTGAGGCGGCAGCGATCCTCGATGATGCAGCTGAAGCGATTACTGAACTGGAGCAGCTACTGGTGGAGTATGATGGCCGGCCGATCTACACTGGTGATTGTACGTATTTAAAAGAGGCGCGTATCGCGGACACCTGAACTGGTTCTCAGTCGGCATTATTCTAAAACAGCCAGATCACAGGAGTCACAGATCTTGCAACCGGAAGTCCATTTCTCGGCCGTCGTCTAGTTCGTCGTGGTACAGGACGTTGCCGCGTTCATTGTCAGCCGATGCCCCAGTGTCGTTGGTGAGAATCGTGGCGACCACGCCGTGGTTGCCATGAAACGGTTCGTGATCCGGATCGGTAGTGTCGGATATGTCGATGCGGACACGGTCACCTTCGGTGAATCGATACATTGTCATACGGCTACGACCGCTTGGTCTGCAAGTATCTCGTATTTCTCTAGTACAGGGTCAAAGGACTCATTCGTCATGGTACCGCCGGTTAGCATACAGTCCAGATATTGGCGCTTCCCACTCCCGAATATACGAAACCTAGATATACAGCGGTGAATATCCAACTAGTAGCTGCTGCGCTGGCAGTGATTCGATGGCACAGAAAGATACGCCCACCTCTGCTATAGACGAAACAGTTTTTGTCACAGTTCGAAGTGGCTGTTTTCATACTACCCCCAATTGCTCGAGTTTCAACCAGAAAGAAAATATCCAAGAGAAGCCGATCACTGCTCTTCGCGATGATTTCCCGATCTGTAAACGCTGTTCCGGTGAATATGAACCGTCACCGACGCCTGAAAGATCTCCCTTGCGCAAACAACTTGAACAACTCAACCCTGATGACGTAGGTTGAAAGCGCAAGGAAGGATTGCTTGAAGGAGTTGAGTAGCGTACAGTTTGGGAGTTAGAGATTGTGGCTCCATTCCCGAAGGATCTTCACGATATCCTTCGGGTTATTCCCTGTTGATCTACTGTCTCAAACTCGTTCCCAGTCAAAGGTTCGATCCTCGCGGTCATCATGAGGAAAGTGAACAAGTTGGCGTGATCGGCAACGCGATGCTCTACGACCGTGTCTCTCTGGATGACTTCGACGAGACCACGGTTGAGGCTGCCAGAAAACCGTGCATCGCCGACGAGATCGACGAGGCCGAATTTGAGCGTCGCGTCGAGACGCTGATCGTTCCCGAGACTGATCGTATCCGGGCGGCGTGACGCCCGTCCAGGGCATCGGGCCCGAGCTGTCGCTGGCGATGGCGCGGGAGTTCAATTCTCTCGGGGAACTTCGTCGTGCCGATTGTGATCGCCTGGAGTCCGTCAACGGAATCGGAGAGAGTCGAGCGAAGGCGATTCAAGAACAGTTTGGAGCCTAAATCTAATCGTCGCGCCAGGGCACAGTATTATCGCGGACCTCGGATCGATGGATCGGCCGATCGGCCACGGCCGTGTTTGCTTCTTATACTGACTCGTCAGCCGGCAACTGTTCGATGGCGATACAGATTCCTATAGCGGACAGAACCGCTAATATTTCTCTGAACACGGCAGGTTGCTGGCTTTCAACCATTAAATAGGTTTGGCTAAATACGACCTACTCGTCGGCGAATACGTCGCTTCCGACATCGGAGAGCTCGCTCGCTTCGATGTGGCTGTACATCTCCGATGTCGTCGACGGATCTGCGTGCCGTAGCGCCCGCTGGGCGGCGGCCGGTCCCTCTTCACGATAGTACATCTCACCGACGCCGCGGCGTGCGCCGTGCAGCGTCAGGTAGTCCTTCGGACTGTCACTAGTGTCGACGCCAGCGGCGTCGGAGAGCCGTTTGAGGATGGATCGGCCGCCCTCGGTGGTCAGTGCTGGCGGTACGCAGTTGTACTGGCGGTAGGCGTCCATCGGATCGTCGTACGGATCGAGCAGGTCGGTACCGTCGTCGCGGCCGCGCTCGTCGAGCTGCTCACCGAGGTCGCGCCAGAGCGTTGGCGCGTGCATGGTTGGGAACAGCGGCCACTCGTCGGTCGCCGGATCGAGGACGGCCTGCCAGCGTTCCAGGGCGGCAACGGGCTTGTCGGTCAGCGGCGCCTGCTCGTGCTCCTGGCTCTTGCCCAGCACGTCGATCGTCTCGTCGGTGAGGTCGAGATCGCTCCAGGTCGCGCCCTGCCGGTCGGGGCGTTGGTCGGCGCCGCGCGGAACGCGCAGGATCTCGGCGCCGCGGACTGCGGAGTAGCCGATGAGCGTCACGAACGCACGATCGCGGACTTCGGCAACTGCGTCGCTCCCGTCTTCGTCGATCGCAGCGGCAGCCTGGTCATCGACGTACGCGACGAGTTGCTGGCGCTGTTGAGGACTCCAGAACTGCTGGTTCTTCGAGGTGCCGCCGGTCCGGTCCGGTAGCGATTCCTGCGGGAGCGCGGCCTGGGCGGGGTTGTCGTCGATCTCGCCCCACTTCCGGCAGTAGGTCAGATACGCAGACACGAGGTTGTAGTACTTGTGCGCGGTCGCGGCCGCAATGCCGTCCACGCTCTCCCGCCGGGCAAGGTACTCGGCGTAGGCTGCGAGGTGCTTCTCGTCGAGTCGATCGAGCGTCTCGACGCCTCGGTCCTGCATCCAGCCGATCCACTTCGGGACGACGCGTTCGAGGTCGCGGACGTAGGTGCCCGATCGCTCGCCCGTCTCGCTGTCGACGTCCGCGGCTTTCTGGTCAAGGAACTGGTCGAGACGCGCGTTGAGTGGTGTCTTGTCCGTCTCTGGGTTGGGATTCGAGGCCTGATTGTACGGGTCCACGATCTATGCTGTCCATACAGCGTCGGGATGCTTAATTCTACTTGTGAGTATTGGGCTACTCACAAGTGGCTTGGTTTCAGAACAGTAGTGATGGTAGACCGGCCGTACCCCGTTCATACAGATGATACAGTGTCTCTGGGGAACTCATAAACCACATGGAGCTATAGAGAATCGAATGCTAGACTCCACCAGAGTTTCGGAGGATAGATCAGTTTTAGGTTGAATTCATCCTGATAGGCGATACTATTCGACGATAAGAGACCGTTTTGAACGTCTATAGACATGATGGTGAGACAAATGTAAGAAAAAGACAGGATTATGCCGCTCCTGAATAGCGTTTCCACTCACGGACAGCTACCTCGGCGGGAGTGCACCCGCTTAGTCAGGCGGAATCAACGCCGAGGCGAGTAGCTCTACACACTCGCCGGCAGTTATGATTGGTGCGTAGTCCATCTCTCCGTCAACACCAGCTTTCAGCAGAAAGTCGGTGAGCCGCCAGATATTGTACAAGAGCACGGCGAACACAAAGTAGAACAAGCGAACGCGGTAATCCTTTGATGAGGTCTTCGCGAGGAAGTCGTGCTTGATACTCTTGTATTCGTTCTCGATCTGCCAGCGGCGACTATACCGTCGACAGAACATCTCTGCCTCGTCCGGTCCGATCTTAAGATTCGTCGCGAAGACAGCTGTCCCATCACCCTTCGTCGCTGGCACATACATGAACCGCATCGAGTGGCTTCCTGCTTCGACGCTGACGGAGGCTGATTCCACGGCGACTTCCTGTTCATCGTCGTCCATCGTCTCGATGACCTCCTGTTCCGTGTTGTTGATCCGTTTTGGGATCAGGTAGTTCACTCCGAGATTCGAGCACGTCTGAAAGACTTGCTGGGAGTCGAACTCACGGTCGCACAGCACCGTCTCGATGGGGACGTGTTCTTGTGCTCGCTTCACTAGGCGTCGGACGACACGATGAATCTTGTTCGGGGGATTGCTGTCCCACTCCGAACTCTCTCGAATTGGCTCTACACCGAGTACTAGTGGAATGTTCTGCCCAACGATCGACAAGGTCGCGAATTTGAACGCTCGACGCTCCTGCTCTTTCGTCCCGCTAACCATCGACATCCCCTCAACGTCGCCGTAGTATGGAATGGTCGTGATGTCGATCGCAGCTGTCACCGGTCGGTGAAACGACGCTTCAGATGCAATGACCGAAAGAAGCCGATCGGTCGCCTCATCGAATCCGTCGATGAGTGGCTCTAGGTCGAACTGCTTGATCGCTCGGAGATGAGTATCTCCGTGTGGACCGTAGTTGGTCCCACACCGATATTGGAAGCGGGTTGCTCCCTGAGCCGTCCCACAGCCGACCATCCCCATGAACGTTTGTAACTCGAAGAACTGTGTGTCCTCATATGTAGCATTCGCGGCGCGACCTGAATCGAACTCGTTGAAGCCGTGGTCTCGTGCAAGGCGCGTAGTTCGATGGATTTGTTCGTCAGAGAATCCTCGACCTGCTGCCTCGTCAACCTTGCGAGAACGCTTTCCATTATCGATATTACGTTTCGGCCGGACAGCAGGAGCAGACAACTCGCGGTCGTGGACCTCTGTGACGACGAAGTGAGCAGTACCCCGAATGAACTCTCGGACACCGTCATCAAAGCGATTGCGCCATGTTCGGGACAGTACGGATTCAGCAGGGATGTGATCCAGCCCGAACGGTTCGGCAAGTTCTTGATACCGAGCCAGCGCTCGATAGCTCTCTCCCGTAATCTCCCGGTATATGAGGAGTCGAACCATCCCGAGAAACAAATCCGGAGCAGGATGCCACTCCGGATAGCGATCATTGAGATATTCGGTTTGGACCGTACTCTCAGCGATACTTGATGGCAGCGAGTTGCCTGCTTGAAGCTGTTCAGTGATTTCAATTCCCGTGTGGGTGTTGGTCATTCGGCAGATACGATCCGAGATCGGATCCAGCGAGTCAGCCATCGATTCACGATTGCATAGTGGGGATGGAAGTGATTGAGGATCCTATCCGTCCTGTCCTGTTCCTCACGGATTTGAAAACTCAAGGCGTATTCTAGAAATGGTACGACTATAAATCATGATAACCTGCCGCCTGCTTTTGACATCCTCTCTTCCAATTTCGGGACGTTTTACGATTCTGATCCGTCGATATAGATAAGTTATAGAACAGGTTCAAAGTCGATAACAAGAGCTTGGTTCTATGCAGACTCGGCTAATGCAGTCAGTACATCAGGGTCAACGGCATCCAAGAGAGTGGAAGCTCGGCCAACGTACATTCCTCTCGGTCTGTAGCTAGACACTGCCACTTTAACGATACTCGAGATAGAAAAGGGTGATCCGAAGGAGGTTGGCGGAGATCGAGAGACCATTCAGTTCACTTCTGGTTCGTCACTCCGACGTTCGAGCGGGATGAGTGCGTGCGCTCAGCGACTACGTCGCGTAGTACGGCACCGGCGCCAAGAATGGATCGCCGAGCAACGCCATCCTGGTAGAGAAATAGTGCGAGATACACGCCAACGCTGACCGACCCCGCGACAAGCGCCTGGTGCAGGAGGGTCTCGGGAAGAACGTACGTGAGTGCGCCGAGAACTGCGGCCATGCCCGCAGCACTGCGGAGTTGCGCCTTTAGTGGCGACGGGAGGACGGGGACCGGCTCGTCGTTCCGCCGGAGGGCGCGGTGGAGAAGGGCACACCGGAACAGCTCCGCGACGACTGTCGCCGCGACCACGCCGACGGCGCCGACCGCGACGACCAGGGCGATCCCCAGTGCGAGGTTCACGACGAGGGTCAACGAGGAGATGCGGAACACCGCGTCCGGATGGTCCAGCCCCTTCACGGCGCTGTCCAGAGGTTCGCGCTGCGTCTGGACTATCCGATACGCGGCGATCCCCACCAGGAATGGCACGGTCGCGAGGTACGCCGACCCGTAGATCGCCTCGACGAGCACGTCACCCAGAAACACTGCGAGGACGAACATCGGGATGGCGATGATACTCGTGTACGAGATCGTAGTCGCGATCGTCTCGCCGACGGAGCGGCCGCGGCTCGCGAGGTTGCTGGTCGTGCTGATGAGTCCGTCCATCACAACGCCCGAGATCAGGGTCGCGAGCGCCGTCAGGGAGAGGGCGACCTCGTAGTACCCGACGGCCGACGTGAGCCCGACCCAGCCGAGGAGGAACACGTCGAACCGCGTGTACGCCTTGCCGACGACGTTCGCGTACGGCGAGAGGTAGTCCGGGCGGCAGGCGTCGACGACGATCAGAAGCACGTTCGGCGGCGTTGCCATGTGCCCGACGCCAACGGCTCGGTCCGTAACTGTAGGGGACGAAAGTAGTCTGAAACACCGGGCGTTCGAAGGACGTGAGAACGGGACGCCGCAGAACTACCGCTCGGACTCCGGAACGAACGGACCGAACGCCGCGGTTTGCTGCGCGATCGTCGCCACCCGGAGAATGTACGCACTGAGGATCACGAGCGGGAGGAGCGTCGTCACGACGATGAGCCCCGTCGCGAGACCGAGCACCGCCGTCGTGACGAACACTAACCCGATCACGAGCAGGATGACAAGCGACACCAGCAATCGGCTTCCGGTGAGGAGGACCCACCGCTCCGGCGCGCTGCTATCGTGACGGTCGTCGGATCCTGCAGCGGTCTTGCTCATTGTTGCTCAGCTATCGTCGTGCTACAAACGGCCCCTACGCCGTCTCGTCGGTCCCCGTTCTCAATCGATCGGCGGCCCGTTCGACAGCGTACACCTGCTCCATCACGGCGTCGAACAGCCGCGTCGACCTGCCGTAGGATAGAACGAGCGCGGCGACGGCGTTCGGCTGGACCGGATCAATCCGAAGCGCCCGGCGCAGGTGCGGTCTGGCCTCTTGGAGCTTTCCTGCCTCGCAGTGGGTGACGCCGACGTCGTTCCAGAGGCGGGCGCGCGTCTCCGCCGGGAGGTCGTACTTGTTTTCGAGCCGTTCGACCGCAGTAGCGAGGCGGGCGGATTCTGCGGAGATGTTGTTGCCGCCGGTCCCCTTGACGACGAGTGACTCGTCGAGGTACCGGAACTCGTAGTCGCGTGCGAGGCGGAGACAGAGGTCCCAATCCTCGAAGCAGGGCAGCGCCTCGTCGAAGCCGCCGACCGCCTCGAACGCCTCGCTGCGGACCGCCAGCGTCGACGTGTACGTCGGAACCGCCATGCGACGAACGGCCTCGGAGATCCGGCCCGACGCACCGCCGCGGGTCAGCGGCTCCCCGTAGTCCTTGGTCAGCCCAGTGTAGCAAACGTCGAGGTCGGGATCGCGCTCGAACGCCTCGACCTGGCGTTCGAGCTTGTCAGGATACCATCGGTCGTCTGAGTCGACGAATGCAATGATCCGCCCGTCGGCGGCCTCGACGCCGGCGTTTCGGGCGCTGCTCACACCGCCGGGTTCGTCCCTCGTGAGGAGTTCGATCCGCTCGTCGTCGAACGACCGGACGACTTCGACGGTACCGTCGCTCGACCCGCCGTCGACGACTATCAGCTCCAATTTCTCGTACGTCTGGTTAAGGACGCTCTCAACGGCGTCGCCGATGACCGGCGCGCGCTCGTACACCGGGAGGACGACGCTGACGAGCACGGTGCTCAGGCGTCGTCGCGACTGACTAGCTTCGCGAATCGACTTTCCTCTCCGCCGCTGGTCTCCTCCTGATAGATCATCGCGAGGTTGTTCTCCTCGAATGCCTCGAAGAACTCGTCCCAGGAGATTCCTTCCAGATCGTCGTCGCTGTCGCCGAAGTCGATCCTGAGGAGCCCGCCGTCGCCTTCGCCCGTCCCCTCGACCCTCGCAGGCCGGCCGTCGCGTTCCTCGACCCACCCTCTGATCGTGTCGTGGTCCGTCGTAGTGTTACTGTCGCCGGAGTCGTCGCTCATGCGGATTAATGAGCAACGATCGGCGTCTTATGCGTTGGCACCCGATAGCTACGTGCGGCGTCCTAAGGCGAGCTTATTAGCGGTTACCGGGTTCTCCCCCAGCGTAAGGCGACCAATCCAACGTGTGCCGTGAGACACCCCGTATGAACGGTGAGCGTACTCCCCGATCAGTCTTCAGGATGGTGTTTTCGTACGGATGACGCATAACTCTCACCGATAGTACCACTTTGGTCCAAGAGAGGATCTCCGCCGACGATTACCGGCGAAGGCGGCGGGGTGACGAGTAACCGGAGCCAATCTTTCAATGACGAGGGAATGACGGTTACCGTCAGAAATGATTGAACATGTTACGATGAACAGTCGTATTTGACGCTCCGTATCGGCTGTCTAGCCGAGGGAACGCTATGTCAGAGATCGCCGTAGTACACATGGACCTGATGTCGAAGGGGGGTGGGGAGGCGGTGGCGATGAATGTGCTCGAAGCGCTCGAAGATGATCACGACGTGACGCTGCTGACGCTGACCGACCCCGACATCGATGAGCTCAACGACTACTTCAACACCGACGTCACAGACGTGACAGTCCGGCGAGCGGGCCACCTCGCGCCAAAACTCCACGAAACGTACGGGTTGAAATACTACATCCTCCAGAACGCGCTGCTAGGGCGGTACGCCCGGAACCACGCCGACGAGTTCGACATGCTCGTGAGCACGATCAACGAGCTTGGACTGGAGGCCGACTCCGTCCAGTACATCCACTTCCCGTTCGACTGGACCGTTAGTCTCGATAACCGTGAACACATCTTCCATCCGACCGTGGAAGACGACTCGGCCTACGAGCGACTGTGCACGCGCGTCGCAGGCGTAGATCTGGAGGACATCCGCTCGAACGTGCTGCTGGCGAACTCCGACTGGACCGCGGACGTCGTCGAGGACGCCTACGGAACGCAGCCCCGCGTCGTGTACCCGCCCGTCGACACGAGCGAGTTCGATCCCAAACCGTGGGACGATCGCGAACGCGGATTCGTGACGGTTGGGCGCATCGAGCGGAGCAAGCGCATCTGCGAACTGATCGAGATCGTCGACGGGGTCCGCGATCGGGGCCACGACGTCCACCTCCACGTGATCGGCCCGACGGTCGACGAGGAGTACTACGCGGAAGTCGACGCGATGGCCGCCGACCGCCCGTACGTCGATATCGAGGGCGAGATCGACCGGTCGGAGCTCGTCGACCGGATCTGCTCGCACCGGTACGGCATCCACGGCAAGGAGTACGAGCACTTCGGCATGGCGGTCGCCGAACTGGCCGCCGGCGGCGCGATCCCGTTCGTCCCGGCCAACGGCGGCCAACACGTGATCGTTGAAGACCGATCGGAGCTCCAGTATGACTCCGTGGCGGACGGGGTGGAGAAGATCGACCGCATGCTCTCCGAATCGTCCCCGAGTCAGCGGGAGCTACGGGTCGCCCCCGAGACGATCCGCCGGCGGTTCGGCCGCGAGCGGTTCAAAGACGAGATCCGATCGGTCGTCGCTGAGCGGTTGAACGGCCGGCGAACGGTAACACGGCCGACCGCCTGATATCACCCGAGACGGCGATCGGCTCACTGTAGTACGGAAGGCCGTCCCCTGAATTGCGTCTCTACAAGATCGCGGATTTTCGTCTTTCGAGCTGGTCGAGGATGTTCTCCGCGACTGGCTTGTCTCGGTCCGGGGTGTCCTCGGCGTCGGCGTACCGACGCAGCTCGTCCCGGATACACCGGTGTTCGTGCTCCGTGAACCGGCGCGTTCCGGTATCGAGCTTTTCGAAGACCTGATAGACCGCCAGGGACGGAGGGTCGGTGCTTTCGGGCGCACGCGATTCCATCTCGATACTGTCGAGCATCACGTGATGGAGCACCCACTGCTCTTCTCGGGACAGGCCGAGGGTGGACTCGTTGTAGGCATTCTGACTGTCCATGAGCTGGCGAATCCTCATGCAGATCAAAGACCGCAGTCTACGAAGGTGTAGCGCCAAAACACTCTGGTGTTCAGCAGCTCGACGCCAGACCGATCAGAGTGCCCGCCTCTCACTCGGCGGTCTTCCGAAACGTCGGGGTCCCAGGATTGCCGATGTCCTCGTACCCCAGCGACCGTAACGCGTAGATCACGTCGACGAAGGCAATGCTCTCGTACTCGGTGAGCGGCCGGCCGTCAGTGTACTTGGCGGTTCGGGCGAGCAGGCCGTCGATCGGTATCCGACCGCTCGCCTCACGAACCTGTTCTACCGTGGCATTGTCTGATGCGTCGGTGGTGCTATCGGACGGCTCGCCCGCTACGTCGGCCGCGGCGCGCTCGACGACGTCGGTCACAGCCGGCGCGTCGTAGCGCTCGCGTTTGGTCCGGACGCGCCGCCGGAGATCCGCGTACGTTCGCCGGCCGCACGCCGTCGGTGACCGAACATCCTGGCAGTGCTCGACCATCCTGCGGTTCTCCGCAACCGCCTCGTCCCAGCACTCGACGACGAGCGCGGCGAGCGCAGCGAGGTCGTCCGCGTCGACGGCCAGCGCGTAGTCCTCGGGAACACAGTCGTAGATCCACGGTTCGTCGCGCAACAGTAGCACCTGACCGTTGGCCGCCTGCTCGAAGGGCGTGCGCGCCATCGTCTCGTACTCGCTCGCGCAGATCGCCAGGTCGCCCTCGCGGAGCGCTCGCTCGTAGGTGTCTCTCGACGCCTCCGAGTAGGCGTCGACCCACGGGCGGTCGCGGTACTCCGCCGGAATCGCCTCCATGCTCGTGAGGAGCGTCCGAATACCGAACTCGTCGTAGAGTCGATAGCCCGCGTCAAGCACGAGGTCGGCGTGTTTCTTCTCCCAGAGGGCGCCGGCGACGTGCAAGCGGCGGGGTATATCGGAGTACCGCTCCTCGTAGCGATCGAACTCGATCGGGCTGCCCGCGATCACGGTCTCGGAGAACGCCCGCCGGACGACATCCGGCGCGAACAGCCGATCGGCGGCCCTCAGTGCCCCCACAGCGTCGATTCCCGCGGTGTACCAAGCGCCGTCGGCGAACAACGTGTTACACAGCTCCGAAAGGGACTGGTAGCGGTTCCGGTACGGACACCACCGGTATTTGAACGGGAACTGCATATCGTGGACGTTGACGATGATGTCGAACGGACGAACTCTCGCAGCCCAGTGATCGGTGTGCTTGAGGAGCCACTTATACAGTTCCGTCCGGCCGGTGCGGCGCTGATCGACGACGACGTCGACGTAGCCGTTCCGCTCGAAGATCGATTCGCGCAGCGCGCGGAGCTCCGCCTCGCTGTACCCGCCCTCGGTGAACAGGCCGCGAGCGGAGTCGTCGGCCATGAATGGCGTCGCCTCGATCAGCGTGACCCGGTCGCAGTCGGCGTGGACATCACCCTCGTCGTAGTCGGCGTGCTCCCGCGGCGGCAACAGCACGTAGACGTGCAGCGAATCGTCGACCGCGAGCCACCGCTCGACCCACGACGCCGCGTCCTGAACGGTTCCACTGCTCGTCGCGTCGTCCGGTCGATACACTTCGGGTATCAGCAGTATTCGCACAGTTCTTGCACCTCCGCTTGGCACGTTACCGGGAGACGGTGTCCCCCAGTGGCGACGTCGCAGAGTTTATACGCTTGCCCGCACCACGTCGGCCGTAGTGTGCTATTCAAAACCAACCCGCCACCAACGGGCAGTTCGGGTTTTCTCTCTGCCCGCCGATGCGGTCGTATGGACACCCCTGGTAGCCACTTGGATCGAGAGGTACGCACGCGATTGGACGAGGTGAGTGACCAACTCGAAACCACTCGGGAGGAAATTGAACAACTGCGGAATACGATGGGCGCCGTCGCCGAGGAAGCGGAGGTTTCGATCGGCCCCGTTTGCGATTGTCGCCGGAGTCATCTCGTCGTCACCTCCAAGGAGTTCTACTGTCCCGCGTGCGGCTATCACCGGCCGGTCGACTAGCGGACGACGATCGTGTGACGGTGCGGTAGTACTCCTCCAACTGGTCGACAGTACGCTCCCACATGTACCGCTCCCTGGCGTAGCGTCGACAAGTTCGGCTGAGCGATGCGAGGTCGTCACTGTCGAGGTCGGCGAGCGTAGCCATCCCCCGAGCGAGTTCGATCGCGTCGACTGTCGAGAGAAGCAACTCGTCCGGCACACTCTGTCGATCGACGAGCGCCCCGAGCACCTCCACGGTACCGCCCACGGGCGTGCCGACGACCGGGGTGCCGGACGACAGCGCTTCGAGCGTTGCTAGTCCGAATCCTTCGAGCTCCGTCGTCGGAAGTACGAATACATCAGCAGTCGCGTAGGCTGCGGGCAGCTCCTCGTCGGGGACGTACCCGAGAAACGTCGTTCTGTCGTCGACACCGAGCTCAGCGGCTCGACACTCTAGATCGTCGCGGAGCGGTCCGTCGCCCGCGACGAACAAGCGGGCGCCGGGGTGCCGATCGAGCACCTCCGCGAACGCCTCCAGCAGCAGGTCGTGACCCATCCGCTTGCTGAGCCGACGAACGGTGAGGAACGAGATACTGTTGTCGTTCGACACGCAGCCGATCGTCGCGTCCGACGTATCGTCGGCGCTGCCGGCGATCGGTGCGTACGTCCCGGCATCCGGCCGGAACCGCTCGACGTCGACGCCGCCGGGGATCACCGCGTGATTGGCGTCGGCCGGCAGGCCGTAGACGCGGCGGCACTCCTCGCCCATGTACTTGCTGAGCGTGACGACGCGATCGCACCGCGAGAGCAGTCGCCGCTCGGCCAGTAGGCGCAGTTCGACGTTGAGCGTGCGGCGCCACGGCGCCAGCTCCGACTCACGGGTGCGGATTCGGTACTCGGTCGGCCAGGGGCTGTGGAACGTTACGATGCGAGGGACGTCAGTATCGACCGCCTGATCGGTCAACAGTCCCGTCAGGTGTCCCTGGACGCTGAACAGGTCGGGGGGGCCCCCGGTAAGGTCGTCAACCGCGGATGCCGTGGCGCGCGCCGCGCGAGGTAGCTGACCGACAATCGACCCTGCCCACTCCTCTGCGATTGAGCAGTCGTACCGCGCGACCTGGATCCCTTCGACGGTCCCTCGGCGCGGCACGTCGCCCCGGCGGCGCGTGATGACGGACACCTGATGTCCGCGGTCGACGAGTCTGCGGGCGGTCTCGTAGACGTACCGACCGGTCCCTCCGGAGCCCGGATCGGGGTAGAAGTCGTGGGCCGCGACGAGTACGTGCATCAGTCGGAACGTGTCGGAGATACGACGAGCGACGATATAGTCGGTCGGGGAGCGACGGTTCGACGCGCCGAAACTGTCCTGCAGCGGAGTGGATCGCGGAGGCGAGCCAGAAGGGATTTACCGATGCTCGCCAAGTCGGCAGCGAATGCCACCCGCTATCGCGACCGTCGGCCTCGGCGGCCTCGGTCACGTTCTCCTCCGATCGCTCTCAGACCTTGACGCCGACATCGTCGCCGGCGTCGACGTCTCGGACGACGCGCGAGCGTCGTTCGAAGCATCGTTCGACGCGCCCAGCTACGAAGATATCGACTCGGTACTGGACGCACACGACGTCGATGCCGCGCTGGTTGCGACGCCGCACGCGCTCCACCACGAGCAGGCGATGGCACTCCTCGAAGCGGACGTCGACGTGTTCGTCGAGAAGCCGATGGTCACTGACGTTTCCGACGCCGTCGACCTGATCGAGACGGCCCGCCAGTGCGATCGCGTCCTTCAGGTCGGCTACCAGCGCCGCTTCCACCCCGCGTTCGCCGAGATCAAGCGTATCGTCGAATCCGGGCGCATCGGCGAGGTCCACGCCGCTAACGCTGTCCTGTCCCAGGACTGGATCGACCTCCAGCGCGACACGTGGCGCGCGAACCCGTCGCTGTCCGGCGGTGGTCAGCTGTACGACTCGGGATCGCACCTGATCGACGCCCTGCTATGGACGACGGGCGCCGAACCCCAGTCCGTCTCGGCGCAGATGGAGTTCGATAGTCCGGGCGTCGATACTGACGCCGCACTCACGCTAGCGCTGGAGCGTGACGGCCGCCCCGTGACCGCCAGCGTCTCCGTCAGTGGTGACGGAATTGACGGCGAACCGGCTGAATCGTACGCAATCTGGGGCACCGAGGGCCGAATCACCTTCGACGGGGAGCGCATCTGCGTCGCCGAGAAGGGAGCGACGACCTATGAGACCGAGATCACCGAGGGTACGGACTTCGCCGCGCTGACCGATCGGAAACTGGAGAACTTCCTGGCGTCGGTCCGCGGCGACGACGAGCCTGCGATGCCCGGCGAGGTCGGCCTCGAGATCACCGCGCTGACGGAGGCCGCGTACCGCGCCGCAGAGGAGGGACGCCGGGTAGACGTACAGGAACTGATCAGGAACGCCCGTGCGGCCCCGACGCCGGCAGCGGACGACTGAGGCGCCGCTTCGTGATGGTGACCAGACACCATCACCGTCACCCGCATCGCAGCGTCTCGACGCCGTAGCTACCTGTTCCCCAGATCCTCGAGCCGCCACTGACCATCCCTCGCTTGTTCTCGGCGAGCCCGGGACGGTCCCCGATAGCTTCCCGACCGGCGGTGTCACGGTTTTGTGTTCGGCCGTGGACTTCTCACCCGAGAGAACATGGTAGAGTACAACTTCGACGGACAGGTTGCGTTCGTCACGGGGGCAGGGAGAGGGCAAGGACGATCACACGCCGTCCACTACGCCGAGAACGGCGCGGACGTGGTGGCAACCGACATCTGCGAGACGCCGGACGACGCCCAGTACGACATGTCCGGCGAGGACGATCTGGCCGAGACCGTCGCGATGGTCGAGGAGCGCGGACAGGAGGCTCTGGGCGTCCAGATGGACGTCTCGAAAGAGGCCGACGTCAAGCGTGCTGTGGGGGAGGCGCTCGAGGAGTTTGGGAGGATCGACATCCTGGCGAACAACGCCGGCGTCGCGCCGCCGGGCGCGCTGATGGAGATCGACGAAGCCACGTGGGATCAGGCGCTCGACGTGAACCTCAAGGGGATGTGGCTGTGCGCCAAGCACGTCGGTAACCACATGATCGAGCGCGGCGGGGGCGGGCGGATCGTCAACACGTCCTCGACCGCCGGCTTCGTCGCCTCGCCGGGGCTGGGCCACTATACGGCCGCTAAGCACGGCGTGATCGGCCTCACGCAGACGCTGGCGATGGAGCTGGCGCAGTACGATATCACCGTCAACGCGGTCTGTCCGTCCGCGGTTGACACGCCGATGACCGGCGGCATCGTCGAGTCGATCGGCGAGGAGATGGCCGAGGTCGCAGAGCAGTCCGGGCCGGACAACGTACTCGGCGAGATTGTTCAACCCGAGGATGTTAGTGCGGCGTTCATGTGGCTCTCCAGCGACGACGCTCGGTTCGTTACCGGTATCGCACTGCCCGTCGCCGCCGGCGCGACAGCGATCTAGATTGGTCCATGACCTAGCTTACATGGCGCCCGACGCTAGGCAGTACGAGGTGTCGCGTAACTTGTGAAATAGTGGCTCAGATAATTTTCAGAGCGGGGTGGCCGAGCGGACACAGGAGCTCATCCTCCAAGTTAGTGTGTCTACTCGGCGCTTGACGGCAATACCCCTAGTCCATGAACCGCATTTGATAGTCTGCAAGTCAAGGTATAGTTATGCGGTCTGCTAATGCAGGGGATTCCTGGGATTTAGAGCGCGTACTCTTCTCGTTTGGTGAGAGTTCGTCAACGGATAGTTCGTCGTTGATTTCCCCTTCTCCTGTTCGAAAACGAGCCAGTTGTGGACGATAGTGTCTCTGTCGACTCGCTCCATCCGTCCGTAGTATCGTCGTCGCGGATCATCACCGTCGGGGGACGTCAGGATGGCCGCCGGCACACTGCGTTCGCCGATCCATATCGCTCTTGCTCGCTCTTGCGTGTCCCCTCTGACGACTGTTGCTGGCTTTTCATCGGAGTACGGACTCCGGGAAGCATTTGAGTTCTCGCCCGGCCAACGGGTCAGCAAGGCTACCGATCGCACCGCCGGCGTTGAACGGACCGACAAACAGCGTCGACTCAGACAGTGTCACTAGACGCAGGACGAACGCGACCAGCAGCATAAACGGGACCAGTGCGACGGTCACCGCTACGGCGACGAACAGCAACTGATTCGAGATCCCCAACGTCGTCCTGGTAAACGCAGATGAGCCGTAGATCTGGATCGTGAGGTATGTCCCGACGATCGACGGCGGTCCCACGTACAGGGGCCCTCGAGAGAGGTTGACGTACTCTGACCGGATGTAGATCGTTTTGATGTACTCTCGGCTGACCGTGAACAGCTCAAGCAGCTCATCGAGTTTGCCGACGGCGTCGCGCTGGTCGTCGGTCAGATCGTCGCCGTGGACGCGCTGGAGTGTCCTGAGAGCGTTGACCTTCTCCGAGATCGAAAAGCGCAGTAGCGTCTGGACGACGCCGTACTGGCCGAGGCGGACGGTCTCGAGTTCCCGGTGGACGAACAACCCTTCTCGCTCCACGGACCGGATGAACTCTTCGACGTCCGGATCGACGGGCGATCCGCCAGCCCGGAGCCTGTCGGTCTGCTCCAGCACCGCAGCCATCAGCGCGCCGAAGAAGCGCGCCGGCGACGTCGGGCTGACACGCTCGTCGGTGTGCTGTTCCGCGCGTCGCCGGAGGTCCATCGCGTCGTCGTATCGCTCCTGCTGGTCGCCCACTGGGCCCAGCCCCGGCGAGAGCACGAGCTGATTGATCGAGAGCACGATCACCACGACCGAGACGATCGACTTCAGTAGTTCGACCAGTACCTCGCCCGTCGAGACGCCGCCGCCGCGAAACGTCGAGAGGGACATGGGACCGAATTTGCCGACCAGTACGACGGCGAGAAACACGCCTGCAAGCAGTATCGCGGTGACGAGCCACCGGTCGGCCGTGAGGACGAACCAACGCTTGGCTCGCAACAGCGATCGATGGCTGGGACGGCGGGTGCTCACGTCGTCGATCTTCATCGCAGGGCGCTCGTCGCCCCCGGCGGTACCGCCCCGATCCTCTGGGTCGGACATCAATCAGTTACTCACGCGTACGACTAAGGAGAGCAGACGGTTTGACAGTGCAGGACCGGCATTCGCTCGTGTTCGACGGCTTCGATGGTCTCCTCGGCGCGGTCGAGGACCTCGCTCCTGTCCGTGCGCGGTGTGTTCCGCCACGCGGCCTAAGCGGGCTCGGTCCGGGAGGGGTGGCCGTTCACTTGTCGGACTCGCGGGCTCCCTTCACCTGGGCGACGTGCGTGAGCGTCACCAGCCCGAGCCCGCCGACGAGATTTCCGGCGGTGACGACGGCCGTCGTTCGGACCAGTGCGACGACGCCGATCGGTGCGCCGAACGCGATGCCGAACGTGACGTGCAGTATGCTCACGATGACGTGGCTGAACGGTCCGAGCGTCAGCAAAAAACCGACGGAGTACGCCATCACGATGCGACTCCCGATGCTGTCGACCGCCGAGAGCAGAAAGGAGAGAAGCGTGACAAGCGCGCCGCCGGTGAACGCCTTCACGAACTCGGCGGCCGAGGAACGGTGGACGATCTCCTCGGCGACGACCGTCAGCGCCTCCGGCGCTCCATGGGGCAGTGCGCCCTCGACCGACAGGAGCCACACGAACGGGACGCCGCCGACGAGGTTGAGCGCGAAGGTGACGCTCCAGAGGCGAACGAGAGGACCGACCATCCACGAATCGTTGTTCTTGACCGCCGCCGCGACCGGATCGAAGAAATTCTCGTTGAACAGTTCCGCTCGGCCGACGATCAGGAACGTGAAGGCGATGCCGAACGCGAGTGCGCCGGCGATCGTTGCGAGACGACCGAACTGCGGCCTGACGATCGCCTCGACGATGCCGAGCGCGGCGAAGCCGAAGACGATCGTGAACCCTGCGATGATGCTGGTCGACACCAGTTCGAGCGTCGACTGGTCTAGCCGACGCTGGCCCTCCTCAGCCGACCGGTCGAAGATTTCGGACGGGTCCGGTGCTACTCCCACGGTTTGCTTGGCCACGCGCCGGCCAAAAATCACCGGGGCAAAACACTTCGACCGGAGAACGGCGACAGTACTTTTCTCGCTCGGTCTCGCCTGCAACCCAAGGATACCCCGTGTCTCAGGAACAGACCGAGGACCTGCCGGCCTCTGTCGGCGCGAGCATGGCCCGGATCTTGGTCAAGTGATCAGCAGTGCGACGCCTCGCCGACGGCGGTTCCGAAGGCAACTCGGAAGACTCCGGAGACAACTCCGGCCCGGACGACGATGGTGCGTCGACCGCCAAACGCATGGTCACCATCTTCTCGTTCGTCGTCTGGCAGGCGGTCACGGTAGCCGAAGGGCCACCGCGCGCATACGTCGCCGAGACGACGCCTACCGAGGACGGCGTCCGCGCCGCGGTGGTCGTGACCAACCCCTCGGTCGAGGGACTAGCCCAGGTGACCGTATGCGTCCGCTGTGGCGAGTCGTCTACTGAAGGTCACGTTCTCGACCGTTCCGTCCGGCGATGAGCGGAGGGCGTACGTTCGGTATGCGAACGATGCTTGCCCGATCGACGCAACCAGATCCTCGTAGATTGAAGCGTGACCACCGTCCCGTTCAGAGACTAACTTCGGGCATCAGAAGGTCCTGTTTGCCACCGTGGCCGCTGGGCATGGGTCAGGGCACGACCGCTGGTCGCCCTCGTCCAAATCACTAACTAGCTCCGGGCATTGGACTCGACATGGTCGCGGAGTCGGACGCGACGCTGGAATCAGGGCCTGACGAGGCCATCGATCAGGACGATGACCGACTCGCGGCGCTCCAGAAGTGGGTCCTCCTGACGGGCGACCGCAGTCACATCGCAGCCGGGTTGCTCGCGGGGGTCTTCCTCGTGACGACCGCCATCGAACTTCTGGTCGGGCCCCAAGGTAGCGAGTCCGCGCCGATGTTCTACATGGCGAGCGCCATCGTCGGCGGGAACTTCACCCTGCTCACCATCGTCATCTCCATCAATCAGCTCGTCATCTCCCGGCACCTGAGCGCGCCCGGCGAACTCCAGGACGAAATCGCGAACACGGCCGAGTACCGCGACGCCGCCATTGGGCTTCTAGAGACGGACACCGCGCCCGTAACACCCCCGTCGTTTCTTGAACTCCTGCACCGCGGCGTACAGGACTCGGTCGACCGCCTCCGCGCCCACGAAGCGCACCTGCCCGCCGAGCCGAGGGCGGCCCTCGACGACCTGCTCGACGCCATCGAGCGTCAGGTCGACGAGACGACCCGCCTGCTCCAGGACTGTGAGCCCGGCATCTTCGAGGCGCTGGTCATCACGCTCGACACCAACTACTCCACGGACATTCACCAAGTCTGGCAGATCCGGACAAGATACGACGAGGAGCTCGACGCAGAAGCGACGTCCGCGCTCTCGTCGCTGGTCCGTCGGCTCAAGCAGATCGACGTCGCGAGGCAATACCTCATGACGCTATACATCCAGGAGGAGCTCTCGCGGCTCTCCCGGCACCTGTTCTACGTCGGGGGGCCGACCATCCTATTCGGCGTCGCGCTCCTCCAGCTATTCGTGGCCACGGAGACGACCGTGGTCGCGTCCGGTGCGTTCTCGTTGCTTGTGCCCGCGTTCGCCACGATCGGCGTCGCGCCGCTCGCACTACTGTTCGCCTTCGTCCTCCGGCTCTCGACCGTCTCGGAGCGTACCGTCGCAGTCACGCCGTTCACGACATCGACCCAAGAGCAACAACCTGACCTGAAAGCGGACACAACCGACCAGCCAGCAAATGAGGAGTGATCACCGCCTCCTGACGTCGGCACCAGTCAGGGTACGAATACCCCTCGGCAGAAGGTGAGAACGTCTCAGTTTTCGCTCGCGACGCCGACGAAGGGCAATCTGTGCCTTTTCCGGCTGTAGTCCGTAGTCCGAACACTACGGCTGAATCAGAGACATCTCTGATTCGGAGGCGGCTCAGAGATATAGACGATGTCATCTGGCAATCCGAGACCGGCGTGAGTGGAAGCAGGAAGTACGAATTCTGCAAGACCGAATTGGCCAGCACCAGCAGAAAATACGGCTTGCGCGTTTGTCCGGCCTGCGATGAGGAGTACCTCCCCTGATGCGGCTGAAAGGGGACTCACGGTCGATCGCTACCGCCTTTCGGAGAGTAGGGGAGACGCGTCTCGTATTTAAGATTGAGAGGTCTTGTTTAGACGCTCGAAACAGCGCGTCTCAGCGCTTCTCGAACTAGTATCGTTTTCCTAGTAGCTCGCGATAAATGTCTAACTTACTAGGAAGTGAAGCGGGTAGATTCGGTTGTGCACACCAAAATCGCCCGCTTCACGAAGAAAGTCGTCACGCTCGCCCAAAAAGCCGTCGTCGGTAACGCAAAACCCGCGTTACAACCCGGTGACGGCGGCTACGCCGACTGGGTGATCGTCTCGGTTCACGGTCTCAAAACGTATCTCGACCTACCGTATCGACGGCTTCTCGACGTCCTGTTCGAAATGCCGCGGATCGGTCGAATTCTTGGTATAGAACCATTCGAGTTGCCCGATTTTACTACCGTCTGCACGCGCATGCAAGAGCTCAAAATGCCGCTCTGGCGCGAGTTTCTCCAGCTGTCGGCGGAGCTGTACGATACCGGCGATATCCAGGCAATCGACGCAACCGGCATGGATCGCGTCGCTGCCAGCCAACACTACGCCAAACGGACGAATTACACGTTCAAAGCGGTGAAATCGACGGCGTTGATTGACTGTAAAACTGGTGCGATTCTAGATATACATTGCTCGATGAAACAACCGCACGATACACAGATCGGCTGGCAATTGCTCAAACGAAACCTCGACAAAGTGACTATACTTACCGCCGACAAAGGATACGACTGGTGGCTTTTTCGCCAAAAACTCCGAGCAGAAGGCGTAAAACCAGTGATCAAACACCGCGAATTCGGCTGGACGGGCGTCGCCAACAATGTCTTACTCGATGATACGACGTACCATCAACGCTCAAATATTGAATCGACCTTTTTCGCGCTCCGGCGCAAATACGGCGAGATCGTGCGAGCGAGAACGTGGTTCGGACAATTCCGCGAACTCGTTCTGAAATGCGCCATCAGAAACGTCGAACTAGCGCTCGACAGCTCTACCGGGAGAATTTAGGCGTCTAAACAAGGCCGATTGAGACGATTTCTTTTTTTAGAACTACTCTGCCTTGGAGGAGGGGCGGCTTATCGATCGCTGGTCGCTCTGTCACAGGGGAGTGACGCTCGTGGTACTATACTGAATACAGAGCGCGAGTCGGGCGAGATTGACGAAGGTCGTTACTCTCCGGGGAGCCTCATCTCTGAGGGGGCAGATGTCCCCGTCACGTGCCGCCGGTACTGTCGCTCTCCGAAGTAGAGGACGCTCCAAGCCACCGCGATAACGGTGAGCGCGAAGGGGACGCTCTCGTACTCTATGAGGGGTAGGACGGCGAGAAGCAGGCCGACAAGCAGGTCCTCCGGACTGCCCGCGTACCTGACGAGCGTCACGGGCCCGACCCATCGGTCCATGGGATGGACGAAGATGATACCATCGCCGTCAGGTTCGTCGCTGGCCTTCTCGACATCGACGAAGAGATCGGTGTAACAGTGGAGGGCGGCTACTGCGAAGAAATACGTCCCAATCACGAGTAATCGCGCGTCGACGACAGTGGCCGCCAAGAGAAACAGGCCCGTCAGTATGCCGTAGTACACCGGATAGTGGAGTGACTTCCGGTGTTCGAGCTTCGTATCGAGGTCTGGAACCACGCCGCCGATGAAGGCAGTGATTGCGACGACACTCCGCAGTTCAGGGTGCCACCTAGTGGCCGTCAGCGCAAGGAGTAACCCGGCCGTCGCGTGGTTCGGCGTCATCATAGTCCAGCCCCACCCTCTTCATTCCAGATAGTGTCCTCTCACTCTTAACCCCACGGCAAGTCACTCACCTGATACCACAGGTGTAGGCACTTCTTGGGAGTTCGCAATCCTAGCCAGAGGACTATTTGACTCACCCTCTTTACTGTCCAGAGGTTTCTGCCACGTAGGTGCTGGAAGAATGACGCGTGAAGTGATCAATGTAGGTGAGTTACGTAACGTGACGGAGTAGGAGCTGCCTCCTCCCGTCGAAATCGAATGCCGGATATCGCGGCGGAGGTGACCGACTGATCAGTGAGTGCCACCATGTTTGTCAGAGAATATCTGCGAGATACTTCGCGACCCAATGCACGCAGGGACCGACGCTTTCCCCATCTGCGACCTACGACCGGTGGAGGTCTTTCAATGAGTAATACACCAACCGACACTGAAACGTCACGTAACGAGGCGACTCGTAACACCCTCAATACGGATACGATGCAGTGGGTGAGCGCGATCGTCGCCCTGGCGGGACTGGGACTCGTCGCCTACCCGTTCATGTTCGAGTCCACGGAGGCGGCGCTCTGGAACGATGCCATCGTGGGGACGGCAATCTTTCTGGTCGCGAGCTACAACTTCGTTCGCCTCTCGCGGGATCGATTGGCAAGCGTCGCCGGCGCCGTGTTGACCACGCTCCTCGGACTCTGGGCGCTCGTCTCACCGGCGGTCATCAGAATGGGGAGTAGCGAACTCGCGACAACCACCGCCGCCGGTGGGCTGCTCGTGGCTGCTCTCTCAGCCTACAACGCCTACGCCAACAAGAGAGCCGACACACCCGACCGAACCCGCACTCGCGCATAAAACCACTATTTTTCATCTCAAGCGTTCGGAGTAGTGACGAAGAAGAACGGGTCCTCAATACATTCGCAGACGTATCGACCGATTAGTTCGTCCATAGTATAACGAAAGGAAGACACGCATCAATTCTATCCTCCGAGATTGTGACTTCTCCAGAGTTTCGGAGGATGGGTCAGTTTTAGACTAGATCCACTCTAATCGGAGATTCTATTCACTAGAAAGAGTCAGTTTTGAACGTCTATAGACACATTGGCGAAACAGATGTGAGAAAAGTCCGAATTTTGACGCTGCTGAATAGCGTTTCCACTCCCGTACAGCTGCCTCGGCAAGTACGAAATCGCTTAGTCAGGCGGGATCAACGCCGAGACGATTAGCTCTACACACTCGCCGGCGGTCAAGATCGGTGCGTAGTCTATCTCTCCGTCAACACCAGCTTTCAGCAGAAAGTCGGTGCGCCGCCAGATATCGTACAGCAGCACGGCGAACACGAAGTAGAACAGCCGTCCGATAGTCCATCGACGAGGTCTTCGCGAGGAAGTCGTGCTTGATGCTCTTGTACTCATTCTCGATCTGCCAGCCGCGGCTGTACCGTCGACAGAAGGTTTCTGCCTCGTCCGGCCCAACCCTTTCACGCCTCCCGGGTAGGCAGTCAGGCCACCGCACACTGGCCGAGAAGGTGCTAAACTAGACAGTGCCGTCGTAGGTGGAGTACAGCTAAGGACGCCTACTTTTGACCACATTCCCGCCGGCGCTACACACCCTGGAAATCCCACGGATCATCGTCATCAGTTTTCCCTGGGGAGTCGTACGCTTCCTCGAGTTGGTCGACGCGCTGCGGTCGGACGGGTGCCGCCAGCGGCGCAGGGTCGACGATCCCCGACCCCTGGAGGCCGGCTACTTGTCGCTGCAGCCGGCGAATCGCCAAGAGCGCCGGCGAACGGGCTAGAACCTCAGCCGCTCGCGCCTCCCCGACGTACCGATCGACTGCCCCGGTCGGCCGATATTCCCGATCGAGACGCCCGTTGTCACCTGTCTGCATCCCCGGCGCTTCCGACCAGAAGTTCCCTCGCCAGACCTGGAGGACGTTGAAGGTAGAGACGGTCGCGGGTTCGGCGTTGTTCACGACGTCGTTCGCCGTGACCCGATTCGTCGGCAGAATCTCGATCGCGCGGAATCCGATGTCGTTGAACGCCACGACGTTTCGGGTATACAGCGAGTAGTGTCCCTGAACCATGAACCCGCGGGAGTTCTTCGTCAGCACGTTCCGCCCCGCATAGTTCGCCGTCCCCGCGACGATGATCCCCCGGACGTTGTTGGTGATCGAGTTTCCCACGACGGCGGTGTTGTACGATCTCGCTTCCACGTAGATGCCGTAACCAGTGTCGTCGATCTCGTTATTCGCGATGAGGAGCTCGCGTCCGTAGTAGTTGAACACGCCCAGCATCATCCCCTTCGCGCTCGAGTTGCGGACGACCAGCCCGGCGACGTCGAGTGAGAACACGCCGACCTTCCCGCCGTAGAACCGGGAGTTCTGGACCACCGCCGGGGCGCCGATCACGGCGACACCGAGGAACCCATCGTCCCACCGTTCAGTGCCGTAGAGCGTGAGGTTTGTGACGGCGATATTCGGGCTATCGCGCGCGACGATCCCGTTGGACGTCGTGTTGATCGTGACGTCCGAAACTAATGATCTGCCCGCCGTGTCGAAGACGATGGCGGCGTCGCCGTATCCGTGGACCTTCCGCATCTTGTAGTTCCAGTCGCTCTCGTTGACGCCGACGCCCTCGGCTGTGAGATTCGCACCGGTACGGCGATCCCCGACTCCGGAGATCGACAGGTTTGCGATCGCCACCTCCGGTTCGGTGACGTTGACGACGGTGCCGTTACCGTCTCCGACGATCCGGGTCACGTTCTGCCCGGCGCCGCGTAGCGTGATCGGTTTCCGGATTTCGAGCGACTCTATCCGGTACGTCCCGGGCGGGAGGACGACGGTCGTGTTCGCCGATGCCTGGTTTACCGCGGCGTCGAGTGACGGTGCATCCTGTCCAACGACGACCGAACCGGGCCGCTCTAAGAGCGTACGACGGGCAGCGACGGTTTGGTTGGCCCGCTCGTGGCGCTGCTGGACGTTTTCCTCCCACTCTGTGCGGGAACGGCCGAGGCTACCGACATTGAGAGTCCGAATGTCGTCCCACCGACGAACTTCACCACCATACTGTTCCGCGAAGGATTTTGCATCGCTGCGGTCGGAGAACGGCACTAAAGCCCGATCCCGTGATGGGATCCGAGCGGAGCTGTTGACGACGAAGTAGGCGTCTCTGGCCTCTACCCAGCCGGCGGTCTGGTGTTCCGGTATGCGAAGATAGTTATCATCGGTGAGCGAGGCGTTTGCCCCGGAAAAGTCCGAGACGTACATTCGAAGCGGACGACCGAGACTCCGACGAGAGTCCGCTTCCTGAAGGGTCGCGACGAGTGACGTGATGCCGTAGTATCCGACGACGTACCGGTACTGCGAGTAGAATACTTCCGCTTTCGGGATGACCAGCGACGAGCGGTCTGCTCGCCTTACTGCCGCTTCGGAGACTCCGACGGCGTTCGTGTCGCTGAACGGGACGACCTGCGCCTGTGCGTCGGCGGACGACTCCGGACCCACGGGGACTGCAAACGGAGCAGTAGCTAGGGAGAGAACGACGAGCGCTGCCACCGCAGCGTTCTGCAGCTCCATCGATCGGAGCTACCCCCGCGAGAGCTAAAAGCCCGACGTAGATGCTCTCCTTGACATATTGCCACCACACCCAGTACTGGTCGCCCTGCTGATCGGCGATGCCCTAATTACCGGCAAAGGCCAAAGCCGACGTAGAACTGTGCCGGAACCACAGGCGCCGGACGAAATCGCTGGTGAGCCAGTTGCCCGGCTTGAGAACATTGACCGTTTGTTCGGTGATCTCACCGTGCTCGACGACGTCTCGTTGGCGTTACCTGAGAACACTGTTACGTCTCTCATCGGGCCGAACGGATCGGGAAAGACGACGCTGGTGAAAATCGCCGCCGGCGTGTTGCAACCGGACTCCGGAGAGCGGACGATCGTTGCTGATTCTGAGCGGCCGGTCGGGTACCTCCCGCAGTCGCCGCAGTTCAGACCCGCCTTTAGCGTTGAGGAGACGCTCGAATTCTACGATGATTTGCTGGATGCGGATGCAGACGTCCAAGGCGCCATGGAGCAGGTCGGACTGGCCGAGGTCGCCGACCGGCGAGTGGATGCGCTATCTGGCGGTATGCGCCAGCTGCTAGGCGTCGCGCAGGGTTTCCTCGGCCGTCCATCGCTTGTCGTTCTCGATGAGCCGACGAGTGGTCTCGACCCGCGCATGAAACAGCACATCTTTGACGTAGTTTCCGAGATGGCCACCGACGGGACGGCAGTGCTCCTGACGACCCACGATCTAGCGAGCGCCGACGCATCGGACCGGATCGCACTGCTCAACAGGGGACAGCTCATCGTCGACGAGTCGCCGGACAAGTTTCGGTCACAGACGAACACCAACTCGCTGCTAAGTGCGTTTCTCGCCACGGTTGGCGAAGATCCGACCGTGCAGACGGGGCGCGAGGACGGGACACATGACTGACTGGGATGATCGGATCGCCGCCGTTACGGAACGAGAACTCCGGACTTTGTTGCGCAGTCGGACGTATGCGCTCCTCGCAGGCGGTTATGCATTCCTCCTCTTGGCGGTAACCGTTGTTAGCGGCGCGAGCGGCTACGTCCCGCTCGTGCTGACGCTACTGACGCCGCTAGAATTGCTCGTGCCGATCCTCGCGGCGGCGCTCGGGTACCGATCGATCCTCTCCGACCGCGAGAGCGGCGAACTTGACGTCCTTCGGACGTACCCGGTGACGCAGGGGGAGTACGTTTTCGGGGTGTATTTCGGCCGTCTCGTGGCGATTACGGCGATCGTCGTCGTCCCACTCCTGCTGATCAGCGTGGCTGTGCCGATCGTGGGTGGCGCCCCGACGTTCCTGCCGCAACCGTCCGGACTCGACTCGCCGATACTCTACCTTCGATTCGTCACGTTGACTGCGGTTTTCAGCGCCGTTCTGTTGGCGATCATGACACTGATCTCCGCAGTCGCAACCAGTAATCGCCGTGGACTCGTATTCGCGGTTCTCGCGGTTCTCACCGTCGGTATCCTCATCGATGTTGCTGCAATCGCTGGGCTCGCAAGTGGTCTCTCGAAGAACTGGTCGGTCGTCACCCTGCTGGGACCGACCGGCGCGTACCGCGGCCTCGTCATGGCGCTGGTCGTTGCGACAATCACGTCGACGGAACCCGGCTCTATCGTCGTGAGCACAGTGAGCCTGCTCTGCTGGGTCACCCTGTCGCTTTTAGTGGCGACATGGAACGTATGGGCGTCAACACCGTAGTGTTGGCCGGTTACTATTCAAAGATAGCCCCAGATAGAGTGAGGGGACTGAGGATTTCTCGGTGGCACGCCGTTACTGTTCAACTCCATTCCGAACGACCGCACGAATCTGCTCGTTGAGCTCTTTGATAAGGTACACGAGGAATTGCTCACCACTGTTCCGGCAGTTGGTCCAGACCTTTCCAGTCGCCGCTTCCCTCCGTACGACGATCTCGCTGTGCTTCGGAACGAACGCAGTATCGGCCTCGGTACATTCTGTGAGCGCTTAATCGCCTCGTACCCTGTCGAAAAGTGGAATCGGCGTTGGGCGCTCCGGGAGAAGCCATGCCGGAACGACCCGTGTCAGAACGACCATCCCCGTCAGTTCGACGAGCGTCTGGGTCACAACGACAGCAGGAGCCAGCTCGTAGCCTGCCGGCAGTGCAAGCGCCAATGGGAGGACGACCAGCGAGTTCCGAGTAACGGACGTGAACACGAGCGCGCGACTCACCCTAACGTCCATCTGGAACACGCCAGCCGCCACCCGCCCGAGGACAGGCATGATGACGAGGAACGCGACGTATACTGGGACGACAACTGCAATCTGGCCGATCGAATCCTGCACGCGGGGGAATTGTGAGGCGATGACGACGAATAGGGTAGCACCCATCATCGGAACGGGTAGCCACCCCATCGTCGCCTGCCACGACTCGCCGTTTGGAGAGCGCTCCGCCCACGCTTCCGTGAGCCACGCCAGCGCCAGCGGGAGCGCGATGATGACAAGAAACGCCTCGATGAACGGCCCGGCCTCGATGACTTCGGCGACCTCCGGACCCATGAACAGCCAGAGATACACCGGGAGCAACAGGAGTTGGACGAGCATCAGAGCTGGCGTGGCTGCGGTAATCTGTTCAGAGTTGCCGCCCGCGAGTTCCGCGAAGGTGATAACGTAGTCGATACACGGCGTCAGGAGAACCATGAACACGCCCACCAGGATGACCGGTTCCGGGGGAAGAAACCGAGTGAGGCCCCAGACAACGACGGGGACGACGAGAAAGTTCATCCCAAGTGCCGCTGCCATGAATCTCCCGTTGGTGAACGCTCGGCGTAGCCGAACGAACGGGATTTCGAGGAAGGTCACGTAGAGCAGAACTGCCAGTACAGGGTCGATAAGTTGCTCGAGGAACGTAGCCGAACGCGGACGACCTACACCCACAGCAACTGCTACTGTGACGGCGACCGCGTAGACGGCGACCTGACGCCGCTGGAGCCAGTTCTTCGTTACCATTCTTGCTCTGCTTCGGGGCTGGTAGATAAACAACCGTTGCTACGTTTGCAGACGCAGCCGTTCGGTTGATGTCGTCTTATCGTGCTGGAACCAATCCACTGCCGATTCGTCAATACAGGGGGCCTTCTTATCGGTATTCGGCCGTGGTTTCACTTGTGGCCTGGAGTGCCCGAGAGATTGCGCCAATGCTACCGAAGAGAACCAATCCTGTTCCAAGAGTCAAAATAATGAGTGGGGATAGGAGTTCGGCGACAACCCAAGAGGCGTCGGTGAAAGCAGAAGCGAGTTCTAAGACACTCCAACTGAGGAGTACGAGCCCAATGGTGATCGGGAGAGTATAGGGCAGGGTTCGAACTGCTACACGGTATGATGGTAATGACGTTTCGGAGGGCACGGTTCGGACAATTTCTTCAGGGAGAGTAATACTTCTGTTTTCTCACCGACAGATGCGCGGACGTATCGACCGGTTCATTCGTCCCCGATCCAACGGAAAAGAAGGCGCGCATCAAATTCATCCTCCGAGATTGTGAACTGCGCAGAATCGGCGTCATCCACCGTTCGATAGCGAACTATCGTTCTTCTCGAACGACCTCGACGCGTTCTCGCAACCACGCGACCGCCTCAGCCACAGCGTCGGCGTCCGTGCCGAGCACTTTCAGGCGATTTCGGCCTTCCGTCGCAGGATAGCTACCGACCGTCACGTCGAACCGACTCCGGGCGTCGTCGAGCACACCGACCATCGACCCTTCGGGTTGGGGCGTGTGCAGCGTCGTCGAGACGCCGTCGCCGTCGAACTCGTCGACGACGAGCTCGAACAGCGCTTTCACTTCGTCCGGCACGCCCGGGAACGCGTAAACGTTCTCGAGAACGCAACCCGGACAGAGTCCCTCGGGGTTGATCAGCGCGCGACTTCCCGCCGGCAGCGCCGCCCACGCATCGACGTCGATTTCGAGGTCGTGGGCCGCGACCGTCTCGGGATTGGCTTCCCGATACGCCGCGACGGTCTCGATCACGTCCCGTCGAACGGCCTCGTCGACGGTGAGATCGCGGTCGAACGCGTCGGCGATCGCGTCGACGGTGACGTCGTCCGGCGTCCCGCCGAGGCCGCCCGTTACGATCACGGCGTCGAAGACATCGGCCCACCGACAGACGTGGTCGGCGATCAGGTCGCGATCGTCCGGGAGCGTGAGAATCCGCTCGACCGTCGCGCCGCTGTCGGTGAGCTGACTCGCGAGCCACGTCGCGTTCGTGTTCGCCGTGTCTCCCGCGAGCACCTCGTCGCCGACGGTGAGAATAGCGACTTCCATCGACCGGAGCAACGTCGCCCGGAGTAAAAAGAACCGTGCGGTAGAGATGGTGCAGGAGGCGGAGCACGATTGTGGGCAGGGCCGCCACAGCTATCCCGAGCTCAGTACGCTGGCACAGTATTCTCTCAGCCAGCGTAGTCCGGAGCAGGAGGTAGCTCGTATAGTAGAGCCCGGAACGGAGGTAGTGACGACGGTGTCTGCGAGTTAGCAACGCCGGAGAGGTTATGACGGCTGTGACGGACCGGATGGACCTCAACGACGCCGAGACTGATCACGCAGCAGAGATTTGTATAGCAGTTATTGGTTTACGTCGATGCCGCGTAGCTCGAGGAGTTGCTCAGCAATCGCCTCGGGGTGTTCGGCAGCGACGCGAAGCGCCGCATCGTGAAGTTCGCGACCGGTGGCGTCGCGCACGTCGTACTCCCTAAGCGTCCGTTCGACGTCCAGTTCGAGGGCGTCCTCGAAGGCGTTCCAGGCTTCTTCCCGCGCGTACAGCGGGCGTTGTTTCACGTCGTCGTACGGGAACGCGGGGCCATCGGATCGACCCGATGGCTCGGCAGTCGATTCGCCAACGTCGCCGCCGGAAGCGTCACTGGCGGTCGACGTCTCGGACGCTGGTGCCGCCGACACCTCGTCCGCGGAAGCGCCGGGTTGATCCACCGGTGAATCATCAGTCTCTGCCGTATCGTTCGACGCCCCGTCGCTTTCGGCCTCCTTGGCGTCGTCATCGTCGTCGAGTCCGTCCAGATCGTCGAAGGGGTTCCCGCTCATCGGTCGATCCCCCCATCTTCGACGATCCGGGCGAGCTCCTCGAAGTGCGGGATCTGGTCGTTGTCCGGATCGTAGTCCTGCAGCGGCTGGTTGTACTTCAGCGATCGAGAGAGCGCGGCGCGGTGGCGGATCCCAGGTTTCGGCGGCGACAGCTCGCCGGCGTCGATCCGCTCGAACTCTTCGGCCGTGATCCGAGCGAAGTTCGGCACCTTGTCCTCGGTGGTGTCTGCGGTGTTGAGGTTCTCCAGTAGTTCGCGTGCCTCGGTCTGCTGGTCGATGCGATCCTGGATCTGGTTCGGAACAACGGCGAGGACGTCGATGTCGATGTACTCCTGAGCCGGCGCGATGAGCCGTTCCATCGTGCGCTTGTACCCGCCGATCGCGCTCGAGCCGGGCGCGATCGGGATCAGCACGTTCCCGGTCGCGACGAGCGCGTTGTTGTTGAGCATTCCCGGGTACGCCGGGCTGTCGAACACGATGTAATCGTACGCGTCGCCCAGTAGCGGGTCGACGACGTTGGATTTCACCCGGGCGGAGCCCTGGATTGCACCCTTCAGATCGTTTTCGACGTCTTCGAGTGTGTTCGACGACGGCAGCAGGTCGAAGCCGAACTCGGTCCGTCGAATCAGATCGTCGAGCGTGGCGTCGCCCTGATCGAGCACGACGTCGCCGACGTTGACGTCGGACTGGTAGGCGTCCTCGAAGCCGAGGCCGTTCGTCGCGTGGCCGTTCGGGTCGAGGTCCGCGAACAGGACGCGGTGCTGGTCGGCGAGCTGGCGGGCGAGGTTCATCGAGATCGTCGACTTGCCGACGCCGCCTTTCAGGATCACGACGTCGACGGCGCGAGGTTCGGTAGCTGTCATGGTTGGACCAGTTGCGATAGGCGCGATAGCTGAGGTAGCTACGATAGGTAGCTGACGCACCTCGTTGGTACGTAGCTATCCTGCAATCGTACTAAAGCTTCCGGAGGCGAACAAGCCACAATAGGTGCAATATCTGAGGTAGCTGAGATAGCTATTGTCCTGGCAGAGATCACTTTGGTCGCGTCCGACAAGATACCATAGCTATCAGAGGAAAACAAGGCAGAATAGGCATAATAGCTGAGGTAGCTCCAGTAGGACCACACCGAGCTGCGTCGACAGTCGGAGCCACGCAAGCGAACCAAGATAGTGGGGTAAGCCGGGAGAGACGGATAGACAGAATATCTGGGATAGGCCCGATAGGTAAAATAGGATCAGTACACCGGATCAAACGTTCGATCCTCGAATCAGTTCAGGTACAATCCCCACCACGGTACAATAGGCGCAATATCTGCAATAGGCGAACAGTCTCTAGCGAGACGGTGATATTCGGAGTGCTACAGGTGATACCGAGGTAGAATCGGATCAGTATTTACAATAGGAAACTAAGGTAGCTCAGCTAAGTTGTCGGAGAGATCTACGATAGCTATCGGAACTGAGCAGGTAGTAGGGAGTTCGTCGTCACGAGGTCGATAATCGAACTGCATCCGATTCTAGCGACTATCATCGCGAATTCCGATCACGTACTGCTCACTGATAGCATGACTGCGCCTTCCGAGGTGTTCATTCATAAAGTATTTCATACTATTTAGCAAATATCCTGCCGATGCTCGACCCGACCCGCCGCCGAGCCCTCCTGGCGGTTGCCTCGGGGGTCGCCGCAGTTGCCGGGTGTACTGATAACGATGATCCCCCGGCAATCGACTACCCCAATGACGAGCAATTAGTTGAGGACTACGAAGTGCGCCAGACTCGGAACGAAGACGGAACAGTGCTATTGACACAGGGCAAAGAATTACCAGCAAAGAGTAACAACAATCTGGGCTATTACGAACGGACCAGCCGGTCCGTTGTCACTTCATCGGGGAGACTCGGCGAACTCACATTCGGTGACGTTCCCGAAGCGGACCAGCTCCGGACGTTTGCCACAGCGACGGACTTCGATTCCTCGTCGCTGTATCTCCTGACAAGGCCCATCGATGCCTGCCACGAACTCCGTCTTCAGTCGGTCACCGCCGGACGGGAGCAGGATGACGAATTGAATCTGCATGTCGGCTTCTGCCAGCCCTACCGAGCCGCCGATATCGAATGTAGTACCAGCGAAATCCATACCGTCGGGATTGCGATCAGACTCCCCATTGCAGCTGAGGAGTATAGCGGAAGCGGACAAAGCATGTCGAGTACCTGTCGTCAAACTCCGCGGGGCGAGTACTTCGATCCGCACCTGACGCCCACACGCGGGGGTGAGGACGAATGACCTCACGACGAACGGTACTCTCCAGCCTCGGGACGATCGGCGTCATCACTCTGGCAGGATGTTCGGCCCTGCCGATTGGAGGAAACGACGGCAGCGAAGACGTGTCGCTTCCCGGTGACGCTGTCGAGTCGGTCCCGTGGCCCGACTCGCCGTTTCCGGTTACGGTCCCCACGGGGCTCGCAGAGACTCACCGTGAACGTTCACGCGAGTTGCTCGCGGAGGTCCCATCCGACCTGTCGGTGCCGAATAGTGGGATCACCGAGGAGCTCCGAACGAACCGCAAACAGGCCGCCGACATGATCGATGACGGCACTGATGACCCGTGGCCGATCGAACGGCTCTCGCGGTGGCGTAGCCGCCGAAGCTCGGCTGCGAGCGTTCGCGGTGCGTATCGCGCCGCGACGGGGGAGGACGACGCAGCGACGGTTGACGAGCGTCGGCAGACGGTACACGAGGATCTCGGTTCATACGTCGCTGCCCACGAGTACCGCGTAGCGACGCTTACTGAAGCAGTACTCGTCTACGCCCCGATCGAGGACCTGATAGCTGACTGTCGCCGTCACGTCCGTCCCGAACCGGCCTATCCTGCGGATCCCGTTGCCGATCCGTTTCAGGCCGGCGACGCAGTTGGGACCGTCGAACGTGCCAGATCGACGCTCGCTGACGCCCGTGGTCTGCGAGAGGCGTATCTGACCGAACGCTCTGACGTCTCTTCCCAGTGGGCAGCCCTGATTGCTGCGTCGGACCGCCTTCGGTTTGCGGTTGGCAGTACTCGCTCGTCCGTCGAGGATTTTCTCGACGTCGATGAGTCGCCCTTCGATGCTGATCTACAGGGGACGGCAGGAGAGTGGCTGTTCAGGCAGGCCAGCAGGCGGGTCACGTCGACGGCCGACGAGCACAGGAGGAGTCGAGCCGACGGTAACTACGCGACCGCAGTTATCGAGGCCGGGCAGGCGCTCGCTGCTATCGAAGCACTTCGAACGACGATCGAGGGGATCAACGACGGGGCGTATCAAGACGCTGTGTCAGCTGAGTCAGTTTCCCAGGCCGCTGCGCGAGCGCAAGACGCGATTTCGGCGTTTGGTGAGAACGAAGACCAGCGACTGACGACGTTGATCGGACGCCCTGCGCTCGAGACCGTTGATTATCTCTCCCGTGACATCGAACAGGGGCGTGGCAGTGCGGCACGTATCCAGGGTGATCTGATCTGGGCCGAACTCTACGCTCGTGCCGTCCCCGCCGCGACTGCATTCGTGATCGACCGACTCGGGTAACAACCGTCGGTCACGCACCCGGAGCAAGCCAACCGGGACCGATCTCCTAAAAAACGAACGGACCCTGCTGCTGGATGGGTTCCGCGTGCGGTCGTCCGGAGACGGCGACGACTCGCAGCGATCCGTCGCTTCGGAGTTCGACGTCGCGCGTCCCCGTCACCGGTAGCACGTCGCCCTCGCCAAAGCGACTACCGCCGACAATGCCCCCGCCAGCGACGCCGTAGAGGAACCCCGCCCACTCGTCCGGGAACGACCAGGTCCAGGAATCCGTGACGCGGACGTCGAGGTACTCCATCCGAGTGACGGGATCGATCGGCGAGCCCGTCCCGACGACCGTCGTGACGGTCGCACCGTCGAGTTCGGCCGTGGGCAGCGCTTCGCTGTTCGCATCGGCGTACGCCGGATCGGCCTCTTTCTCCGCTCGCGGGAGGTTGACCCAGAGCTGGAGCCCGTTGCACGGCTCGCCGTCGGCGGCGAACTCCGAATGTTCGATGCCGCCCCCGGTCACAATGTGCATCGCTTCGTCCTCGTACGCCGTGTGCTCGACGCCGAGCGAGTCCTCGTGATCCATCCCGCCGTCGAGCATGTAGGTGACGATCTCGAAGCCCCGGTGAGGATGCATCGGGAAGCCCTCGTCTGGGTCGATGTAGAAGCGCTCGAAGAGGACGAACGGATCGAGATGTCGCGGATAGCTGCCGGTCGGGAACGCCCGGTTCGCCGTCACGCCGGGCCCGTGGCGGACTGTTCCGCCGGAGACGGGCTCGTCGGCGACGTCCTGCGCGTCGTCAGATGACATACTGTATCTGAGGGTTTCGGACTGATAAGCTTCGTGCTCGCGGAACCAATAAAATGACATCTAACATCAATACTATATGAATATCCGGCCTGTAGCCGCTCTCAGAGACATTTATAGCACCATATCACATTCTCTTATCGTTACTAAAACGCCCTACAGAGAACGTTCATATGGTTACCGTCTATATACAAGCGTGTAGATATGAGCGATTACGAACTACCGCCGCTACCGTACGACTACGACGCGCTCGAACCGCACATCTCCGAACAGGTGCTCACCTGGCACCACGACACCCACCACCAGGGCTACGTCAACGGCTGGAACGCCGCCGAGGAGACGCTCGCGGAGAACCGCGAGGAGGGCGACTTCTCGTCGTCAGCGAGCGCGATCCGCAACGTCACGCACAACGGCAGCGGTCACGTGCTCCACGACCTCTTCTGGCAGTCGATGAGCCCCGAGGGCGGCGACGAGCCCGAGGGCGCTCTCGCTGACCGGATCGAGGAGGACTTCGGCTCCTACGACTCCTGGAAGGGCGAGTTCGAGGCCGCGGCGTCCGCCGCCGGCGGCTGGGCGCTGCTGGTCTACGACTCCTTCAGCAACCAGCTCCGCAACGTCGTCGTCGACAAGCACGACCAGGGCGCCCTCTGGGGCAGCCACCCGATCCTGGCGCTCGACGTCTGGGAGCACTCCTACTACCACGACTACGGCCCCGCCCGCGGCGAGTTCGTCGAGAACTTCTTCGAAGTCGTCGACTGGGACGAGCCGTCCAGTCGCTACGAGCAGGCCGTCGAGCAGTTCGAGTAGGGCACACAGCTACGAGGTATTCTACCGCTGCCGCTTTTTTGAGGCTCATCCGAGAGTGTCGTGGCGCAATTCGAATCCCTGTTCGAATGGTAGGTGTAGGAGAAGCAGTTACCGAAGCGGCTATCTACTTTCAAAAACATATCAGGAGTCTACTACTGAATATAGGGACGGGAT
>ENA-ORCR01000099-ORCR01000099.1-marine-metagenome-genome-assembly--contig:-NODE-99-length-101967-cov-29.159554_pt1 | contig 101967 bp, 97 predicted proteins | sample MGYA00237782_ERZ508514 | MGnify/ENA primary metagenome ERZ508514 (study PRJEB26185, sample SAMN06268960) | marine metagenome | isolation source: Eden Landing Ponds, San Francisco, CA, USA | place...
TTGAGCTGGCCGGTGGTCATCTCCAGTTCGGCGATCATGTCGTTGAAGTCCTCGGCGATCTGGTCCATCGCGTCGTTCTCGCCTTCGGGTTCCATCCGCCGGGTGAGGTCACCGCGCGAACACGCCTGCATGGTCTCGGAGTACTCCTCGGCTTTCTCCTGGAGGTAGTTGTTCATCTCCATGGCTTCCGCCCGGGAGACTTCCGCCTCCTTGCGGGCCTGCTCGGCCTCCTGGATCTGCTCGTGGAGCGCGTCGCGCATCTCGGCGAAGCCGTCGTAGAGACGTCCGATGGCGTCGATGCGCTGTGAGTGGATGTCCACGTCGAGATTGCCTTCCTCCATCTCCTCGGCCTTGCGCGTGAGCCGGTTGATCGACGTCGAGGTGTTGTAGCCGAGGACGGCGCCGATGAGCACGATGAGCAACGCGGCGGCGCCGGTCGTCAGCAGGCCGAACGTCTGGACGGTCTGTGCGAAGCCGAAGATCGCGGTTCGCGGCGCGTGGACGAGCACGACCCAGTCGTCGGCCGGGCCGTTCGAGACGATGACCGGTGCGTACCCGACCGTGTAGGGCTCGTCGATGATACCGTCGTTGGCGGGCATCTCGTTGATGACGCCGCTGGGTTCCTGTGAGAGTTCGCCGGCCCGGTTGACCGGTCTGAGAGCAGTACCACTGCCGTACTCCGTCAGCGTCATGTCGGTCTCGGCGGTGGCGTTCTCGCTCCGTTCGTCTATCAGGACGGTGCCACTCTCGTTCGCGACGACCGTGAACCCGCCGCTCGCACGTTCCTGCCCCTGGAACAGGTCCGCTATCTCCCGCACCGACGCCTCGACGAGAACGTATCGGTCACTGTCGGGAACCCGACTCGCGAACCCGATCATGGGTTCTCCGTTGGCCATGTACACAGTCGAGACGTGCACCTGCGAATCGCTGTCGTACTCGCGGTTCAGTGCCCACCGCTGGGGTAACTCCGCCATTCGCGTCCCGGGTTGTGACTGTGTGCCCCCGACGACCTCCGAACTGGCGTTGAGTCCCTCGAAGATGTAGACCGAGGAGGCGTCCGTGTTGGCCTGCCTGTTCCGGGCCGCCTCGGAGATGGCCACGCTGTCGTCGCCGGTCCAGGTGTCACCCTCACCCGAGATCAACCGTGTCGAGACGCGATTCTGCTCCAGCCACTCCTCGACGACGTTCTGTTCCTGGACGGCCAGGCCGCTGTACTCGTTCTGTATCCGGTCTTCGGTCTCGGACGTGATCTGTGCGGTCCCGTACGCGCCCAGCGCCATGATGGCGATCCCCATCATCAGCAACACGATGACGAACTTCAGCGCGAACCGCTTCCTGACGAAGTCTGGCGTCACCGTCCTGACCACGCCCATGACCGGGTTACTCCCGTCCGACTCTGTCGTGTCCTCGCTACTCATATGTAGTGTGTCCTGTCCTTCGTCGGCGGCGCCGAACCCCGGTAACCGACCGCCCGGCTACCACCCGCTGGCGAGACCGCCGACCTTACCCCTACTGTTCACAAATGATAATACAAAAGTTTTTGTAGTGGTTAACGAGGCTGAAAATACGCTGCGGGGTCGACTATCCACGCCTGACGATCTCTCGCCGATGCCGGAGGGCCGGTGGTCCGCGCCTTTTAAGCCCCGGCCAGTCACACGAGGCGATATGACTGACCTCGTCACGTTCGGCGAATCGATGCTGCGACTCTCCCCGCCCGGTCACGACCGCCTGGAGCGCGTCGACCAGTTCGACGTCCACGTCGCCGGCGCGGAGTCCAACGTCGCGGTCGCCGCCCAGCGACTCGGCCTGGACGCGACCTGGCTCTCGAAACTGCCCGACTCGCCGCTGGGCCGGCGCGTGACCACCGAGTTCGGCGCACACGGCCTCGACACGGCGATCGTCTGGGACGACGACGCCCGCATGGGCACCTACTACGTCGAGTTCGGCGGGACGCCCCGCGGGACGAACGTCATCTACGACCGCGCCGATTCGGCGGTCACGACGGCCGCGACATCGGAACTCGACACGGACCGCCTCGCCGAGGCTGACCTCTTTCACACGACGGGTATCACGCCAGCGCTTTCCGACCGCCTCCTGGAGACGACCGCGGATCTACTCGGTCTCGCGAAGGAGAACGACACGACGACCGTCTTCGACCTCAACTACCGCTCGAAACTCTGGACGCCCGCCGAGGCCCGAGAGACGCTCGAAGACCTCTTTCCCGACGTCGATATCCTCGTCGTCGCAGAGCGGGACGCCCGCGCAGTGCTCGACCGCGAGGGTGACGCCGAGCGTATCGCTCGCGGCCTCGACGAGGAGTTCGGCTTCGAGGTCGTCCTCGTCACGCGCGGTGGCGAGGGGTCGCTCGCGCTGACCGACGGAGAGGTGTTCGAACAGGGAGTCTTCGAGGCCGACGACTACGATACGGTGGGGACGGGCGACGCGTTCGTCGGCGGCTTCCTCGCGCGGTATCACGAGAGTGGGAGTGTTCCCGAAGCCCTGGAGTACGGCGCCGCGACGGCCTCGCTGAAACGGACCGTCCCCGGTGACATCGCGCTGGTGACACCCGAAGAGGTCGAGTCGGTCGTCGCCGAGGGCGAACAGTCGGGGATATCGCGGTAGGTCCCCTCGATTGGTGGCGCCGTGGTTCCGACGGTGGCTAACCTTTTGGTTCTCCCGGGGGTAGCCGGGTCCATGAAGACAGCGAGCACGCAGCGCGGCGGGGGCCGGGACTGATGCGCAACGCGAAGATCGTCTGCACGCTGGGGCCGGCCTCGGACTCGCGGTCGACCATCGAGTCGCTCGCGGCGGCGGGGATGTCGGTCGCCCGCATGAACGCGAGTCACGGCACGCCGGAACACCGACGGGAACTGATAGACCGGATCGAGGCGGTCGACTCGGCGACCGACTGGCCGGTCGCGACGATGCTCGACCTCCCCGGACCGGAGGTTCGGACGGCGCCGCTGGAGGAACCGATCCATCTGAGCGGCGGGTCGACGGTCCGGTTGGTTCCCGGCGAGGAGGCGACACCCGAAGAGATCGGACTCTCACACAGTATCGCATCGGTCGAGAGTGGCGATACGGTCCTGCTCGACGACGGTCGCATCGAGTTGAGGGTCCAGTCCGTCGACGGCGAGACGGTCCACGCACGCGTCGGTAACGGTGGCGAGCTCGACGGCCGGAAGGGCGTCAACGTGCCCGGCGTCGACCTCGGACTCCCGGTCATCACCGAACAGGACGAGCGCGAACTGGACGTGGCCGCGGAGAAAGACGTGGACTTCGTCGCGGCGAGTTTCGTTCGCGACGGCGACGACGTCTACCGCGTCAGCGGCGCACTCGACGAGCGCGGCGTCGACATCCCGGTCGTCGCCAAGATCGAACGGGACGTCGCCGTCGACAACCTGAAGGGTATCATCGACGCGGCCTACGGCGTGATGGTCGCTCGGGGCGACCTCGGCGTGGAGTGTCCCCTCGAAGACGTCCCGATGATACAGAAACGGATCATCCGGCAGTGTCACGAGGCAGGCGTCCCGGTCATCACGGCGACGGAGATGCTCGACTCGATGATCCACGAGCGCCGACCCACTCGCGCGGAGGCATCCGACGTCGCCAACGCAGTTCTCGATGGGACCGACGCGGTCATGCTGTCGGGCGAGACGGCCATCGGGGACCACCCCGTCCGGGTCGTCGAGACGATGGACCGTATCGTGCGAGACGTCGAGGAGTCCCCCGAGTACGCCGAGAACCTCGAACGCAGAGTCCCGACGGCCGACCAGACCCGGACGGACGCGCTGGCGCGCTCGGCGCGGTTCCTCGCCCGTGACCTCGACGCCACCGCCGTGGTCGCGGCCAGCGAGTCCGGGTACACGGCGCTCAAGGCAGCAAAATTCCGCCCGCCGATCCCGGTGGTGGCGTCGACGCCCAGAGACGGCGTCCGGCGCCGGCTCGCGCTCTCGTGGGGGACTATCCCGGTGGCAACGCCCTACACGGACGGCGGTGCCGACGCAGTCATCAACAACGCCGTCCAGTCGGCGCTCGACGTCGGCGCCGCAGAGAGCGGCGACACGGTGGTCGTGCTCTCCGGGATGATGACCGAACTCGAGGGGGTCGACACCGCGAACATGCTCAAGGTCCACGTCGCGAGCGAGACGATCGCCACGGGGCGGTCGGTCGTCGAGGGGTTCGTCTCGGGCGAACTCCACCGGACCGAGGACGGCGACCTCTCGGGGATCCCGCCAGGGGCGATCCTGGCGGTCCCCGACGGCTTCGACGGCGAATTCACCGGTGACGTCGAGTCACTGGGTGGAATCGTCGACGGCCACGGCGGGATGACCAGTTACGCCGCGGTCGTCGCGCGGGAACTCGACATCCCGATGATCTCGGACGTGTCGCTCCCCGAAGACCTCGACTCGGGGTCGGTCGTCACGCTCGACGCCGAGCGGGGCATCGTCTACGACGAAGCCGTCCACGAGCGCTCGCAGGCCGAGGCCGACCACCGCGACCGGTGACTCACGACCTGACACCGAGACGTCTGTTCAGGGCGGCGCGACCTGACACCGAGACGTCCGTCCGGGGGCGCCGGGGCGAATATGTGCAATTAAGTGGTGCAGGCGACACCCCTACGTATGGCCACCTACGCAGGCGTCGACCTCGGTGCGACACACGTCCGCGCGGTCGTCGGGGACGAGACGGGGGAGGTCGCCGCCGTGCGCTCGGCACCGACTCCGCAGGGTCCCAACGGCATCGCCGTCACCGAGGCGATCCTCCAGGTTCTCCGGGAAGCCTGTGACGCGGCGGACGTCCGCCCGAAGGGCGTGCGGGCCGTCGGCATCGGCTCGTTCGGCCCGCTCGACCTGGCGGAGGGCATCGTCCACGACCCCGCGAACCTCCCGGACACTATCGACACCATTCCGCTGACGGGCCCCGTCTCGAACCTCGTCGGCTCCGAGAACGTCTACCTGCACAACGACACCACCGCGGGCGTCATCGGCGAACGCTTCTACAGCGACCGCAACCCCGACGACATGGCGTATCTCACCATCTCCTCGGGGGTCGGCGCCGGCGTCGCCGTCGACGGGAACGTCCTCCAGGGCTGGGACGGCAACGCCGGCGAAGTCGGCCACATGACGGTCGACCCCGACGGCTTCATGACCTGTGGCTGTGGCATCGACGGCCACTGGGAGGCCTACTGCTCGGGCAACAACATCCCGCGGTACGCCCGCCGCCTCCACGAACACGAACCCGTCGACACCGTACTCGACTTCGAGGACCCCGACTACTCCGCCGTCGACGTCTTCGAGGCCGCCAACGACGGCGACGACTTCGCGCGGGACGTCCTCGAACGTGTCGCCCGCTACAACGCGCTGGGCGTCGCGGACATCGTCCACGCCTACGCCCCGCTGGTCATCTACGTCGGCGGCGCCGTCACGCTCAACAACCCCGAGTGGATCTTAGAGCCCATTACCGACCAGCTCGAAGACCTCGTCATGGTCAACGTCCCCGACGTTCGCATCACCCAGCTCGGCGACGAAGTCGTCGTCAAGGGCGCGCTCGCCAGCGCCATCACCGGCGGCACCGGCGAACGGTCGTCGACTGTCTGAGCGTTCTGTCGCAGGATTTGAACACTTCTGACGGCTCTACTGTGAAGAGGCGGCATTTCGTCTCGACCGCGTAAACGGTATTCGACTATAGCATTCCACGACTCCAGGTCCCACTGTTTCGGCTACACTTACTCCGACCGCGAGAACCATCGTGCGAGTCCGGCACTGGAAACCATCTCGACGACGCCGAAGGCGACAGCTGGCAACGAGGCGACCGTCGGAAGACCAGTCGCGACGACGAGTGCGGCCGCGACCGCGAAATCACGCATCCCGATTGAGAGCACTGATGCGATACGCGTCGGACGGGAACTCCGGCTCCCGGCGAGGAATCCGACCCCGTATCCGACCACGTTCAGCGCGACGGCACCGACTCCGACCCCGGTCAGGAGTTCCGTGTTCGACCGGACGACGATCGCGTTGGCGGCAGTGACACCGCCGATGATCAGGACCACCATCAGCGCCGATATCGTCGAGTAGTACGCGTCGTACTGCGAGACTCGCTCCGGGTAGCGTGCGCGGGCACCGACAGCGACCACCATCGGTGCGACGACTGCGACGACCAACTGTTCGACGATCGGCACGGTCGGGACGTCGGTCCCACCGACGAGGAGTGCCACGACGCCCGGGACGAAGCCCACGCTCCCGACACCGATCACCACGAGGGAACTCGTCGAGAGTGCCGTGTCACCGCCGGCGAGTTCGGTCATCACCGGCGTCACGAGTTCGGGCGTCACGGCCCCGAGGATCACGAACCCGACGGTCAGTGCCGGTGACAGCCCCAGCAACCGGGCGATGCCGAAGGCGAGAAACGGCATCGACGCGTGGCCGAGGAGTACGAGCCCGAGGGCTCGCGCGTCGATGCTCTGAAACTGCTCGACCGAGAGCGTCAGCGAGATACTCCCGATCATCACCGCGAGGATCACCGTCGACGCCCGGGTCACGACAGCCAGTCGCGGGAGGGCGATCCCGAGCCCGACCGAGAGCAGGATCCACAGCAACAGGTAGTCCTCGACGAGGTCAGTGAGTGTCGTCACGAGGTATCGACGGCGATCAGGAGCGGGAGCCGGTGACGTTCTGGACGTCAGACGCGATCTCCTGCTGGCCGATGTGGGTGATCCGGTAGAACGTCTGCCGCCCGTCCCGGTCTTCCGGTGCGCCAGTCCGAGCGATCAGCCCGGCATCGATGAGTTCCCCGAGGTGGTGCGTGAGGTCGAATCCCGCGTCGTCGATCGCGGCGGCGATCTCTTTCCGGGAGAGTTCTTTTCGCTCCCACAGATAATAGAGGACGGCGTACCGTCTCGGGTCACTGAGGGAGGCTTTCCGTGCGGTGTGGTCCGATAGCGTCCCCATGCTGTCGCTGAACAGCTGGTCGTCTACGTACTGCTCCAGGTCCGCCCCGTCCGGATCGAACGCAGTTGGACTCTGTTCGGTGGCCATCACTGGCCAGGCGTAGAACGCGCGTCTATATCAGTGTGGCGATTACAAAGAAAAAATTCTTTATTTTCGTATTGTATTATCGGCGTGATTGAGAAACACTCACGCTTTTGATGTGGACACGACAAGCAGAAGACCACTGTTTGACGGTGATACGAACTTCCAGTACGACGGTCGACCTGTTTCAGATATCCTCTCCGAGCAGGTCCCTCACCCGTCCCGGTTCAGCCCTCACAACGACTTCCTCATCTACGTGATGGGTCCCTACACGGTCGCGTTACGTTAGTATGGGTGACATCTCTCACGAGACGGGAACGGATCCGATCGTCGTGGCGCTGGGCGGAAACACGCTACTCGGTGAGCAGGGTCCCGGATCGATCGACGAACAGCTCGACGTGATAGCGCGAACAGCCCGACAGATCGCGGATGCGATCCAGGCCGGCTACGACGTGGTGTTGACCCATGGGAACGGACCGCAAGTAGGCAATCTCCTCTTACAGCAAGAGCGCGTCAGCGAGACGCCGGAGTTACTGCTTGACGTCCTGGTCGCCGAAACCCAGGCGCAGATCGGCTATCTGCTCCAGCAGGCCCTCGACAACGAACTCGTTGACTCGCCCGACTTTATCACCGTCGTAACACAGGCGATCGTCGACCCCGACGATCCCGCCTTCCAGAACCCGACGAAACCCATCGGACCGTTCTACACGGAAGCGGAAGCAGCGGAGAAACCATTCGAGACGCGACACGTGTCGACCGGTGACCGCCCCTATCGTCGCGTCGTTTCATCTCCAGAGCCGGTCGAACTCGTCGAAGGAGAGGAGATCACCCGCCTCGTGGAGCGAGGGAACCTCGTAATCACCGCTGGCGGTGGGGGTGTCCCGGTCGTTCGTGACGACGGCCTCCGGGGTGTCGAAGCCGTCGTCGACAAGGACAGGGCCTCGCAACTGCTCGCCTCGAAACTCGGCGCCGATACCCTCGTCATCCTGACGGACGTCGAGTTCGCGTACGTGAACTACGATACACCCGACCAGCGCCCGCTCTGTGGGCCTTCACCGGAGGAGTTGCGCGCGCAGCTCGACGCGGCTGAGTTCGGCGAGGGCAGTATGCAACCGAAGATAGAAGCGCGTCTCCGCTTTATCGAACAGGGTGGAGAGCGGGCCGTGATTACCTCGTCCGAGCATCTGATGGACGCACTGGCCGGTGAGACCGGGACACAGGTTCGTGCCTGAATCCCCCATAGAGCGGGAACTGAGGAGTTCTCGGCTTCTTGTAATCGACAGTCGCTCTTTGTCCCTTCGCCACCAAAGATTCGACGTGTACGACCAGATACTGGTTCCGACCGACGGAAGTAAAGGGACACGAGGTGCCGTCGAACACGCAATCGACCTCGCAACTACCTACGACGCCCCACTCCATACGATATACGTCGTCGAGACGAACGTCGGTATCGACTCCTCGGTCCCCGGAACGCTCGATGCCCTCGAGGAGGCTGGTGAGAACGCGATCGACGAGGTGATCCAGCAGGCAGAGGCAGCTGGTGTGAACACGATCGAAGGTGTAGTGGCACAGGGAGCACCCCACCGGGCCATTCTCGATTACGTCGACGAACACGATATCGATCTCGTGGTTATGGGGACGCACGGCCGCACGGGTCTGGATCGATATCTTCTGGGCAGCATCACCGAGAAAGTCGTCAGGCTCTCGGATGCGCCGGTGTTGACGGTTCGTATGCCAGCTGAATCAGTTGATGAAACTGAGTGAGTAGACAAGCACCTTTCTCACGGATTGGAAATAAGACGTATTGATAAGTCTGCACTATCCGATGGTAGACTCGGTGTCGAGTAATGAATCCTGATCCATCGACGAGTTTCGAGAAGACCACAGAACTAGGGACCGAATCGCCGACGCTCATCGAGGGACTCCCCGGATTGGGATTAGTTGCGGCGATCGCAGTCGATCAAATCACGAAGCAACTCGAACTGGACCAGCACGGGACCATCGTTTCCGACGATTTCCCGCCAGTTGCAGCATTCGACGACGGCCGGGTTCGTGACGCAGTACGCGTCTACGCAGGGGAGGACCCGGCTGTAATGACCCTCCAGAGCGACATCCCGATCCCGCATAGTGCAGTTGATTCTCTGAGTCAGTGTGTCCTGAGCGGTCTGGCCGAAGAATTCGAACAGGCCATCTTCCTGGCAGGAGCTCCGGCGGAGTCCGAAGACGAGATCGGGGATGTCGTCGGGGTTGCCACGACGGATGATCTGGAGACCGCTCTCGCCGATGCGGGAATCACCCTGGCCGAAGGCTCAGGTACCATCGGTGGCGTGACCGGAGCGCTGTTGGCTGATTGTTACCACGACGACGTTCCGGCTGCGGTGCTCATCGTGCGTTCGAATCCCTACATCCCCGATCCAGCGGCTGCCCGTGCTGTGATCGAAGAGGCCCTCGAACCCCTCGTCGAATTCGACATCGACACGCAGGAACTGCTCGAACAGGCCGAGGAAATCCAGCAACAGAAACAACAGATCGCGGAGCAACTCCAGCAGTATCAACAACAGGACCAGCAACCGGCGATGCCAGGGATGTACCAGTAGTCCGGGGATTCACTCGCGGATTCTCACTCGACTGGAATTACCGACGCCCCCTATTTTGCCTCGCCCCAAGTAGAAACCGACAATGGTGTTGGTTACAGAGAGAATCCGAGCCAGGGTTACTTCGGAACTGTTCGGACGGTGTATCGTTCAGGAGGTGGTGACGTGACCGATCACGTTCTCGTTCCACTCGATGGCTCGCCGCTGTCACGAAGAGCGCTTCGTCACGCACTCGAAGAATTCCCGGATGCGTCGATCACTGTGCTTCACGTGGTCGATCTCTTCGAGCCCGGCTACGGTGCCTATCCTGACTTCGAAACTTCGTATGAACCCTTGATGGGGTCCGAAGAGTGGTACGACCGGGCTGAAGAAGTCTCAGAGCGACTCTTCGACGAGGCTCGAGAACTCGCTGATGAGTACGACCGCGAGGTCTCCACCACGTCCGAGATCGGTGACCCAAAGCGGATCATCGTGGATTACGCCGACGAGGAGGAGATCGACCACATCGTTCTCGGAGCGCACGGACGGACGGAGGAGAAACGACCCGTATTCGGGAGCATCGCGGAGATCGTCGCGCGGCGGGCAACGGTTCCCGTGACACTCATCCGATGAGAAAAACTGTGATTGAGTGAGATTTCGATATGGGAGACGTCGTCAGTCTCGGGAGCATCAACGTGGACAAAATTCATCACGTGGCTGACGTCGAGATCGCCGATCTCAGAGACCGATATAGCTGGTTTCCGGACCGCGGCCAGACAGTCCAGATCGATGACTTCCCGACGGATTTTCCAGCCGATCCCGATAGTATTCGTCATGGAGGGAAAGGTGCGAACCAGGCCGTGGCTGCGGCGAAGGCCGGAGCAGAGACGGAAATGCTCGGCAAGGTAGGCCCCGATGACGGGGAATTCGGGGTCCGCAGTCACCTCACGGAAGCCGGAGTCGGCGCCACTCGGATCGGAACTGCATCACAACCAACTGGAACGGCCTACGTGTTCGTCGGGCAGGAGGGCGACAACTGGATCATCGTCCGGCCGGGGGCGAATAGTGCTATCGATAGTGCCTACATCCGAGAGCAGCACGACACGATTCTCTCGGCCGAGTGTCTCCTCCTGCAAAACGAGATTCCGATCGAGCCGGTTATGACACTACTTTCGGAGCTGGCTGCCGAACGGGACCGGCCGACTATTATCCTCGACCCCGCGCCTGCAGATGGAATCGAAGAACTCCTCGGTTGCGATGCGGTCGACTACCTCACCCCGAACGAAAACGAGTATCGGGCGCTACAGTCCTCCCTTGGAGAGTTCGATGGAGTCCTGGTTCGCAAACGAGGTGCCGACGATGTCATCGTCGAAGCGGAGCGACGGTTCACTGTAACGCCACCGACGGTCAAAGCGGTCGATACGACCGGTGCCGGCGATGTCCTGAACGGCTTCTTGGCGGCCCGACTCGCAGCCGGGGCATCATTGCAGGAAGCCATCGAAATCGGAACGGTCGCCGGGTCACTTTCCACGCGCGAGAAGGGTGCTCGATGGGGTATCCCGAGGCTTGAAGATGTTCGAACGCATCGAACTTCCGAGGATGTCACCGGGTGAACAGGGACGTCTGTCCGTACGTTGGCGGCGTCTAGTCGAGCAGTCGTCGTCGGAAGCTGTTCTCCCCAGGACGGACGGAGTTGGTGTTTTCCTTCGATCAGCGTGTCATAGAACAGTTCCCAATACCGCACCGGTCATCCGTGATTGGCCGATATAATCATTCGACTCCGCGGATGAGAGTAAAAAGGAAGGTAGCGAGACCGAGAACGATGAAGCTGATAATTGCGTAAGTCGTCTCACTACCTGGATCCCGTCCCAACACCAACCCGCTGAGCAGGCTCACAGCCATAAGCATGAGGGCAATAAGCCCATCTAACCGTCTCTTGAGTTCTCTATCACGCATATGTCACACAACCCGTCCCTCGAATAAAGACCCTGCTTTGAGAGGGCGTCGGTGCCTCACTCGCACGCTCATTCGAACTGCTGATGTACCGATCGAGAGCGTGAACCATCCTTGGAAACTATTCTATGACACGCTCTGACCTATGTAACGTTCTTCGCGCCGTTCATGGCGCGGCTTCACCCGCGGAAGAGGTTCAAAACCTCGTCGAGGACGTCCGGTTCCCCGCCGACGATATAATACTCACCGGGTTCGAGTTCCATATCGGCACGCGCGATCTGTGTTCGGTTCCGATCCGAGATGACAAGGCTCCCTTTCGGGAGGCTGATCTCCGCGAGCGTATGTCCGGCTACCGGGGCGTCCTCGGCCACCTTGATCTCCAGAATTTCGAGGTTGTGGTGGGTGCCGACAATGGTCCGTACCTCGTCGCCCGAGAGGATGTCGGCAGCCGTGTTCGCGCTGAGTTCCTGGGGCAGGATCGTCGCGTCGGCGATCTCGTCGTACTCGTCCTCGGTCCCTGTGCCGGTTCGAGCGAGTGTTCGGATGTGAGGCGCGATTCGCTTTGCCTCCATACAGATCGCGAGGTTCGTCCCGGGCTCGTCGGTCAACGCAGCGATGGCGTCTGCGTGCTCGAGATTTGCCTGTGCGAGAATCGACGGCGCTGTCGCGTCCCCCTGCAAGACCATCGCGACGTATTCATCCGCGACCTCTTCTGACCGGGCCTCCTCTTTCTCGATCAGTACGATCTCGTATCCGCGGTCTGCGAGCTCCCGTGCGGTTCGTAGTCCAATACGGCCGCCGCCGGCGATGACGATACGTTTCGTGTCTGGCATGGATTCCTCCATTCGTCGGATTCTTCACGCAGACTATCCCTCTCAACCCCCTCGGATATTCGACCGGGTCACATTTCAACTCTCAGGTCATTCCAGAAGTCCGGGAATCCGACATAGCGGACTGCTCGTAGCTCTCGCGAAGTGGCGCCACAGAGACTGACACACGGACGTGGCCACTCGTCGCCACGTGAACCACCTCGTCCGGACCGTCCGAACTGCGGAAGCGACTCACGTGGGTGCGCGTTCGACCGGGGCTAGCCGGTGATAGTGACCGGTCGTTCGGCCGAGAGCATCACGTCCTGCGTGATGCTGCCCATGAGTACCTCCTGGAGCCCCGACCGCTTGCGCCCGCCCATGACGATGCTGTCGGCATCGCATTCCGCTGCCATGTCGAGTATCTTCCGGGCTACCTCGCCCCCGATTGCGACACGGTCGACGGGAACCCCCTCGTCTTCGAGGGTATCGGCCGCTTCGACTGCCGCGTCGATCTCCTCGAACGTGTGGGGCGGAGCCCCCCTGTAGTCCTGGTGACGGAACACGACGAGCACAGTCGCCTCGACTGTCTCCGCTGCTTCGGGCAGTCCCGCAACGTACGCTGCCTGGTGGCGGGCGCGGTCCACGTCGGCGTCGACCGGGACGAGCACCCGCCGGATCCCGTCGCCGGGCACGGTCGTCTCGCTCGTGACGGTAACCGGTCGCTCGGCCGAAAGCATCACGTCCTGGACCGTGCTGCCTAACAGCACACGGGAGACGCCTGACCGCTTGCGCCCGCCCATGACGATTTCGTCGGCCTCGAGTTCGTCAGCGGACCGGACGATCTGGTCCGAGACGCTGCCGTCGTCCACGGTTCGCGTCACGGAGACCCCCTCGCCCTCGAGCAGGTTGGCCGCACCGACGGCCGCGTCGATGTCCGAGAACTCCATCGCGTCGGCGTCGCTGAACTCGTCGGGAGGCACCACGTACAGCACCGTCGCCTCGACGTCGTCGGGGGCGTTCGGGAGCTGTGACACGTACTGTGCCTGGTGGAACGCGCGATCCTCGCTTCTGTCGACCGGAACGAGTACCTTGTACATCACGTTCGATCGTAATGTTTGACAACCAATACCTCTGGCCAGTATTCCCACAGGGTGAGAACCACTGAAAGAAAGACAATGACCGGCAGCGAGCGGCCAAACGAGACTCGGGCCCGGTTCCGGGCGATATGCTCGTGATAGATTGTAGCGTGTACCGGTGAGCAGAGGGCCGGCGAGCTCACAGTACCATCGCGGAACCAGACAGCGATGCCGTGTCGGTGCTTGATAGGCGCACCCGTCGGCCCGGCCGTCCCGCACTACCGGTGCGATTCGCTGTCCACCGTGGCGGTATCGGCGAGTCCGAGTGACGTTCCCGAGATGTTGATAGAGAAGTTTCAAAATATGGGAATCGCTGGCACGTCGGGTCATTTCTCGGATTACTGTCCTTTGAGCCGCTCACTACTCCGTTTCACTGGGCGTCCCGATGATGCGTCTGGACGCACGTCGCTCCCCGAGGTGACGTCGGAGATAGCGGTAGATGGGGAAGAGGTACTCTTCGATACGACCGGAGACGCCGCTCGTGCTCGCGTGAATCAGCACTGGAACGTTTGAGGAACGGGCGAGATCGATCGTTCGGTCGGGCGTGCTGGCGAACACCCAGCGCCGGAGTCGGCAGTCACGTTGTGTATGTGGAGCGACTCGATCTCCGAGAGGGCCGAGACTGTTTCGTCGACGGGTTCGACGGTTCCCCCCGTCTCCGGAACGACGCTGATGACGTGTATCTCGGAACCCTGCTCCCCCAGTCGATTCACAATCGGCAACAGCGCGAGATGGTGCGGGCCACCCGGGATCCGCTCGGTCCGCCCGGCGATCGGCCGGCGGGCCGCTACCGTTCGGTCGCCGACGTCCACGCCGCCGGCAGTCGCGAGTAGACGACCGCGTTGTCCACGAGCGCGTCGATGGTCGTGTACTCGTCGACCGCGTGGACGGTGTCGGTGCTGAACGCGAACTCGACGGTCGGGATATCGGCGTTGCGGAGCGTCTTCGCATCGCCGCCGCCGGTGGCGCTCCGTCGGAACACGCGCTCGCCGCTGACCGACTCCGCGGTCGACGCCACCGCGTCGACCAGCGGGCTGTCTATCGGTTCGGCGGTCCCCACGCTCCAGGACACGTCCGTGATGGAGACGCCCTCGCAGTCGGCCGCACAGGACCTGATATCGGCGAGCACCGATGACGTCTCCACGCCCGCCGCGAGACGGACATCTATTTCGGCACGGGCTGACTGGGGGACGCTGTTGATCGCCTCTCCGCCCTCCAGCGTCCCCAGATTGATCGACGGGTAGGCGAAGAGATTCCGTGCGACCGCACGGCCCATCGACGGCGCGTAGTACTCGACGGATTCCTCGACGACCGGTTCTACACTCCGGGGGATCTCCAGCCGGTGCTGTCCGAACCGCTCGCGGAGGGTCTCCACGGCCCCGTAGAGTCGGTCGATCGCGTTCTCACCGAGCACCGGCCGCGACCCGTGCGCGGCGTCCCCGGTGGCTTCGAGCGTCAGCCAGATGCTGCCTCGGTCCGCGACTGTGACGGAGTGGCGCCCCTCCTCGCAGGTCGGCTCGCCGATCACGCACGCGCCCGCATCGAGCTTCCCGGCCTCCAGCAGCGCGGGCAGCCCGGCGTCACCACCCACTTCCTCGTCGCTCACGAATGCGAACAAGAGGTCGACGGGTGGGTCGGTGTCGGTGGCCGCGAAGGCCTGAATCGCGAACAGCATCGACGCCACGGCCCCTTTCATGTCGGTCGCCCCACGTCCGCAGACGCGATCATCGATGTACTCGCCGAGCGGATCGCGGGTCCACGCGTCGGCGTCGAACGGGACCGTATCGAGATGCCCGTTGTACAGCAGCGTGCGGTCAGACTCGCCGGGAAGCCGGACGAGGAGGTTCGGCTTCGCGGGGTCGGCCGCAAAACGCTCGGTGTCGACCGAAAGCGGTTCGAGGAACCGCTCGATTTCGGCGACGATCTCGCGCGTGTCGCCGGGCGGGTTCGACGTATCGATCGCGAGTAGATCGAGGGTCAGCGAGAGCAGTCCCTCGCGGTGGGCTCGCACGTACTCGGGGGGAGTCGTATCACTCATTCGCTCTCTAACTCCCCCTCGCGAACTTTCGCCGCCGCGAGAACCGGGTCACGGACGGGACCAATGGCACTCGCCCCTGCTGCGTCACCGCCGACCGCCACGAACGTGTCGCCCATAGCCGCAGATTCGGCTGGATCGAACTAAAGTATTTCTCGAACTTCACAATACCGGAAACGAGGGATTGACCGACAGCCTCAGGTATCGAGGCGATCTCCTGAGGTGTCATCGAAGGTCACGGACCAGCCGGTTCGGCGACCGCGTCGTCCGCACGGTCGAACAGCGCCGCGAACAGCTTGCGCTCCGCGGCGCGGAGGTGCTGGGTGAACGTCGACTGGTTGATCCCCATCGTCGCTGCGACTTCCTCGCCGCTGGCGTCACGCGGCCACTCGAAGAAGCCCGCGAAGTAGGCCGTCTGGGCGGCCTCGAGCTGGCGGTCGGTCAGCGACTCCTCGAAGGCGGTCCGGAGTTTCGTCTCGGTGGCCGCGTCGGGTTCACGCTCGCGCTGGGCGACTATGTCCAGATCCGGATACGACGACTGCACGGCCTCGACCACCGACCGGATATCGTTGGACCGGGCGATATCGGCGACGAGACGACCTTTACCCTCAGTAACCGTCTGTGACTGGACGGCTGCGCCGTACCGGGCCAGCGTCGTCACGACGGCGTCGTCGAGAGTCAGCCTGACGCCGCACCGCTCGTCGCTGTCGCACAGTACTTCGGCCTGTTCGACCCCCGGAGTGTCGCCGGCGTGAGCCGATACGGCGTTCGGTTCGCAGCCCCGCATGGTGACATAGGCGGCGCAGTCGCCCTCCTCGCCGTCCCCGACCCGGTCGAGTTCGACCGTGCACTCCAGTGCCGACGACAGCGAGACCAGCGGGTCGTCCGTCCCGTCAAGCCGGAACTCGAGGCGAGTCACCTCGTCGGACGCGAGCGTCCGGCGGTTCTCGGCCGCGTTGATGGCGTCCCCGACAGCCAACCCGAGATCGGCGAACACCGACCGATCGATGGCCTCGAACGCGCTGTCCGTCCCGGTCTCGACGAACAGCGCGCCGTAGTCGGCGTCCTGATACGATAACGGGACGACGACGCCCGCGGCCGCTACGGGGTTGTCGACGGGCGCCGCACCGTCGTCGACGAATGCCGGTCGCCGCTGTTCGAGGACCGTACCAGCGACATCACGGTAGGTCGACGAGCCGTCGAGGCGTGCCTCGACCTCCCCCGGGTCGACGCCGGCAGCGGTTCGTACCGCGACGTCCCCGTCGACGAGTCTCCGGGTGCCGACCCAGGCTGCGTCGAACAGATCCGAGCGCGCGAACCGATCGCAGAGCGCCCGCTCTATTTCGGGCCGGTTCGACGCCGCCACCAGCTCCCGGTTGACATCCCGTATGACCTCGTTCGTGTTGTTAAGGCGCTCGAGGCGGTCGTTTTGCTCTTCGATCCGGAGCTGTCGCTCCTTGCGCTCGGTCACGTCCCGCTCGACCGCGACGTAGCGCTCGACCGTCCCTCTCTCGTCGGTGATCGGCGCGACGGTCGTGTCGACCCAGCACAGTTCCCCCGACTTCCGACGATTGATGATCTCGCCTTCCCAGACGTCGCCCGAGGAGATCTGCTCCCACAGTTCCGTGTAGAAGGCCTCGTCGTGCTCCCCGGACTGCCACAGGCGCGGGTTCTCGCCGACGACCTCCTCGGGGCCGTAACCGACAACGCTCTGGACCGCCGGGTTCGCGTACTCGATGGTCCCGTCGGGGCCGGTCAGGAAGATGGCGTGACCGGCGTGCTCGATCGCCTTCCGGAACCCTCGAAGGCGCTCGGTGACGCGCCGCTCCTCGACGACGTAGCTCGACAGGTAATACACGGTCAAGAGTGCGAGGACGCTGACGGCCAATCCCGGAAGCTCCTCGACCGGCGTCGTCGAGTTCCGGGCCGACAGCAACTGACGAGTGGCCATCAGCGACAGCATCACTGTCAGGAACCCGAACCGACGGTCGCTGCTCCGGGCAAGCAACACCAGCGAGTACCCGACCCCGGCCAGCCTGAGGAGGACAGAGGCGACGAGGACCGTGTTCACGAGCGTCCACCTCCGACGACGGGTCGGGAGTGTCGGTCAACGAGCGCGGTCATAGCTCGAACTTGTTCGCACCACCTTGTATAAGCCCTCGGGCTTTCCCAGTCGCTGGGACGCGGTCCAGCGGGCGACCGGCAGGGGCCCGTTCCCGGCGTTCCAAACAGTATTGGGTCGGGAGTTATCCCCCGTATCGGCTCCGTCCGACGGGGCAAAGAGTATCGGTACCACGCTCATCTCTCCGGCTCGTGTAGGTCTACGCGTATGCCTCAGTTCGACCGGCCAAACGGACGCGGCCCGACGTGCGGGTGGTACCGATGAGCGGCGCGAGCGACGATCGGCTGCCGGGCGTCCCGGACGCGGGCGCCGCCGACCCCGACGCGATGGTCGACGCCGAGGCAGCCGATCCCAGGGAAGAACTGTCGAAGACCGACCACGACACGGACCTGGGGATCGCGATGGCCGAGGACGCCAAGCGCGTCTCCCGAGGCGAACTGTCAGCCGAGGAGTACTGGGAGCGATACGACGAGGCCGCCGAACGCGAGTTCGGCGACGCCTATCGCGAGGCCCCCAACCCATCGATCGAGAGCGGCGACCAGACGATCGCCGACGAGACCGCGGACTCGCTGGGCTGTTCGGTCGGCTCGATGGACTCGGTCGCCTGCGAACTCTCCGCCGACGGGGACGCAACCGACGCGACCGGCGACGGAGCGGACGGCGACGAGCGCTGGGGGATGGTCATCGACGTCCAGAAGTGCGTGGGGTGTGACTCCTGTACAGTCGCCTGCAAGGCCGAGAACCGGACTCCGCCAGGCGTCTCCTACAACGTCGTGATGGAGGAGGAACACGGCGACTTCCCGGAGGTCACGCGGACGAACGTCCCTCGGCCCTGCATGCAGTGCGAGAACCCGCCGTGCGTGCAGGTCTGTCCCGTCAGCGCGACCTACAAGATGGACAACGGCGTGGTCAACGTCGACTACGACCGCTGTATCGGCTGTCGGTACTGTATGATCGCGTGCCCGTACGGGGCGCGCTATTTCGACTTCGGCGAGAACTACGACGACGAGGTCGACGAGGCCGGCGAGGTGACCAGCCCGGAGTACGGTGTCGACCGCGGGAAGCGCGAGGGCGACGAGTCGCCGGTCGGCAACGTCCGCAAGTGTAGCTTCTGCACGCACCGCCTGGAGCGCGGCGAGGAGCCGGCCTGCGTCGAGACCTGCGTCGGCGACGCCCGGAACATGGGTGACCTCAACGACCCCGACAGCGAGGTTTCCGAGATGGCCGACTCCTCGCGGGCGTTCCAGCTGAAAGAGAGCGAGGGAACCGACCCCAACGTCTACTACCTCAAGTGACCATGGCAACCGAACACTCGCGGTTCGAGTTCGACCCCGGGTTCGTCAGCGACCGCCTGCGCGTCGCCTGGTACGCGTTCCTCGGCGCGATCCTGCTCGTCGGCGGGTATGCGACGTGGCTGCGGATCACGCAGGGGATGGCGAGCACCAACCTCACGAGTACGACTCCCTGGGGCGCCTGGGTCGCCTTCTACATCTACTTTGTCGGCCTCTCGGCGGGGGCGTTCCTCGTCAGCACGCTCGCGAACGTCTTCGGCGTCGAGGCGATGCACCGGATCGACCGCGACGCGCTGTTCGCAGCGATCGTCAGTATGGCCGTCGCGCTGCTGTTCGTCTGGACCGACCTCGGCCGGATGGACCGTATGTATCACCCGTTCGTCTGGCGGCAGTTCACCTCCGCGCTCTCTTGGGAGGTCCACGCCTACGTCGCCTACATCGGCGTGCTCGTGACCGAGCTGTACTTCTCGATGCGCTACGACCTCGCGCGCGTCGCCGAGCGCGGATCGGGGCTGCGCGCCCGACTCGCTGCCCTCCTGACGCTGGGTCGTCGGGCCACGACCGAGGCTTCCCGGACCACCGACCGAACCTGGCTCACGCGGGCCGGTGTCGTCGGCATCCCGCTGGCCATCTTCATGGTCCACGGCGGGACGGGCGTCCTCTTCGCCGTCTCGAAGGCCCGCCCGTACTGGAACAGCGGGCTGTTCCCGGTGATCTTCATCGTCTCGGCGGTGCTCTCCGGGACGGCGCTGGTGATGCTGTTGTACGTTCTCCGGACGAAGCTGTTCGACGACGAGCCCGTCGACCGGGACCTGCTCGACCAGCTCGCGAAGCTGCTGGCGGCGTTCGTCGTCGTCGACGTGGCGCTGACCGCCATCGAGGCGCTGATCGCGATCGTCAGCTTCCACCCGCACGTCGTCGAGACCTGGCAGATCATCGCGTTCGGCGAGATGTCGTGGTCGTTCTGGTGGTTCATGGTCGGGTTCGGGTGGGTGTTCCCGCTCGTGTTGCTCTCGAAGCGGGAGTGGCGTCGCACCCCGTGGCTGATGGCGCTGGCGGGGCTCAGCGTCGTGATCGGCATCGTCGCCGTGCGATTCAACATCGTCGTCCCGCCGCAGATCCGTCCCGTCATGGAGGGGCTCCCGCACGGCTCCTACTTCCCATCGGCCGTGGAGTGGGCGACCAGTGCCGGGATGATCGCGGTCGGTCTGCTGCTGTACACGATCGGCGCGGAACTGCTACCGCTGACGCCGCTCGACGGAGGTGACCACTGATGTCAACCGACGACAGCACCGACGCAGACGCCGGAGGGACCGAAGACGAGGGGCCGTCGCTCACGCGACGCGACCTCGTGAAGGCGGTCGGGGCAGTCGGCGCCATCGGCGCCGCCAGCGCCGCGACCGTCAACGTCGACACCGACGACCTCTGGGCCGACAACACCGAACACTACGTCGGCGACGACTACGGGGAGTACGGCGCGAGCGACGTGATACACACGACCTGCGGGCAGTGCAACACGTTCTGCCCGATCAAGGTCCGGCTGGCCGACGACAGCGGTACCGGCGAGTACAGCTCGCTCGTCCGCAAGCTGGCCGGCAACCCGTACTCGTTCCTGAACACCCAGCCGTTCTCGCAGGTGCCCTACAGCAGCGACCCCGAGGAGGTGGCCACGGGCGACGTGGCGGGGAGCGGTGACGTAGACGCCGACCGGTGGTCGCTGTCGGGCGGCCGGATCTGCCTGAAGGGCCAGGCCGGCATCCAGACGGCTTTCGACAGCTACCGGGTGCGCAAGCCGATGAAACGCGTCGGCCCCCGCGGCTCCGGGGAGTGGAAGACCGTCTCGTGGAAACAGGCCATCGAGGACATCGTCGAGGGCGACGACGACCTGGGCCACCCCGGATTGCGCGATCTGTGGGGCTACGCGCCCGAGGACGAAGTGATGGACGACTGGGAGGCCGTCCAGTCCGGCGAGCTGGACAAGTCGGCCTTCGACGAGAAGTGGGGCGACGCGCTCATCGACACCGACCACCCCGACATGGGGCCGAAAGCCAACCAGATCGTCGACGTGGGCGGGTTCCGGCGCAACTTCATCCGGACCCGCCTGTGGCACCAGGGACTGGGGTCGATCAACAGCGTCCACCACGCCGGGACCTGCGGGTTCTCCAGCGTCATGGGGAACGTCCGTTCGCACGCGGCCCAGAAGAAGCGCCAGTACCCCGACGTGGAGAACTGCGAGTACCTGCTGGTGTGGGGGACCAACCCCATGGTCGCCAACAAGGGGCCGACGTGGCTCGCGCCGAAGCTGACCAACGCCATCGAGGACGGAATGCGGATGGACGTGGTCGACCCGCGGCTGTCGAAGACCGCCGAGAAGGCCGATACCTGGGTCCCGGTCGAACCCGGCGCCGACGGAGCGCTCGCGCTCGGGATGGCCCGCTGGATCCTCGAACACGACCGCCACGACGTCGAGTACCTCCGAAACCCCGCCGAGAGCGCCGCCGCGGCGGACGGCGAGCCGACCTGGAGCGACGCGACCCACCTCGTACTCGTCGACGAGGAGGCGGGTCCCAAGGCCCGCGCCACCGACCTCGGGCTCGTCCCGGCGGACCACGAACTGGCTGACGACTTCGTCGCGGTCGACGCATCGACCGGCGAGCCACGGCCGGCCAGCGAGGTAGAGACCGGTGTCCTCGACGTGTCGCTGACCGTCGACGGAACCGCCGTCAGGAGTGTCTGGAGCCTGTACCGCGACCGGGTCTTCGAGCACACCGTCGAGGAGTACGCCGAGATGTCCGGCGTCTCGGCCGACCGGATCGCCGAGGTCGCCGACGAGTTCACCAGCCACGGAGAGCGGGCGGCGATCATGGCCTACCGCGGCCCGGCGAAACACACCAACGGGTTCTACAACACCCGTGCCATCGCGACGCTGCAGCACCTCATCGGCAACTACGACTGGAAGGGGGGCCAGATCACGCCCTACGCCGGCTACAGTACGATGTCCGGCCGCTACGAGCTCGGGCAGGTCCCCGATGGCCACTCGCCGTGGGGGATCCCGCTGCTGCGCGGCGGGGTCAACTACGAGGACACCACGCTGTTCGAGCGCGACGACGGCTACCCCGCGAAGCGGCCCTGGTTCCCCGTCGCGCCGCCGCAGGCCACCCAGGAGCTGTACGGCAGCGCCGCCGACGAGTACCCCTACGGCGTCGAGGCGCTGTTCATCCGGCCGTACTCGAACAACCACGTGATGGCCGTCGCCGGCGGCGACCAGATCCCCGACATCCTCGGCGACCCCGACACGATCCCGCTGGTCGTCGCCTCCGACACGGTCATCGGCGAGACGAGCAAGTACGCCGACTACATCCTGCCGGAGCCGACGTACCTCGAACGGTGGGAGAACTTCGGCACGTACCCGAACAAGCGGCTGGCCGACGAGAAGATCAGCCAGCCCGCGGTCGAGGTGGTTCCCGACTCGCGGCCGTTCGAGGAGGTCCTGATCGACCTCTGGACGGAGCTGGACCTCCCCGGAGTCGGCGAGGACGCGATCCCCGACGCGGACGGGGAGCTGTGGCCGCTCGAACGAGCCGAGGACTTCTACCTGAAGCTCGCGGCGAACATCGCCTGCGACCGCGAACCCGTCCCCGATGCGAGCGAGGAAGAGATGCGGGTCTTCCGCGAGAGCCACGAGCAGGGCCTCGGCGACTCGTTCGACCTCGACCGCTGGAAGCGGGCCGTCAGCGACGAGGAGTGGGCGAAGGTCGTCACCGTGCTCAACCGCGGCGGCCGCTTCGAGGAGCCCGTCGACGACTACGCCGACCGGTTCGCCGAGCACGGCCACGAGTACGACTACGCCGAGCGCTTCGACGACAGCAACGCCTACGACGGCGACCAGATGCGCTACAAACTCGGCTCGCGCGTGGACTTCTACAGCGAGGTCGTACCGAAGGGGAAACACTCCTACACCGGCGAGCGGTTCGACCCGCTCCCGCGTGTCGACGACGTGGAACACTACGACGGCGGCGTCCAGGCGCCAGTCACCGACGACGGCGACCCCGAGCGCCCCCTGCGGCTGATCAACTGGAAGCCCCGGACCCAGGGGATGCACCGCACCACGAACAGCCCGTGGCTCCGGGAGACCAGGCCACAGAACCCGCTGTGGATCAACCCGCGCGACGCCGAAGAGCGCGGCATCGAGAACGGCGACACGATCGTCATCGACGCCGGCCGACGCACCGTCGAGGGCGTCGCCATGGTCACGAACGGGATCCGCCCCGGCGTCGTCGGTGCCATGTGGGGCTGGGGTCGGTCCGGCGACGGCGCGGTCGAAGAGACCATCGACGGCGAGACCCGCGGGCCAGTCGAGGACGACGGTCACACGCCCTACCAGTTCGACGAGCCGATGACCGAAGAGGCCGGGCTGGCGAAGGGCCGCGACGCCGGGTTCGCGATCAACCACCTCCAGCCGCTTGACGAGGAACTCAGCGACACCGGGCTCTCGGACCTCGTCGGCGGGAGCAACGCACAGTACGACGCCTTCGTCGAGATCGAACGGACGTGATCCCGATGGACGAGGCCACCGCGCGTACGACCGAGGGTGAGTCACCCACCGACGACTGCGAGAGCGAGTCCGCCTCCGACGAGGTCGAACGCGCACCTGACGCCACCGCGGCTGCGGCCGCGGGCGGTGCAGCAGGGGACGACGCCGACGCCGCCAGGGCGAGAGCGGCGGTGTACGGACTGCTCGCTGCGGCGTTCGACGGTGACCACGATACGCTCGCGGGCGCGCTTTGCGACGGGACGCTGGCTGATCTCGCCGTCCGGTTCCCTGGGGACGCAGACGGCGGTGCGCTCGACCGCCCTGACCTCGACGCCGAGGGACTCCGGGTCGGCTACGACAACCTGTTCGTCGTCCCCGGCCCGCACTACATCCCCCCGTTCGCGTCGGCCTGGGCCGACGACCCCAGCGAGTCCTTCGAGTCCGACTCGCCGTACCACGACGCCGGGGCAGCGGGCGAACTGCTGGGCGACCCCGCCGCCGTGGCCGCGCGGTCCCACGCGGCCGTCGGCTTCGAACCTGAGCGCGGCGACGCCATTCCCGACCACCTTGCCGCCGAACTGGAGTTCATGCGCGCGCTCTGCGAGCGGGAGGCCGCCCTGCTCGCCGACGCGAGCGACGCCACCGACGACCTCGTAGCGGTCCGCGAGCGCCAGCGGGAGACGGTCGGCCGCCTCGGCTGGCTCGACGACTTTCACGAGGCGGTCGAGGCCGAGGACGCCGTCGAGGGCGTCTTCGCCGCTCTGGCCCGACTCGCCAGGACCTTCGTCGCCTGGGACGCACAGCACGGGATCGCCGCTCCCGACAGTGGCACGGTTCCGCCCCAGTGAGCGACCCCAAAACACAAGCGAGACCGGGCGGTAGCAGTAGCCGAGATATGGCCGACGCGGACGGAAGTGCCGAGTCGACACGATCGCACTGGTCGTTGCTCGGATTGGGCGGCGCTCTGAGCCTCTGCTGTCTCGTCGCGGTCCCGGCGTCGACCGGCGCGGCCGGCGCCGTCGCTGGCGGCAGTACTACCGCTGTCCTCGGTGGGAACCTGATCCAGATTCTCGTGACGGCCGTGACCGTCGGTCTCCTGGCCGGCTTCGTCCGGCTTCGGACCGACGGCGAGTGAACGGTCAGCGACCGCTGGTAGACGAAGCCGGTAGCGAACGTCGCCGCAGCGACCAGGAAGTGGTAGTCCGCCGGGGTACGCTCCACCATTCGAACGTACAGGGGGTTCGGGATCAGTCCGGTCACGACGCCGAACAGCAGGAGAGTCCCGACGCCGACGCCGGATCCGGTGACAATCCCCGAGGACGCCACGGCAGTCGACCTCCCCGCGACGATGGCCGAAGGTCGGGTTCGGCGGATTCCAGTCGACGACGTCGTCGCGACGGCCGGCGAAATGCTAGATGACGCCGCGACGGTGATCGAAAGCCAATCCCGTGAATTCGAACCGGAAACGTAACATATCCCAACACTCAGAATTCCCCCTGTTTATGCGGAGGAGATCGTCAAAAGAGGCGACACAATTATCCCTTCACTTATATATACCGTTCGTTCGAAAACGGGACTCGTGTCGCCAGTTGACGACAACCAGTCATTACTCGTTCCGATAGAATGAACGGATTGTTCCGCCGGTATCTGGTCGTCCTCTTCCGACTTCTCCCCTTCGCGCTGGCGTTTCTCCGTGATCGGCGGCGGTTCATTCTGTTCGGATCACGAAGGCGAGTTGCTGACGAGACACATCGACAGCGAGCCGAACAGATCCGGGACACGATGCTCGAACTTGGACCGGCATTCATCAAAGTCGGACAGGTACTCTCGACGCGCCCGGACATCGTACCACCGACCTATGCCGACGTTTTCGGGACGCTTCAGGATGAAGTCCCCGAAGATGCGGGGGGTGACCCGAAGCAGGTCGTCGACGAAGAACTCGGTGACGAACTCGACCGGTCCACACTCGAACCGATCGCCGGTGGATCACTCGCGTACGTATATACTGCCGACTATCGGGACGAGCGAATCGCACTGAAGGTGCGACGTCCTGGACTGAAACCCGTGATCGATCGTGATCTTCGGGTCATCCGCGGACTGGTCCCGCTGGTGAGGCTCTTCGCGAGTGAACGCCAGCAATATTCGATCGAAAACGCCGCCGACGACTTCGAGGACATAATCCTGAACGAGTTGGATTTCGACCGAGAAGGGGCGATCATGGCTGACATCAGGGAGAACTTCGTCGACGACGATCGAGTCGTAATCCCTGACGTCTACGAACACCTCTCCTCGGAGCGCGTGCTGGCGATGGAGTACCTGACCGGCCGGAAAATAACCGACGACGACGCGTTCGACGATGTCGACGTGACGCCACACGAGATGGCAACACGGATCATCGAGGTGTATCTGGAGATGGGCCTCGTCGACGGGGTGTTCCACGCTGATCCCCATCCGGGTAACCTCGCTGTCACAGACGACGGCTGTCTGCTACTCTTCGACTTCGGGATGAGCGAACGCCTTCCAGCCACCGTGCAGGAGGATATCATCGGGCTCTATCGGGCGCTCGTCCGTCGGGACGTGGACGACCTGGTCGACGCGCTCATCGCGCTCGATGTCCTCGAATCACACGTCAATCGTGCCGAGGTCGGTCGGGTTCTCGAACTCGTCATCGAGAACCTCGAGGGCCGATCTGAGATCACCTGGCGGATGATCATCACGGAGTTGACGACGATGCTCCGCGATTTCCCGTTTCGAATTCCGCCGGACGTGATGTTACTCATTCGGGTCGGGACCGTCGGTGAAGGTGTCTGTCGACAGCTCGACCCCGAGTTCGACTTCCTCGCAGTCGTGCGCTCGTTCCTCGTCGAGCGGGGACTCATCGAGAGCGAATTCGACGCAATCATCGAAGAGACGTGGACGGACATTCGCCGATCGCTCCCTGCTCTGGCACGAGTCCCGTCCCGATTCGATCGAACGTTGTACCGGCTCGAACGCGGCGAACTGGTCGTCCGTACGGAACCAGTTGACGGACACGGGATGGGCGATCACGATCTCGGATACGCGGTACTCGCCGGAGCGCTCGTCGTGGCTGCAGCGATTCTGACGTTCCACGAGAGACCGTACGAACTCCCTGTCCTTGCCGTCGCAGCCGGGTTTCTCCTCGTCTACCTCGTTCGGCGTCGGATGTCATAACACCCCGACTCGGTGGTTACCCGGAAGACGACCCGGTCATGAGGCGTACTGGGAGTGGAACGGACACGACTGGCTACCCGTGCGTTTCGGGAACCAGGCGCGTCCACTCGACCAAACCAGTCTCGGCGAACCCGCAAGTTCACAGCCGGGGTAACTCACTGGCCGGATCAGCCGGAGTGGCTCGCCCAGTTCCTCGGTCTCCTCGGGATACAGATCGAAGACGGATCTGTTGCCACCGCAGCAGGGGACTGACTCGTCGCCGTTGTCCACTGATACACCTGTTTGACGCCTCACAATGAGTGTTCAGGAAGTTCCAGGCTAATGGGAAGGTCCCTCCCGATATATGGGATCGCTTGACAATGAACTACATGGAGGCAACAGCAATGCCAATCGAAGACCTCGCCCGAACAGAAGTCGTCAGTGCCAGTCCCGAAACATCGGTCCCCGAACTCGCCCAACAGATGCGGGACGAAAACGTGGGGAGCGTCGTCGTCACGAACGACAACAGCCCGACCGGGATCGTCACGGATCGGGATCTAACGACGCGCGTGCTTGCCGAAGAGACCGCTCCGGCCGACCAGACTGCCGACGACGTCATGTCGACGGACCTGTGTGCAGTCAGTCCCGACGCCGGGTTCTACAGGGCCGCACAGGTGATGAGCGAGAATGGCGTTCGTCGCCTGCCAGTCTGCGACGAGAACGACGAACTCGTGGGGATCATCACCGCCGACGACCTGACCGAACTACTCGCCGACGAAAACCAGCAGCTGGCGTCGGTCATCCAGGCGCAACGTCCCGAATACTAAATTCGGCCCCTACATCGAAGTGGGGTCACCGTCTAATTTTTCGGCGGAATATCGATACGAGCAGGATTCCGACGAGGACATGCCAGACGAATACCGTCGCAATGACGGATTCCGTGAGGAGACCGAAGTGCAGACGGAGTTCGGTAATCGTGTCGGCCAGAGCAACCTCGCTGTGGCTAGTTGCAGTTGCAGCCAGGATGTTGTCGTAGTAGTCAAGCGAAACATCCAGCTCCAGACTGTCTGAAAACAGCACTCGACACCCAGCACGTCCAGGAAGCCCTCGATTTCACGCAGTGGGTCCCCATCGAATGAAGTCGAACCGCGAAACAGCGGACGGGTGTCGGCGTCTTCTCGTTTGCCCGGACGTCTTGCCTGTCGATGTCCAGGCGTTCTCTGAGCAGGTCTGCGAGTGTCATAACGGCCACCCGCTACGACCTGCTCGCCTCTCAAACGCCCTGAACCAGACAGTGCCGTTTCGAGCTATCTTTTTGCTTCTGACAGGTGAAACGGTGTCTATGCCCTACGGTCGGCTCGGCAGACATCTCGAGGAACGACCTTCACCGACGCTCGCCACCCTTCCGGACGGGAGCATCGACCGATACTGTACACTGGCGGCCGGGGCTGACGGTCCGCTCCAGACACGTGAAACCCTCGGACAGAAGATTCAGGATGCGACCCGCTCTACGTTCCGTCTGCACGTCGATTCCACCGAGCCAGGCGGCCAAGCGGTTAACGTCGCCCAGCAACTGCACGCATTCGGGAGTGAGGTGACCTGCTACGGGCATCTCGACGACCCCATCTTCGATACGCTTCCCTTCGACACGGTATCGATGGGCGACCCGGCACTCGTCTATGCGTTCAACTTCACCGACAGCGACGTCATGTTCGTCGAAGCGTCTCCCGTCGCTGACTGGACACTCGCGGATTTACGAACCGTCGCCGATCTCCCCGACGTGTTTACCGTCGACGCGATCTGTTGTAGCAACTGGGTTTCATTTCCCGGGATGGGCCCGGCATTCCATCAACTGGCTTCCGAGGACCTGCCGCGGGCCCCCTTCGTTCTCGATCCAGGCGATATCGTCGGAGCTGAACCGGAAGATGTCGATTCACTGCACCAAGCACTTGCAACTCTCCAGAACACGTTCGACGTGATCTATAATGCGAACCGGGGGGAGATTCGAGCGACTGCCGCGACCCTCCCTGATCCCCCCGAAGACGATGGCGGTCGGCTTGCCGCTATTCGAAAAGCGACCGGAATCGAGGCCGTTGTGATGCATGCACGGACGGAAGCAATCGTCTCCACGACTGAGGGGCTGACCACCGTGGATAACGTTCGGGTTGACCGCCCCGAACGCCATACCGGCGGTGGCGATCGCTTTACTGGGGGCCTCGGATACGGCCTGGCGAACGAGTGGGACTGGGAACTCGCTCTGGCATGCGGAAACGCCTGCGCTGCGCATTACGTCGAAACCGGTGACACCGGGACGATCGACGACATCATCGAGTTCATCGATACCAAAACCGACACCGAGCCGTAGACACCGGAGGCACATATCCGGAGTACTCTACCGGGGATCATGCAGACGGCGCGATTCTCCTGTCCGTGTTGTGTGCCATGGATTCTCATCGCATGGGAAATGCCACAGGAGTGAATACAAACGGCACTCTACACTCATATGCGAGATGCGAGGGCATCCGGACGATCCGTCTCGAATCATCCGGAAGGATGGAACGAGACTGATCAGGGGCAAAAACCGAACTTCCGGTAACACGGAGACGAGGTGAACGTTCCAAAGGAGAACCGAAGCGGTCCCGAGATTCGCCTTCCGGAGGGCGGATCGAGAAGGTCAAGTACCGGAGTTCCCGAAAGGGGCCTTCGAGAAACCAAATGTGTCGGCTTCGGTCGACGCGTTTGGAAGAAGCGTACGGATCGTGGAAAACGTCTCCCGTCTGGCCCAAATCGCACTCTCGCTGCCGTTCTCGACGACCAGTTGCTGCTGTCGGACTATATCAGTCGGAAAAACAGAGCGTACTATGGCCAGCACAGACCTTGGGGACCCCGACGGTGCCGAGGACGCCAATTACCCGACGACTGCGATAGTCAGGGCCAGGAGGATCAGTTCGGGATGAAAAACCAGGAAATCGCCACCGTGCTCCGCGAGATAGCGGATTTTCTCGAAATCCGGGAGGTGGAGTACAAGCCACGTGCCTATCGGACGGCTGCACGGAATATCGAGTCTCTCTCGGAAGACATCGAAGACAGACACGCTCGGGGGAAACTCCAGGAGATCGGGGGCGTCGGGGAGTCGATCGGCGAGAAGATCGCGGAGTATCTCGAAACCGGGGAGCTGGAGTACTACGAGGACCTCAAAGCGGACCTTCCCGTGGACATCGAGGCGATCACGAGCGTCGAGGGTGTCGGGCCGAAAACTGCCAAGAAACTATATCTGGAACTTGATATCCGGACACTTGACGATCTTGAGAGCGCAGCCGAGAAAGGGGAGATCGCCGACCTCGAAGGGTTCGGTGAGAAGTCACAGCAGAACATCCTCGACCACATCGGACGAGCAAAAGAAAGTCAGGAGCGGATGCTTCTCGGCCGAGCCTTCCCGATCGCGGAAGACATCGAATCACGGCTTCACGACGACGATGCGTTCGATCAGGTGGACATCGTGGGGTCGTTCCGACGGCGCCGACCGACCGTCGGCGACATCGATATCCTGGCGACCGCATCCGATCCGAAGACAGCGATGGAGCACTTCTGCACGCACGACGACGTGAAGGAGGTGCTGTCTCGAGGCGAGACGAAGTCGTCGGTCGTCGTCTCCGGCGCCCTACGGATGGACCTTCGGATCGTCGACGAAAAAGAATACGGCTCTGCCCTCGTCTATTTCACGGGGTCAAAAGACCACAATATCACCCTCCGGAACTGGGCGATCGACCGCAACTGGAAGCTCAACGAATACGGTCTCTTCGACGTCAGTGGGGTCGGCGCTGCGGAGGGCAGCCAACGTGCCGGCGAGCGTCTCGCCAGTGAAACCGAGGCGGACGTCTACGACACACTGGACCTCACATGGATCCCCCCAGAACTCCGCGAGGACACGGGTGAGGTCGACGCGGCGGCTGCGGAAGACCTCCCCAATCTGATCGAACTGGATGAGGTTCGCGGCGACTTACAGCTGCACACCGACTACTCCGATGGGTCCCACAGCGTCCGCGAAATGGCCGAAGCTGCGGCCGAGCGGGAGTTGGAGTACATCCTCGTCACCGACCACGGGCCACACGCTCCGATTCCGAGCACCCTGGACGAGGAGACGTTCGAGGAACAGGTGGCAGATGTCGAAGCGGTCGACGAGGACCTGAACATCACGGTCCTTCAGGGGATCGAGGCCGAGATCACCGAAGACGGACTGGAGATACCAGAGTCCTGGCACGACCGCTGTGATCTGATCGTCGCGGGGATGCACAGCACCCCGTCTGATCCCACCGAACAGATCGTGGATGCGCTCGCGGAATTTCCGATCGATATCTTCGTTCATCCATCCAATCGGTTGATCAACGAGCGAGAACCCCTGGATCTCGATACGGAGACCGTGATTGAAACGGCCGCAGAGGAGAACGTGGCGATCGAGATCAACGCGCAACCCCAGCGGCTCGACCTCGATTGGGCGTCGGTGAAAGAGTATCGGGACACCGGCCAGTACGTCGTCAGTACGGACGCTCATACAACGGGCGAACTGGATTTCATGCACCTGGGGGTCGCGCAGGCCCGTCGCGGGTGGTGTGAAGCGAGCAACGTGCTGAATACGCATTCGCTCGACGATTTGCTGTCATTTTTTGAGTGATATTTCAAATCAGGACAGTAGATACGATTTGACGTTCGTACTTCGGGAAGAGCGTCGTCGTCTCAAACCGAGGAGATATTGGCCCGGTCCACCGCTCCTTACAGACAATTCCCGTCGGTCAAAGAACAGTCATACGGGGCTACTAACTGGTACTTCCACAACGAGAAGTGTCCGGTGACGTCACTCCTAGCACAGTAACCGACCCCGATACGTTTCAAAACCGGAGAAGAGCCCCCGCGAGACTGAAGACTATCTCAACGAGACGCCCGGTATCCTGGCCGTGTTTGATCTCGACGAAGCACCGGACGATAGGCGACTGTCACCTGATACGGTCGGTCGAGCCGACTCGAAACCCGGGACCTCGACTCAAGGATTATGTGACTCCCACGAACAAATAGCGTAGATATCAGACATGAACGGGTTAACCGGAAAGACGGCAGTCGTGACGGGAGCGGGATCCGGGATCGGTCGTGCGTCCGCACGTCGGTTCGCAGAAGAGGGTGCCAACGTGGTCGTCGCCGACGTCGTCGAAGACACCGGTCGCCGAACAGTCGAGCTCGTCGAGGATGCGGGCGGGGACGCGACGTTCGTCGAAGTGGACGTCTCCGATTCGGCCTCGGTCGAGCGGATGGTCGACGTCGCTGTCGAGACCTACGGGACCCTGGACTTCGCGCACAACAACGCGGGAGTGCTCACCGATTTCGTGAAGACAACGGGAATCAGAGAAGAGCAGTGGGACAGGATAGTCGACATCAACCTCAAGGGCGTCTGGAACTGCATGAAGGCCGAACTCCCGGTGATGGAACGACAGGGACACGGTGCGGTCGTCAACACGGCCTCCGAGGCCGGTCTGGTCGGGATGGGCGGCCTCTCCAGTTATTCGGCCAGCAAACACGGCGTCGTGGGGCTGACGAAGTCGGTCGCCCTGGAGTACGCCAGTCAGGGCATCCGCGTCAACGCGATCGCTCCCGGCCCGACGAAGACGAACATCCAGAACAGTTTGCTGGGTCTGCCGGACGGGTCCTCGGTATCGTTCGCCGAGTGGCTGCGAGCGGGGTTCAGGCTGGTCAGGACGGTGATACGGTCGTTCCTGGCCGATTTCGACACGTCGGCCATGCGGGACGTCCCGATGGACCGCATCGCCGACCCCGAGGAGATGGCCGGCGTCGTGGCGTTCCTCTGTTCGTCCGACGCCTCGTATATCACCGGCCACACGGTCCCCGTCGACGGCGGGCAGGCAGCCGACTGAAGAGTGCACGTGTCGGCGGTCGGGGTGGTGAGTCACTGCCGGAGGTCGTAGAGACGGCGGAACGCGGTCGGAGGGAACCGTAACTCGACGCGGCTCGGCGGTCGACCTTTCTCGTTTCGCCGCTCGGACTGGACCCGCTCGACGATCCCGACCTCGGCCATCTCGTAGAGGTAGCGTTTGACCGTGCCGGCCGAGAGGTCGACGACGGGCCTGGCGCTTATCGCCTCCGTCGTGGCGGTGACCGACGCGCGCTCTTCGGCGTCCAGGTCGACGAGTTCACGGAGGACCACCTGTTTGTTCCCCGGGAGCGCCAGCACGCGGCCGAGTGAGACGGACGGCCGGGGGATCTCCGCCAGTGCGGCGCTGACGTCGGCGTCGCCGATCCGGGTCTGTTCGGTCTGACTCGCGCGGTCGGCGGCGACGAACACTGCCGCCAGCGCGTCGTGGGCGTTGCCGGCCGCCCAGTCGGCGATCTCGCGAGCGAGGTCGTGGTCGAGTGCCTGCTGGGTGAGCCCCTCGGAGGCGCGGGTCATCAACACGTCGACCAGCGTCTGGCGACGGTAGGGTTCGACCGTGATCTCCGTCGCCGTGTACTCGGTCAACTGACTCTCGGACGGCGGCGTCCGCCCGATGGCGAGCCAGCTTACGTTGCTCGGGAGCCCGGCGAAACGGTCCGTCAGGGTCGTGGCGTCGACACTGTCGGGTTCGCCGACGTGGTCGACCGCGACGACGACGCCCGTCCGCGAACCCCTCAACAGGTCGTGGAGACGGTCGCGGAGTTCCTCGGTGCTGATGCCGTGTTCCGAGACCGACTCCTCGACGAGGCCGTCCAGCACGGCCCGATAGAAGGCGAACTCGCTCGACGTCTCCCGGAGATCGACGTAGACGAACCCGGGTGACGTCGGCGAGGCCGCGCGCGTGCTCGTATAAATGATAGCCCTAGTCTCCGTCGAGAGGCGTTCGAGGTGGGTAAACAGCGCCGTCACGACCGCGGACTTACCCGACCCGAACGGCCCCGAGAGATACGCGTTCGGCGGGAGCTGTCCGTCGAACACCGGGTCGAGGTGGTCGAGCAACTGCTCCAGGAGCGGTCCCCGGTCCGACGGCTCGTCGATGTGTGCGACCGGGGAGAGCGACTCGTAGTCCTGCACCAGGCGGATCCCCTCGGTCCGGCGCTGTCGTCGCTTGATTCGCGCGTCGATGTCCATGTGAGAGTCCAGTTCGTACGTTGTCGGTATCCCGCCTGCACTGTAAAAAATCGTGGGTCCCGCGGCCGACAGGGCCCCGCAGTCCCGCCTCAGAGCGCGAGATACCCCGCGTTCGGGAGGGCGCCGGCGAGATAGAGGACGCCGACCAGGAGCATGACGACGGCGATAGCCATCGCGGGCGGGTCGACGTGGGTCCCGGAATGGGAGTAGAAGACGCGCTGGGTCAGCTCGCCCACCAGGGCGCTGAACGCCCCGAACGCGCCGGCCACGAGCGCGACGACGGGCTCGGTGCCGACGACCGGCACGCTGCCGATCATCGCCGCCGCGAGGACGGCACCGACCGACCCCACGAGCGTCATGTGGTGGGTGACCGGGATCTTCTCGACACCCAGCTCCAGGAAGAGCAGGCTCATCGCGGAGATCGCGTAGCCCATGAAGATACTCCCCGTCTTGATCCAGATGAAGCCGGCGAGGATCCCCGTGACGAACCCGATGAACCCGACACCGGGCCACCTGTACTGGTGGGGGAGCCAGGGTTCGGTCGCCAGGCGGCCGGCGTGTTCCGCCGGGACCTCGCCGCCGTCGGTGACCGGACGTGGCTCCTCGTTCTCGAAGGGCGACATGTCGAGCAGGTGCTTCCCGTTCGGCTTGCCGACCAGCGGGTAGCCGAAGACGGGGCGTGCGATCATGGCCGTCAGGAACACCGACAGCGCGATACCGTCGGTGGGGAACCCGATACCGCCCGCCACTCTGGCGATGAGCATCCCGAGGACGCCGAAGATTCCACCCACCGCGAGGACGTCTATCTTGGTTCCGTGCGCGTAGAGGATGTTCTTCCCGAAGTGATAGTCCCACCCCTCGGGTTCCATCTCGGGGTACTTCTTGCCGGCGTAGGCGGCCGCGGCGACGCCTCCGGCGAAGGCGATGTGCGGGCCAGTGACCGCCCCGAACCCGATGACGCCGGTCACGCCGACGGAGAGTTCACCTTCGGGGACGGCCGCGATAGTGGTCCCGATCTCCCGCTGGAGTATCGCCAGCCCCTCGCCGAGGAAGACCAGGAAGCCGGTGAAGACGAACGCAGGTAGTGCACCGAGCGAGGCCCCGAAGGCACCGCCCGCGAACGCCGCGACGAGCAACAGGACGAACTGTTCGACTTCCATGCCGATAACCGGGATCTGGAGCAGGAGGCCGAACATCGGTCTACTCCTCCTGTGCCCAGTCGAGTGAGCGTTCGACCGCGTCGTCCCAGCGACTGTACATCCTGTCCGCGTCGCTCTCGTCCATCTCGGGAGTGAACTCGCGGTCGACCTGCCAGTTCGAGCGGAGTTCCTCCAGGTCGTCCCAGTAGCCGACTGCCAGGCCGGCCGCGTAAGCCGACCCGAGGGCCGTCGTCTCGTCGACTTCGGGCCGGACGATGTCGGTCTGGATGATGTCGCTCTGCAACTGGCAGAGGAAGTTGTTCTTGACGGCCCCACCGTCGACCCTGAGCGATGTGGTTTCGACACCGGAGTCGGCTTCCATGGCTTCGGCGATGTCGCGTGTCTGGTAGGCGATGGCTTCGAGCGTCGCGCGCACTATGTGTTCCTTTCGGGTCCCGCGGGTGATGCCGACGATAGTACCCCGCGCTCGTCCGTCCCAGTGAGGGGCACCCAGCCCGGTGAACGCCGGCACGACGTAGACGCCGTCCGTCGAGTCGACCGACCGCGCGAGTTCGGCCGTCTGTGCGGCGTTGTTGATGAGGTCGACGTCCTCGAGCCACTCGATCGCCGCGCCCGTGATGAAGATCGACCCCTCCAGCGCGTACTGGACGGGCTCGCCCGACAGCTGGAAGCCGACCGTCGTCAGGAGGCCGTGGTCCGATTCGACGGCTTCGTTGCCCGTGTTCATGAGGTAGAACGACCCGGTGCCGTAGGTGTTCTTGGCGTCGCCGGCGTCGAAGCAGGTCTGGCCGAACAGCGCCGCCTGCTGGTCGCCCAGGGCGCCGGAGACCGGGACCTCCGCACCCAGGAACCCGTCGGGGTCGGTCGAGCCGTAGGTCGCCTCGTCGGAGGAAGGACGCACCTCGGGAAGCATCGACTCGGGGACGTCGAACTCCTCGAGGAGGTCGTGGTCCCAGGCCATGTCGTGGATGTTGTACAGCATCGTTCGCGAGGCGTTCGTGACGTCGGTGATATGGTTGCCCGTCAGGTTGTAGACGAGCCACGCGTCGATGGTTCCCACGAGCAACTCGCCGTTCTCGGCGCGGTCACGGACGCTCTCGGCCCGCGAACTCTGCAGTTTCAGCGGTTCGGCGTTGTCGAGGATCCACTCGGTCTTGGTCGCCGAGAAGTAGGCGTCGGCTTCGAGACCGGTCTTCTCGCGGATCCACTCGACTTTCCCCTCCGATTCGAGTTCCTCGACGCGGTCGGTTGTGCGCCGGTCCTGCCAGACCAGCGCGTTGTGGACTGGTGCACCGGTCTCGGCGTCCCAGACGACCGTGGTCTCCCGCTGGTTCGTGATCCCGATCGCCTCGAGTTGCGTCGCGTCGAGACTCGCCCGTTCGAGACCGTCCTGAACGACCTCCTGGGTGTTCTCCCAGATCTCGACGGGGTCGTGTTCCACCCAGCCCGGCTCCGGATAGATCTGTTCGTGTTTCTCGTAGGCGTTGGCGACTACCTGGCCCCCGTGGTCGAAGACCATGAATCGGGTGCCGGTCGTCCCCTGGTCGATCGCACCGACGTAGGTTTCTGGCATGGGTTGACTCTCTCCGGCAGACAGTTTATCGACTGTCCTACCTTGCGAGTAAACAATATGGTGGATCGTTATAAATCTTGCTGGTGATGGGGGGACTAGTAATAAATTGTATTCAGAAGGGTGGATCGCCGTGGGCCGGCTCTGGGAGTCGTTTCGTCGATAATCGGAGATATTACTGGACAGAACTGCAAAAGAGGGGTCGAGAGGGCGTTTCGAGCCCGAGACTGAGTGGGCCGCGGCGAGATCCCGTTCACCGTGAGTCGCGTCGGCGACGGAACACACCGGGAGACCTGCACGAACGATCTTTGAATTTACTATCGATATCGGTCCGTCGATGAAGTAAAGTGGGTGGGCGTCGAAGAGTCGGGCCAAGAGATGGCATCGCCACCACACATCGCCGTGATCGGCGGCGGGTCGACGGGGATCGGGATCGCCCGCGACCTCGCGATGCGGGGCCTCGAGGTTACCCTCCTCGAACAGGGGAACCTGACACACGGGACGACGGGCCGGATGCACGGACTGCTCCACAGCGGCGGCCGGTACGCGGTCTCGGACCAGGCCAGTGCGGAGGAGTGTATCGAGGAGAACCGCGTACTCCGGGACATCGCCTCTCACTGCGTCGAGCTCACTGGCGGGCTGTTCGTCAAGCGTCCCGAAGACTCCGGGGACTACTTCGAGGAGAAACTCCAGGGCTGCAGGGACTGTGGTATCCCGGCGGAGGTCGTGTCGGGGGCCGAGGCGCGACAGCACGAGCCCCACCTCGCGAAAGACGTCGACAGGGCGATCCGGGTCCCGGACGGTGCGGTCGACCCATTCAGACTCGTCGTCGCCAACGCCGCGAGCGCCCGGGAACACGGCGCGCGCATCGAGACACACTCGAAGGTCACAGACCTGCTCGTCGAGAGCGGCGAGGTCGTCGGTGTCGAGGTCGAACACGAGTCGGGTCCGGGCAAGCGTGTCCACGGTACCGAGGGGGGTCGCGAGGAGATCCGCGCCGACTACGTCGTCAACGCGACCGGTGCGTGGGCCGGCCGCATCGGCGACATGGCCGGCGTCGACATCGAGGTCCGACCGTCGAAGGGTGTCATGACCATCATGAACGTTCGGCAGGTCGACACCGTGATCAACCGCTGCAAGCCGAAGGGGGACGCCGACATCATCGTGCCCCACGAGACGACGGCCATCCTCGGGACCACCGACGAGGAGGTCGAGGACCCCGAAGACTACCCCGAGGAGCAGTGGGAGGTCGACACGATGATCGACACGCTGTCGGAACTCGTGCCGATGCTCGCGGAGGCTCGGACGATCCGGTCGTTCTGGGGGGTCCGCCCGCTGTACGAACCGCCCGAGGTGGGCAGCGAGGACCCGACCGACATCACGCGCGATTACTTCCTCCTGGACCACGACGAGCGGGACGGGCTGGCGGGCATGACGAGCATCGTCGGCGGGAAGTTCACGACTTACCGGATGATGGGCGAGGAGATCAGCGACCACGTCTGCGCGCAGTTCGGGATCGACGCCGACTGCCGGACCGCCGAGGTGCCACTCCCCGGCAGCGAGGATTTCTCTGTCCTGCGAGACTACATGGACGAGTTCGGTCTGCGCTCGCCGATCGGCCGGCGTAGCGTCGAACGGCTCGGTTCGCGGGCCGACGAGGTGCTGAAAACCGACACGCCCAATCCCACGGTCTGTGCGTGCGAGGGCGTCACCCGGGCGGAGGTGCAGGACGCGATCGCACAGTCGGGGTCGGACCTGAACGCCGTTCGCATCCGGACGCGCGCATCGATGGGTAACTGCCAGGGCGGCTTTTGCTGTCACCGACTGGCCAGCGAGTTGCACGGCAGTGGGGTGAATGGTGATGATGACAGTGACCGCGAGGGCGACGACGGGAGCGAGTACGCTGGCGAGTACGACGAGTCGACCGTCCGCCGGGCGTGGGACGAACTCCTCGAAGAACGCTGGAAGGGACAGCGCCACGCACTCTGGGGCGAGCAACTCTCACAGGCGATGTTGAACTACGCGCTGCACGCGACGACCCAGAACCGCGACCGGGACCCCGCCGACGGCGAACCGGTCGACTTCACGGCTTTCGACAGCGGTTCTCGGGGAACTGACGCGGCCTCCCAGCAGGGTGTCGCGACCGACGGGGGTGAGCGCGGTGGCGATTGAATCGGAGGTACTCGTGGTCGGTGGCGGACTCGCAGGACTCACCAGTGCGCTCTCGGCCGCACGAGCGGGCGTGGACGTCCGTCTGGTCTCCTACAAGCAGAGTACGCTCAGACACGCCTCGGGACTCGTGGATATTCTCGGGTACGCCCCTGGTGGCGACGGTGGCGGACCGCTCAGTGACCCTTACGCCGCGATCCCGGACCTGCCGGCCGAACACCCCTACAGCACCGTCGGCGAAGTCACCGTCCGCGAGGCGATGGCCCTCTTCGACGAGGTGGCGACCGACTACCGCGGCGAGCACACCGACCGGAACGCGCTCCTTCCGACCCACGGGGGGACCGTCAAACCGACGGCCAGGTACCCGGCCGGCGCCGCTGCGGGGCTCGCCAGCGACGACCGGGACGCGCTCCTGGTCGGTTTCGAGTCGCTGGTCGACTTCGACGCGCCACACGCCGCCGCGCACCTCGAAGCCGCAGGCGTGCCCTTCGACGTCCGGGGAGTCACGATCCGGTTCCCCGGTGACCTGCGCGCGGACGCGAAGGTGACCCGCTACGCGAAACTGCTGGACACCGACGGTGACGTGTCGGTCGACGGTCGAGAGCGACCGGTTCGTGGCGCGCTCGCCGATCGCGTCGAACGTGAACTCGACGGCGAGGGCCGCGTCGGGTTCCCGGCGGTCCTGGGTGACGACCGCGCCGGGGCCGTTCGAGCCGCACTGGGTGACCGACTCGAGGTCGACGTCTTCGAGGTGCCGATGGGGCCACCGTCGCTCCCAGGCCTCAGGCTGGAAGACGCACTCTTCGACGCAGTCGACGAAGCCGGTGTCAGTATCGAGACGGGCAATCCCGTCGTCGACTACGAGTGTGCCCAGACCGACGGTCGCGAACGGACTGACGGGAATACCGACAGGGTCGAGCGTGTCTTCGTCGAGAAGAACGGCGCACGGATCCCCTACAGTGCCGAGCAGTACGTCCTCGCGACCGGCGGACTCGTCGGCAAGGGTGTCGAATCCGACCGTGAGACGGTCAGGGAGCCGGTCTTTGACTGTCACGTCCCACACTCGGACGACCGCTACGACTGGTTCGAGACCGAAGCGTTCGGCGACCACCCGTTCGCGGCCTTCGGCGTCTCGACGGACGACCGACTCCGGCCGCTCGACGCCGACGGAGCGGTCGAATTCGCGAACCTCCGTGCGGCCGGGTCGGTGCTGGGAGGCTACGACTTCGCCGCCGAGAAGTCCGGGAGCGGCGTCTCGCTGGCGACGGGCTACGCCGCCGGTCGCGACGCAGCGGGGGTGTCGGCGTGAGCGACATCGAATCGCCGAGTCGGGAATCGACCGCCGAGACTGAGACCGGGGCCGGGACCGGAACCGGGACCGAATCGGACGCCGACTTCGAACCCGCAGAGCCCAACACCGGCGAATCGTTCGAGCCGGTCGACGTCTTCCCGGACAGCGACGACTTCGACCTGCGGCCCGGTGCGGACTCGTGTTACAAGTGCTCGACCTGCGACACGAACTGTCCGGTCGCGGAGGTCGACGACGACTTCCCGGGGCCGAAGTTCCAGGGGCCCGAGCAGTGGCGACTCAAGCAGACCGACGACGACCACGAGGTCGACGACTCGATAATGGACTGCTCGAACTGCATGCGCTGTGACAACGCCTGTCCGTCGGGCGTGCCGCTCTCACAGATGCACAACACTGCCCGCAGCCAGTACGTCGACGAGCAGATGTCAAAACTGTCCGTCGAGTACTGGCGCAACCGGGTCCTCGCGAACTACCGGACGTCGGCCTGGCTGGCGAGCAAGGTACCCCGGGTCGCAACCCGTGCGATGAACTTCGGCCCCGCTCGCTGGGTGATGGAGAAGACGATGGGCGTCACCAGCGAGCGGGAGTTCCCCGCGTTCGCGACGGAGACGTTCACCGACTGGTGGGCCGCCGAAGGCGGGGCGGCCGGCTCCCGCGAGCGAGCTCGGGCGTCCCGAAAGCGCCGCGGTGAGTCAGTCGACGCCGACAAGAAGATCGCCTACTTCCACGGCTGTTACGCCGAGTACAACACGCCCGAAGTCGGGAAGGCGCTCGTCCGGGTCTTCGAGCACTTCGGCTACGAAGTGGTGGTGCCGGACCAGGGGTGTTCTGGTACGCCGATGTTCGCCAACGGGATGCTCGACGACGCGCGACGCCACGCCGAAGTCACCGTCTCGTCGATGGCTGACCTCGTCGAGGAGGGGTACGACGCCGTCGCGTCCTGCACCTCCTGTTCGATGGCGCTCCGCCAGGAGTACCCCGAACTCTTCGACATCGACGGGATCGACGACGTGGCCTCCCACACCTTCGAGTCGGTGGAGTACCTGCGGATCCACGAGGACCTGTCGGGAGCGATCCAGGAAGCGGACGTGGGCGACGACCTCGCCGCGGAGTTCGCCTACCACGCCCCGTGTCACGCCCGTAACCAGGGGCTGGACCGACAGGCCGTCGAACTCTTCCGGGACCTCGACGGGGTCGGCGTCGAGGACGTCGGCGAGTCGTGTTCGGGCATCTCGGGCACCTACGGCTGGAAGGAAGAGAAATACGAGAAGTCGATGGTCATCGGCGAGGAGATGTTCGAGCACATGGAACACGCCGACGGCGAGACGGGCATGACCGAGTGTCCCACGTGTGCGATGCAGATGGAACACGGCACCGGCTACGAGGTCCGACACCCCCTGGAGTTGCTCGAAGCGGCGCTGGTGGAGTGAATCAGGCTCGATTTTCGAGTCTCGTTCTGTGGGGCGAACAGGCGACGCGAACGACACACGAATCGGAGCGTCGCACTCCCGCGAAACCGATCCGTGGGGGCTGTCAGGTCACGGGCTCCGGTGGTCGCGTGATCTGACTTGAACCTTCGGCCGACCGGGGAATCGGGTGGTGCTGGTGTGTAATCACCCGGTATTCTTCATCCCGGCGGCGATACCCTGGACCGTCAGCCGAAGCGTCCGCTGTTCGGGTTCGGTCAGATGCGATTGGGACAGGAGCCGCACCTGCAGGAGGTTCAGCGGGTCCACGTAGGGGTTGCGCCGGTCGAGGTTCTCGCGGAGCCAGTCCCGGTCGATCAGCCCTTCACGGCCCGCGATCCGCTGGACGATGTCGACGCCGTCCTCGTACTCCTGGCGGATCCCCGGGAAGATACGTTCACGCAGGTCCTCGCGCGCGAGAGCGGCGTACTCCTCGGCGATGTCCATCTCCGAGCGGGCCAGCGCCATCGCAGCCCGGTCGAGCATCGTCCGGAAGAACGGCCACTCCGCGTACATCTCCCGGAGCGTCTCGACGTCGCCGCCGTCGTCGAGGTAGGCCCCGAGCCCGGTCGCCAGCCCGTACCAGCCGGTGATGATACAGCGCGCCTGGGTCCAGGAGAACACCCACGGGATGGCTCGCAGGTCGTCGACGCTGCGGTCTTCGCTCCGTGAAGCGGGCCGCGAGCCCATGTTGAGGTCCTCGATGACGGTGATCGGGGTGGCGGTCTCGAAGAACTCGACGAACCCGTCGGTGTCGAGGAGGTCGAGGTAGGCCTCGCGGGCGGCCTCGGCGGCAGTCTCCATGGCTTCGGTCCACTCCCCGGGGACGTCCTCGACGGGTTCGACCATCGCGTTGTGGCGGGCGCGCATCTGGGCGTCGAGCATCTGTTCGAGGTTGCGCTCGGCGATACGGTTGTTGGCGTACTTCTCGGCGATGGCTTCGCCCTGCTCGGTGAACTTGATCTGGCCGGAGACGGTTTCGTTCGGGAGTGCGAGCATGGCGGCGTTCATCGGTCCGCCGCCACGGGAGATCGAACCGCCGCGGCCGTGGAACAGGCGCATCTCCACGTCGTAGTCGTCGGTGATGGCCGCGAGGCGGCGCTGGTTGCGAAACAGGCTCCAGTTTGCGGCCAGAAACCCGTTCTCCTTGTTCGAGTCGGAGTAGCCGAGCATGATCTCCTGGACGCCGTTCCTGGCTTCGAGGGCCTGTTCGTAGGCCTCGTTCTCGAAGAGCGTCCCCATGATCCGGCGAGCGCCGTCGAGGGCGTACTTGGATTCGAGGAGGGGGACGACGTCGAGCCCACAGTAGCCCGGCAGGTCGACGATGCCCGCCTGGTCGGCCAGGAAGAGCACTTCGAGGACGTGGGAAGGCTCCTCACACCAGCTGATGCAGTAGGTGTCGATGGCCTGGACGCCGAACTCGCGTTGCCAGTCGGCAGTCCGCCGGAAGCGCTCGACCACGCGGGCCGAATCGTCCGAGAGGCCCGACGTGTCCTCCATGTCGACGATGGGTTCGTCCTGGAGGATGGCCTCGGTGAGGAAGTCGACGCGCTCGCCCTCGTCCATCGCGGCGTAGTCGATCCCCTCGTCGTCGACGGACTCGGCGATGGCGTCGGTGTGCATCTTCCGGTGGTCGCGCAGGTCGAGACTCGCGAGCGTGAAGCCGAACGTATCGGCGGTGCGATAGAGCGGGTCGACGTGCGTCTCGGCGATGACTGCGGCGCCGTTCTCACGGAGGCTCTCGGCGATGACCTCGACGTCTTCGAGGAACCCCTCGACGGAGTCGTACCCGCCCGAGCGCACGTCGTCGACCCGGAGGACGCTCTCGCGCATCAGTTTGAGTTTCTGCCGGTAGGGTTCGTTCGGATAGCGCTCGCGCGCTTCGGTCGCAACACCTGGAAGCCTGTCGCGGTGGGCGTCGAGGCGCTCGTCGAAGCGGTCGCCAGTGTCGATCTGGCCGGCGTCCTGGGTGAGCACGCCCGAGAGCTCCTTGAGACGGTCGCGATAGAGCGGGAGCGCGGCCGAACGCTGGCGGTCGAGCGTCTCCTCGGTGACGTCGGGGGTGACGAACGGGTTGCCGTCGCGGTCGCTGCCGGCCCACGAGCGGAACTCGTAGAGTTTGGGTACGTCGATATCCGCCTCGAACTCCTCGTCGACGGCCGCTTCGAGGGCGTCGTACACCTCGCTGATGACCTCGAAGAGGACGTTCTCGACGTACCACTGGACGTTGAGCGCCTCGTCGGTGACCTCGGGGCGTCGGTCCCGGACCTGGGGGGTCTGCCAGAGGCTCGTCACCTCGGCTTCGAGATCGCGCTCGACGTCGGCCTCCTCCGGGCGAGTCAGGCGGTGTTCGTCGAGTTCGCGCAGGCGTGCCGACACCGCCCGGAGTTTCGCCTTCACGGTCTTGCGTCGGGCTTCCGTGGGATGGGCGGTGAACGTCGGCTGGATGAGCACGTCGTCGAGGATCCCTTCGACGGTGTCGGCCGAGAGGTCGCGAGCCGCCAGTTCCTCGACGGCGGCCTGCACGCTGTCTTCGAGCGTCCCCTCGTGAGCACCCTCGCGGATCTCCCGGACGCGCTGGCGTTCCTCGGCGAGGTTGATGAGTTCGAAGTAGGTCGTGAACGCGCGAGCGACGACGTCCTGTTCCTCGGGTGAGAGACCGTCGAGGGCCTCGCGGACCGCCGTCCGGTCTTCGGCGTCCCCTCGGCGGTAGTCGATCGCGGCCGTCCGGATCCGTTCGACCGTCTCGAACGCCGACTCGGAACTCTGTTCGGTGATTATCTCCCCCAGCAGCTCACCCAGCTCGCGCACGTCCTGGTTTATCTCTCGACCGTGCAAGTCCATGACATGGGGTGTGGCTGCGACCGACTAAACTGTAGCGGATTCGCGATATGTTCAGAGTCGTCTCTGATGAATGTGTCTCGACCGTCTTTTCCGGCCGCCTTCGAGTGATCGTTCTCTAATATTCTGAGTTATTCTTTTTTACAGAACTACGTTTTATTCACTCATGTATTCATTTGTTTTTTCGAGAGAGTGTCGGCGTTACGGTCGAGTGGGTCTACCGTCGTCCACGTGGTTCACGTGTGAACGTTCGACTTGAAGGGGAACGGGCACCGTAGCTAGTCCATGGCCTACGCCACGAACGACGGCGTGCGGATCTTCTACGAGGAGGACGGGTCGGCGGACGGGGTGCCGGTCGTCTTCGTCGAGGGACTCGCCTACGGCACCTGGATGTGGAACTGGCAGCGCGAGCCCCTGGCCGAGTCGTATCACACGGTGGTCCTCGACAACCGCGGGACCGGGGACTCCGACACGCCGGAAGGTCCCTACACCGTCGCCGAGATGGCCGGTGACGTGGAGGCCGTCCTCGACGACGCGGGACTCGACGACGTCCACCTCGTCGGCGCGAGTCTCGGTGGGATGATCGCCCAGGAGTACGCACTCAGCTCCGACCGCGTCCGGTCGCTCTCGCTGCTCTGTACGACACCCGGCGGCGAGGAGGCGGTCCCAATCCCCGACGAGACCCGCGTGCGGATGCTCGACGTCCCCGAGGAGTACGGCCCGGCGGAGACGATCCGATACAAGATGCAACCCGCCTTTACCGACGAGTTCGTCGAGGAGAACACCGATATCGTCGACCGGATCGTCGACTGGCGTCTGGAGACAGACCCCTCCGAGACGGCCTACGAGTGGCAGAGCGCCGCCGCGGGTACCTTCGACGCGAGTGACCGCCTCGGTGACCTCGACGTGCCGACGCTGGTGATGCACGGGACGGCCGACCGCGTCCTCCCCGTCGAGAACGCACACCTCCTCGCAGAGGCGCTCCCCGAGGCGGAACTCGTGACGGTCGAGGGCGCACCGCATCTCTTCTTCATCGAGCGTGCCGAGCGCGTGACGGCGGAACTACGGGGGTTCCTCGCGGATGTCTGAGGAGCTATCCGACGGGTCTCGACCGGGGCGTGGACTGGCTGGGGACTGTCCAGGTGGCTATCACGGCCCCCAGTCGTGGGTCGGCGACTGGAGCGGTCGACGGGCGTCGCTGACCCCCGACCGGGTTGGACTCGTCGACGTCACGACCGGTCGCGAGTTCACCTACGCCGAGCTCGACCGGCGGGCGACACGAACCGCCCGGTGGCTCGACGGGTACGACGTCACGGCAGACGACGGGGGTGTCATAGACGACGGGAGTGTCGCGGACGACGGTGCGGGTGGCCGAGTCGCCGTGGTCTCGCGCAACCGCCCCGAAGTCGTCGATCTCTTCTTCGCGACGGGCAAGACCGGGGGCGTCCTGGCGCCGCTGTCCCACCGGCTGGCACCGCCCGAACTCGCCGAGTTGCTCTCGAACGTCGACCCCGAACTGGTGGTCGTCGAGGAGCCGTTCGCCGACGACGTGGCGGCGGCCTTCGACCGCGAGGAGTGGACCGGTGACTGCCACGTCCGGTCGCTGGCAGTCGACGGCGAACACACCTGGCCCACAGTCGGGGAGGAACTGCCGGAATCGGCCGAAGGCGGGGGAGACGTACCGGACCCTGAACACGGCGCGGGCTACGACGGTCCGGACGTCGCACCGGGTGACCCTCACCTCTTCTTGCACACTGGCGGTTCGACGGGGACGCCCAAGGAGACCGTCATCTCACACGAGGCGCTCGTCTGGAACTCGATGAACACGATCACCGCGTGGGGGCTGCGCCGCGACGACGTCACGCCCCTGACCTTCCCGACGTTCCACACCGGCGGCTGGAACGTCATCACGGTCCCCCTGTTCCACATGGGCGGCGAGGTGGTGATCGCCCGCGAGTTCGACCCCGGACAGGTCCTCTCGGTCGTCGAGGAGCGCGGCGCTTCGGTGCTCGTCGCGGTCCCCGCCGTGTTGCGGATGATGGTCGAACACGACCGGTGGGAGTCGACGGACCTCTCGACGTTGCGCTTCGCGAAGTCCGGTGGAGGACCCTGTCGCGAGGCGGTCATGGACGCCTGGTGGGACCGCGACGTCGACCTCTCGCAGGGATACGGCCTCACCGAGTGTGGGCCCAACAACTTCGCGATGCCCGAGGACTGGCCCCGCGAGAAGGCGGACACGGTCGGCGTGCCGAACCCTCACGTCGACGCTCGGGTCGTCGACGACGACGGGAGCGAGTGTGAAGCGGACGAGATCGGCGAACTCCAGCTCCGGTCACCCCACGCAGCCGACCGCTACTGGCGCGCCCCCGGGGAGAGCGCCGAGACGTTCGGAACAGCGGATGGGGCGGCCGACCGGGACGGCTCGAAACACGACGGCGCGGGCTGGGTTTCGACCGGTGACCTCGCGCGCGTGGACGAGGACGGCTACGTGAGCATCGAGGGCCGCAAGAAGAACATGTACGTCAGCGGGGGCGAGAACGTCTACCCCGCGGAGGTCGAGGACGCCATCGCCGACCACCCCGCAGTGGCGGAAGTCGTCGTCGTCCCCGTCCCGGACGAACAGTGGGGGCAGGTCGGGAAAGCGGTCGTCGAACTCGCGACGGGCAGGGGAGGCGAAGACTCGCTGTCACTCGACGAACTCACCGGCTTCCTCGACGGCCGACTCGCGCGGTTCAAACACCCGAAACACCTCGCGTACGTGGACACAATGCCCACGAGCGGCCCGTCGAAGATCGACCGCGAGGCCGTCGCCGCCGAGTTCGGGGAGTAGGTCGCCGGTAGTGCGATATTACCACCTTCCGAGTATTGGCATAATTTATAGTGATCAAGGACGAACGTCCCCCAGGAGTCCAGGGCCCATGATCGATATCTCGATGGACATGGAGCAATACGACTGCCCGTTCATCGACACGACCACGGACCACGACGTGGCCTTCGCGGCAGTCCACTGGGAGTTCGACCGCGGCGAGCGCGAGTTCGAGACCCGGATGGTCGTGGAGGGGGACGACCGCGGGGCGCTGACCAACGGACTCGACGTCCTGCGCGACCACGAGAACATGAACGACTACCGGCTGGTCAGGCGCAACGGCGACGTCGCCCAGATCCGGACCGTCATCGAGGAGACGTCGGCGATGTCGGCCATCAGGAGCCACGACGGCTACGTCACCGGGCCCTTCCACATCGAGGCCGGCAGCGAGGTCTGGCACGTCGGGTTCGACCGCGCGGACTACGCCGACGACGCACTCTCGGCGCTCGAACGTCACAACGAGTTCGAGGTCCTGGAACGCGAGAACACCGCACTGCCCGACATTCAGGACGTCGTCGGGAACGTCGGGGCCGCGATGACGCTCGTCGAGGGCTGTCAGGACCTCTCGGACACCGAACGCGAGACGCTCGAAACCGCCGCCTCCTCGGGCTACTTCGAGACGCCCCGCGACGCCACGCTGGGGACGCTCGCCGACGAGTTCGACGTCTCCAAGCCGGCCGTCTCGAAGAATTTGCGGCGCGGCCAGCGCAAGATGATAGACCGCGTCGTCGACGCCCTGCAGGACCTGGACGACGAATAACGTCGTCACAGCGGACCGTCGAAACGCCACGAAGACGCTGGATCGGCCGGTGTTTACATGTTAACCACCCCCAATATGCGGTCGTGGGTCGTAGAGTAATTCGGTATGAGTGGACCGACCACACGACGTCGACTGTTGAAAGGGCTCGGTGCGGCTGGCGTAACCGGGGTCGCCGGGCTCGCAGGGTGTACCGAGGGTGAATCCACGCCGACCAGCGGCGACGGCGGCGACGGTGGCAGTGACGGGGGTAGCGACGGTGGAGACGGCGGCGACGGCGGTGACGGAACTGACATGACCCCGACCGAAACAGCGACGCCCACGGGAACACCGAGTGGAAGCGTGTCAGGAACACTGCGTGTCGGCGTGCTCCAGCCGATGTCCGGCGACCTCCAGTACTACGGCCAGCAGGGCGTCTGGGGGTTCCTGTCGGGGCTGGCCCACAAGGCCGGCTCGGACCCGCCGGGGGACGTCGGCACCGGGACGACGACGTACTCGGTCGGCGACGTGGACTACGAACTGGTCGTCCGGGACACGCAGTTCTCGGCGGACGCGGCCGAATCGGCGGCCGAGACGCTCGTCCGGGACGACGGGGTCGACATGCTCTTTGGCTGTTCCTCGTCCAGCGCGGCCCGGCGGGTCGTCAACAACGTCGTCACGCCGTCGAGTACACTCTACATCGCGGGGCCCGCGGCGTCGGCGTCGCTCACGTCCGACAGCGAGACGTGTAGCGACCTCGTCTTTCGGGCCAACGAGAACACGGCGATGGACGCCCGGTCCGGTGGACGCTACGTCGCGACAGAGACCGACGTCTCGCGGGTGTACCTGTTCGGTGCCGACTACAGTTTCGGCCGGGCAGTCGTCAACAACTACGAGACGGTCCTCAAAGACAACGGCGTCGAGATCGTCGGCAAGCGGTTCGTCGAGCGGGGCTACTCCGAGTGGGACGGTCTGCTGGACAACGCCGCCGAGGCGGGCGCCGAGGGTATCGTCGGCGGGTTCACCGTCACGACGCTACCCGCGCTGTTCAGTTCGTTCCTCTCGGGCGACTACGACTATCGCGCTTTCGGCGGATTCGCCACGCAGATCACCAATTCCGTCGTCGGCAACACGCTGAAACAGGTGCTCGGCGAACCGCTCACGGAAGAGAAGATCGAGGGCGGCAACTTCGGCCCGTTCACCACGCGGTACCACTGGAACCAGTACGACAACCCGATCAACGACAGTTTCGTCGACAGCTACTCCTCGGTCTACGGGCTCCCGCCGGATCTGTTCACCTCGGGGACGTTCACGGCCGCGTCGGCCGTCCACCAGGCCATCGAGCAGTCGGGTTCGGTCTCGGCCGACGATATCGCCGACGGCCTGAAGGGGATGACGGTCACCGACACGCCGAAAGGGGAGAACGCCTACACGTTCCAGGAGTACAACAACCAGGCCCGCTCGGAGATGACCGTCGCGGACCCCATCCCCACGACCGACGAGTGGGCCGATAGCTGGGGTGCGGCGATCATGCCCAGCGAACCCGTCGCCCGGATCAGCCGGGACAACGTGACGATCCCGGCAGACAGCGACGACATGAACTGCTCGCTGTGACATGCTCCGGACCCGCGGGCTCACCAAGCAGTTCGGCGGTCTGACCGCCGTCGACAGCGTCGACTTCGAACTCGACGACGAACTCTGCTCGCTCATCGGCCCCAACGGCGCCGGCAAGACGACGTTCTTCGACTGTCTGACCGGCGCGCTCGAACCCACCGCCGGGACGGTGGAACTGAGAGACGACGACACGGCGGGTGAGGGCATGTCGGGCACCACGGGCGAGGAGTGGGTCAACGTCACCGACGCCTCGCCCGCCGAGACGGCCACGATGGGGCTCCACCGCTCCTACCAGATCACGAACGTCTTCCCGACTGCATCGGTGCTAGAGAACGTCCGCGTGGCCGCCCAGGCCCACGGCGAGCACCGCGCGACGTTCTGGCGGCACGTCGACACCTACGACGAGTACGTCGAGCAGGCCCACGACATCCTGGAGCGGGTCGGACTGGCCGAGCGGGCGACCGACCCGGCAGGCGACCTGAGTCACGGCGCGGGCCGGCAGTTAGAGGTCGCTATCGCGCTGGCCGGCGACCCGGACGTGCTGTTGCTCGACGAACCGAACGCGGGCGTCTCCTCCGAGAGCGTCGACGACATCATCGCGCTCATCGAGGACGTCGCCCGGGACCACGCGGTCCTGCTCGTCGAGCACAACATGGACATCGTGATGGAAGTCTCAGAGCGCGTGGTCGTGCTCAATCGCGGCGAGGTCATCGCCGACGGCGACCCCGAGAGCGTCCGCAACGACCCCGACGTGCAGGAGGCCTATCTCGGCGGCTACGAACCCGGCGAACTCGACGTCGGCGGCGGGTCGGCCGGCGACTCGAACGGCGGCGGTCCGGGGGGCGGGACCGACGGCGACGACGCGGACACGGGAGGTGTCGCGTGAGTCTCCTCGAAGTCGAGGGCGCCCAGACGTACTACGGCGAGAGCCACGTCCTCGAGGGCGTCTCCCTGGAAGTCGAGACCGGCGAAGTCGTCGCCCTGGTGGGTCGCAACGGCGTCGGGAAGACGACGACGCTCCGGACGATCATGCAACTGACGCCGCCCCGGGAGGGGAGTGTGCGCTATCGCGACGAGGAACTCGTGGGGCTGCGAACCCACGAGGTCGCCGACAGGGGCATCGGCTGGATCCCCGAGGACAGGCGGATCTTCTCGCAGTTGAGCGTCGAGGAGAACGTCCGCGTGGCGGTCCCCGACGGCGAGGACGTCGACGAGGCGGTGGTCTTCGCCTTCGAGACGTTCCCGGAACTCTCGGACCACCGGGACCGCGACGCGGGCACGCTCTCGGGCGGGCAACAGCAGATGCTCGCCATCGCGCGCGGCCTCGTCGGCGAGAACGACCTCCTGCTGGTCGACGAACCGAGCGAGGGACTCGCCCCCCAGATCGTCGCCGACGTCGCCGAGGCGCTGGCCGAGGCCTCGACCCAGACCACGCTCCTGCTCGTCGAACAGAACCTGCCGCTGGCGCTCGACCTCGCGGACCGCTTCTACGTGCTCGACAACGGCCGCGTCGTCGACGACGGCGACGCGAACGAAGTGTCGGCCGACGACGAACGACTCAGGAGGTATCTCTCGGCATGATCCCTGACCCCTCCATCGCTATCGACTTCGCGGCGCCGGTCTTCCAGTACGGCTCCCCGCTCCAGAGCGGGACGAGTTTCGTCGACGGCCTCGGGCAGTTCCTCCGGCCGGACACGCTCGTGTCGGTGTTCGTCGAGGGACTCGCCAAGTCCGCCATCTACGTGATGATCGCGGGCGGGCTGACGCTCATATTCGGACTGATGGGCGTGCTCAACTTCGCCCACGGGACGCTGACGATGATCGGCGCGTACCTCGCGGGCATCGTGATGGTCCTGCTCGTCGGCGGCGCCACGGGCGCGTGGGGTCGCGTCCTCGCCTTCTTCGCCGCGCTCGCCGTCGTCTTCGTCCTCGTCGGCGGGTTCGGCGGCCTCGTCGAGGTCGGACTCATCAGGAAACTCTACGACCGGCCCCCGATCGCCCAGATCCTGTTGACGTTCGGCGTCGCGCTGATACTCGAAGAGGCGGCCCGTATCGTCGTCCTGTTCTACGGACTCCAGCCCGCCAGCGAGTGGCAGGAAGCGTTCGGGACGAAACCCGCCGCGCTCGCCACCCGCCACTCGATCGGTCCGCTGTCGATCCGTGGCCTGGCGCTGTTCGAGATCCTGCTCGGATTTCTCACCGTCGTCGGGATCTGGGCGTTCCTGACGCGGACGCGGTACGGCCTGTTCATCCGCGCCGGGAGCGAGGACGCCGAGATGGCCGAGGCGCTGGGTATCGACGTCCGGCGCGTGTTCACGGTGGTCTTCGCGCTCGGCGCTGGCATCGCCGGTATCGCGGGCGCGGTCCTGATGTGGGACCAGATCTGGGGTGCGAACGTCCCGCTCGCCGCCGAGACGCTGCTCCCGGCGTTCGTGGTCGTCATCATCGGCGGCCTGGGCACCTTCCGCGGGACGGTCGTCGGCGCGCTCATCGTCGGGATGGTCGACGCCGTCACGACGTGGTGGTTCGTCAACGTCGTCACCTGGACGTGGCTGCCCGACGTGGCCGTCTTCCTCATCCTCGTCGTGATGCTGATAGTCAGACCGCAGGGTCTCTACGGCGTCGAGGAGGTGGGGGGCCATTAGCTCCGCCACCCAGTGGGTCGGGCGCGTCCGCACGGCCTGGCCCGTCGAACACCTCCGCTCGCAACCCGCCCACCTGCTGGTTATCGCCGCGCTGGTCGCCTACCCGGGGTTCTATCACCTGCTGACGAACTCCCCGGTGTCGGCCGAGGCGGTCGCACTCCTGCCCAGGATGCCGACGATGATCGCCCTGCTGTACTTCGGGCTGTTCGCGATGTCGTTCGACTTCATCAGCGGCTACACCGGCTACCTCTCCTTCGGCCACGCGGCCTTCTACGGCACCGGCGCCTACTTCGTCATCCTCGTGGCGAACGGGAAGGTGCCGCTTTTGCCCGCCGGCACCCCCTTCGTGGTCTCGCTGCTACTGGGCGGTCTCCTGGCGGCACTGCTCGCCGTCCTCATCGGCCTCGTCTCCTTCAGGCTGACGGGCGTCTACTTCGCGATGATCACGCTCGGGTTCTCGCAGGTGATGTACGTCTTCGTCCGCGGCTGGGACTACGTCGCCAGCAACCCCCGCGACGGCCCCACGGTCGGCTCGACCCACCCGGAGGGGTTCGAGATCGGCGTCCCCTACGTCGACCAGTTGAACCTCGCTATCGGGTCGTTCACCGGGGAGGAAGTCCAGTTGTTCGGGCACACACTGGGCACCTACACGACGTCGTTCTACATGGTCGGGATCGTCGCGCTCGTCTCGTACTTCGCGATGCAGCGGATCGTCCACTCGCCGTTCGGTCGCGTCATGGTCGCGATCCGCGACAACGAGGAACGCGCCGAGGCAGTGGGGTACGAGACCTTCCGCTACAAACTCGGCGCGTTCGTCGTCAGCGGCTTCTTCGGCGGGGTCGCGGGCGGGCTGTTCGCCGGCTACGCCCGCTCGGTCACCCCCGAGAGCACGTTCTACTTCCTGGCGGCCGGCGACGCACTGCTGGCGAGCATCATCGGCGGGTTCGGTACGCTCGCCGGCCCGCTCTTCGGGCACCTCTTCGACGAGACGATCCGGGAGTTCCTCTCGAACGCCGGCCTCGGCGGCGGACTGTTGCCCTATCTCCGCCAGCGACTCGGCGAGGGCGTTCTGAGCACGGAGATCTTCGGCGGACTCACCGTGGAGGGGTTCATCACGGCCGCGCTGAACGGCCACGCACCCCTCTACGTCGGGGTCGTGTTCGTCCTGTTCGTGCTCTACGTGCCGAACGGGATCCTCGGAACCATCCAGGCCCGGATCGGTGGCACGGTCTCCCAGCGACTCTCCGAACTGCTGTGGGGGCGGCGATGAAGACTCCACCGACAGTGACAGTACGGGGGACGAAACGGTGACCGTTCACCTCACTGGCGTCGGGACGTACGTTCCCGACGAGACCGTGACGGGGGCAGAGATCGCCGAACTGAGCGGGATTCCGGAGGAAGTCGTCGTCGAGAAGATGGGCGTCCGCGAGAAACGCGTCTGTCGCGGCGAGGGGAGAGACGGGGACGAAGACGATCACCCCAGCGACATGTGTCTGGCGGCCGCCGAGGAAGCACTCGCCGATGCGGACTGCTCTACGGAGTCCCTCGACGCCGTCCGCTATCACGGGAGCGAGTACAAGGACTACGTCGTCTGGAACCTGGCGGCGGACGTCGCCGATCGGCTCGGTGCCGCGAGCGCCTACGCTTCGGAGTCCTACGCGCTCTGTGCCGGTGCGCCGGTAGCGATCCGGGAGGCGGCCGCACAGCTCGAAGCCGACGCACTCGACCGGGTCCTGCTGGTCGCGGCCAGCCGCGAGGAGGACCTCGTCGACTACGACGACCCCGACACCTCCTTCACGTTCAACTTCGGGAGCGGCGCCTCGGCGTTCGTACTCGAATCGGACTCCGTCGCGGACTGTGACCGGACGCTGGCGCGGGTCCACGGGAGCGCCGCGGTCACGGACGGCAGTTTCTCGCGTGACGTCGTGATGCCCGGCGGCGGAACCCGCAACCCGCCGTCACACGAGTCGGTCGAGGCGGGGATACACGCGCTCCGCGTGCCCGACCACGAGACGATGAAAGAGCGACTGGGCGAGGTGAGTCTCGCGAACTTCCTCGACGTCGCGGACACGGCGCTCGACCGGTCCGGCTCCGACCGGGGGGACCTCGACTTCGCCGCCATCACCCACATGAAGGGGTCGTTCCACGAACACCTCTGTGACGAACTCGGCCTCGGCGAGCGGGAGTCGTACTACCTCGACGAGTACGGCCACGTCCAGTCGGTCGACCAGGCGCTGGCCACGGAGGAGGCACGCGAGCGTGGCTGGCTCGCGCCCGGCGACACCGTGCTCTACCTGGCGGCCGGCACCGGCTACACGTGGGCCGCGACGGTCCTGGAGTGGCAGGGCGTGGCCTGAAGACGGGTTCTTTCGAGACGACGTTCGCCCCCACTCGCGCTCGGCCTCCGAGCGGTCGACCGGTCACTGGACTTCCGAGCGATCCCCCGCTCACTCGGTGGCGACGACCGCTGTCGCTTCGATCTCGACGCGAAGGTCCTCGCGGACGAGTCGCGACACCTCGACCATCGTCGACGCGGGACGGACGTCCGCGAAGAACTCACCGTGTGCCCGGCCGACCCCCTCGTAGTCGTCGATGTCCGTCACGTAGATCCTCGTCCGGACGACGTCGTCGAGACCCGCACCGGCCTCCGCCAGAGCGTCCTCGACGATCTCGAGTGCCGCGACAGCCTGTTCGTAGGCCGTCTCACCGACCACGTCGCCCTCGTCGTCGACCGGTGTCGTTCCGGAGACGTGGACCTGCCCGTCGGCCCGAACCGCTCGCGAGTAGCCGACGTGTGCCTCCCACTCGGTACCGCTGGAGACCGTCTCTCGCTCCATGGTCGATCCTCTACGGGTGGGTGCAAAACGGCATCGAGCGACTGTGCGTCGAATCCGATCCCGCTTCGTTCCGCCTCGCTACACCCGCCAGCGACCCGAACGACCGAGAATCCCCGAACCCCGAGTATCGAATTCGATACTATATCCCCACATGTTAAAGTGAGACTCGTTCGAAAGGAGGAACGATAGACTGGCTCTACGTTGTCATGGCTGAGAACTTCTACGAACTGCTCGGCGTGTCCGAAGACGCTTCGACGGCGGCCATCGAGGACGCCTACCGGGAGGAGATAAAGCGGGTCCACCCGGACGTCAGTGACGACGTCGACGCGGGCGAGCGGACCAAGCGGCTCAACAAGGCGAAGCAGGTCCTCACCGACGAGGGGGAACGCGCCCGGTACGACGAGCTCGGCCACGAGACGTATCTGTCGGGGGGGACCGGGAACTCCAGCGGAGCGACGAATAGCGACAGGACGACCGAGCCCGGAGGTTCCTCAGAGGCCGGCAGGCGAGCCGGGTCACGTTCCCGGGACGGTTCCGGTGCGGCGGGATCGGCGACTGGCACAGCGACCAGTACTGCGACCGGCTCGGGGACGGGACCGCAGAGCGGCTGGTCGGGACGGCGTGGCGGCCGAAACGGACAGGGACGGAGCAGGAGTTCCAGCGGGCCGAGCTGGCAGTCGGCGCGGGCGGGTCGACGAACGGCGGGAACAGCGGGGAGGACGGCGGGAACGGGAAGCCGGGCGGCAGGAACGGGGAACCGGGCGTCGACGGCGGAAACGGCGGGGACCGCGGGTCAGACGGCCGGCTCGTCGGCCCAGGGACCGTCCGCCCGTCGGCAGGCGTCGGCTGGAACGACCGACGGACCCAACGCCGACTGGTCGTGGAACAGCTGGGAACGCACTCGCTCGTGGGCCGTCCGAGAGGGTGGGTCGTCCCGTCCCGGTTTCGACCCCAGTCTGCTCGTCCCGACACAGCAGTCGGTGCTGTTGCTCGGGGTGACGTTCTTTCTCTACCCGATGTTCGTCGCGAGCGCGCTGTACCCGCTCTTTCCGCTCGTCGCACGGGTTCTCGTCGCGGTCTGTACGGTGTCGATGTTCGTCTACCTCGCTTCGGTGCCGCGGGTCGCCGTCACGGTGTTCGGTCTCTGGAGTGTCCTGACACCGGTCGCGCTGGTGGCACTCCCCGGCGTCGGCCTGTTCACGCTCGGGGGCGTCGTCGCGCTCTCGGCGACCTGGATCCCTCTCGCGCTGTCGCTGCTGACGCTCTCGGTGGTCGACCCCTGAGACATCCGAGACACCGTCCGATTCGGCTCGAACCCGAGCGGGTACGTTTTCAGCCGTGCGTTCGGACCAGCGCGGCGAGGTTCTCGGGATAAACTATCTCTTCGGAGAGTTCGTCGACCGGTTTCCAGACCGCTGGATAGGTCTCGTCGAGTTCCGGTTCCCTGCCCTCGAACTCGTCGCGCTCGTAGGGCCAGTCCTCGGCGAAGGCGACCTCGTAGAGAAACCAGATCTCGTGACCCTCCGTCCCCTGGAAGACGAACGTGTTTTCGAGCGTCTCCAGGTGGTCGTAGTCGGATATCTCGACGGAAAGCTCCTCGCGGAACTCGCGGACGAGCGCCTCGTCACTCAGTTCGCCGAACTCGACGGCGCCGCCGATCGGCCGGTAAAACGTCTCGTCGGCTTCTTCGTCACGGAGGCGACACAGGAGGACCTCGTCGTCTCGGCGGGCGACCCCGACGGCGACCGGGCGGATGTCGCGCCAGCTCATGGACGCCGTGGTAGTTTCAGCCGCCGAATATCTGTTTCGGTCCGTGAGTCGGCGGTCGCCGTGCCGATGGACTCTCCCCTGGAGCTTCCGAGAGTGTCGTACGACGGTTCGCAGACGTTTTCAGCTACTCCGATCGTTCAGTGCAGGTGAGAGAATGAACGATTGGAGAGAGAACAGCCCTCACGACCGCATTCGTGATCGAGAGATGGAAGCCCTCGGCGGGCTAGCGGTCGCTGAGCGACATATTCGCGCTCTCGGCACCGCCCGCGCGAATAGAGGTCGCTCAGGCGACTCCGCTCACTACGTTCGCCGCGAGCCCGCCTCACGGGTCGTTCCTCCCCGTTCGGCCAGTGGCGCGTGGCGCCAAGCACGCCTCGCCCTTCCAGTCCGCCAGGGGGGTGTTTGCGGGGTCGATCATCGCACATTCCACGTCGAGACGGCCTGTGCAACCGTATTTGTCCTGGCGGGCTGAAAGAGCGAGGGTCGCTGGCATTTACTGCAGTCGCCTGCGCGGGCTCTATTCTCGCGAGTGCGGTGCTGTCGTCGAGACGACTTTCTTCAGCTGTGGATCGGCCTGTCACCACCGTTCAGTACGCATAGATACTGAGCGGTTGTTCCACAGTTCCAGAAACGGCATCAGCGGCCGTGTGAATAGTTCTACGACACTCCCTACAGCGCCCGGTAGGCGTAGTAGAACCGCTGGAGGGCAGTGAAGTGGCCGACGACGGCGAAGAAGACGAGCAACCAGCCGACGACGTCCAGTCCGGCGACGGTGCGCGAGACGAACGCGGCCACGATACCGACGAGGACGACGAGCGCGTGGCGGTCCGCGCGACCGACGAGGCCACCGTAGACGCGGTCGAGGCCGACCGCCTGGGCCTGGGTCCCCAGATACGAGGTCATGAGCACGCCCGTGACGGCCGCGAACCCGAGCGCGTACTCCTCGACTCCGACTGCTAGTCCGGCGATGAGCACGACGTCGGCGTAGCGGTCGAGGACGTGGTCGAGCAGGTCGCCCGCTGGTCCGCCCGTACCTGTCTCCCGGGCCAGTTCGCCGTCGACGAGGTCGAGCCAGCCGTTCAGGACGACCCCGGCCGCGCCGGCGAGATACAGCAGTCGGTCCACGCGGGGGGCGACGGCGAACGCGAGAGCACCGAGTATTGCCATGCCAAAGGCGATGACGCTGACTCCGTTGGGCGTCAGTCCCAGTCGCTGGGCGAGTCGCACGGACGGGGAGAGGACGCCGCTCACCGCGGGGCGGAACTGGTCGAGGGTCATAGGAAATCGAGGAAGGACACGGTGCCGGAGGAGGGATCCCGCTCACCGGTGAGGACGTCATCGATAGCGCTCGCCGTCTCCACCGGCGTCCTGTCGGTCGTGTCGATCTCGTAGACGCTGTCCTCGCCGTGCCGGTCGACCGCCTCCGCGAGTATCACGTCCAGCGCCTCGCTGTCGGCGTTCTCGGCGACTTTCTCGTCGGGTTCGCCACGCTCGCGGAGGCGCTCGGCCAGTGTCTCGGGGTGACACCGCAACACGACCACCCGGTCGGCGTCGAAGTGATGCGCGAGGTGGGACTCGAAGAGGACGTCCTCGCGACCGTCGAGGTAGTCCGCGACCGCGTCGAGGTCCGCCACTGCCGAGTCGCGCGCCTCGTCGTGGTCGGTCGTCAGCCCTTCGTCGTGGACGACCTCGTTGAGGTGGATGACGTCGAGGTCGGTGTCGAGCAGGTCGACGGCGGTGGACTTGCCCGTCCCGGGCGTTCCGGTTACGGCGACGCGCACGCGTCATCCACCTCCGCGAGTACGTCGTTGATGGTCTCGACGGCGCGTTCGGTCTCCTCGCGGGTGCCACAGGTCACACGGATGCACTCTGGCAGGCCGAAACTCGAACAGTCCCGGACGATGACCCCCCGGTGCTGGCAGGCGTCGGCGACCGCCGAGGCGTCACCCACCTCACAGAGCACGAAGTTCCCGCCGCTCTCCCAGGTCCGGGCGTCGAGGTGCTCGTGGAGGTACTCGCGGGCCCACTGTGCAGTCTCGACCGTCTTCTCGACGTGGACCTCGTCGTCGAGCGCCGCGAGGCCCGCCGCGAGCGTCGGAACGGTCACCGCGAAGGGCGTGTTTATCCGGGCGTAGGCGTCGGCCCACGCTTCGGGAACGACGGCGTAGCCCAGTCGCGTCCCCGCCAGGCCGTAGGCCTTCGAGAACGTCCGGACGACGGCCACGTCGTCGCGCTCGTCGACGACCGGGATCGCCGAGGGCGACTCCGAGAAGTGGATGTAGGCCTCGTCGTAGACCACGAGTGTCTCGTCGTCGGTCTCCGCGGCGACGGTCCGCAGGTCCTCGACGGACAGCTCAGAGCCCGTCGGGTTGTGCGGGCTGGTGACGTAGACGACCCGCTGGCCGTCGTAGCTGTCGAGGACGGTCTCGGGGGTCTGCGCGAAGTCGTCGGCCTTCGAGAGCTCGTACTCGTCGACCTCGCCGTGGTGGTAGCGGGCGCTCATCGGGTAGTAGGCGAAGCCCGGGGTCGGCGTGAGCACGCGCTGACCCGGCTCGATGACGGCGCGAGCGAGGTAGTCCAGAGCGGCGTCGGCGCTGGGAGTGAGCCACACCTGCTCGGGGGCGACGCCGTGTCGGTCGGCGAGTTTCGCGGTGAGGTCGACGTGGGCGGTCTTGGGGTACCTGTGGACGCCGTCGGCGCTCTCGCGGATGGCCTCGACGGCTTTCGGACTCGGCCCGTACGGGTTCTCGTTCGAGGAGAGTTTCACGAGCGACTCGGGGTCGAGCCCCAGGTCGCGGGCGACCTCCTCGACGCCGCGTCCCGCGCGGTAGACGGTGTGTGACGACAGGTCCCGTGGCTCCATACACGGGGCAAGCGGACGCCGGGGCTTAAGAGTGACCGTCCGCGCTCTCCGGACGCGACGGCCGTCTGCCAGCGAGTCTTCCGACACACCTGTTCGTACGGCGAACAGTTATCGGCCCGGGTGACGTATCGACTTTCATGGCGAGTACGAAATTCCGACTCAAGCTGGCGACGAGTTTCCTCGCGGCGCTGGTCGCCGGGTTCGTGACTGCACAGCGCTCGGACGGGAAACGACGGCTCAAACGAAGGGTTATCGCCAACGTGGCGGGTGTCGCCGGGCTACTCGTCGGGTACACCCTGGCCGAACGGTTGACGGGAAGTTCCACCGGGACCGACTCCGAGATCGAGACCTGATACGGTCGAAGCTCTCGTTTTCGGCCGGTCACAGGCCGCCGTTTTGGGCCGATCAGAACCCACAGGGGTCGGACCCTGACGAAAGAGTGTGGGTACGTTCAAGTGGGGTCGGTCCTCGGTGTGGCACATGCCGATACTGGACACGGTGATGTACGTCCTGCACCTCCTGTTCGGCGGGGTGTGGACCGGGAGTGTCGTCTTCGTGACGGTCGCAGTGTTACCGACGGCGATGAACGGCGTGGCGAACGCCGAACCGCTGGTGCCGGTCGTCTCGAAACTCCGCAATCTCTCGCGGCTGAGCGCGCTCGTCATGCTCGCTTCGGGTGGTCACATGGCCGGCGCCGCCGCGGGCTACACGTTCGAGTCGCTCGCCAGTACGACCCGGGGGCACCTCGTCCTCGGGATGGTCGTCCTCTGGTTCCTGCTCATCGGTCTCGTCGAAGTAGGTGGGGGCAAACTCGCCGACGGCTTCGACGAGAAGAAAGTCCGCGAACCCGCCCGCGAGGCCCGGCCTTTCTTCCTCGCGGCCACCGTCGTCTCCCTCCTCTTGCTCCTCGACGCCGGGCTACTCGCGGGCGGTCTGGCCTACCTCTGATCGACTGACGAAGGACGAGGCGTCCATCCACTTCAGAGGTCGTCGTCGACGTGGTCCGCGGCTTTCAGCGCGAGTGCGGCGATGGTGAGCGTCGGGTTCATCGCCCCGCTCGTGACGAAGACGCTGCTGGAGGCGACCGTGAGGTTCGACACGTCGTGGGTCCGCAGGCGGGGATCGACGACGCTCTCGTCAGAATCGTCGCCCATCCTGGTCGTCCCCATGTGGTGATACGCGGGGCCGGTGTTGTCCGGGCCGACCGTCCACTCCACGTCTGCGCCGAGTTCGTCGAACACGCGCGTCTGGATGTCGTTTGTCTTCGTGAGCGAGCGCCTGGTCCGGTCGTCGAGCGACCACTGGACGTCCGGGACGGGGTTGCCGTGGTCGTCGGTCGTCGAGGGGTCGAGGGTGATCCGGTTGTCCGCTCGCGGGAGCTGGCCGACGAGACCGCCCATGGCGATGTGAGTGCCGTACGAGTCCCGCAACGAGTCGAGCAGGTCGTCACCCCACTCGTCGGCGGTCAGCGCCTGCTCGACGGGCGACGGACCGGCGTAGTTGAGAAATTCGAGTTTGATCGGACCCACTCCCTCGAAGTCGTTGTCGTAGAACTGGTGGGACTCGCTCGTGATGAACCCGACGTGGTTCTGGCGCGTGGGTCGGTCGAGTCGTCCGCCCGTACCGGCGAAGAGATGTTCCATGAAGTACCGACCCACGGCATCCGACGAGTTTGCGAGCCCGTCCGGATGGTCGGCCGAGCGCGAGAGCAACAACAACCGGGGTGTCTCGACGCCGCCGGCCGCGAGGACGAACTGCCGTGCTTCCTGCCGGTGTTCCTCGCCGTCGGAGGTCGCGTATATTGCCGCCCCGACGCGGTCACCGCCGTCGGTCGTCTCCAGGCGCTGGACCGGGACCCGGTCGAGGACGCGCACCCCCTTCGACTCGGCGGCTTCGACCGTGTAGTCGGCGCTGTACTTCGCGCCGGAGGGACAGACCGGCTGGCAGGTGCCGAACCCGACGCACTCGCTCCGGCCGTCGCGGGCCTCGCTGTTGCGGGCGTTCGGGACAGAGTGCATCGCGACCCCGGCCTCCTCGCAGGCCTCGGCGAATATCGAATCGCTGTAGGACGGCGGGAACGCGGGCATCGGATGCGGGTTCTCGCGCGGCGGTGCGAAGGGGTTGTCGGAGGCGCCCGCGACGCCCAGTGCCCGTTCGGCCTCGGCGTAGTAGGGACGGAGGTCGGCGTAGTCGAGGGGCCAGTCGGCGCCGACGCCGTCGCGGGTGTGGCGTTCGAAGTCGGACTCGTGGAGGCGCATCACCATCCCCTGCCAGTGGAGCGTCGACCCGCCGACCCCCTTGACGCGGGCGACGTTCAGCGGGTAGAACCACTCGCCACTGGAGGTGTAGGCGTCGCGTTCGCCCCCCATATCCCAGACCGAGTGTGTGCCGTGGGCGGGCCTGATAGCCCGTTCCATCCGTTCGCGGCGCTCGTCCCGGTCGAATCGCGGTCCGGCCTCGAGCACGACCACCTCGTGGCCGCGGTCCGCGAGTCGGTTCGCGGCGAGTGCGCCGGCCGGTCCCGCGCCGACGACGCAGACGTCGACCTTCCGAGAGGGCGTCCGGTCGGGCGTCGCCGTCGCACTCGCGGGCCCGGAACCGCCTGCGCTCATCGCTCCGGCCCTCGCTGGTAGCTGTCGGTCCCGCCGGGGTGGCCCTGCGGGTTCTCGATGCCGACGAGTTCGCCGCCCGTCGGCGACGTGTACAGCGCGAAGAGCACCTCGTTCACGTAGTAGTAGCGTATCCGCTCTGCCGTGGTTCCTCCGGGGTCGGGTTCGGCCGTCTCGGCACCCACTCGCCGGAGGACAGTCTCTCCCTCGGCCGGTCCCAGCTCGTCGAACCGTGCGTCGAACGTGATCCGCGCCTCGGCGTCGAGGGCGTCGAGTGTCTCGGTCGCACCGGTCCGAAAGTCGGGCCGACTGTCGAGTTTCGTCGCCGCGTACGTCTCGACGAACGACCCGACGTTCTCGACGGCGCTCGGGTAGACGCCCCGGGCCACCACGACGAGTGCATCGACGACTCGCTCGGTCTCGGCCCGTTCCGGAGCGCCCTCCGAACCGGGGTCGGTCCCCTCCCGGAACCCGTCTCGCGCGAGCGCCGCCGCTCCCCCACCGGCGAGGATACCCGCGCCTGCCAGCGCGGCGAGTGCATCCCGGCGCGTCAACTCCATCGGCGGCGGATTAGGTAAGCCTAAACTTATGCGTTCGGGTTCCTTTCCGGGGAAGGGAGCTATTTGACGCTGGGGTCCGACGTCCCTCGCATGGCACGTATCGCAGTCACGGGTGCCGCGGGCAGCGTCGGTCGCGAGACGCTCCGCGGACTCGACGGTCACGAGGTCACGCCGCTCACACACCGAGAACACGACGATATCGACGGCGAAGTCGTCGAGGTCACCGAACCCGACTCCATCGGACCGGCGCTCGCCGGGCACGACGTCGTCGTCCACCTCGCGGGCAACCCCTCACCCGAGGCGGAGTGGGACAGCGTCCTCAATGCGAACATCGACGGAACGTACAACGTCTACGAGGCCGCCCGCGAGCACGATCTGGACAGGGTCGTCTTCGCGAGCACGAACCACGTCACGCAGATGCGCGGGATCGGCGACCGGACCCGGCCGGAGACGATGGCGGAAGACGCCCCCGCGGTCCGCCCCGACGAACCGACGCGCCCGGACTCGTACTACGCCGTCAGCAAGGTCAGCGGCGAGGCCCTGGGGAGTTACTACGCCGACCGCCACGGCCTCGAAGTGGTGGACCTGCGGATCGGCTGGCTGCTCACCGAAGAGGAACTCCGCGAGCGCCAGGACGAGGACGACCCGGACGCCGCACGCTACGCCCGAGCGATGTGGCTCTCGCCACACGACTGCCGCGACGTCGTCGAGAAGGCCGCGACAGCGGATATTCCCGAGAACCCCCTGACTGTGAACGCCGTCTCGCGCAACAGCGAGCGCTACCTCTCGATCACCGAAACGATGCGCGGGATAGGATACGAACCGCGCGACGACAGCGCGGAAGTCGTTGAGTGAGGTGGTCAGTGCCGTTCGGTTCGTACAGCATCCTTCTTTCGAGCCAGTCTTCCCGAGGTGCCTGCGATCAGTAGGTCTGTATATGAGCAACGGCGTCTTCGTACTCGGTCCCTTCCAGATCCGTCAGGAGAGTCGTATCGGCGGTGTAGGCTGTCGCCTCTCGACCGACCGCAAGTGCGACGTACGCGGCGTCGTAGGCGGTGATATCGACGGTGGTCGTGATCTCCGCGATGGGACCACACGACCGGAACGGAACTAACTCGATGCCGTATCTCCCGAGCGAGTTCGCAGCCTCGACGAGACGCTCATCGTCGTAGTGGCCACTGTAATTCAGTGCATTGAGGGCCTCGAACAGCATCAGTGCCGGTGCGCACAGGCCGTGTTTCCCGTTGAGGAAATCGTCACGGAGTGTCCGAGCCTGTTCGTGGTGCTGTTCCGGGATATACCACTTCACGACGGTGCTGGTGTCGACCACGACGTCCGGCATCAGGATCGTTCCTCGCTGTAACGGGTCTCGCGGAACTCGCGGATCGTCTCGGCCGTGTTCGTCGCCGCCACTCGGTCGGGGTCGATAGCACTACTCAATCGTTCGCTGGTCGCAACTGCGTGGGCTATGTTCCGCGATTCCAGCTCCTGCAACTCCTCCTCGATGTGGTCCCGGAGAACCGCGCTCCAGTTCACGTCGTCGTGTTCTTCCATCCGTGCTTTCACCTCGTCCGGAACACGGAAACTCACGCTCCCCATGTCGTATTACACGTAATTCTGTTGCATAAGTATTACGAGCGGGGTAGAGGGGTAACCGTCGAGCGAATCAGTGAGTTGGCCGTGAAACCGGTCCCTGAGCGGCCATTCTACGACACGCTCAGGGACGGTCGGGGAACTTCACCGAGTGGCGGAGGGTACCGACGTCTTCGATCTCGACCTCGACGGTGTCGCCCTGGTCGAGCGGGCCGACGCCCTCCGGCGTGCCGGTCGCGACGATGTCTCCCGGTTCGAGGGTCATGTAGGTCGTGATCTCCTCGATCAGTTCGGGGATGGAGAAGATCATGTGCTCGATGGACGAGGACTGTTTCGTCTCGCCGTTGACGCGCGTCTCGATGGTGGCGTCGTCTTTGAGGTGTTCGGACGTGGCGATGACCGGGCCGATGGGTGCGGCGTTGTCGAAGGCCTTGCCGCGAACCCAGTTCTGTTCGACGTTCTGGTCGTCACGGTTCGAGAGGTCACAGAGCGGCGTGTAGCCGGCGATGACGTCCTCGGCCTCGCTCGCGCTGACGTGACGACACTGCTCGCCGATGACGACGCCGAGTTCGCCCTCGTAGTCGATCCGCTCCTTGCCCGCGGGTAGCGTGACCGTGCTGTCGTGGCTGGCGACGGTATTGGGCGGTTTCAGGAAGAGCAGCGGCCGGTCGGGTATCTCGTTGTCGAACTCGTCGGCGTGTTCGGCGTAGTTGCGGCCGACGCAGACGATCTTCGTGGGTTCACAGGGCGGGAGGATGTCCACCTCCTCGGGGTCGAACGTCTCGTCGCCGAACGCGATGCGTCCGTAGGGGCCCGCGGCGGCGGTGACGACGTCTTCCCCGTCGACGGTGGTCCACCGGCCGCCGCGAACGGTCCCGGCGGTGTCTCGAAAGCGGACGCGTCTCATGCTCCGAGCCACTCGCCCCCGACGGATAAGCGTTTAGAACGGCGCATCGCTACGGCGACATCGGCCAGTCCGGTCCACTCCACTCCAGTCCAATCGTCTCTTCCCGAACCAGTGCCCGGCCACCCGACCGAACGCCTTTTGCGACAGCCTCCAGTACCCCCGGGCGATGAAACTGCTCGTCGTCGGCGCCGGCGAGATGGGCACGTGGTTCGCGGAGACCGTCTCGCGCGGCCTCGACGGGGGCCCCGACGTCGCGCTCGCCGACGCCGACGAGTCGGTGGCAGCCGCCGCTGCCGACGAGATCGGCGCCCGCGTCGTCACCGCCGACAGCGACGAGCACTTCGACGTCGTCTGTCTCGCGGTCCCCATTCCCGCCGTCGAGGCCGCCGCCGAGGAGTGGGGCCATCGAGCGGACCGCGCACTCGTCGACGTGACGGGCGTGATGGAACCGGCAGTGGCGGCCATGGCGAATGTCGCGCCGACCGCCGAACGAGTGAGTTTCCACCCGCTCTTCGCGGCCGACAGCGCGCCCGGGAACGTCGCCGTGGTCGCCGATGCTCCGGGTCCCGTCACGGACCGCCTCCGAGCGGCGCTGGCGGCGACGGGCAACGACTGCTTCGAGACCACCGCCCGGGAACACGACCAGGCGATGGAGACCGTCCAGGCGCGCGTCCACGCCGCTGTCCTCGCGTTCGGACTCGCCGCCGAGGACGTCCCGGAGCCGTTCCAGACGCCCGTCTCCGCGGCGATGTTCGACCTGCTCGATCAGGTGACCGGCAACGACCCCCGCGTCTACAGCGACATCCAGGCCGCCTTCGAGGGGGCCGAAGACGTCGCGACGGCCGCTCGCGAGATCGCCGATACTGGCGGGGACCCCGAACGGTTCGCCGACCTCTACGAGCGGGCGGGCCGCGACGGTGAAAACGAATGAACGTGACGAACCGATGAACCCCGACCAGCGCGAGGGCGTGCGCTCGAACGCGAAGTACCTCCGGAACGTTCGGCCGCTCGACCCCGACGAGATCTCGGAGTACGTCGAGGGCCAGCCCCATCCAGCCGCGGTCCGGCAGGTACTCCGGGAGTCGGCGGTCGAGCTCGGCCTGGTCGAACGCGAGGACGGACTGTTCGTCCCCGTCGAGGAGGGGGCCCTCCAAGGAGCGTTTGCCGGCGTCGAATCGTTCCCCGACCGCTACGGTCGAGTGCTGGAAGACCTGCTCGTCGAACGCTACGGCGCCGGCTGGCCCGAGGGCGAGAGCGGGCGGACTCTCCGCGAGCGGATCCGCGCGGTCAAGGCCTCCTACCTGCGCGGCGAGGCCGTCGAGTACGACGCGGAGACAGCCCTGGCGTACGCACTCTATCACCTGCCGGGCTACTACGCGGCCACACAGTACGTCCTCGCCGAACTGGTCGCCGACCGACTCCTTCCTCGTCGACTCCGCGTCCTCGACGTCGGTGCCGGGGTCGGTGGCCCGGCACTCGGCCTCTGTGACCTCCTGCCCGACGACGCGCTCCTCGACTACCACGCGGTCGAACCCGGCGCGGGCGCCGACGTGCTGGAGGCGATGCTCTCCGAGACCGGCCGGAACGTCCACGCGACGGTCCACCGGACGACGGCAGAGGCGTTCGATCCCGAGACGGTGGCAGCCAGCGGCGACCCGGAGTCCCGGGACGATAGCGACCGCGAGTTCGACCTCGTCCTGTTCTCGAACGTCCTGAGCGAACTCGACGACCCCGAGGCCGTGGTCCGGGAGTACGCCGACGCGCTCGCTACAGACGGGACTCTCCTCGCGCTCGCACCCGCCGACCGCAACACGGCGACTGGACTACGGGAAGTCGAGCGTGCCGTCGCCGACCGGGGGCCCTACACTGTCTACGCACCGACCGTACGGCTGTGGCCCGGCGTCTCGCCGGCGGACGACTGCTGGTCGTTCGACGTCAAACCCGACCTCGACGTGCCGGGATTCCAGCGGCGACTCGACGAGGCCGCAGTCGACGACGTGGAAGGCGACAGCGGCGACGAGGGCGACGGCGACGGATACTCCCCGGGCGAGTTCGTCAACGTCGACGTCCAGTACGCCTGCAGCTGCCTGCGACTCGACGGGCGCCGCCGGTACGACTTCGACCTCGACGCGTCGGTGGTCGCGCGCTTCGCCGACTCCGAGACCCACGTCACGAACCGCGTCGACTGCTTCGCGGCGAAGTTGAGCCACGACCTCTCGGAGGGCGGGAACCCGCTCTTTCTCCTCGGCGACGGTAGCCAGCGGGTGTCACACTTCGCCGTGCTCACGAGGGAGTCCGCGCTCAACGCCGACCTGCTGAGCGCCGACTACGGCGAGGTGGTCGCCTTCGAGAACGTCCTCGTGCTCTGGAACGACGACGAGCGGGCGTACAACCTCGTCGTCGACGACGAGACGATCGTCGACCGCGTGCCGCGATGACGGGCGGGGCGGCGGTTCGTGGTGAAACAGGGGCGTCGAGCGGTGCGCTTTTGCCGGGCGGTTCCCCAGGGGCGGTATGGACGAGCCGTCGATACTGTTGACGAACGACGACGGCATCGAGAGTGCCGGTCTCCGCGCCGTCTACGAAGCCCTCCAGGACGTGGGCGAGGTGACTGTGGTCGCCCCGGCCAGCGACCAGAGCGCAGTCGGTCGGTCGCTCTCTCACGAGGTGACCGTCCACGAACACGACCTGGGCTACAGCGTCGAGGGGACACCGGCCGACTGCGTGGTCGCCGGACTGGAGTCGCTGGTCACCGAGACCGACCTCGTCGTCGCGGGCTGTAACCGCGGTGCGAACCTCGGTACCTACGTGCTCGGACGGTCGGGGACCGTCTCGGCGGCCGTCGAGGCGACGTTCTTCGACGTGCCCGCCATCGCGGTCTCGATGTACGTCCCTGTCGCCGAAGACACCGCCTACGCCGACGCGGAGGTCCACCGCGAGAGCTACGCCGAGGCCGCCCGGGCGAGCCGCTTTCTCGCCGACCACGCCGTCGACGCCGGGGTGTTCGACCACGCGGACTACCTCAACCTCAACGCGCCCGTCGCCGACTGGGGCCCCTGTGAGATGGTCGTCACCCATCCCTCGGAGGTGTATCTCATGACCGCCGAACGCGAGGGCGAGGACGTCGTCCTCCGGGACCGTATCTGGGGGCGGATGAAGACCGGCGACATCCCCGACCCGGAGGGGACCGACCGCCGGGCCGTCGTCGACGGGCACGTCAGCGTCTCACCCCTGACGGCGCCTCACACGACTCGTCGTCACGGTGCCCTGGACGAACTGGCCGCCGGCTATCGGGAGTGAATCGACCCCGGTGGCCCCGGACCTGTTTCGAGGATCCTGCCCCTGCGAGCGCGTCTGAGAACGGTTCAGGGGGACGTTCGCGCGGGTTCGCGTCTCCGACAGTCTTCAGTGACTCCGTTCCGGACCGTCGGCGCTCACGTTCGAAGAAAACGAGACGCCGGCGGCGTAGTCGCCTCCGGGAACGTACGTGTGGTCGCAGTCGGCGGTCAGCCGGCAGACGCGCTCCTCGGGTGGCCAGAGCAAACCGACGTCACCGTCGGCGTCGACCACGGTCGTCTCCTGGAGGTAGGTGATCGTAGAGCCCCCGGGCTGGACGAACGTCACGGTGAGCGTCACCGTCGTCGGACCGTCCACAGCGAGCGTCGAGGCGCCGCTGTAGCGCCGGAGCCCCCCGGAGTCGAGGCCGACCCCGTCCTCGTCGAGCGTCCAGGTCACCGACTCCGTCTCGCCGTCGACGTTTTCGACGCCGTAGTGGAGCGTCTCGCCGTCGGCCTCGACGCGCACCGAGGCGGCCTGTGCGCCAGTCACGACGCCCACTGTCGCGCCGACGCGAAGTCGCTCGCCCCGCTCGACCGAGAGCGGCTGGAGGACCGGTTCCAGTTCGCCCGTCGGCGGCCAGCCCCCGCGGTAGCCGAACCGATACGGTTCGCGGTCGGGGAACGCCGCCAGACTGGCCGCGTCGCCGTCGGCGCCTCGATTCATGACGTAGACCGCGTCGCCGTCGAAGGACGGATCGTTGCGGAGCCACTGGAAGGGGTGGTTCAGCCACGGTCCGTACGGCGTCGGGACGAACACGAGCGCGTTCTCGAAGTCCGTTCGCTCGAACGGTTCGTACACCGTCGCGAGGTCGTCGCGGTACTCCGCGTTGCGCTCGACCGGTTCCTCGAAGGCACCTGCGGCGACGGTCCCCGCTCCCGCCAGCGAGGCGACGAGGACGAGCGCGAGAACGACGTTCCGGACGGCGACGCGGTCGAGTCCCGACAGCGGGCCGGTCTCACCCGCTCCGCTGGCGGCCTGCCCGACGGCTGCCAGTCCGCGGTCGACGAGCGTCCGGATATTCTCTCCGAGTGCGACGACGCCAGCCGCGCCGAAGACCGACAGCGGGAGCAACAGGTCGAAGTGATAGAACGGCCCGAGGTTCGCGATCAGCCCGTCGGTCGGGTCCTCGACGGCCGCGAGCATGTTCAGGTTCCCCCAGAACCAGACGTTCCCGACCGACACCGTCACGAACAGCGCCGCCAGGAGCGCGCGACAGGTCCGGTCTCCGAGTAGCTGGTGGTCGTTCCCGCGTTCGCGACTCCCCCGCGCGTCGCGATCCTCGCCGTCGGTGCCGAGTCGCGACCCGAGCCACCGCCTGACGGGCCCGGCGAACCCGACCAGGAGACCGACGAGCGCGAGCGTCGACCCGAGCCAGCCCAGCGGTCCCCAGCGAGTGAACAGTTGCCGGAGGACGTGGCGATTGGCCTCGACGGCGAGCGCCGGTGTGTAGTCGCGCTCGTGGTTGAGTATCTCCCGGTGCCCGAAGCCGGGGCCATCCTCCGGTGCGAACGCCTGGTAGGGGAAGACCAGGGGGTCCCCGGTCACGACCCAGTTGTACAGCAGCGTGACGCCGACGAACGCCGTGCCCAGCGCGGCGACGAGACCGAGGCGGCGGGTGACTCCCCACGGGTCCGGGGTCAGGTCCGGATCCGGGTCCGAATCTGAGTCGGGGTCCGGGTTCGGGTCTGGGTCCGGGTCCTGCCCCCGTCGGTCCCGCCAGACGCGAGCCAGTGTCACGACGGCGTGGGCGATGAACGGGAGCGCGAACAGCACGGCGGTGAACGGTCGCGAGAAGAACGCGAGGCCGACCGCGACGCCCGCGAGACCGGCGTATCGGAGACTCTCCCGGCGGACCGCGCGGACGTACGCCAGCGCGAACAGGAGATTCAGCGCGGCCGTCGGGGCATAGGAGAGAAAGACCGCAGAGGTGAGCACGAACAGCGGCGCGGTGGCGAGGAGGACGGCGGCGACGATACCCACCCGGTCGTCGAAGGCCTCGCGCCCGAGCAGTCCGACGAGCGCGACCGACACGGCAGCGATGACGGCGAGGCCGACTCTCGGAACGCCGAGTGCGAGACCCGGTGCGAAGAGGAGCGCAGCCACGGGGGCGTACTTGGGGTACATGCGGCCACCCTCACTGACGAAAAACCAGGGGCGGACGGCTTCGGGGACGGGCGGTTCGAGGGTGAGCTTTCCCTCCAGCAACATCGCGGCCTGCTGGAGGTAGACGCCCTCGTCGTGGTTGAGCGAGTGGTACGGGAACAGTTCGTGGGCGACGAAGAGGACGAGTGCGCCAGCGACCGCCGCGACGACCGCGAGGGCGACGTCTGCGGGTCGGTTCGCGAACTGGTGGGCCAGTTGGCCCGTAGCGTTCCGGAGTCGAACCGAGAGAGACCGACCGTACTCGGCGTCGGCGTCCGGCCCCTCGCCAGCCATGCGTTACTCGTCGCGACCGTTACCGGGCGAGTCGTAGTCGTGAGTGCCACCGGTCGCGTCGTGGTCCTGCGCGAGGCTCTCGGGGACGGTGTCGACGTCCTCGGGGAACCACGAGAGGTCGTGGTCGGCGTCGAGTTCGACCCGCACGGGCTGGTCGCGGGGCACGCGGTGTTCGTGGTTGTGGGTACAGCCGACGACGTCGCCGCTGTCGAGTTCGACGCGGTAGAAGACGCTCGGCCCGAGGAAGCGCCGGTGGACGATGTCGCCGTTGGCCTCGATGTCCTGGACGCTTTGCAGAGCGACGTCGTCGGGGCGGACGAGCAGGTCGATCTCGGCGCCGTCGTAGACCTCCGTCAGTCCGTGGACGCGCTCGACGGGGACTTTCCCGATGCCGGTGTCGACGTGGTCGTCGCGGATGACGCCCGAGACGAAACTCGCGTGGCCGAGGAAGGAGGCGACGAACCGCGACTCGGGATGCTGGAAGACGGTCTCCGGTTCGCCGACCTGTTCGATACCGCCGTCGTTGACGACGGCCACGCGGTCGCTGATCGACATCGCCTCCTCCTGGTCGTGGGTGACCGAGACGGCGGTGACGCCCGCCGCCTTCAGGATGGAGCGGACCTCCTCGCGCATCTCGACGCGCAGGTCGACGTCCAGGTTCGAGAACGGCTCGTCCAGCAGGAGCAGTTGCGGTTCGGGCGCCAGCGACCGGGCGAGTGCGACCCTCTGTTGTTGCCCGCCCGAGAGCTGGTCGGGGTAGCTGTCGCGATGGGCCGAGAGGCCGACGAGGTCGAGCAGTTCGTCGACGCGTTCCTCGCGTTGCTCGCTCGACATCCCGTGGAGGCCGAAGGCGACGTTCTCGGCGGCGGTCTTGTGCGGGAACAGGGCGAACTCCTGGAAGACGATGCCGACGTCGCGGGTCTCGGGCGCGACGAAGCTGTCGCCGCCGGCTACCGGGTCGCCCCGGAGTCGTATCTCGCCGTCGTCGGGCTTTTCCAGCCCCGCGATCAGTCGCAGCGTCGTCGTCTTGCCACAGCCCGAGGGACCGAGCAATGTGAGGAGTTCCCCCTCGCGAACGGAGAGGTCGAGGTCCTCGACGACGGTCTCGTCGCCGAACCGTTTGGTGACGCCGTCGAGTTCGAGGACCGGCGCGTCGTCGGGGTCGCCGGTCGCTCCGCTATCGCTCGCTCGCTCGCGGACGTGGCTATCGGACACGGTACCACCCGCCAGAGAACTGACCGTGGTCGAGAGAGAGCCGTGACGCGTCCATGTTACTCCCGGGTACGATTTAGGGTGCCCTAAATCCATCGGGTTCGGTTCGGGGTCCGTTTCGGGGGGCAGACGCGCCACATCAAACTATTTAGCACGCGAGACGCGACAGACGCAGGATGGCAGTGACGACGTTGCAACTGGGGCGGATGGATCTCTCGGTTCTGGTCTCGGCGGCGTCCCTGTTGATCTCGCTGGGGGTGTTGACGGTGTATATCTTCCAGTATCGACAGCGGTCACAGCAACTGGCGGAACAGCGCCGGCAGATCGACAACCAGGAGAAACAGCTAGCGGCCCAGCGCACGCAACTCGAACAGCAGGAGCGGGAACTCGAACAGCAGGAGCGGGAACTCGAACAGTACCAGCGGGAACTCGAGGAACTGGAGCGACAGACGGAGCTGGCCGAACTCGAACACCAGGCCCACCTCGAGGTCGAGGACTACGAGTTCCGGGGGGACCGGATCGTCGTCTCGCTGTCGAACTACGGGAACGGACCGGCGACGGACCTGCGGTTGCGGACGACACTGGACGCGAGCGGACCCGAACACATCTGTCCGAAGACGGCCGAGTCACGACTCCGGCGGTGTGGCGACGCCGACGGTGACGTCGCTCCCTACGAGGGACAGGCCATCCGCCCGGGCGAACAGCGCGTGGCGTTCGAGGGCGAATCTGTCGTCCGTCTCGAGGGACCGACCGGGGAGACACACCAGCAGTCGTTGCGCGGTGTCCTGCTCGACCTGCGGAGTGCGGGGGCCGCCGAGGGGACGACGGTCACGTTCGACGTCCTGACAGAGACGCTGACGCGGGAGGAACTGACGGTCCCGGTCACCGACCGGGCGCTCCCGGTCAGGTTGCCCGAGGCGGGCCAGCCCGTGACGCTCCAGACTGCGCTGGGGCCCACCCCCAGGTTCTAGCTCAAGATTTCCCCCAATTCGACGGCAGGTTCTAGCTCAAGATTTATTCGACGGCAGAGAGACGTGCGAACACATGCGATTCGTGCCGTCTGCGGTCACGAACGAAGGGGCACCCGGAGCGGACGCCGAAGCGAAAGTGTTCGAGCGGCTTCGCGAGGCGTTCTCGGGTGACCACGAGGGGATCGGCTTCTACAAGTTCCCCGTCGTCGACCGCGCCGGGGAGCGATTCGAGCGCGAGCCGGATTTCGTCATCCTCCACAGGGAGTACGGACTCGTCGTCGTCGAGGTCAAGGGATACCGGATCGAACACATCGACGATATCGTCGGGCAAAACTGGGTCCTCTCCGGGACCAGCCAGAGCGAGTCACAGCCGTTCTCGCAGGCTCGCGACCAGGGATTTTTCATCCAGAGCCACTTCACGCGGGAGGCGACACTCCGGAACAGTCGCGGCAACTGCAAGATCCCGATGAACCCAATCGTCGCGCTCCCGAACATCTCGCGCGAGGAGTGGCGAGCGGCGGGGTACGACGCGAATCCGTCGACGCGAGTGCTACTCGAAGACGACCTGACACCGACCACACTGCGGGCCGAACTCGACGACCTCCCGCACACCGGGACGCTCTCCGAGGAGGTCTACCGGACCGCCCGTGCCGTCCTCACGGGCGGCGAAGTCGTCACGGAAGACCGGGGGAGTGTCAGCGCGGACCCCGAGACCAAAGGGGAGTTCTATCAGCGAGTCAGTCGTGGACTCGAACGACTCGACGAGGAACAGGAGGAGATCGGACTCGCCATCCCACCGGGGCCCCAGCAGATACGTGGCATCGCGGGGTCGGGCAAGACGGTGCTCCTGGCGATGAAAGCCGCGGCGATGCACGTCAAACATCCCGACTGGAACATTGCGCTCACGTTCAGTACACGGAGCCTGTACGAGGGGATCGAGTCTCTCGTCGACCGGTTCGTCGCGCACTTCAGTGACGGGACTCGCGGCGAGAACCTCGAAGTGCTCCACGGGTGGGGCGGGACCCATCGGAGCGGTATCTACCACAAACTCGCACGGGAGGCAGGGATCGACCCACACACCGTCGACTCGGCCGACGAGTACTTCGAGGCGGACGGCCCGGCGGCGCTTCTCGGTTCGGTCTGTGCCGACCTGCTCGACAGGGCCGAGGTCCCACAGTACTACGACGCCATCCTGATAGACGAGGGTCAGGACTTCGAACCGGGCTTTTACCGCCTCTGTTACCACGCGCTGACCGACGACCGGCGACTCGTCTGGGCGTACGACGAGGCCCAGAACCTGACGAACCTGACGGCGCCGACGCCGAGCAAGATCTTCGGCACCGACGACGAGATCCTGCCGAGCGAACTGGACCTGAGCGGCCAGTACGACGGTGGCATCCCGAAAAGCCGGGTGATGCGTCGCGCCTATCGCGCGCCCCGGCAGGCGCTGATGACCGCCCACGCGATGGGGATGGCGCTGAAACGCCCGGACGCCGAGATCCCCCGCATCACTCGCCAGAAGGGGTGGCGCGACATCGGATACGAGGTATCGGGTGACTTCCGCGAGACCGGCGAGACGGTGACACTGACTCGACCGGCGGAGTACTCACCCCACCCCCTCCAGGAGACGCCGGAAGCGGGACCGTTCGTCACCTTCGAGCGGTTCGACGACCGGGACGCCGAACTCGCGTTCGTGGCCGACGGCGTCGAATCGGACGTCAGAGAGGAGGGACTCGACCCCGAGGAGATACTGGTCGTTCCGCTCGGTGACCCGTCACCGGCACGCGACCTCGGACACGAACTGGGTTCGCGGCTCGAAGACCGGGGGGTCGACGCGAACGTCGTCTGGCAGGGGAACAGGGACGTGTTCAAACGCGAGGGAGAGGTCACCGTCTCCCAGATCCACCGGGCAAAGGGCAACGAGGCCGCACAGGTGTACGTCCTCAACCTCGAAGCCGTCGAGCGCGACACCTGGCAGTCCAATCCCGTCGGGAACCGCAACGAACTGTTCGTCGCGCTCACCCGGTCGCGGGCCTGGTGTACGGTGACCGGGGCGGGCGAAACCGAGTCGGTGTTCGACGAACTGGCCGAGGCAGTCGCCGAGACGACCGAACCGGACCCGGAGATCACCTTCCCGGCACCGCCCCGGGGCACCGGAATAACGGTCGGGGATCTCCCCCCGTTCGACGGGGAACAATCCGAGCTGTCGGCGTACACCGAACAGGACGGGGAAGAGACCGGTCTCGACCCCGACGAGGTCTCCAAGGTGTATCTCGGTGCGGGGGCCGACCTCAGCGGCTGGACGCCCGTCCCGAGTCGGGTGGTCTCCGAGGAGATCGTGCCGCTCGTGGCGGCGAATCTCGTCGACGACGAGGCGGATACGGGAACGAAGGTCAACTTCAGCAGTGACGTCTCGATCAGCGGCTGGAACGAAGTGGATGCGACGGTCGTCTCCGGGGAGATCGAACCGCTCGTCCGGCACCACGAGGTCGAGGAGTAGGCGCTCGTCCGGCACCACGAGGTCGAGGAGTAGGCGCTCGTCCGGCACCACGAGGTCGAGGAGTCGGCCGCGTCACTCGACGCTGTAGCCTTCCATCGAGAGGATGACGAGCATCGAGCACGCCGAGACGAGGACGAGCACGAGCGCGGGGAGCGCGGCGGACCCGTAGGCCGCGGAGCGTTCGGCCCGCCAGACGAAGGTGACGAGCGTCTCGAAGCCCGCGGGCCGGAGCATCAGCGTCGCCGGGAGTTCCTTCATCGTCGTGAGAAAGACCAGGGCGGCGCCGCCGATCTGGCCAGGCGCGATCAGGGGCAGGGTGACCGACCGGAAGGCGCCGAACGGCGACCGCCCGAGCGACCGCGCGGCCTCGGGGAGCGCGGGACTGACCCGGAGGATGGAGGCCCGGGTAGAGCCCACGGCCTGGGGGAGAAAGCGCACGACGTAGGCGTACAGGAGCAGAGGAAAGGCGAGCGCGCCGCTCTGGTAGAAGTCCCCGCCGAAGCGCGCGCCGAGGAAGACGAGGGCGATGCCGACGATGATCCCGGGGACGGCGTAGCCGACGTAGGAGAACCGCTCGAACAGCGTCGCGAGTCGGGAGTCCCCGCGGGCCGACAGGTGGGCGATGGGGAGTCCGGCTATCGCGGCGAGGACCGCCGCCGCGGCGGCGACGCCGACCGAGTTGAGGACGTGTTCGAACCCGAAGGCGACCGCCATCCCGCCGCTGGGCCGGACGAACCACAGTCCGAGGATCGCGAGCGGGACCACGAGGGCGAGGCCGGAGACGAACAGACAGGGGAGGAGCGCGGGCCAGCGCCACCGCCCGAGGTCGACGCGGGAAGCCTCGGCCGCGTGGCCGCGAGTGCTCTCGACGCGTTCGGTCCCGCTATAGCGGCGCTCGGCGGCGAGGATGACCACCGTGACGAGTACGAGTACGACCGAGAGCATCGCGGCCGTGTCGCGACCGAAGGCGTTGAACTCGACGTAGATCGCCCGCGTGAACACGTCGTACCGGAGGATAGCGGGCGTCCCGAAGTCCGAAATCGCGTAGAGGGCGACGAGCAGCGAGCCGGCGGCGATGGCGGGGCGGATCTGCGGGAGGGTGACCCGCCGGAACGCCTGCCAGGGCGTGTGTCTGAGCGTGCGAGCGGCGTCCACGAGGCGTGTATCGAGGGATTTCAGCGCGGCGCGGGTCGTGATGAACACGTACGGATACGTGTAGAGGGTGATGACGAGTGCCGCGCCGGGCAGTCCGTAGATGCCCGGGATCGCCTCGACGCCGTACGGTTCGAGCAGCGACTGGACCTCCCCACGGGGGGCGAACGCGGAGGCGAACGCGAAGGCGCCGATGTAACTCGGGATGACCAGCGGCATCGCGAGCGCCACGGTAAAGAAGCGCCGGAAGGGGAGGTTCGTCCGCGTCGTCAGGTACGCCAGTGGCACCCCGAGGAGGATGGAGGCGGCCGTGACGATCCCAGTCAGGACGAGGCTGTTGACGACGATCTGGACGGTGCTCGGCCGCAGGAGGATCTCGCCGATCTCGCCGGTCTGGAGGACGCGCCCGCCGGCGATGAGCATCCACGAGAGCGGCAGGAGCACGACGAGCGAGACGGCGCCGGCGAGGACGACGAGCAGCCGGTTGGAGACGGCTTCCCAGGCTGCTCGCAGTCCCGCCGGGGGCGACGTCTCCGTGTCTGGCATCTAGAGGACGTTCTCGTCCCGGAGTAGTTGAACGGTTTGGTCCAGTTCCGACAGCGCGGACAGGTCGATGTCGGGCACGTTCAGTTCGTCGATGGTCGGGAGCCGGCCGACGGGTTCGACGCCGGAGACCAGCGGGTACTCGAAGGTGCGGATCGCGAAGTACTCCTGGGCCTCCGAGGAGAGCAGGTGGCGCACGAAGACGTCGGCCTGTTCGGACTGGCCGCTGGCGCTCAGCCGGGCCGCACCGGCGACGTTGAACACGGCACCCGCGTCACCGTTGGTGAAGGCGGTCGCGAGTGGCGCGTCCGGTCGGCCCGCGAGGACGCGCTGGATGTAGTAATGGTTGGTGAACCCGAGCGCCAGGTCGCCGTCGGCGACGGCCTGCGCGATGGCGAACTCGTCGGAGTACGACTGGACGTTCAGCTCCTGCATTCCGCGGAGCCACTCCCGCGTCGCGGATTCGCCTTCGAGTTCGATCATCGCCGTGACGAACCCCTGGAACGAGGAGTAGGTCGGTGCCCAGCCGATCTCTCCCTCGTACTCCGAGAGGTCGGGGAAGTCCATGATGGCGTCGGGAACGTCCGATTCGGAGAGCGTGTTGGTGTTGTAGGGGACGGTCCGCGCGCGGCCGGACGTCCCGGTCCAGGCGCCGTCGTCCGCGCGGAACTCCCCGGCGACGAGGTCGGTCGTGTCGGACGTGAGCGCCTGGGTCCGGTCGTTCTCGGCGAGGAACGCCAGGGCACCGGCGTTGACCGAGTAGAAGACGTCGGCCGGCGTGTTGCTCCCCTCCGTGTCGATGCGGGAGGCGAGTGCCGAGGCCGTGTCGTAGGTGACCCGCGGCGTGAAGTCGGGGTAGCGGTCGTCGAGATACGAGATGAGGTCGCCGACGAGTCCCTCGCCACGGCCCGAGAAGATGCGCAACTCGCCCGAGAGGTCGGGCATCTCGTCCATCGAGGTGCCGCCGGGGACCGGTCGCGCCTCGAATGCGCCGGGGCCGGAGCCGTACCACGGCGGGTTTCCGGTGACGGACCCCATCCCGCCGTCGCCGGTGTCGGTACCGTCGCCGCCGTCGGAACCGTCACCGCTCTCGGTGCCGTCGCTCCCGTCCGATCCGTCGCTACCGCTGTCGGTGGGCGTGGAGTCACCCCCGCCGAGACAGCCGGCGAGACCCACCGTGCCGGCGAGGCTCGCCGCGAGGATCTGGCGTCGCGTTCTGTCGTCGATTCTGTCGGTCGTCGGGTCGTCGTTCGTCATCTGTCTTGGTCTCCGTGAGTCGTGTTCTCTGCCGATTCGGTCGTCCGCCGCCGATTCTTCAGTCGTCTGCAGTCACCGCTTCCGGGGTCGCGACGCCGGGCTCGATCGCGTCGAGTGCGTCCAGCCAGTCGTGCATGTGCTCACCGACGAACGTGAGGAACTCGGCGTTCTCGTAGTCGAACTCCTCCTCGACGAACGCGTCGGCCATCGCCTCGAAGACCCCGGCGTAGGAGTCGGCGTCCGAACCGGCGTCGTCGACGATCTCCCAGACGTGCTCGTTGAGTTCCAGTGCCGGCACCTCGTTCGTCAGGTCGCCGAACGTCGACCGGGGTGCCTTGTTGTGCTCACAGAGGGGCGCGCCGTTGTACACCTGCTTGCCCAGCACGTCACAGGCCCGCTTGAGGAAGACGCCGCTCCAGATGTCGTCGAAGCGGCCAACGTCCCAGGGGTTGTCGTCCATCGGGAGCTGGTAGAACGCGGGCACGACCTCCCGGCGGAAGGCCAGGTTCATCGAGCAGACGGTGAGGTACTGCCCCTCGGAGGCGACGAAGTCCTCGCCGTAGTCGCTGGCGTCGAGTCGCGTCTCGGCCTGTCCCTGCAGGTCGCCGTCCATCAGGATGCGGACCGCGTCGAGGTCCGGGACGTTCGTCCAGAGGCCCTGCGAGGCGACGACGTCGTCGACGGACTCCGTCCCGACCTCGACGGTTTCGTCCATCGCGCTGTAGGGATATCCGCGCGGGTAGAGGTCGTGCTCGTCGACGTTCTGGTAGAGGACGTTCACCCACTGCTCGTCCGAACGGACGCTCGTGACCTCGCCTTCGTAGGCGAGGTTCGCCATGTGTCGCCCGAAGAAGTCGTAGTCGGGGTGGGGGAGCGTGTCGTCGTCGATGAACACGCCGTACTCGAAGTCGTTGGCCCACAGGTAGAGCAGGCCGAAACTCGTCTCGGCGTGACTCGCCGCGGGCACGACGTGTTCGTACTCGGCGATCCCCTGCTCCCGGTACCACTGTTCCCGTGCCGTCCCGTCGAAGACCTCGCCGGTCAGGCCCTCCTCGTCCAGCATCGTCTCCATCGACTCCGTCTCACAGAAATCTTCAGTGACGAGCACGAACTCCAGCCTGTCGAGGTCGAACCCGTGCTCGCGGGCGTTCTCGGCGTAGGCCCGGACGCACTCGTACTCCCGTATCGTCGGTACGATCACGCAGATGTCCCGTGTCATGTGCTTCCTGTGGCGATGTTTTTAGGTCTCCCTAAAGAACCTTGCGTTTAGGCTCGCCTAACAATAGTGATAGGCCCGTGAGCCAGGGGTAGCGTGACAGACACCGGATTGCCGGGAGGAGCGTGAGAAACTCCGGGCTGCGGGGGAAGCGTGCCAGACCGGATCGCCGATGGTCGATGCCCTCGAAGGAACCGTGCGTACCGGTGCCACGGAACGTGATAATCGGCCAAGGGGAACGCTTAACCCACTTCCACCGGCCAGTACAGACACACGATGAACGATCGATGCGAGCGGGAGGTGACAGGCCTGTGAGACTCGACGGACAGACGTGCCTGGTGACCGGGAGTTCCCGCGGGATCGGTCGCGGGATCGCGATAGACCTGGCAGACCGCGGCGCGACGGTCGTCGTCAACTACCGTTCGTCGGCGGCCGAGGCGGAGGCGGTCGTCGAGGAGATCCGGGACGCCGGTGGGACCGCCATGGCCGCCCAGGCCGACGTCTCCGACCTCGCGGAGGTAGAGGCGATGGCCGAAGAGATCCACGACAGTGTCGGGTCCGTCGACGTCCTCGTCAACAACGCGGGGATCACCGTCGACAAGAAGTTCGAGAACATGACCCGCGAGGACTGGGACGCGGTCATCGACGTGAACCTCGGGGGCGTCTACAACTGCACGAAGACGTTCTTCGACGACGTCAAACAGAGCGAACACGGCCGGCTCATCAACATCTCGTCGGTGGTCGGCCAGCAGGGCAACTACGGCCAGGCCAACTACGCGACGACCAAGTCCGGACTCTTCGGCTTTACGCGCACTATCGCGCTGGAGATCGCCTCCACAGGTTCGACGGCCAACTGCATCGCACCCGGGTTCGTCGCGACCGACATGCTGGAGGAGGTTCCCCAGCGCGTCCAGGAGAAGATCCTCCGGGACATCCCGCTCGACCGGTTCGCGACCGTCGAGGATATCTGCGGGATCGTCTCTTTCGTCGCCAGCGAGGAGTCGGCGTACATGACCGGCCAGGTGATCGGCGTCAACGGCGGCATGGAGTGGTGAGATGACCGACCAGCGCGGCCACCTCGCGGAGCGAGGACTGTCATGAGTCAGGAAGAGACCGAGGACGACTCGGCCGAACCCGGAGAGGGGAGTCGGGACGAAACCACAGACGAGGAATCGCCGCTCGAAGAGCTCCAGCGCAGACGGCAGGAGTCCCGCCGGGGCGGCGGCGAGGAACGCATCGAGCGCCAGCACGACCGCGGGAAGATGACCGCCCACGAGCGGATCGAGTACCTGCTAGACGAGGACTCCTTCGTCGAAATCGACCCCTTCGTCGAGCACCGCTCGACCAACTTCGGGATGGCCGACAAGGAGTTCCCCGGCGACGCCGTCGTCACGGGCTACGGCGAAGTCGACGGCCGCAAGGTGTTCGTCTTCGCCCACGATTTCACCGTGCTCGGGGGCTCCGTCGGAGAGGTCGTCGCCGACAAGATCTGCAAGGTGATGGACCGCGCCATCGACAACGGCGTGCCCGTCGTCGGCATCAACGACTCCGGTGGCGCGCGCATCCAGGAGGGCGTCGACTCGCTGGCTGGGTTCGCCCGCATCTTCGAGCGCAACACGAAGGCCTCGGGACTGGTTCCCCAGATTTCGGCGATCATGGGCCCCTGTGCCGGCGGCGCGACCTACTCGCCGGCGCTGACGGATTTCACGTTCATGGTCGAGGACACCTCCCACATGTTCATCACCGGCCCGGACGTCATCGAGACGGTCACCGGCGAGCAGGTGTCCAAGGAGGAACTCGGCGGCGCGGGCTCACACTCCTCGAAGTCCGGGGTCGCTCACTTCGCCTGCCGGAGCGAGGAGGAGGCCCTGGACCGCATCCGCCGACTCCTCTCGTACCTGCCGGCGAACAACCTCGCGGACCCGCCCAGAGTCCCGTCCTGGGACGACCCCGACAGGGAACTCGACGACGTGACGAACATCGTTCCCGAGGCACCGCGAAAACCCTACGACATGACGGGCGTCATCGAGCGACTGGTCGACGAGGATTCCTTCTTCGAGACCCACCGCAACTGGGCGCGCAACGTGGTCGTCGGGTTCGCCCGCATGGACGGACGGGTCGTGGGGATCGTCGCCAACCAGCCGCGAGTCAGCGCCGGAACCCTCGACATCGACGCCTCGGAGAAGGCCGCGCGGTTCGTGCGCTTCTGTGACTCGTTCAACGTCCCCATAGTGACGCTCGTGGACGTTCCGGGGTTCATGCCCGGCACCGACCAGGAACACAACGGGATCATCAGGCGCGGGGCGAAACTGATCTACGCCTACGCCGAGGCGACGGTGCCGCTGCTGTCGGTCGTCGTCAGGAAGGCCTACGGCGGCGCCTACATCGTCATGTCCTCGAAGTTCCTCGGGTCGGACGTCAACTACGCCTGGCCGGGGTCGGAGATGGCGGTGCTCGGACCCCGCGGGGCCGTCAACATCCTCTACAGAAACGAACTCCAGCAGGCCGACGATACCGACGCGCGCCGGCAGGAGCTCATGGACGAGTTCCGCGAGGAGTTCGCCCACCCCTACGGACCCGCGAAACGGGGGTATCTCGACGACGTCATCGAACCCGCGGAGACGCGAAATCGACTGATCCGGGACCTGGAGATGCTGGACGGCAAGCGCGAGGACAGCCCGCCGAAAGACCACGGTAACATCCCCCTGTAATGGCCGACACAGAACTCTCCGAGGAGACGTCCGACGGCGCCGTCGGGGACAGTGCTGAGAGCGACGATGGCAACGACGGTAGTGGCGAGACTGTCTCGGTGGTCGTCGACGGCCGCCCCGTCTCGATCGACCTGCCCCCCGACGCGGATAGCGAGGAAGCGGCGGCCATCGCGACTGCCGTTGGCGCACACCTGACCGACAGGACTCGCGCCGCGGCCGCCGCAGCAGCCAGCGAGAGCGAAGAGTCGTCCGACCGGGCCGACAAGTGGACGCTCGCGGCGCGCATGAAATCGATGGGCAAGCGCCGCTGGCCCGACGACGTGGACCGCGGTGACGAGTGGAAAGCCGCCGCGCGTTCGTTCTATTGAGAGTCAGTCCCGTTCGTGGACGCGCATCAGGACCGGGTCCCGTGGCCGCGCGGTGATCGTCGCCACGAGGTCGAGCGACGGGCCGGAGACCAGTTCGAGGTGGTAGTCCTGGAGGAGCGTCACGAGGACGAGTTTCGCCTCCAGTAGCGCGAAGCGGTCGCCGACACAGCGCCGGGGACCGGCAGAGAACGGGAAGTAGGCGAGACGGGGCAACTCGGCTTCCATCTCGTCGGTCCACCGGTCGGGCCGGAACGACATCGGGTCGTCGTAGAAACGCGAGTCGCGGTGGACGGTCCACTGGTTGATCGTGACCGTCGCCCCCTCGGGGATCGGATACCCGGCGAGTTCGTCGCGCGCGGTCGCCTCCCGGATGATCCCCGGTACCGGCGGGTAGAGGCGCATCGACTCCTGGACGACGCGGTCGAGATACGAGAGGTCCCGAACGTCCCCGACGCCGGGTCGGTCGCCGCGGAGTTCCTCGTCGAGTTCGGCCACGAGGCGCTCCTCGACGGTGGGGTGCTGGGCGAGCAGGAACCAGGTGAACGTGAGCGCGAGCGCCGTCGTCTCGTGGCCGGCGAGCAGGAGCGTCATCACTTCGTCCCGGACCTGCTCGCGGGACATCGTCCGCCCCTCCTCGTCTTCGACAGCGAGCATCCGGGAGACCACGTCGTCACCCGGGTCGTGTGCTCGCTCGTCGATGATCCGGTAGACGACACCTTCGAGGTCGTCGATGGCGCGGCCGAGGCGCAGTCTGGCTGGCGTCGGCAGGTCGCCCGGGAGCACGCCGGAGTAGCCCTCCTGGTAGTTCATCACGACTTCGAGGGCGTCCCCGACCGTCTCGACGTCACGGCCGACGTCGACGCCGAAGAGCGCGTCGGCGACGATCGCCAGCGTGAGTTCCATCATGTCGTCGTGGACGTCGCGGACGGCGCCGTCGCGCCAGCTCGTGGCCGTCTCCTCGGTGCGGTCGACCATCGTCTCGGCGTACTCGGCGATGCGGTCCGGTTCGAACGCCGGGCCGATGAGGTGGCGCTGGCGGCGCCAGAACTCCCCCTCGCTGTTGAGCAGACCGTTGCCGAGAACGGGCCCGAGCGACTCCTGGAAGAGCTCTCCTTTGACGTAATTCTGGTTGTTCTGCACGAGGACGTGTTCGATGTCGTCGGGGCTGTTTACCTGATAGAACGGCCGTCCGAGCACCTCGTAGTAGGCGAGGTCGCCGTACTCGCGGGCACACCGCTCGACGAAGGAGAACGGGTCGCGTACGTACTCGAAGAGACTACCGACGAGGGGGCGGCCGCTGGGTCCGGGCGGGCGGGCGACGGACGACGTTCGGGCGGCTTCGTTCGCCATGCGTCGTGATACGTGGCCGACACCGATAACCGCTTACCCGGTCGCCGCCCCCAGCCACCCACTCGCCAACCGTGGTTACCCAGTCGCCGCCCCCAGCCACCCACTCGCCGACCGTGGTTACCCGGTCGCTGCTCCGGTTACTCACTCGTCCCCCAGAAGAGACTTCTATTCAGAACTGCTACGACCTGGGCGAGGACGATGCACGGTCCCGAACACTGGTTCGGTCTCGTTCGCGCCTGGCTGATCGTCGGCGTGTTCGTGTACCTCGTCTGGGGGCTGCTCGACGTGGTTCGAGACGTGGGGAGCGACGTCGTCCGAACGGTCTCCGAATATCGGTGAACGCTCTCCGGATCACGGTGTCCCGGGTCGACGACTCGGACCGAGCACCCCAACCCCTATAGTGTGAACAGTACGAAACGTCGCCCATGACTGGGAGCGACGCGGGCTACGACTGTGCGCGCTGTGGGTCAGCGTTTTCGCCGACGGCGGACCACACGGAGATCGTGCGACGCGATTTCGTCGGGTGTCCCCGGCCGACGCGGATCGAACGACTCTGCGTCGACTGCTGGGATGACTACGTCTCCGACTTTCTCGGCGGGGACTTCGACGAACTGCTCTCGACGTACGAAACCAGATGAGGGGGCTCACACTCGACCAGGCCGACGACGGGTCGACTGGCTACGTCGAGCGGTTGCTGGAGCGAAGCGACCTGCCGACGGCGGACCTCCGGTCGGGCCCGGGCCAGTTCTACGTCGCTCGACACGGCACCGGGCGGGTCGGCGTCGGCGGCCTCGAAGTGTACGGCTCGAACGCGCTGCTCCGGTCGGTCGCCGTCGAGCCGTCGCTACGCGGACAGGGGTTCGGTACGGGACTCTGTGACGCTCTGGAGCGGAAAGCGCGCGCTGAGGACGTGGAGACGCTGTACCTGCTCACGACGACCGCCGCGGGCTTCTTCGCCGGCCACGGCTACGTCGAAATCGACCGGGAAGCGACACCGCCCGAGATCCGCGAGACGACGGAGTTCGCCGAGCTGTGCCCGTCGTCGGCGACCTGTCTGCGCAAGGAATTGTGAGGAAATCCTGGAACCGAAAACCTGAAATCGAAAACCGGACAGTCCTGTCGAACCCCGACCTCAGATCTTCTTCTCGGCGTCCTCTGCGAGTTCTTTCATACGCTTGCCGACGCGGCCGGCGTCGGAGAACTCGTCTTCGCTCATGGCCGTCGCGAGGGCGTTGCCGAGGACGAACACGGCGTGTTTGTGCTCGCTCTTCGATTTGTGGACGTCGTCGGGAGTGACGTCGAGTTCCTCGTAGGGGTCGAACAGCGTCTCGTCGACGTCTTCGAGCCCCGCGAAGTAGTCTTTGATCGTCACCATCTGCTGGTGGAGTTCGAGGAGTTCGTCCTTGTGCATAGGCGAACTACGCGAGACGGGCGTTTAAAAATTGTCCGTCAGAGCCTCACACGCTAGAAGACGTACTCGTCGTCGTGGCCCATCATCCCGTCGTCCTCGAACTCCGGCTCGTCGTCTTCCTCGACGTGGCCGCTCGTCTTGTAGGCTTTCAGCCCCGTCGAGAGCAGATCCTCTATCGCTTCCTCCCGGTTGAGGAACTCCCCGTCTTCCACGAGCGTGGCAATCCGCATCTCGAGGTGCTCGGGGACCGTTATCTCTACCTTTGGCATCGGAACACGCGTTCGTTCGGTTGAGGGGTATTTAAGTCTGGCGGGGGTAGGTTATACGTCGTTGGGGCCTCTTCTGGCGGTTTCTCGGCGTGCGTCCGGTTCACAGGTGCACTGAGTCCGACCGACCGTGGGCCGCCGAGGGGCTCGACGGGTCGGAAAAGCAGGTGTGCGAGTAGTTAGGCTGAAAAGCACGGGGTCCTAAGCCGGGAGAGATGGAATCACTGGGCGGTGACGACACGGCGGTCGACCACGGGAGCGCGGCGGTCGCGACGCTCGGGCGGGCGGTGCCGGACGTCGACACCGAAGCAGCCCTCGCAGCCCTCCCGCGTCCGACGGTAGCGTGGTCCGAAGACGGCCAGCAGGTCGCCGCCGGCGGCGCGGCCGTAACCGTCACCGCCGACGGCGCGGACCGCTTCGAGACGGTCAAAGAATCCGGACAGGCTCTCTTCGCCGACGGACGCGTCGCGTCGTCACTGCCCGACTTCGCCCGGCCGCGACTGTTCGGGGGGTTCGCCTTCCACGAGCGCGACAACGCCAACGGCGACTCGCCGTGGACCGGTTTCCCGGACGCGATGTTCGTCCTCCCCGCCGTCCTCGTCGTGACGCCCGCCGACGGTTCGACCTGGCTGGTCGCGTCCGCGACGGGCCCGAACGCCGAGACACAGGCCCGGTCCAGACTCGATACGTGGGCCGAGCGCCTCGCCGACGCGACGCCGCCCGAGGTGTCCGGCCCACCCGGCCTCCGGTCGCGGACGGTCACACCCGACGAGGCCGGCTGGCGCGAGCAGGTCGAGGCGGCCGTCGACCGTATCGGCGCGGGGACACTCCGGAAAGTCGTCCTCGCGCAGGCTCAGACCGTGGAACTCGAACGACCGGTCTCGGTCCCGTGGGTGTACGGCCGACTCGCCGAGACCTACCCCGACTGTTTCCGGTTTCTCGTCGCCCCCGAGGGCGGGGGCCAGTTCTTCGGCGCGACCCCCGAACGACTCGTCTCGCGCGACGGCCGGACCGTGCGGACGGACGCACTCGCCGGGTCGACCGGGCGCGGTGACACGCCCGCCGAGGACGAGTGGCTCGCACGCGAACTCCAGGAGAGCGAGAAGGACAGACACGAACACGACCTCGTCGTCGAGGCGATAAAGGAGCAACTCGGCCCGTTCGCGACGTCGATCTCGACGGGCGACCGCACCGTGCGACGCCTGGCGACGGTCCAGCACCTCCGGACGCCGGTCACCGCCGACCTGGCTGAGGACAACCACGTGCTCTCGCTGGTCGAGGCGCTCCACCCGACGCCGGCCGTCGGCGGGCTCCCGCCGGACGTCGCACTGCGGACGATAAAGGAGACCGAGGCGTTCGAACGGGGCTGGTACGCGTCGCCGGTCGGGTGGTTCGACGCCGCGGGCAACGGCACCTTCGCCGTCGCCATCCGCTCGGCTGTGGCGTCGGGCGAGCGCGCGACCCTCTTCGCCGGCAACGGTATCGTCGGCGACAGCGACCCCGACCGCGAGTGGGACGAAGTACAGCTCAAGTACCGGCCGGTACTCGACGCACTCGAGTGATGACCGTTCTCGAAGCAGGGAGTGACCGATGACAGCATCGAACCACCGATGACCGCACCGAACCGGGCGACACTGTGGGGCGAGACGATCGTCGAGGAACTCGTCGCCGCGGGTGTCGATACTGCCTGTATCGCGCCGGGGAGTCGGTCGACGCCGCTGACCGTCGCGTTCGCCGACCACCCCGAGGCGGAGACGTTCTCGATTCTCGACGAACGGTCGGCCGCCTTCTTCGCGCTCGGCCGGAGTCGCCGTTCCGGTGAGCCGACCGCCCTCGTCTGTACGTCCGGGACCGCGGCGGCGAACTTCCACCCGGCCGTCGTCGAGGCCAGTCAGTCGCGCGTCCCGCTGGTGGTGCTGACCGCCGACCGACCCGCCGAACTCCAGGACAGCGGTGCCAACCAGACGGTCGACCAGGCGGACCTGTACGGCGACGCACCCCGCTATCACCGGACGCTCCCCGAACCCGCACCCGAGCCGCGTCGACTGCGCTCGCTCCGGGTGACGGTCGACCGGGCCGTCTCACACGCCGGCGGCGCCGACCCCGGACCGGTCCACCTGAACGTCCCGTTCGCCAAACCGCTCGAACCGACCGAGGTGCCGGACGACGTCCCCGACTCGCTATCGACGGACGACCCGCTCGCCGTGGCGGGACGGGACGGTCCCTTCGTTCGGACCCGGCAGGGGACGCCGACGGCCGACGAGGCGACGCTCGACGACGTCGCGGCGACACTCGAGAGCGCCGACCGCGGGTTGCTCGTCGCCGGACCGACGAACCCGGGACGGGTCGACCGCGAGGCGGTCGTGGACTTCCTCGACGCGACCGGCGTTCCACTGCTCGCGGACCCGCTATCGGGACTCCGGTTCGGGCCGCACGTCGACGAAGGGACTCACGACGGTGGGATTGCCGACCGCCTCGTCTGTGGCGGCTACGACGCGTACGTCGGGAGCGACGACTGGTCGACCCCCGACGTCGTCGTGCGAGTCGGGGCCTCACCGACCTCGAAACCGTTACGAAAGCACCTCGCGGCGGCCGACGCGCGTCAGTTCGTCGTCGACGCCGCGGGCGACTGGCCCGAAGCCGAGTTCACGGCGACAGACCACGTCGAGGCCGACCCTTCACAGGTGCTCGCGGGGGTCGCCGAGCGCTTCGAGCGCCGAACCACCGAACGGGACGACCCACCACGAGCGGCCACCGAAGCGTGGCGCGACCGCTACCGCGCGGCCGAACGAACCCACTGGGACGTCGTCGCCGACGGGCGCGAGGAACGACTCTTCGAGGGCGGGGTTCTGGCGGCTGTCGTCGAAGGTGCGCCCGACCCGGCGACGGTGTTCGTCTCCAACAGCATGCCGGTCCGGGACTGCGACCGGTTCGGTCGACCCCGGGATGCTGACCTCACGGTGCTGGGCAACCGCGGCGCGAGCGGCATCGACGGCATCCTCAGTTCGGGACTCGGGGCCGGGAGCGCCACCGGGGACCCGCTGGTCGTCGTGACCGGTGACCTCGCGTACTACCACGACATGAACGGCCTCCTGTCGGTGACACGCTGTGGCGTCGACGCGACGATAGTCCTCGTGAACAACGACGGCGGCGGTATCTTCCACGTACTCCCGATCGAGGAGTTCGACCCGCCGTTCACAGACCAGTTCAGGACGCCACACGGACTGGACTTCGAACCAACCGGCGAGCTCTACGGTCTGGAGTACACGCGCGTCTCGACGGCCGACGGGTTCGAGCGAGCCTACGCCGAGTCGCTGGCCGGCGAGGGCACGCAGGTCGTCGAGGTCACCGTCGACGGCGAACGGAGTCACCGCTTTCGCGAGGCGTTACAGCGGCGCGTTCGCGACCGGGTCTGAGCTCACAGGGTGTCTCGAAGAGACGTTTTTTCAACGATCAGATACTAACACGCTCTTCAGAATCGGAACACGCTAGGTGAACGTTAAGTCGGTGCCTCTCGAACCCTGGGCTGTGACACAGGGGAGCGACGAGCGCGGCACGGTTCTCGTGGTGGAAGACGAGGACCACCTGGCCGAACTGTACACGGATTACCTGGGCGAGGACTACGACGTCCGGACGGCCTACGGGGGCGTCGAGGCGATGGAGATGCTCTCCTCGGACCTGGACGTCGTCTTGCTCGACCGGCGGATGCCGGTAGTCTCGGGCAACGAGGTGCTCGCGGAGATCGAAGAGCGGGGCGTTCAGTGCCGGGTCGCCATGGTGACGGCCGTCGACCCCGACTTCGACATCATCGACATGGGCTGTGACGACTACATCGTCAAACCCGTCACCAGGGACGACCTTCTGGAGGTGGTCGACCGGCTGATGACCGTCACCGAGTACGACGAGCGAATGCGCGAACTCACGGCCAAACGACTCAAGCGCAACGTCCTCCAGGTCGAGAAGTCGGCGGGCGAACTCCGGGAGAGCGAGGAGTTCCAGCGTCTCCAGTCCGAGATCGCCGACCTCGAAGCCGAGATCGAATCCATCGGCGAGGAGATCGGCACCGAAGACGTCACCCACCATCTCTGACCGGCCCGAACTCGCGCGGGTTCCGGTCGATAACTCCGTTCACTCGCCAAAAAACGCAGTCCGTATATCGGTCGTCAGTCCTTGCGTTCGACGACGTCACCGAGCGTGTAGCCGCCGCCGGCGTTGTCGCTCTCCCACTCGGCGTCCTCGACACCGCCGCCCGCCGAGAGTTCGATGTCGAGCGCGCGTTCGAGTTTCCCCTGAACTTCGTCGCTCGGGAGGGTGTCACCGCGTTCGAGTTTCCGGATGAGGCTCGCCTTCTCGTTCAACTGCTGGGCGAGTTCCTTCTGGCTGTACCCCTTCGACTCGCGCCCGGACCGGATGCGGTCGTCGTAGTCCTGTGCGAGTTCGTCCATCTCGTCGAACATATCCGAGCGACTCCGGGACCCACCGGAGGAACTGGACGACGAACTCGACGCCGAGGACGAGGACGAACTGGACGAAGACGAACTCGAATCGGTCGAGTACTTCGTCGACGCGCCCGAGGAGCTCTGCTGTTTCACCTCGGTTCCGAACTCCGTGCATTCGTCACAGACTTCGAGTTCGGCCCCCTCTATTTTCACCGTGTTCGGTGAGTTCGTCTCCGTCCCGCACATCTCACACTGAACCATACCACCCGTTAGCCGTGATTGCTGATAAAAGATGCGCCAGCCCCCGGTCGCCGACGTGCCAACCCCGGTCGCCGATGCACAGCCTCCGTCGCCGGATCCCCGACCCACCGCGGAAGGCCAGTGTTGCACGACGAGCGACACTGACCCGACCTTTTTTACTACCTGCGATCGATCGTATGGGTGATGGAGACCCTCTCCTCGTTCTGAGCCGGCCAGCCCACACCTGCAGTTCGGCACTGTCACTTCGAACGTCGTCAGTTCGACGCAATCGCTGTCAGTGCCTGCAATTCGACGCAGTCACCTGCGAGTGACTCCCGAGATTCAGCGTGAATCCCGAGGGCGGCCGGTGAGTTCCGACCCGTAGCGGCGCGACTCTCCTCGCTGTCCCGCGACCGGGTCGGTCCCGACCCGTAGCGGCGCGACTCTCCTCGCTGTCCCGCGACCGGGTCGGTCGGTCCAGTACCGCCTCCGACCGACAGCGACCCACAGCGACCGACAGAGTATGAGACAGCAAACAGGTAAACCAGCGATCGTCGCGAAGCGAGAGGCATCGGCTCCGGTAGACACGACCGAGATCGCGGCACTGACGGACGCGGCTGGCTACCGCGTCGTCGACGAACTGACCCAGGTGCGCGGCGAAGACCCCGGCACGTACTTCGGTAGCGGGAAAGTCAGAGAACTCGCCGACTGTGCCGCCGAGACGGGTGCCGCGCTCGTCGCCGTCGACGGGGAGCTGACGCCGAAACAGACCATCGCGATCCGGGACGAACTACCGGAGGGAACGCGTGTGTTCGACCGCTACCGGTTGATCCTGGAGATCTTCGCCGAGCAGGCCGAGACGAGACGCGCACAGCTCCAGGTCGAACTCGCCCGGCTCAAGTACGAACTCCCGCGGATCGAGGAGACGGCCGACCTGCAGTTTCTCAACAGACTGCTGGAGAAGGGCTCGCCCGTCGACGGCGTGAAAAACCGGATCGCCGACCTCGAACGCAAGATCGACGAACTCCCGAGCCCGGCCGAGCAGTACCGCGAACGCCGTCGCGAGCAGGGGTTCGACCTCGTCACCATCGCCGGCTACACGAACGCCGGGAAGTCGACGCTGCTCCACCGCCTCGCCGACGAGATGGAGCTCTCGGCGGTGGAGAACGATGGAGACGACGAACCAGCGACGGCCGACCAGCCAGGGGACGACCCGACCGCCGCGGTCGAGGACCGGCTGTTCAAGACGCTGGAGACGACGACGCGGCGGGCGACACTCGACGGCCGGCCGGTCCTGTTCACCGACACCGTCGGGTTCGTCGACGAACTCCCACACTGGCTGGTCGAGTCGTTCAGCGAGACGCTCTCGGAGGCCGCTGCGGCCGACGCCGTCGTGCTCGTCGTTGACGCGAGTGACGACCCCGAGACTGCCCGCGAGAAACTCGACGTATCACTGGACGTGCTCGAATCGCAGGGCGTCGAGGAGGAAGACGTCGTGACGGCGCTGAACAAGGTCGACCTGCTCGACGAGGACGAGCGCGAGGAGCGACTGGCAGCCATCGCCGAACGTGCACCCACACCCGTTCCGGTGAGCGTCACCGAGGGAACGAACGTCGCGGATCTCCTCGACGCGGTGACCGAGCGACTCCCGACAGAACGACTCGAACTCGCGTTGCCGAACTGCGACGAGACGATGGGACTGGTTTCACGAGCGTACGACAGCGCGACCGTCGAGGAGGTCGATTACGGCGGTGACAGCGTCAGACTCGTCGTTCGCGGTCGGCCGGACGTGCTGGCGAAACTCGAAGCCGACGCCGAAGCGACCGAGGTGACGTAGCCCGCGGTTCAGACGTTTTCCCGATTCGACCGTTTCGATCCGCTCGGTCACACGCCGTCCCGAAGAGCGGTTTCACTCCAGCAGTTCCCGCGTGGCGCGGCGGACCGCGTCGTCGCTGGAGCCGTCGGGTTCCCAGCCAAGCGCCGAGAGTTTCTCGATGGAGAGGCGCATCCGCGGGACGTCGCCGACCCAGCCGCGGTCGCCGCCGGTGTACTCGTACTCGGGGTCGAACCCCATCTCGTCGGCGACGATGTCCGCGATGGTGGTCACCGACGTCGTCGTACGCGTGCCGAGATTGTAGGTGTTGACCGGTCGGTCGGCGTGTTCGACGACGTGGACCATCGCGTCGAGGCAGTCCTCGATGTGCATGTAGGATTTCTCCTGGCGGCCGTCGCCGAGGATGGTCAGCGTCTCCGGGTCCTCTTCCAACTTCTCGATGAAATCGGGGATCACCGCGCCAGCCTGGAGACGCGGGCCGACGATGTTGGCGAAACGGTAGTTCCAGACGGTGAAATCGTGGCTGTGGGCGTAGACCGACAGCAGCGACTCCTCGCCGAGTTTGCTCGCGCCGTAGATGCTGATGGGTTCCAGCGGCGCGTAGTCCTCGGGCGTCGGTCGGGGGGCCTCGCCGTAGATGACCGACGACGAGGTGAAGGCGATATTCGAGACACTGACCTCGTCCATGCGCGTGACGACTGTCTCGGTGAGCCGGTTGTTGAGTCGGAACTGTTCGACGTCGTCGCGCGCGGCGTTCTTGTCGGCTGCGAAGTGAAAGACGATGTCGACGTCTTCGGTGATCGCCTCGGCGGCGACGTCGGGGTCGGTCAGGTCGCCCGAGACGAACTCGACGCCGTCGGGGATCCAGCCCCGCTCGCCGTTCGAGAGGTCGTCGACCGCGACCACCTCGTTGTCGGGTGCGAGGCGCTCACAGAGGTGGGACCCGACGAATCCCGCCCCACCCGTGACCACGATACGCTTGCCTGTCAGGTCCATACGCCGTCGACTCCGGGCCGGCCAATGGATGTTGTGGTCCGGGCCAGTCAGCGGCCACGGATCCCGTCCCAGCCAGTGGAGGCAGTGGTCCGGCCCACGGGCGTTCCGACACCCTCAAACCCGCGAGATGACAAGGACGAGTCATGGACGACAGCGAGCGGACGCGGACCACGAGACGTCGGTTCCTGGCGGCAACAGCTCTCGGTGCACCGGGGGCCATCGGAACCGCGGGCTGTCTCGGTCTCGGGAACTCCGGCGGCGAGGCGACGGCCACGGCCGTCCCGGAGACACTGCCGCCCCCGACCCGTGGCGGTGGGGACGTGACGCTGACCGTCTACGCCGACTTCGCGTGTCCGGCGTGTCGGACGTTCCACGACGACTTCGTCCCCTCGCTCGAAGAGGACTACATCGACCCCGGGATCGCGACATACGAACACCGGGACTTCCCGCTGGAGATGCACGCACCACGGGCCTTCGACGCGGCCAACGCCGCCCGCGCGGTCCAGGACGCGACCGACGACGAGACGTTCTTCGCCTACGTCGACTCGCTGTTCGCGAACCAGAACAGGCTCTCGCCCGACGTCTACCAGTCACTCGCGGGGGAGGTCGATGTCGACGGCGAAGACGTCCGTTCGGCCGCGAGCGAGCGGATCTATCGCAAGACGGTCACTCGTGACCTCGACATGGGTAACGAGGCCGGCGTTCGCGGGACGCCGAGCGTGTTCGTCGACGGTCAGTCGGTCGAGTTGAGCCTGGAAGCCATCCGCGACGCCATCGAGGCCGCGCGGTCGGAAGACTCCTAAACGGGTCCCTCGTAGCCGACACCGATGCAGGGCGAACCCGCCGTCGTCGTCTGCCGACTGGGCCACCGCCCCGGCCGCGACGACCGCATGACGACACACGTCGGCCTGACAGCGAGGGCGCTCGGCGCCGACCGCGTCGTCCTCCCGACCGACGCCACCGGGTCGGCCGACACCGTCAGGGACATCACCGACCGCTTCGGCGGCCCCTTCGAGGTCGAGGTCGGCTCGCCCATCTCCGTCGTCCGCGACTGGGACGGCCCGGTCGCCCACCTCACGATGTACGGGGAACCCGTCCAGGAGGTGGTCGGCGACGTGCGAGACGCCCGGGAGACCGACCCCCTCCTCGTCGTCGTCGGGGCCGAGAAGGTGCCTTTCGAGGTGTACGACCGCGCCGACTGGAACGTCGGCGTCACGAACCAGCCCCACTCGGAGGTGGCGGGGCTCGCGGTCTTTCTCGACCGCCTGTTCGATGGCCGCGAACTCGACCGCGAGTGGGCCGACGCCGACCGGGTCGTCGTGCCACAGGAGACCGGCAAGCGCGTCGAAGAGCCCGGCGACGAGGAAGCCAGCGACGAGTACGCCGACGGGAGCTGAACGGACCGTCGCTGGCGCATCCGGTGGACTTAAACGCGTCAGGGACCCAGACAGACACAATGGCTTTTGACGACCTCCTGGAGGACCCGGTGATACAGAAGTACCTCCACGAACTGGTCGGACCGAAGGGGATGCCCGTGGCGGCGGCGCCGCCGGACGGCGAGGTGACCGACGAGGAACTCGCCGAGGAACTCGGGCTGGAACTCAACGACGTCCGACGCGCGCTCTTTATCCTCTACGAGAACGACCTCGCGAGCTACCGACGGCTTCGGGACGAGGACTCGGGGTGGCTGACCTACCTCTGGACCTTCGAGTACGAGAAGATCCCAGAGCAACTCGAATCCGAGATGTACCGACTGCTCGACGCCCTCGAAGAGCGCTCGGAGTACGAACACGACCACGAGTTCTACCTGTGTGAACACTGCGGGATCCGCTTCGAGTTCGGCGAGGCCATGGAGTTCGGCTTCGAGTGTCCCGAGTGTGGCAACCCCGTCGAGGCCATGGAGAACACCCGCCTCGTCGAGTCGATGGACGAGCGCATCGCGGCCCTGCGGGACGAACTGAACGTCGACAAGAACGAAGCCGAAGCCTGATGGTCGTCCTCGCCACCAAGTGCTACGTCAGAGGCGACGCCCGCGAGCGCTCGATGGACTCGCTCGAATCCCAGGTCGCCAACGAACTCGGTGACCTCGACGTCGAGTTCACGGTCGGTCTGCGCGACGACGACTTCCCCACCGTGACTGTCACGGGCCCCGACGAGACCGTCGCCCGTAACGTCCTCGCCGAGGCGTGGGGCGAACTCACCCCCCAGATACGAGCGGGCGAAGTCGGCGTCGGCACGCTCGATTCCTGGGACGACGAGGGGTTCGTCCTCGACGCCGGCTTCGGCAACCGGGTGCGGATCCCCGCCGACGAACTCGGCCTCGGCCAGGGGACGCCCGAACAGATCCGGACGCGACTCGGACTCGTCCAGCATATGCCCCTGCGCTACGTCGCGGGCGACGACCGGAGCAGTGACGAGACCGCGACGGGTGAGATCGCACAGCGCGCTCGCGGCAGTACTGGCGAGACCGCGGGCGAAGAGACGGCAGACGACGAAAATGCGGAGGACGGGAGTCCGGCGCGACTGGCCGACGAGGAGCGCGACCGACTCTACGACTGGACGCGCGGCGACGGCCGGGTGAACGTCAACTCGGCGACTCGCTCGGAGGTCCGTGCGACAGTCAACCGGGCGGGTCACGCCGAGGACATCGTCACGGTCGAGCGACTCGGCCTGCTCGAACAGAGTATCGTCTGTCGCGAGGGGACCGACCCGCCGGGACTGCTCGCGAGCATCGGCGAGTACCTGCCCGCGGAGCTGCTCTGTGTCGTGCCATGAACAGGCGTCTGGTACTCGCGGTCGGTCTGGTCGCGTTGCTCGCCGGGCTGGCGGGCTGTACTTCCTTTTTCGGGCCGGGCCAGCCGGACCCCGGCGAGCTTTCGGCCAACGCCAGTTACGACTGGGACACGAACGCGACGACGACTTACAACATCTCGCGGGGGTCGTACACGGCCGTCGTCGAGATCGAGAACCGCTCGTCGCTCGTCATCTACCAGCGCGACGAACTCGGTACCGACCAGCCGCTGACGCCACGGGGCCTCCAGTTCAGATACGAGAACGGGACTGTGATCACGACCAACGGGACCGGTTCGTCGCCGCTCAGTGCAGAGACCGAAGGGCAGCGGACCAACATCACACTGCCGGGTACACCGGGACAGGTGGCGTTCTCGGCGAATCGACCCAACGCCAAACGCTTCGCCACGCCGGTGTTCGTCGAGGGGTCACACGAGATCATCCTGCCGCCGCGGACCCGCGTCGGTATCCCGCTGCTCTCGCAGGTTTCGCCGGGGGCCGACTCGACCGACGTCCCGAACAACCGGATGGTCATCCACTGGAACGACGTCCAGCGCGGGCCAGTCGTCGTGCGCTACTACCTCCAGCGTGACATCCTCCTGTTCGGCGGTATCGGGAGCGTGCTCGCGGTCGTCGGCATCCTCGGTGCCCTCTACTACTACCGACAGATCCGCTCGCTGGAGAAACGACGCGAGGAGATCGGTCTCGACGTCGAGACGGAGGACGACGACCTCGGCGACGACGGGCCGCCTCCCGGAATGCGATAGGAGACCTGCCAGTATCGGCCGTGGGCCCCGCAGACTGGGGCGATGTGACCCTGGTTTCGTCTTCGCATTCTGCAGCGAAGATCGAGCGTAGTCACGAACGTACACTTTAGTATCACTGATTCTGATAGTTCGCGTATGTCGGACGAGAACGCGGGCCGTGTTTCCCGGGCGGTCCGTCGACGGGACGTGCTCGCGATGGCCGGTGGAACTCTCGGGACGGGACTCGCCGGTTGTGTGAGCGCTGGCGACGGGACCGAAGAGTCAGCACCGGCGGGAACTGCCAGTGGTTCGACCGAGACGGCGTCGGCGACAGAGTCGTCAACCGACGACCCGCCTGCGACCGCCGCTGGAGAGGGAGGACCACCGACAGATGTGGGGTGGGAGTTGACCTTCGAGAGCACCTTCTCGGACGGCGAGTGGGACGGGTCGACCTGGGCGCTGGGCGCCGGGTACGAGTACACCTGCGCCGCGATGGAGTGCTGGGAGGAAGACGCGGTCTGGGTCGACGAGAACACCGAACGCCTCGTCATCGAGACGACCGACGAGCCCTCCGGCGACGCCGAGTACACGTCGGCGGCGGTCGCGACGCGGGACGTCTTCCAGCAGGAGTTTGGCTACTTCGAAGCGAAGTCACGACCGCCGGCCCAGCCGGGCGCCCTCCCGGCCTTCTGGGCGTGGTGGAACGCCGACGACTGGACCTACCGCCGCGAGATCGACGTGTACGAGATCGGTGGCACAGCGGCGACGACTGCGACTCATAGCGTTCATATGGACTGTGGGCCACGCGAGCAGGGCGCCCCACCGACGGTCTGGCGCGGCGGTGAGAGCACGCTCGAGACGCCCGCCGACGAGACCTTCCACGTCTGGGGCGTCGAGTGGACACCGGAGTCCGTCGCCTTCTACGTCGACGGCGAGGAGCGCGTCCGGGTCGAGGACACCGTCGTCGCGGAGTGTTTCGCGGGCGAACCGCTCTGGTTGCTCCTCTCGACACACGTCAACGACGGGTTCGGTGATCCGGCCGAGGCCGACTATCCGTACACCCACGAATTCGAGTGGGTCCGCGCCTGGCAACACGAGAACTGGGCGTGAACGGAGCGGCTCGCCATCGAGAACCCTCCCACTGGTCGAGCTCAACGTCGGTCTCCGTCGTCGCTCCGGACGGGCGGGCTTTTGAGCCCCGGGTCCTAACGGGTGGTATGCGCGTCGCGATCGTCACGGTGGGCGACGAACTCCTCGTCGGTGACACCGTCAACACGAACGCCGCCTGGCTGGGCGAGCAACTGGACCGGCGGGGCGTCGCCGTGGCTCGCGTGACCGTGCTCCCCGACGACGTCGCCGACATCGCCCGCGTCGTCAACGAGTACCGCGCGGCCTACGATGCGGTGATCGTGACGGGAGGGCTCGGCCCGACCCACGACGACCTGACGATGGAGGGCGTCGCCGCCGCGTTCGGGCGCGAACTCGCCGCCAGCGACGAGGTACTCGCGTGGCTCGAAGACGACGGCTACGCGGCCGCCGACCTGGCGGCGGGCACCACCGAGATCCCGAGCGGCGCCCGGATGCTGGGCAACCCCGAGGGCGTCGCGCCGGGCTGTGTCATCGGCAGTGTCTACGTCCTGCCGGGAGTCCCCGACGAGATGAAAGCCATGTTCGAGACGGTCGCCGGGGAGTTCGCGGGCGAACGCCAGTTCACCGAGTCGGTCGTCGCGGCCGAACCGGAGAGCGCGCTCATCGACCGGTTCGAGACACTCCGTGAGGAGTTCGACGTCACCGTCGGGAGTTACCCCGGCGAGAACGTCCGGGTGAAACTCCGCGGGCCCGACGAAGCGACCGTCGCGCGGGCGGCCGAGTGGCTGCGCGAGCGCGTCGAATCCCCCGAGAGTCCGGACTAGGCGGGACCCAGAGAGTCGGGCTGAAGGCGGGAGTCGACGACGGGTCCGGGCTACGCCTATCGATACAGATATCGGAGCCACAGCGCGGTCAGCGCGAGCCCGCCGAGGAGCACGACCCACCCCGCGGCGTCGACGAGTCCCGGAACGACAGTTTCCTGCAGGAGATAGTTCATGTCGTCGCCTTCGGAGGCCCCTGTCTAAAATCCGGCGAAGCGGTCGAGCCGCGGTGCTTTTCGACGGGGGACCGACTCGAACCGCGCGTTTTTGCGGGGGCAGACCGTACCGCCGGCAATGCGACGGATCGGCCTGGTCGTCAACCCCATCGCGGGGATGGGCGGCCCGGTGGGCCTGAAAGGGACCGACGGGAAAGTCGAGGAGGCACGCCGCCGCGGCGCCGAACCGCGGGCGCCAGACCGGGCGCGGACCGCGCTCGACGCGCTCGCCGGATCGGGCGTCGGGGTCGAACTGCTGACCTACGGGGGGTCGATGGGCGAGGACGTCGCCCGCACGGCCGGGTTCGACCCGGTGGTGGTCGGCGGACCCGAGGCGCCCGCGGCCGACGAAGCGAACGGAGAGACGGAGACCACCGCCGAAGACACGCGCGCGGCAGTCGAGGCGTTCGTCGAACGCGGCGTCGACCTCGTCCTGTTCGTCGGCGGCGACGGGACCGCCACGGACGTCGCCGAGACCCTGGAGCGACTCGACAGCGACGTTCCGGTTCTCGGCGTCCCGGCCGGTGTGAAAGTCTACTCGTCGGTGTTCGCCGTTCGACCCGCCGCCGCGGGCCGGATCGCTGCGACCTTCGAGGACACGGAGACCGGGGAGGTCAACGACATCGACGAGGGCGACTACAGCGAGGGCCGCGTCTCGACGAACCTCCGGGCGATCGTCCGGACCCCGCGCGCCGCGGAGCGCCAGGCGAGCAAGCAACTGGGCGGTGGCACCGTCGAGACACTCGCCGAGGGTGTCGCCGAGGACGTCCGCGACGGTGTGACCTACGTGCTCGGTCCCGGCGGCACGCTCGCAGCGGTCAAGGACGCACTCGGGTTCGAGGGGACGCCCATCGGCGTCGACGTCTGGCGGGACGGCGAGGTGCTCGTCAGGGACGGCGGTGCGAGCGAAATCGAGGCCGCGCTCGGAGAGGAGAACGTCGTCGTCGTCTCGCCGATCGGCGGCCAGGGGTTCGTGTTCGGCCGCGGCAACCAGCAGATATCGCCCGCGGTGATCCGGGCCTCGACGGTCGAGGTCGTCGCCTCGCGCGAGAAACTCGACGGACTGGACGTCCTGCGGGTGGACACCGGCGATCCCGACCTCGACGAAGAGCTACGAGGGTGGCACCGCGTCAGAGTCGGCCGGTACGAGCAGCGCCTCGTCCGCATCGAGTAGGACCTGGCCCGCGCGAGAGTGGACGAAACTCACACCACGCGCGAGGGTGGAGGATCGTGACAGATCGTGTAATTAATTGTCACTATTCGGGCACCGTTTTTCGACGTTCGTCCAGAGATGATAATATTTGCCAGAACGTGTTGACCGATGTATAGACAACATTAAGGGTATCAGCGGATAACCAAGGACGTATGGAAACGAGGAAGGTACAGCGACTGGGCCCGTCGACGCTCGCGATGACGCTCCCGGCGAAGTGGGCACAGGAACACCACGTCGAGAAGGGGGACGAAGTCTCGCTGCGGATGGGCGGGAAGGGGACGCTGACGGTCCTGCCCGAGTCGGTCCAGAGCGAGGAGTCAGAGGCGACGATCCACGCGGAGGGACTCAACGCGGACGCGCTCGAACGGGCGATCCTCTCGCAGTACGTCCTCGGCCGGCGAGTCATCCACGTCGAGTCCGCGCCCGACGAGACGCTCCCGAGTTCACACATCAACGCCGTCTACAACGCCGAGACCCAGCTCATGGGCCTGGGCGTCGTCGAGGAGACGCCCGAGCGGATCGCCATCCGGTGTTCGGTCGACCCGGAGGACTTCACGCTCGACAACCTGCTCGAGCGACTGGAGAGTACGGGGGCCACGATGCGCAACGAGGGGATCAAGGCGCTGGCTCACGGCAACCCCGACCTCGCACAGCGCGCGCTGAACCGGGAGCGCCAGGCGAACAAGATATTCGTGCTCCTCCTGCGTCTGATATTCACCTCCTACCAGAACCCGAACCTCGCGCGGGCGGTCGGGCTGGACGACGGCTTCCCGTTGATCGCCTACCGGTCGGCGGCGAAGAACCTCGAACTGACGGCGGACGACGCCGAGGACATCGCGGAGATCGCGATGGAGACCGACGGCCACTCGCTGAACGTCGACAGTTCGACGATGCGGCGCATCCGGGAGTTCACCGACGAGGTCGACGAGATGGCGGAACTCGCCATCGAGGCGATCGTCGAGCGCGACTACGACCTGGCGTGTGAGGTGCGCGAGCGCTTCGCCGACGTCGAGGACCGCGAACAGGACATCCTCGCCGACCTCGACGAACTGCCGAACGCCGAACTCCTGCGAGTGCGCGAAGTGCTCGTCAGTCTCCAGCAGACCGCACAGTACGCCGTGCGTAACGCCGAGATCGCCTCGAACCTGGCGCTCAACGAGGAGTCCGAACACGTCACGATCGAGTGACCGGCTGCTCCCTGGCCGGTACTCAGTCACGCCCGGCACGACCCTGCCCCGAATGAGTTAAGTGGCGAGTACGGGAATCGAGAGGTATGAGCGAGACAGCAGGGCCGTCGGACATGGGAATCGGGCTGGCGATGCTCTTCGGGGTGCTCGCGGTCGTGGCCGCGGGCGCGATGGCGGTGACTGTCGAGACACAGGTCGTCTCCGCGTGGAGCTTCGCCGGGGCGGTCGTCGCGGGCATCCTGTCGGTCGCAGCGTTGCACATTTACGGAGGATAATAAACCGTTAAGGGAATGGCTCTTGCTCAATTTAGCGAAACACGTTGACGACGAAGCAGTCAAGAAGGCCGTGCAGCGGTGCTCCGGCGA